>ENA-OQNM01000833-OQNM01000833.1-human-gut-metagenome-genome-assembly--contig:-NODE-833-length-10462-cov-4.689115_pt1 | contig 10462 bp, 14 predicted proteins | sample MGYA00242632_ERZ504886 | MGnify/ENA primary metagenome ERZ504886 (study PRJEB26092, sample SAMD00036424) | human gut metagenome | host: Homo sapiens | study: EMG produced TPA metagenomics assembly of... | reverse complement strand
ATTACACATCTCCGAGATTTATCAGAAATTATACTTTGACGATCCAGAGTCTTTTAAAGGGGTACAATACTGAGAAAGACGGGACGATCATCGTTGCAGACAAAGGGAAGATTATTGCCAGTAACGATGAGAAATTATTGGCACAGGATGTCGCAGACAATGAGATTATTCAGAAAATGAAGAAGCATACAGATAGTCGGCATATCTTTCATCTGAAGAATAAAGGAACTGGATGCTATGGTATCATGCTGAAACAAAGGGATTATTATATCTACATGTATTTACCAGATAAAGAGGTATTCAGTAATCTGCCACTCAGTGTAACAGGTGTTGTATTCCTTTATCTTATCATTCTTAGTTTTTTATGGTTCTGGATATATACAACCAATCTGGCACATCAGAAACAGGAACAGGAAAAAGATGAGAAATATAAAGCAGAACTTCTGAAATCGGCAAAAAAAGCAGAGGCAGCGAACGAGGCGAAAACTGAGTTTCTTCAGAGGATGAGCCATGATATCCGGACACCGATCAATGGAATCTGTGGTATGATCGATGTGGCAGAGCATTATGCAGATGATATGGAGAAACAGACAGAATGCAGGGCAAAGATCAAAGAAACATCTCATCTGTTACTGGAATTGGTCAATGAAGTTTTGGATATGAGTAAGCTGGAATCGGACGAAGTAGTTCTGGAAGAAATTTCATTTAATCTGAGCAATATTTCCAAGGAAGTATTTGTTGTGATCGAACAAATAGCTGCAGAACAAAATATCCGGGTCGTATGGGAGAAAAAAGAAGTCACACACTGGAATCTGATCGGAAGTCCCGGGTATGTAAAACGGATCATGATGAATATTTTGTCAAATGCGGTAAAATATAATAAAGAAAACGGATATATCTACATCAGCTACCAGGAATTTACATCGGAGCAGGAGGGAAGAGTGACGATTGAATTTATCTGCCGAGATACAGGAATTGGTATGACAAAGGATTTCCAGAAACGCCTTTTTGAACCGTTTGCACAGGAGCATACTGGAAGCCGTACAAAATTTTCCGGAACAGGGCTTGGAATGCCGATCACGAAAAAACTGATCGAAAAAATGGAGGAACGATCACGTTTGAAAGTAAGAAGGGAGAAGGCACAACCTTTGTGATCAGGATTCCATTTAAAATAGATCAGGATGCTGATCAACGTGAAGAACAGGAAGCTATATCAGAAAAATCTATAAAAGATCTGAAGATCCTTCTGGTGGAAGATAATGAGCTGAATATGGAAATCGCAGAATTTATGCTTCAGAATGAAGGCGCTGACGTGTCAAAAGCATGGAATGGACAGGAAGCTGTTGAACTGTTCAGAAATAGTGAACCTGGTGAATTTGATGTCATTCTTATGGACATTATGATGCCGATCATGGATGGTTATGAAGCTACAAAGATGATTAGGTCTCTGGACAGAGAGGATGCAAAGACAATACCGATCATTGCAATGACAGCAAATGCCTTCACGGAGGACAGAATAAAAGCAAAAGAAGCAGGAATGGATGAACATGTTGCTAAGCCTGTTGATATGGAATTACTGATAAAAGTAATTCATAGATTGGTGAAATAAAAGATATTATAAGAAAGTTATAAAATTGTAGAAAAGCGTGAAAAGAGTTATGAAGAACGTATCCTGAGAGACATTCAGAATGGAATTACACTGGAAACACTTATGGCAAAAAAACATAAGAAAACTCCAGAAGAAAAAGCAGCTGTTGCGATACAAAAGAAGCAGCAGAGGCGAGCAAGACGGAAAAAAGAAACAAGTGATAATCTGGCTAAAGAAGAAATCTTGCAAGATGACAGATTTTTCTTTATTGCCGGTTACACCTCCGGAGATGCACCGTATGGTGTCACCTGGGAGGAAATGGGTCTGAAACCTTGGGAAGATTTGGAAGAGAATAATTGAGATGTTCAGTGCAATCTTATTTATCTCTTGTGACTGAAACAGGTTCCCGTTTTGCCGGAAGTAAGTCAGAACTGATTTCAGGAGCATTGAGCAGTGCAGTGAAATTCTCAATGATGTTAGGGGGCAGTTACTGCAAACAGTAACTGCCCCCTAACTAGGATATTTATGTAATTATTTCTGGTCCAGTACGGACTGAATCTGCTTCATCAGCTGATCGTAGTTTGACTGATCGTCAATGCCACCCATGAAAGGTTCCCCAACGATATTTCCGTCTTTATCTACAAGAACGGTTGTAGGAAATGCCATGATGTTTCCTTTTCCAGCATAGTTTCCAACTGTTGAATTAGAATCGAAAGTCAGGTTCTTGTAGGAAGCGCCCTGAGCTTTCAGGATTTCTTTTGCCTCTTTGATTCCGGCTTCATTGTTGTCTAAAGTATCCATGTTGATACCAACAACTTCGCCACCCATTTCTTTGAGTTTCTCATTTAATTCATTCAGCTTAGAGAGCTCTCCGACACATGGCTTGCATCCACTGAACCAGAAATTTACAACTGTAACTTTATTTTTAGCGAAAAGACTGTCATCTACATCGTTTCCATCCAGATCTTTTCCTTTGAAACCTTTGAATACAGCTGTGGATTCGTCTGATTTGGAGGAAGAGCTGTCAGAGGAATCGGATGCAGCAATCTCCTTCTCAAGCTTGGCAATTTCTTCTTCAATTCCGCGGATTGTCTCGATGTCTTTGCACAGAGTTTCATATTCTTCTTCAGAGAAAGAGTCTTTGTTAGATTCCACTGTGCTTGCGAGGGAATCAGCATAGTTTTCGCTCATGGCATCACCGGCAGCGTTCTTGTTCATAAGACCAAAGGCTTTGTCCCATGCATCTTTGTGATCAACAAAAAGCTGGTTTTCCTGCTGGTAAAGGTCATTCCGTTTTTCGTTCAGCTCGTCTGCGCTGCCCGTTTCTGTTGTGGAAGAAGATTCCTGTTTTGTGTTTGTATTGTCTGTTGAGGAGGAATTTCCGCAGCCTGTAAACGCAAAAAGTACAGAAATGGCAAGGGATGCAGCAATTACCGTTTTTAATTTCATTGAGTTTGTTCTAAGCGTTTTGTTTTTCGTGATTTTAAATCTCCTTTAAATTACGTTTTATTAGTTTTTATTTTCAGCCTGTTTCTTAGTTGAAAATCCGTAATGATAGCAGATTGCATCAGTCGGACAGGCTTTCATACATTCTCCGCATCGGATACACTCCGGATGGTTTGGTGTGTCTACTACATTGACATCCATCTTACAGACACGACTACATTTCTGGCAGCCAACACATTTCTCATGATCAACCTGAATCTTAAGAAAAGATACCTTGTTAAACAGTGAGTAAATAGCACCCAGCGGGCAGATCCATTTACAAAATGGACGGTAAAACAAGATACTCAGGATGATGAAAAGCGCAAGGATTGTGAACTTAAATGTAAATAAATGTCCGAGTGCGGCACGGATTCCTGAGTTGGCAAGTGCCAGCGGAATTGCGCCTTCAAGTACGCCCTGTGGGCAAATGTATTTGCAGAAGAAAGGATCTCCCATACCAAGTGAATTGGTTACAAATGCCGGAAGCAGTATAACAAAGACGACCAGAATCACATATTTCAGATACCGCAGAGGCTTCAGTTTTGCGGTGGAAAGTTTCTTGCCCGGAATCTTATGCAGCAGATCCTGGAACCATCCAAACGGACAGAGGAATCCACAGATAAACCGCCCTAACAGAACACCTAACAGGATGAAAAATCCGGTGATGTAGTAGGTAAATTTGAATTTTGAAGAACCGACCACGGCTTGAAAAGCTCCAATCGGACAGGCACCTGTGGCGGCAGGACAAGAGTAACAGTTTAGTCCCGGGACGCACATCGTTTTTACATTTCCCTGATAAATTTTCCCTTTAAACAGATTCGGGATGTGAATGTTGGTCAGCAGTGTAGCAGCTGCCTGAATCCATCCGCGGAAGCGGGCCAGAAAGTTTTTGTTTGATTTCATTTTCTTATCCAATTCCTACACACTCCATACATAATTTTATTGCCTTGCTAAGAACAACCGCTGCTTCTCCGCGGAAGATCCCGACAAGGAAAAACACCAGACCGGCTGCAAGTAAAAGAATCTGTGTTGCTTTTTCAGATTTCATTAAAATACTCCTTTCAATGTTCAAAGTCCGTTTATTGACCTTTCGATGTTTGCATTGTACAATAGAGGGTGTAAAATTCCTGTTAAGAAAATGGAGAAAAATAAATTGAGATAAGAGGGAATTCATGACGTGGAGTTTCAAGTGATTAAAAAATTTATGAAAATGAATAAGTGGAAATTTGCATGTCCATTGACATGGCTTTCCACTTATTTTTATGAATTCCTATGCGCCAGACGAGCAGACAACAGAAATTGGCATCTTACCCGCGAATTTCTGCATTTCACATCATGCAGACTGGACGAATGCTGTAAAATCATATATAAAAGAAATAGGAATAACTGGGGGTGAGATGGATGACATGTGAGGTGGAACAGATTGATCCAAAGCGGGAAGAACATGTTATGGTATATTGCCACAACAGGGAAGCATCCTGGGTGCAGAATGTTCGGGAAGCTGTATTTGGACAAACATCGGTATGTGGATATAAAAATCACGTTTTGTATCAATTGAAATTGTCTGATATTTTTTATGTGGAACAGCAAAGAAATCAAAGGAGAGGGCAGGCGTAATGGAAACAGATATGATTAAAATCACTCATTTAAAGAAAAGCTTTGGTGATGTAAAAGCAGTCAATGATCTGAGTTTTCAGGTGAAAAAAGGAGAGCTCTTTGCATTCCTTGGTGTAAACGGGGCAGGGAAGAGCACAACGATTTCGATCATCTGCGGGCAGCTTCGCAAAGACAGCGGAACGGTTCAGATCCAGGGCACAGATCTGGATAAGATCGGAAGGAAAGTTGGAACAATGCTTGGCGTGGTAGTTTCAGGACAGTGTGCTGGACAAGCCACTTACCGTCAGGGAAAATCTGAAAAACAGAGCAGCGCTTTATGGAATAACAGGAAAAGCGTTTGAAAAAAGATTGCGGGAACTGGTGGAGATTTTTGATTTCGGAGATTATCTGAACCGGCCGGTCGGAAAACTGTCCGGCGGACAGAGAAGAAGAATTGATATTGCAAGAGCCTTGCTGCATCGGCCCGAACTTCTGATTTTAGATGAACCAACGACAGGACTTGACCCACAGACGCGGCTTTTGATCTGGGATATCATTGAAAAACTTCGAGTGGAAGAAAAGCTGACAGTTTTTCTGACTACGCACTACATGGAAGAAGCTGCAAATGCCGGTTATGTGGTGATTCTGGATAAAGGAAGCATCGTGGCAGAAGGAACTCCTTTTGAGCTGAAAAATGAGTATGTGCAGGACACTATGTCTGTTTATGGTGTGACAGAAGAAGAAATCAAAACACTGGGCAGAGAGTATAAAAAGATCCGGGATGGCTATCAGTTAAAAGTAAAAAATACCGCAGAGGCTACCCGGCTGATCGTGGAACATCAGGAAATATTCCGTGATTATGAAGTGGTAAAGGGCAGAATGGATGATGTATTTCTTGCTGTAACCGGAAAAACATTGGGAGGTGAGCACAGATGAAGGCAGTATTTGCACTTATAAGTCGAAACAGAAAATTGTTTTTTAAAGACAGAGGAATGTTTTTTTCGGCTTTAATTACTCCGGGAATTCTGATTTTGCTGTATGCTACATTTCTGGCAAACGTATACAGAGATTCCTTTGTGTCCGCGATCCCGGACATGATTACAATCTCAGACAAACTGGTCGATGGAACGGTGGCCGCACAGCTTGCCGCGGCTCTTCTGGCAGTCAGCTGTGTGACTGTGACATTCTGCGTGAATCTTACGATGGTACAGGACCGGGCAAACGGAACAAGGAAAGATTTTAATGTATCGCCAATCAGCAAAGCACAGCTTTATCTTGGGTATTTTTTATCTACTGTAGTCAATTCCCTGCTGGTGAATGGGCTTGCGCTTGTATTATGCCTTGGCTATATGTACAAAATGGGCTGGTATATGAGCGCTGTAGATGTATTCTGGGTTCTTCTCGATGAAATTTTACTGGTACTCTTTGGAAGCACGTTGTCAAGCATCGTCAGTTTTCCACTGACAACCCAGGGTCAGTTATCCGCAGTGGGAACGATCGTAAGTGCCGGGTATGGATTTTTATGCGGAGCTTACATGCCGATTTCAAATTTCGGCAGCGGCCTGCAGAAAGTACTGTCGTATCTGCCAAGTACCTACGGAACTTCTCTGTTGAAAAATCATATGCTCCGTGGAATCTTCGAAGAGATGGAGAACAATCAGCTGCCAGAAGAAATGATTACTGCGATTCGTGATACACTGGATTGTAACCCGAAGTTCCAGGGGTCTGTAGTAAGTGTAAATCAGATGGTGATGCTTATGGTTGGATGTGTTGTGGTATTTGGAATTATTTTTTTGTGCATGACAGCTCTTCCGGAGAAAGATGGGAAGTAAATATATCCTTCGACTATAGAATGAATAAAAAATGAGAAAAGAGACAGTTATGAATATTACAGAAAGAGAGATCGATGACCCGGAAAAAGAGGGCGTTATACTCGAATATGTAAATTTTACGAAAGAATTTGCAGAAATAAAAGAGTATGTAAGAAGCAAAGGGGAATCTATCCGGGGATACACAGAAAAGAAATAATGTGTTTCCATAAGAACAGAAGATATTTTATATTTCGAGGCAGTGCAAAACAAGGTGTTTGCTTATACGTCAAATAAGTTTTATGAAATTAAAAGCAGACTGTATCAGCTGGAAGAGAAAATAACAAGAAAATGTATGTAGCGTGCATCAAAGACAACGATTGTAAATGCGGATCGTATTGTTTCGGTTCGTACCGCATTAAATGGGCGTTTGTATGTGCGGATGGAGGCTTTGAGCAGATTGGAAATGGCCTTGCAAAAACAGGAGCAGATCCTCTGCAAAGCGCTGCATACGGATCTTGGAAAGAGCAAGACGGAGAGTGTGATGTGTGAGATTGGACTGGTGCAGGGGGAAATCCGCTGGATGAAGCAGCACTTAGGGCGGCTTTGCAGACAAAAACATGTCAGAACACCGCTGGCGCAGTTCGCTGCGAAAAGTTATCAAAGCCCTTCTCCTTATGGCAATGTGCTGATTATGAGCCCGTGGAATTACCCTGTTCTGCTGACGTTAGAACCGCTGGTAGATGCCATTGCGGCAGGAAATACTGCGGTGGTAAAGCCAAGTGCTTATGCACCGGCCAGTGCAAATGTCCTGAAAGATCTGTTAGAAGAATGTTTTCCACCAGAATATGTTGCCGTTGTTTTAGGCGGACGGGAGGAAAATCAGGCACTTTTACAGGAAAAATTTGATAAGATTTTTTTCACAGGAAGTGTAGCGGTCGGAAAGCAGGTCATGGAAAGTGCTGCAAGACATCTGACGCCCGTGACACTGGAACTTGGCGGAAAAAGCCCATGCATTGTAGAAAAAAGCAGTAAGATCCGGCTTGCGGCAAGACGCATTGTCTTTGGAAAGTTTATCAACTGCGGATCGAACCTATTGTGTTGGATCACGTAGAATGGGAAGATGCGGTCATGCAGGAGGAGATTTTTGGTCCCATCCTGCCAGTATTGACGTATGAAAAACTTGAGGATGCACTCTCCTGGATCAATCAACGCCCCAAACCGCTTGCCCTGTACTGCTTTACGGAAAACAAAAAGGTGAAGAAAACGGTTCTGGAGAAGTGTCGGTTTGGCGGTGGCTGCATCAACGACACACTGATTCATCTTGCTACCAGTGAGATGCCGTTTGGCGGTGTAGGAGAAAGCGGTATGGGCGGCTATCACGGTGAGGCCGGATTTGCGGAATTCACACATAAGCGCAGCATCGTGGATAAAAAGAAATGGATGGATTTTCCGATCCGCTATCAGCCGTATACAGCAAAAAAGTTGAAACTGATTCGAAAATTTTTATACAGCATACCATACAAGGGATAGACATCTCTAAGAAAATCCGATATAAAAGAGGATAGGGAAAAGAGGGGACCAATGTGAAGATAACGATCATCAATCCATCTCCGGACGAAGAGGAAGAAATCATCATCAAATGCCGTGTGCTGACGGATGACATCAACCATCTGATCTGCAAACTGAAAAACGGGGATCGGAAAATTACGGGATACGATGCAAAAGGAATTACTCTTCTGGCACTTCCGGATATTTTTTATTTTGAGGCAACGGACAATAAGGTTTTTGCCTATGGACAAAAGAATGTTTATGAAGTTAAAGAAAAACTGTATCAGTTAGAAGAACAGCTGGTGTCTTTTCCATTTATGCGGGCCTCCAAATCTATGATTCTAAATCTGGACAAAATCCGGCATCTGTCGCCTGCTTTTGGCGGCAGATTTGAAGCGTTACTCGAAAATGAGGAAAAAGTGATTATTTCCCGGCAGTATGTGCCGGTTCTGAAAGAACGACTGGGATTGTAGGGAGGCGAAAACAATGATGAATAAAATAAAAATTCTTGCAAATATTTTTTCAAAAATTACCGTGTGCGTTCTGCTTGCATCCGCGATCTATATTACTGTGATGTGCGGTCTGGATGCCCAGATCAGTGTCAGGATTCTCTGGCAGATTCTGCTGGTTTCCGCTGTATGCTCCATCCCGATTTTGATGTACCCGGATGAGGAAGGAAAAGAATTATCCAAACAGGGCATGATCGCAAGGCAGATCATCTATTTTGTCTATATCAACTGTGCTGTCTTGGGGCTTGGCAGAGCGTTCGGATGGTTTTACTTCAATAAAGCTAAAATGGTCGTGCTGATGGAGGTTTTGATTATTGGAGTTTATGTTATGGTGAATCTGATCGTATATGTAAATGACCATATGGTGGCGGAAAGCATGAACCAGAAACTAAAAGAGATGAGAAAGCGGAAAGAAAAATTGTAAATTACGATAGAATTGCATGAAATTTGAAAAGAACTTAGAGCGTACCCCAACAAGCTCTGAGAAAACTTGCAAGTAAGAATTTCTATGACGGTAAGAATAAAATTGCGTGTAAAAGAGCAGGCGAATTTCCGCCTGCTCTTAAAAAATCAAGGATGAGAAAAAATTTATAAATATCATAGACAGAAAAACTGCATCAGACAATTTTCTCACGAAGAACCTCCACCTTACATTCATGAAGTTTTTTGATATCGTCTTTATGGTAAGCAATACCCACCGCGAGAATACGACCGGTATATTCCGCTTTTTCGCCAAATTTTCCTTCAAAACGTAATGCATACTGCCGGTCTTTGATTTGCTGGATGGCTTCATCAGCAGAGTGGTTAACTTTTAATTCTATGATAATGGCATCATCATTTTTTTGAAATGGATAGAAAATAAAATCAACATAACCGATACCGGCTTTATCTTCCCGTTCAATACGATAAAAATCTAAAGCCTTCAAATATACCCAGCGAATGATAGAAGCCAGTTCCGCTTCATTGTTATACAGTGTCAGCGGGCTGTGGGTGTTGTGTGCGTATTCCAGCAGTTCGGCCATTGTTTTCGTATCGCCGGCTTTTGTAGCTGCAAGCATTCGGCCGGATTCTTTCGCAAGCTTGTAAACATTTCCAAGGGATGGTTCTCTTTGAATTACTTCGGCAAATTTGTCCATCAACTCTTTGTTTGGTATGGATATATAGCCCTTGGAATAATTTAAAAATCCATAGACTACCATGGCAGAAAAAATTTCATCTTTTGTTTTCAGTTCCATAGACGTTGCCGCATATTCCTGAATTTTGGCAGGAACGGGAATGTCGGCGACCATAAGAGCAATATCATCTTTTACAGCATCTACATTTGCGCCGATATAATAGAAAATTTCATCGTACGGACCAGAACTTGTCCAGTAATTTCCCAATTGATTGTCACTTAAAGCCCCTACGACAGAGCGTGGGTTATAGAGTTTTTTTCCGCCTGCGGTCTGATAGCCATCGTACCATAATTCCAATCCTTCCCGCGTAACGGAAGGATTTTTTTCTATTTGCAAATATCTTTGATATAACAGATTGACTTCATCGTCCGTGAACCCAAAATATTCGCTGAATTTTGCGCGGGTTGCCATAGAATATTCAAAAAACATGTTCAGTTCAGAACCGCTGGAATATTTTGCAATTGGCAAAATACCGGTCATATAGGCCATTTCTACATAAGCTTTATCTTTCAGAAGATTGCTCAGAAATTTGGTATAGGCAGTCTTATCTGCATCGGTCATATAAGGCTGATGATAAATGTAATCCCACTCATCTAATATAAAAATAAATTGTTCCTGGTTACAATATTCGTAAATTCTGGTCAACGCATCCCATACCGAGTCCTCTTTTTCAATCGCAGCATCTGGGTAAGCTTTTTGCAGATCCAGAAGCAGCGTTTTTTTTATGCGGTTTATATAATGGTTATAATC
>ENA-OQNM01000831-OQNM01000831.1-human-gut-metagenome-genome-assembly--contig:-NODE-831-length-10482-cov-2.453018_pt1 | contig 10482 bp, 12 predicted proteins | sample MGYA00242632_ERZ504886 | MGnify/ENA primary metagenome ERZ504886 (study PRJEB26092, sample SAMD00036424) | human gut metagenome | host: Homo sapiens | study: EMG produced TPA metagenomics assembly of... | reverse complement strand
CATCCGCCTTTAGTCTCGTTTATATTCGGCTTCTCGTGGCATCAACTGCACCTGATAGTCTGTCGGGTCGAGTTCGCGAGCAGTTGTCCCTGACTTACGCGTGCACCGTTCTCCACATATAGTTTTCTGGATGGTTCCGCTGACTCTGAAAGCAAGGCTGATATCCTGTGCTGCTTTCACTTTGCCTGGATATTGCAGATAGGTCTGTTCGTCTGCTGAAATAACTGTATCTATTTTCACTGTCTGGCAGTCTCTTGCCATCTTGACCTTTCCCTTGCAGGAAGCCAGTGAGAGTAGGGAAATGCCTACTATAAGCCAATAGAACTGTTTCATTGTATATTATTTAATCATATGGTTTTTATATATTTACAAATATACCCCGATACTGTCAAATGGAAAAGGTCGGAATGTATTATAATATGTTCTATCTTGTACATCCGGATATAAATATCTAGTTTTTGTCGGAAGCATCGGATATGCAAATATAACGAAAAGCAAGTTTATGGAAACAATTCGGATTCAGTATTATCGGTCTCCTTATGGCGAGTTGATGCTCGGCTCTTTGGGAGACAAACTTTGTCTGTGCGACTGGGTAAGCGAAAAGCGCAAGGAGAAAATAGGCAGGCGGATGCGGAATACGCTGCATGCCGTTTATGAGGAGGGTGCTTCGGAGGTCATTGCAATGGCAATCATCCAGTTGGATGAATATTTTGCCCGTAAGCGGACGGAGTTTGACATGCCGTTACTGTTGGCAGGGACGGATTTCCAGAAAACGGTATGGCAGGAGTTGCTGAACATTCCTTACGGGAAAACGGTGTCCTACGGCGAGCTGTCCCGAAAGTTGGGCAACCCGAAGGCCGTACGGGCTGTAGCGGCTGCCAATGGGGCGAATGCCCTCTCCATATTCATTCCCTGCCATCGTGTGGTGGGCAGCAACCGTCAACTGATAGGCTATGCCGGTGGACTGGCAGCAAAACAAGGGCTGCTGGCATTGGAAGCAGACTCCTGCGATGGATTGCCGAATTCTCGTGTAGTACAGCTGTTTTAAGGTCAGATTTGTTTCTGGTATTCTGCCGGTGTCATCCCCGTCATGCGTTTGAAGAACTTCGAGAAGAACGACGGATTGGGAAAGTTCAGTTCGTCTGATATTTGAAACACCAGTAGATTACTGTGTTTCAGCAATACTTTGGCTTCGAGGATAACTGCTTGATTAATCCATTGCATCACGGTTTGCCCGCTTGTTTCACGTATCACCGAACTCAGATAGTGCGGTGTCAAGCATAGCTTGTCGGCATAGAAGTTGACGCTGCGTTCGTGCTTACTGTGTTGGTTCACCAAAGCGATGAAGCGGCGGAATAGCTCTTCCTGGCGTGAAAGGCGTGCCGGAGTTGACTTGCATGTGTGCTCGTGGATATACTTAAGGTTATAGAGAAGTGAGACAATCAAGTGCTGTACGGTTTCGCGGCGGTAAGGCGAACAATGAAGTATGTCCCATAATAAAGAGAAAAAGTGGCTGATGCGTGTCCATTCCGTGTTGTTGCATGAAAAGAGAATCCCGTTTCGTGTGTAAGCTTCCGTAAGAATGGAATTCTGTATCACAGGCAGAAAATGGGCGGTAGGCATGAGGACTTGGAATTCATAGTCGGGACTGATTTCCAGTATCTCTATCAGCGAGTTGTCGGGAATGATAATAATATCATGGGCTGTGGCTTCGTATTCGATAAGATTGATAGATATCCGGCCACTGCCCTGCATGATACGTATAATCCTCCCTTCTTTGGCACGGTAAGGTTGCCCGGTACGGAATAGTCTAGAGCCCATGGCAAAGAAACTGATAACCATTCCCAAATCATCATTTATAAATCTGTATTCAGAATGTTCTATAAAATCCGGATTGTTGCGGATGTCCTCGAATGCGACGCTTATCGGTTTGTTCTTTTCCATATCTTTCCCGTTATGAATAATGTATATTTCCACCGCAAAGATAATAAAGTGTTCCTATTATTTGCCTTTTCCTACGAAATGTCGTACTATTAGAACATCTTTGCGCACAAATGGATTGTAAGGGTATAGGATTATGCCTTTATCTTTGCATGTGTATAGAACAAAACCATGTAGAATAAACAAGAAACAGAATGGATATGAAACGAACCGTTTTCTTTTTTACCCTTTCTCTTGCCGCCATGCTGGCACATGCCCAGCTCACGTTGGAGGAGTGTCAGCGCCGGGCGCAGGACAATTATCCGTTGGTCAGGCAATATGGACTGATAGAAAAGGCACGCGAGTACGACCTCTCTAATGCCGGAAAAGGTTACTTGCCCCAGTTCTCCCTATCCGGCAAGGCCACGTACCAGAGTGACATCACCCGGCTACCGGTCGAAATCCCTAATCTCGACATCAAGACTGCTTCGAAAGACCAGTACCAGGTGATGCTCGAAGTGCAGCAGACCCTCTGGGATGGTGGGGATATACGTTCCAGAAAACGATTGACGCGTGCCGCCTCGGAAGTGGAACTGGAAAAACAGCATGTAGACATGTATGCCTTGACTGACCGGGTGAACCAGCTCTTTTTCGGCATCCTGCTGCTGGACGAACAGCTGAAACAGAACAGCCTCTTGCAAGAAGATTTGGGCAGAACCCACAAGCAGGTAGCCGACTATATAGCCAATGGCATCGCCACCCCGAGCGACCTGGATGCAGTCAGCGTAGAGCAACTGAACACCAGGCAGCACCGTGTGGAATTGGAGACCACCCGTCGTGCATACCTCAGCATGCTTGCTGCCTTTACGGGCAAGGATCTCTCTTCCGAAACGGTTTTATTGAAACCGGCTGCCGAAGAAAACATAGACCGGCAGATGAACAACCGTCCCGAACTTCGTTGGTACGATGCGCAGGGAGAGCAACTCCGCCAGCAGGAGGCAGCCTTGAACACCCGGTTGATGCCGCGTTTCGGCCTTTTTGTACAAGGGGCATACGGCAATCCGGGGTTGAATATGCTGAAAGATGAATTCAACGCCTATTACATGGCGGGGGTGCGCATGTCCTGGAATTTCGGCAGTCTGTATACGTTGAAGAACGACCGCCGCAGGATAGACAATACCCGCCAACAGATAGAGACCGGCCGGGATGTGTTCCTTTTCAACATTCGCCTGCAGGCTACGCAGCAGGATGCGGGCATTGTATCCATGCGCCGCCAGATGGTGGATGATGACGAGATTATCCGTCTGCGTGGGAATATCCGCCGTGCAGCCGAGGCCAAGGTACAGAACGGGACAATGACCGTGACCGATATGCTGCGGGAGATTACCAACGAAAGTATGGCACGACAGACTAAGGCATTGCATGAGGTGCAGTTGCTGATGAACATCTGGCAGCTGAAATATACGCTGAACAATTAGTGACTATAATCCGTAATTTATAACTTGAAATAGTATGAAATCATTGAAATTATTTCCTTTTTATTTCTCCTTGCCGCCTGCACCGGCGGTGCTCCGAAATATGATGCGACGGGAACGTTCGAGACTACCGAAGTCATCGTTTCTGCCGAGGCGTCCGGAAGACTGCTGAGTTTCGACATCGAGGAAGGCACGACACTGAAAGACGGGCAGGAAGTAGGCATTATAGATACCGTCCAACTCTATCTGAAGAAACTCCAGTTGGAGGCCAGTGTCAAGTCCGTGGAAGGCCAGCGGCCCGATATCCTGAAACAAGTAGCCGCCACTCAGGAACAGATTGTGCAGGCACGGCGCGAACGCGATCGTGTGTCCAACCTGCTCCGTGTGGGTGCCGCCAACCAGAAGCAGCTCGATGATGCCGAGTCCCTTCTCGAAGTCCTCCGCAAGCAGCTCGACGCCCAGAACTCCACCCTGCGCAACAGCGACCGCAGCCTCACTTGGCAAAGTTCCTCCGTCGGCATCCAGGTGGCGCAGATAGAAGACCAGCTGCGCAAATGCCACATCACCTCTCCGCTGACGGGAACCGTCCTTGCCAAATATGCCGAAGCCGGAGAGCTGGCTGCTCCCGGTACCCCTCTTTTCAAAGTGGCGGATATGGAGCAGATTTACCTCCGTGCCTACATCACCTCCGAACAGCTTGCCGAAATCAAGCTGGGGCAGCAAGTGAAGGTTTATGCGGATTATGGCAAGGATGTGCGCCAAGAATATCCTGGCGTTGTCACCTGGATTTCCGATACCTCCGAATTTACTCCAAAACTATCTTGACGAAAGACGAGCGCGCCAATCTGGTCTATGCCGTAAAGATTGCCGTGAAGAATGACGGGATGCTGAAAATAGGAATGTATGGAGGCTGTAACTTTAACTAATATCTCCAAACGTTACGGCAGCGTGGAAGCCCTGCGGGGTGTCTCTCTGTCAGTAGCTCCCGGTGAGCTTTTCGGCATCATCGGGCCGGACGGTGCGGGCAAGACATCGCTTTTCCGCATCCTCACCACCTTGCTGCTTGCCGACGGAGGCTCGGCTTCGGTCTGCGGCCTGGATGTGGTGAAGGACTACAAAGCCATCCGCAGGCGGGTGGGGTATATGCCCGGACGCTTCTCCCTCTATCCGGACTTGACGGTAGAGGAGAATCTCAATTTCTTCGCCACCGTTTTCCACACCGCCATCGAGGAGAATTATGATTTGGTGCGCGACATTTACCGGCAGATAGAACCTTTCCGCAAGCGCCGCGCCGGAGCGTTGTCCGGCGGCATGAAGCAGAAACTCGCCCTTAGCTGTGCTCTTATCCATAAACCGGATGTCCTCTTCCTGGACGAACCCACTACGGGCGTCGACCCCGTGTCCCGCAAGGAATTCTGGGGAATGCTCTGCCGGCTGAAGGAGCAGGGTATCACCATCATTGCTTCCACCCCCATCATCGACGAAGCGCGCCAATGCGACCGCATCGCCTTCATCAACGAAGGGGAGATAAAAGGCGTCGATACCCCTGACCGCATCCTGACACGTTTTGCGGGCATCCTCTGCCCTCCGGGCTTGCAGCACGAACGGGTGGAAAACCACGAAAACAATGTGATTGAAGTGGAAGGGTTGACCAAGCGTTTCGGCAATTTTACCGCCGTAGACCACATCTCCTTCCAAGTCCATCGGGGCGAGATTTTCGGTTTCCTGGGAGCCAACGGGGCAGGCAAGACCACCGCCATGCGCATGCTTACGGGGCTTAGTCGTCCCACCGGCGGCAAGGCGTGCGTGGCAGGCTTCGATGTGGCTTCCCAACCCGAAGAAGTGAAGAAGAACATCGGCTACATGAGCCAGAAATTTTCCCTTTACGAAGACCTCAAGGTGTGGGAGAATATCCGCCTCTTTGCCGGTATCTACGGCATCCCCGAAGCGGAGATTGCTCCTAAAACGGAGGAGCTGCTCCTCCGCCTCGGGTTGGAAAAGGAACGTGACACACTGGTGAAAAGCCTTCCACTGGGCTGGAAGCAGAAGCTGGCCTTCTCCGTCTCCATCTTCCACCGTCCCAAGATTGTCTTTCTGGATGAGCCTACGGGTGGGGTAAACCCCGCCACGCGCCGCCAGTTCTGGGAACTGATTTACCAGGCTGCCGACGAGGGCATCACCGTCTTTGTCACCACCCACTTTATGGACGAGGCAGAGTATTGCGACCGCATCTCCATCATGGTAGATGGCGTCATCCGTGCACTCGACACTCCCGGGGAGCTGAAACGGCAGTTCAATGCCACTACAATGGACGATGTATTCCAACAACTGGCTCGCCAAGCCGTGCGAACCGCCGACTGAGAATCCGTGAAATCCGCGTTATCCGAGCCTAAATATAAATATAGACAATGAAACAATTCATATCTTTCATCCGAAAAGAGTTCTTCCATATCTTCCGCGACCGGCGCACGATGCTGATTCTGCTGGGCATGCCCATCGTGCAGATAATCCTTTTCGGTTTTGCCATCACCACCGAGGTGAAGAACGTGCGTGTGGCGGTGCTCGACCCGTCGAATGACGTAGTTACCCGCCGTATCATCGACCGCATGGATGCAAGCGAATACTTCACCGTCATCTGCCGCCTGCATTCTCCCGCCGATATGGAGGCTTCTTTCGGAAGAGGGGAGATTGACATGGCGCTTGTTTTCAGCGAGCGTTTCTCGGACAAGCTTTATACCGGCGAGGCGCGCGTGCAGCTTGTCTCCGACGCACAGACCCCAATATGGCGACTATGCAGGCAGGCTATGCCGCAAACATCATTTCCTCTGCCGGGCAGGAGATGCTTCCGCCGGGAGTGCATGCCGCTGCCATCGTACCCCAGCTCAAGCTGCTGTACAATCCGCAGATGAAGAGTGCCTACAACTTCGTGCCGGGTGTCATGGGGCTTATTCTGATGCTGATTTGCGCCATGATGACCTCCATCTCCATTGTGCGCGAGAAGGAGACGGGGACGATGGAGGTCCTGCTGGTTTCTCCCGTCAAACCGCTTTTCATCATTCTGGCAAAGGCGGTGCCCTATTTTGTGCTGTCGTTTGTCAACTTGACCACCATTCTTCTGCTTTCGGTCTATGTGCTCGATGTTCCCGTGGCGGGCAGCTTGTTCTGGCTGGTGGTGGTGTCGCTGCTATTCATCTTTGTCTCCCTGGCGCTGGGGCTGCTGATTTCCACGGTCACCCGGACGCAGGTTGCCGCTATGCTGGTGTCCGGACTGATGCTGATGATGCCCACCATGTTGCTTTCGGGCATGATATTCCCCATTGAGAGTATGCCCGTTATCTTGCAGGCCATTTCAGCTGTGCTTCCTGCACGCTGGTATATCCAGGCGGTGCGTAAGCTGATGATTGAGGGAGTGGATGTTTCGCTTGTGCTGATGGAGGTCGGCATACTTGCCACGATGGCGGTATTGCTGATAACGGTGAGTTTCAAGAAATTCAAGCATCGGCTTGAGTAAAGAGCGGATATGAATTTTATATTAATTATTCAGGCAGAAGAACATAAGGACAAAAGGATACGGGAAATCTGTTCTTTTGTTCTTATGTCTAAAATCTTTAAAATATCGTCTTATGATAAAGTTTCTCATTGAAAAGGAATTCAAGCAGTTGTTCCGCAACTCCTTCCTGCCCAAGCTGATTTTCATTTTCCCGTGCATGATTATGATACTGATGCCCTGGGCCGCCAATCTGGAGATAAAGAACATCAATCTGAATATAGTGGACAATGACCACAGCGTCTTGTCTCGCCGTCTGGTAGATAAAATCGGTGCATCCACTTATTTCCGCCTGACAGCGCTTTCCGATACATACGATGAGGCTTTGCTCGCCATTGAAGCCGGTTCGGCGGATGTCGTGCTGGAGATTCCCCGCGATTTCGAAAAGGATTGGGTGAAGGGAGAGGCGCCCCGTCTGCTGGTGGCGGCCAATGCCGTGAACGGTACGAAGGGCAGTCTGGGAGGTTCCTACTTGTCTTCCATCATCAGTGACTATACCCGTGAACTGGGTTCGGAGTCGTCTTCGCAAGGGCTTGCCGGGAAGTCGCTTCCCCGGGTGGATATCGCTACACAAAACCTTTACAATCCCACTCTGAACTATAAGCTTTTCATGGTTCCCGCCCTTATGGTGATGCTGCTGACCATGATTTGCGGTTTTCTCCCCGCCCTCAATGTGGTGGGCGAGAAGGAGGCGGGCACCATCGAGCAGATAAATGTCACTCCCGTCCGCAAGTTCACCTTCATTGCCGCCAAGCTGATACCTTACTGGCTGATAGGCCTGGTGGTGCTCACCATCTGTTTCGTGCTGGCATGGCTGCTTTACGGCATTCTGCCGGCGGGGCATTTTCCTCACTATCTATGGCATGGCTCTGGTGTTGCTGCCGGTGGTGTCGGGGTTCGGGCTGGTCATATCCAATCATTCGGCAACGTTGCAGCAGGCCATGTTCGTCATGTGGTTCTTCATGCTTATCCTTATCCTGATGAGCGGTCTTTTCACTCCCATCCACAGTATGCCCGAATGGGCGCAATGGATTACCCGCATCAATCCGCTGCGCTATTTTGTTGGAGGTGATGCGTACCATCTATCTCCGTGGCGGCGGATTTGCCGAACTGTTTCCGCAGTTGGGAGCCTTGTTGGTCTTTGCATTGGTCTTCAATCTGTGGGCGGTAAAAACGTTATAGGAAAAGCAGTTAACTGATTTTTCTATATTAGCATCCCATTTGGCTTTTTTTACTTGAAGAAAGGCTACACCATTTGCCTTGGATAGCTACACCCTTTTGTGTTTAAGGCTACACCATGAGGAGGAAAAGGTGTAGCCCTTTTATTATGGATAATGAAAGCTGTTTTTTAGTGTGAAAGGGGGGTCTAGTAGTGATATATATCTAATAGCTGTTATACTTGTTAATTAATTGATAGAGTTTATATGATATTTATCAGTTCCCTTATTGGAAAAAACTCTTATCTTTGCGCGCAAATTAATAAATATCTTATACCAAAATGAATACACAGACTACTTATCTTGCCTCGAAACCGCATTATGAGATTCTTGACGGACTGCGCGGCGTGGCGGCTGTCATGGTTATTATCTTCCATCTTTTTGAAGCACATGCAGGCGGCAGTCATCTTACTCAAATTATCAATCATGGCTATCTGGCAGTGGATTTCTTTTTCATGCTCTCCGGTTTTGTTATCGGTTATGCTTATGATGACCGTTGGAACCGGATGACCGTGGGCACTTTCTTCAAACGCCGTATCATTCGCCTGCATCCTATGGTGATTATGGGAAGCATTGTGGGCGCTGCCTTTTTCTATTTTCAAGAGTCGCCTTGTTTTCCACCTATCGAGAATACGTCTGTTGGAACCATGCTGCTGGTAATGTTACTAGGCTGTACTTTGCTTCCCCTTCCGCTGAAGTTCGACATTCGTGGCTGGACGGAAATGCATCCGTTGAATGGTCCGGCATGGTCGCTCTATTATGAATATATCGGTAATATTCTGTATGCGTTGTTTGTACGCAAGTTCAATAAGGTGGCCTTATCGGTGCTGGTATTTGTGGCAGGGTGTTTTACGGTGTACCGTTGTCTGACTGCTCCTGCTGGTGATATTGTGGGTGGTTGGGCCTTGAACTGGGAACAGCAGTATGTGGGCATGGTCCGGCTGATGTATCCGTTTTTCGGCGGATTGCTTCTGTCACGCCTCGGCTGGCTGATACGGCTTGAAAAGCGTGCTTTCTGGTGGTGTAGCCTGCTGATTGTGGTGGTTCTTTCCATTCCCCGTATCGGAGGTGAGGACGGCTACTGGATGAACGGGCTTTACGAGGCTTTCTGTATTATCTGCATCTTCCCGGTCATTGTTTCGATGGGAGCCGGCGGCAAGGTGACCGGTAAGCGCTCTACTGCCGTATGCAAGTTCCTGGGAGATATTTCCTATCCGATTTATATCACCCATTATCCATTGGTATATACTTATACGGCTTGGGTATGCAACAATAACGCTACAATGGTGGAAGGCATCCCTTATATGATGCTTACTTTCGTTGGAGCTTTTGTTCTTGCTTATGCTTGTTTGAAACTGTACGACGAACCGGTGCGCAAGTGGCTGACAGATCGTTTTCTGAAAGGGAAAAAGAAATAGTTCCGCATAGCTATGGATATAAAAAATCTCCCGTTGCATTATCTTGTGCAGCGGGAGATTTTCTTTTTAATGGCCGGGCGTTATTTTACGTCGATGAATTTCTTGGCCTTTTCTTTTTCTGCTTCTGTAAACTTAGGCAATGTAATGTTCAACACGCCGTTTTCTACATGGGCGCCAATCTTTTCCTTGTCTACATCGTCCGGAAGAATCATGGTTTGCTGGAACTTGGTGTATGAGAATTCGCGACGCAAGTAGCGGCCTTCCTTCTTTTCGTCCTTGCTGTTCTCTTCCTTGCTTTCTGTTTTCTTTTCCATGCTGATGACCAGATTGTTTTCTTCGTCGATGTGAACGTTGAAGTCTTCTTTTGTCATACCGGGAGCAGCCAATTCAACTTTGTACTCTTTTGCTGTTTCGAATACGTTGATGGCAGGGGCGGTGGCATTTGCTTTTACCATCCAATCATTGTCAAAGAAATCGTTAAAAATACTCGGTAACCAATTTTGGTTTCTTCTTACAGGCATCATAGTTATAGTCTCCTATTGTTTAAGTTAAACATGCTATTTAGTTTTGAACTCCGGTTCTTTGTCTTCGGGTGCCTGCCTTTTGGGTTTTTCACCGTCCGTTTCTTGAACCGTCGTTCGCTAACTATATTGCAAACCTTATGCCAACCGGTCTTTGCTGACTCTATTGACTATTTGTCATTGAAAAACTGACTTATTTGCTTGTTTAATGCCATTTTGCTATCTTATTTATTTAAAATTGATAGATTTTCAGACTAATTTAAAACGCATTCTCCAACGCTTGGCTTCTTCGTCCCAATCGTGACTGATGATTTTGAAGGTTCCGATTTCTGATGTATTCTCCACATGTACTCCGATGCAGAGGCATTCGTCGTAATCGCCTAC
>ENA-OQNM01000829-OQNM01000829.1-human-gut-metagenome-genome-assembly--contig:-NODE-829-length-10497-cov-2.661716_pt1 | contig 10497 bp, 11 predicted proteins | sample MGYA00242632_ERZ504886 | MGnify/ENA primary metagenome ERZ504886 (study PRJEB26092, sample SAMD00036424) | human gut metagenome | host: Homo sapiens | study: EMG produced TPA metagenomics assembly of... | reverse complement strand
ATACATCGATTCCTGCATAGATTTTGAAAAGCAAACCTTTACCTTCCATTACCGGTTTGCCGCTAAGAGCGCCGATATCACCCAATCCCAGAACAGCTGTACCGTTTGAGATAACAGCTACCAGATTGCCTTTGGCTGTATATTTATAAGCATCTTGTGGGTTCTTTTCTATTTCGAGGCATGGTTCTGCCACGCCGGGAGAGTAAGCGAGAGATAAGTCGGTTTGTGTACTGTAGGGTTTGGTAGGTACCACCTCAATTTTACCGGGTTTGCCCTGTGAATGATAGAGCAATGCGGCTTCTTTGGTTATTTTAGCCATGATTATGCGTTTTAATAAAGGTTATCATTTGCCCGCAAATGTAGGAATAAAAGTTCGAAATCGTAGTCTATCTGATATAAATTCTATTAAATTAATAACAAAAAGCCACAAAAACGATGAAAATGTATCCGGTTTTTTAGCGCTCTTATTGCATATTTATAACAAATCGGTTGTCGATTTTGGATAATTGTGCTTGTAGCGGGCTTTTATATAATTAGGAGTCGGGGGAGGTAAAGGAAGTCCCCCGGATAACATTTTCACTATAAATGACTATTTTCCGTCCGAAAAGTTTTTGTAATATCAGAGTTAATCGTATTTTTGTGTACAATTTTGGTGTAGTGATGACAGACGAAGAAAAGAAGCTATTAAGTACCTTTGAAGCCAGACTGCGGCATTTAATCTATCTGCACGATGAATTTAAAAACGCGAAAATGCTGAGCTAAAGCAACTTCTTGAAGCCAAAGAGGAGGAATACGGGAAGGTACAAGCTGAATACCGGGAACTGGAACTTAACTACACGAACCTAAAAACAGCTACGACAATCAGCCTTAACGGCAGTGACGTGAAAGAGACGAAACTGCGATTGTCCAAATTAGTGCGTGAAGTCGATAAATGCATCGCTTTGTTGAATGAATAAAGAGAAGAGGATGTATGAACGATAAGATAAAGATAAACCTGCAGATGGCAGGAGCCTCCTACCCTCTCACAATCAACCGTGAGGACGAGGAAATGGTAAGAGAAGCCGCTAAGCAGGTAGATATCAGGCTCAATGCGTATCGGGAGCATTATCAGAATGTGTCTCTAGAGAGAATTATAGCCATGGTGGCCTATCAGTTCGCTTTAGAAAACCTTCAGTTGAAGGACCGTAATGATACTGAACCCTATACCAGCAAAATAAAGGAACTGACAGAGGTATTGGAGACCTATTTCAAGGAACAATAAGCTGCAATCCCTCCGTCGGGTCGGTAAAAGAGAGAAATTCGCGCACTGTACAAAAGTTTGCCCTTCATCAAAGCAAGCTTTTATGCAGTGCTTTTTTATTTATATACTAAAAACAAATTAATAAAATGACAGTAGTTACAATAGTATTATCCATTGCCTGCTTCATTGTCGGAGGGTTTGCCTCGTACTTGTTCTTCAAGCACGGGCTGAAAAACAAATACGACGGTATCCTGAGAGATGCGGAAGCGGAAGCGGAAGTGATTAAGAAGAATAAGTTGCTGGAAGTAAAGGAAAAATTCCTGAACAAGAAGGCAGACTTGGAAAAAGAAGTGGCCCAACGTAACCAAAAGATACAGCAGGCAGAAAACAAGCTGAAACAACGTGAATTGGTACTGAACCAGCGCCAGGAAGAAATCCAGCGCAAGAAGATGGAAGCAGAAGCCGTGAAAGAAAATCTGGAAGCCCAACTGTCCATCGTAGACAAGAAGAAAGAAGAACTGGAGCACATGCAGCGCCAGGAAATAGAAAAGCTGGAAGCCATTTCCGGACTTTCTGCCGAAGAAGCCAAAGAGCGCATGGTGGAATCCCTGAAGGAAGAAGCCAAAACGCAAGCCCAGTCCTACATCAACGACATCATGGACGACGCCAAGCTGACGGCAAGCAAAGAGGCCAAGCGCATCGTGATACAGAGCATCCAACGTGTGGCTACGGAAACAGCCATTGAAAACTCAGTAACCGTATTCCACATCGAATCAGATGAAATCAAGGGACGTATCATCGGTCGCGAAGGCCGCAACATCCGCGCCCTGGAAGCTGCCACCGGTGTGGAAATTGTGGTAGACGATACTCCGGAAGCTATCGTATTGTCAGCTTTCGACCCGGTTCGCCGTGAGATTGCACGTCTGGCATTGCACCAGTTGGTAACAGACGGACGTATCCACCCGGCACGTATCGAAGAGGTAGTTGCCAAAGTACGCAAGCAGGTAGAAGAGGAAATCATCGAAACCGGTAAACGTACTACTATCGACCTGGGCATCCACGGCCTGCATCCGGAACTTATCCGCATTATCGGTAAGATGAAATACCGTTCTTCATACGGCCAGAACCTTTTGCAGCATGCACGCGAGACAGCCAATCTTTGCGCTGTGATGGCATCAGAACTGGGACTCAACCCGAAGAAAGCAAAACGTGCCGGACTGCTGCATGATATAGGTAAGGTGCCTGATGAGGAACCGGAATTGCCGCATGCACTCTATGGTATGAAACTGGCGGAAAAGTTCAAGGAAAAGCCAGACATCTGCAACGCCATCGGTGCCCACCACGACGAAGTGGAAATGACCAGCCTGCTGGCCCCCATCGTACAAGTATGCGATGCCATTTCAGGAGCACGCCCGGGAGCACGCCGCGAAATTGTAGAAGCATACATCAAGCGCTTGAATGACCTTGAGCAACTGGCAATGTCCTATCCGGGAGTGACAAAGACATATGCCATCCAGGCAGGCCGTGAGCTGCGTGTCATTGTCGGTGCAGACAAGATTGACGACAAGCAGACGGAGAACCTTTCCGGTGAAATCGCCAAGAAGATTCAGGACGAAATGACTTATCCGGGTCAGGTGAAGATTACCGTTATCCGTGAGACACGTGCAGTGAGCTACGCAAAGTAACATCAGAAAAGAAAATAAATGCAGAAAAGGGTGAATTCGTATTCACCCTTTTCTATTTTTGCACCACAACCATGACTTTACAAAATGAAAGATTATCAGTTTGAAGTTTGCGCCAACTCCGTAGAGAGTTGTATTGCCGCACAAGCCGGCGGAGCAGACCGGGTGGAACTGTGCGTAGGCATCCCCGAGGGGGGGACAACCCCCTCATACGGTGATATCCTCATCGCACGGGAAGCATTGCAACAGACCAAATTGCATATCATTGTCCGTCCCCGCGGAGGAGATTTTCTTTATTCCTCCACCGAACAGCGCATCATGCTGAAAGACATAGAGAATGCCCGCCGTCTAGGCGCTGACGGAGTCGTGTTCGGTTGCTTGACGGCAGAGGGAGATGTAGACATTCCATTGATGGAGCAGCTTATGGAAGCCTCACAAGGGATGTCCGTCACCTTCCACCGTGCTTTCGATGTATGCAGAAATCCACGAAAAGCGATAGAAGATATTATCGAATTAGGATGCAACCGCATCCTAACTTCCGGACAGCAACCTACAGCAGAGCGAGGCATTCCCCTTCTGAAAGAACTCCAACAACAAGCATCAGACCGAATCATCCTATTGGCAGGCCGTGGGGTGAATGAAACCAACATAGCCCACATTGCCCGAGAAACCGGTATCCGCGAGTTTCATTTCTCCGCCAGGGAAAATATCGAAAGCTCCATGCTCTATCATAATTCCGCCGTCTCTATGGGAGGAACGGTGCATATTGATGAATACACACACACCATCACTACTGCGGAGCGGGTAAAGCGTACAAGTCGGAGCATTAAAACGCCTCTCCCCTACGCCCCTACCCCCGTAGAGAGGGGTCGGGAGAGAGGCCTATAAAAAAAGGATGTAACTTTTCAGCACTATCCGTTTTTTTATATCATAGGATAAAATATTATTTCTTCACCGGAGAAGAGTATCTTGCATTCAGACCATCCAGAATCTCACGGGTGATGTTGTAGACACTGTCTGCATAGAGCAGGTTGTCAAAAACCCGTATTGCTGATAATCATGCTGTAACCTTTTGTCTTATTGTACTCCTTCAGGAAAGCATTGATAGAATCACGCAGTTGCAGGCTGTTCTTTTCATTCTCACTCATCAGCTCAGACTGCAGCTTGTTGCTCAGGTTCTGCAAATCCTGCTCCAACTTTGCAATGCGGTTGTATTCCTGCTGTGCTCTCTCCTGAGAAAGATAAGCGTTGTTCTGATACTTTGTCTGGAATTCCTGCTTCTGCTTCTCCAGTTCGCTGGCTTTCTGGTTCAATGTCAGACGGACATTCTCGCCCTTCTTCACCATAGCCTCATTCAAGTCTATGCAATAGTTGTATTTTGCCAAAAGCGTATCTATTTCAACATAAGCAATTTTCATTTCCGATAATCCGCCGGCTTGTGCAGGAGCGCCTGTTGTCTGTTTATCAGTATTGCCGGCACATTGAGCAAATAAAACGATCAGTGCGAGAGCTGCCAGACCGTTCATGAGGTAGTTTAATCTCTTCATAATTGATAAATATTGTTTTTTAAAATTAGTTCATACTATCGTTTAAGGCTTTTTCCAATTCATCAATGGAAAAACGGGACTTGCGTTGCGCTTCCCTATCCTGCGACTGCACGCAACCGATACCTCTATCGCGCATTGCCTTATTGCCACTGACATGCCCGTTAGGGAATCTCCCGCCTTTCACAAAAAAGACCTTCACACCCAATAAAACAATGCAAATAGCAACTATTAACAGAGTTATCAATATTGTATCAAGCATTTCCATTAATTTTGTTACATGAAAATAGTGTTTTTACTATTTTTGTGGGTGCAAATATAGGGCTTTGGTTGGACTAACTCGCCTTTTTTACTCTAAAAAAAGAGAAAGGGGAATAAAATAGTCAATCAATTTAACCATATTTAGCAATAAGTGGTTAATTTAATGGAGAATTGATATTTGACAATTGATAATGAAGGCTGCATAAACACATGTAAGGCAGCCGCTAATTCAGATAATTATGGAAAAAAAAGACTTGAAACCGGCTGGTGTATTTCACTATTTCGAGGAAATCTGCCAAGTGCCGCGCCCTTCGAAGAAGGAAGAGAAAATCATTGCTTACTTAAAAGCATTCGGAGAAAAACATAAGTTGGAAACGAAGGTGGACGAAGCCGGAAACGTTCTGATAAAGAAACCCGCTACTCCGGGTATGGAAAACCGCAAGACTGTCGTACTTCAATCGCACATCGACATGGTATGTGAAAAGAACAACGACGTGAAGCACGACTTCCTGACCGACCCTATCGAAACCGAAATTGACGGTGAATGGCTGAAAGCCAAAGGTACAACCTTGGGAGCCGACAACGGCATCGGTGTAGCCACCGAACTGGCTATCCTTGCCGACGACAGCATCGAGCACGGTCCTATCGAATGCCTCTTCACCGTAGACGAGGAGACCGGACTGACCGGTGCCTTCGCCCTGAAAGAAGGCTTCATGAACGGAGACATTCTGTTGAACCTCGATTCCGAGGATGAAGGCGAGCTCTTCATCGGCTGTGCAGGAGGTATAGATTCCGTTGCCGAATTCACCTACCGGGAAGTGGACGTACCGACAGGGTATTTCTGCTGCAAAGTGCAGGTAAAGGGGCTGAAAGGCGGACACTCCGGCGGCGACATACACCTGGGGCGCGGCAATGCCAACAAACTGCTGAACCGCTTCCTGAGCCAGGCATCCCAGAAGTACGACATGTACCTTTGCGAAATAGACGGTGGTAACCTGCGCAACGCCATTGCCCGCGAAGCACACGCGGTAATTGCCATACCCGATGCCGACAAGCATGCCCTGCGCACAGACTTGAATGTCTTTGCCGCCGAAGTGGAGGCAGAATATGCCGTCGTTGACCCGGACCTCCAATTCGTACTCGAATCGGAAGCAGCCCGTCCCAAAGCCATTGACAAAGATACCGCCAAGCGCTTGCTGCAAACCATCTATGCCGCACCCCACGGTGTGTATGCCATGAGCCAAGACATTCCGGGGCTGGTGGAAACCTCCACCAATCTGGCCTCCGTAAAGATGAAGCCCGGTCATATCATCCGCATCGAGACCAGCCAGCGCAGCTCTACCGCCTCCTCCAAACAAGACATTGCCAATATGGTGCGTACTGTATTCGAAATGGGTGGAGCAGCCGTATCGTTCGGCGACGGATATCCGGGCTGGAAGCCCAACCCGCATTCAGAAATCCTGGAAGTGGCTGTTGAGTCCTACAAACGTTTGTTCGGTGTAGATGCCAAGGTAAAAGCTATCCATGCAGGTCTGGAATGCGGACTGTTCCTTGACAAATACCCGGCATTGGACATGATTTCCTTCGGACCTACCCTGCAGGGTGTGCACTCTCCCGACGAACGGATGCTGATTCCTACCGTACAGAAGTTCTGGGACCATCTGCTGGATATACTGAAGCACATTCCGGTGAAATAAATATCCCGCGTTCCTTAAAGGGGAACGGGAATCGTTTGTATGAACGTTATCCATAAGATAGGAGTTATACTCTTCCTTCTCTGCCCGTACATCAGTCTGTACGGGCAAGAAGGAAGAGATACCCTCACGTTTCGGATAGTAAGCTACAATGTAGAAAACCTATTCGACTCCCGACATGACACACTAAAGAATGACTACGAGTTCCTGCCGGATGCCACCCGGCATTGGAATTACTCTAAATACAGAAAGAAACTGGATAATATAGCCCGCGTCATCATCGCCACCGGAGGATGGACGCCGCCCGCCCTTGTTGCCTTGTGTGAGGTGGAGAATGACAGTGTGATGCGCGACCTTACCCGCTACTCTGCCTTGCGCGAAGCAGACTACCGGTATGTGATGACACAATCTCCCGACGAACGCGGCATCGACGTAGCGCTGTTGTATCAACGTAATCTTTTCAAACTGCTTTCCTATCAGAGCCTCCCCGTAGACAAGCCCCGGAAGAATAGCCGTCCCACACGGGACATTCTTCACGTCAGCGGATTGTTGCTGAACCGGGATACGCTTGATGTACTGGTAGCTCACTTCCCATCCCGTTCGGGAGGGGCAAGAGAGTCTGAACCTTACCGGCTACTGGCTGCCCGAAAGGTGAAGCATGCCATAGACAGCCTATACACGATACGCCGACATCCGCAAATTGTCCTTTTAGGGGATTTCAACGATTATCCGGAGAATAAATCGGTAAAGGAGGTGTTGGAGGCAGCAGCACCGTCAACATTGCAAGACTCTCTGCGTCCACAAAAACTTTACCATCTACTGGCAGGAAAAGCCAAAACACGCAAGCACTTCGGCAGCTACAAGTATCAAGGAGAATGGGGATTACTAGACCACATCATCGTATCAGGTACGTTGCTGCAAGAACACGCACCGCTATATACAGAGGAAGCGAAGACAGACGTATTCTGCCTGCCCTTCCTACTGACAAGAGACAAGAAATACGGAGGGCAGCAACCCTTCCGCACCTACTACGGGATGAAGTATCAAGGAGGATACAGCGACCACTTGCCTGTATATGCGGAGTTCCGGTTGATATATTAGTCGGAATACTGATACAGTTTCAAGTCAAACTTCTGTACCATCACTAGCAAGTGGTCGAAGATGTCGGACTGAATGCGCTCGTACTCTTTCCATACCTTGTTGCGAGAGAAGAAATATACCTGGATGGGTACCCCATACGTCGTGGGTTCCTTCTGGCTGATAATCAAGTCCATCTCCTGGTTCACCACCGGCAGGCTGCACAAATAGCGTTCGATGTAGATACGATAGAGCTGCGCATTGGTTGGCACCTCTCCTTCTGCTGGCTGATAGTCGGCCATCAAGGGGACTTCCTTGCGGATATTATCCAGCATTTCCGGAGTGCAGAACTTCAGGGTAGTCATATCCAGAAAGATATTCTTGTTTACCCGTCGCCCGCCACTTTCCTGCATGCCGCGCCAGTTCTGGAAGGAGTTGTTCACCAGGGTATACGGCGGTACGGTCGAGATGGTTTCATCCCAGTTGCGTATCTTGACCGTGTTCAGCGTAATCTCCTCTACAACTCCATTGGCAACGCCACCCGGCAGCGCTATCCAGTCCCCTATCCGCAACATGTCGTTGGCAGAGAGCTGCACGCCGGCCACAAACCCCAGAATGCTGTCCTTAAATACCAGCATCAGTACAGCCGCAGATGCGCCCAGACCGGCAAACAAGGTCATAGGAGACTTGCCTATCAGCACTGAAACCACTATGATACCTCCGATAAAAAACAGTAGCACTTGCAATACCTGCACAAAGCCTTTCAGCGGACGGTTCTTCTGCTTGTCCTTCATGTTATAAACATCGAGCATCACCAGCAACAAGCCATTGATAGTAAGCAGCACCGCCACAATGATATAGACAGCACACACCTTTTGTGAGAACTCAAGCATCTCCTTTCCACGCACAAAGGCCATGGGCAGCAGGTAGTAAATGAGGATTCCGGGCAGAATATGTATCAAATGGTGTATCACCCTGCGTTTCATCAGCAACGTATTCCATTGATCGGGGAGAGCGCCGGGTATAATGCTTCATACCGCCAACGAAGATTGCCTGGCACAAATAGTCCAGCCCTATCGAAAGCCCCACCATCAGCAGTGCAATAATCGTCTCGTCAAACATATCGGCAAACTTCGGGTCTATCCCCCAACCTATCAGGACTTTATTCATCCATCCTCCTAAACTCATCATAAGCTCTCTTTTTTTTGAAGTGTCTTGTTTGTATAACAATCCAAAGATAAAGATGTTTTCAGAGAACGGCAAGCATATACCCTTTTTTCATCAACGACTCAATCCTCACGCTCGGGTCGTTTTTTAGCGACCGCCGCAGATAGGACATCTGTACATTCAAGGCAAGGGAGTTGGCATACGAGGCAGTGCCCCACACAGCATCCAGCAACGTATCGCGACTGACAGTCTTATTCACATTCAGCGCCAGCAAGCGAAGGATATCGGCTTGACGGGAAGTAATCAGCACCTTACTATTTCCCGTACGAATCTCGTTCGTACTGTAATTGAACACGGAATGGCCGAAAGCATACATCTCATCCTCCGCCACGCCGGACAACTGCGAAGTGAAACGCTCGCGGATACGCGCTGTCAGCTCTTCCGGATAGAAAGGTTTGGCAAGATAATCGTTCGCCTTCAGTTGGAATCCTTGCAGGCGGTCGGCCTTATCGCTACGGTCGGAAAGGAAAAAGATCAGGACGTGTTTATCCGTCTCGCGGATGCGTTCAGCCACTTCAAAGCCATTGTAACCGGGCATATTGATATCGAGCAATACCAAATCAGGCTTTATGAGCGGAAATTGTTCCAGAGCAATTTTCCCGTTTCCGGCATAAGTCACTTCATAGCCTTCCTTCTCAAGAAAGCGCTTCAGCAGCATTGAATATTTCAAATCATCATCGGCAAAAAGTATTTTCAAGGCTTTCATATCATTGGTTATTTTAGAGTAGGGATTATGCGGGTTAGCACGGACTTATTGGGGAATATTAATTTCAATCATTGTTCCCTTGCCTGCCTGACTATTTAAAGAAATGCTTCCATGATGCGCCTCTACCAGCAACTTTACATAGCTCAACCCCAGACCAATGCCGGGCAATGAACGGTCGGGAACGATTACTGCCCCGATAGAACTTATCGAATACACAGTTCTGTTCGGAAACCGGAATGCCGATGCCATCATCAGACACACGTATCGTCAATTGGTGATCCTGCAAAAGGCAATCTACAACAATATGCACAGACTTGCCCGAATACTTTACGGCGTTCTCTATCAAATTACTGATAATATTAGAAACATGCACCGGGTCTGCCGTTACCAGAGTCTCCGAACTGAAATGGGTTTCAATAGCAACATCCTTACCCTCAGGAACATGGTAAAGCCGGACAAGCTTTTCCAAACTCGTCTTTATATCAAATGTACGGACGGAAAGCTGCGTGTGTTCATCATCGGCACGCGTCATATCACGTAGTTTTGAAAGATAGGCCGACAAGTTATCCAGCTCGGACATGGAATCGTGAATCACTTCATCCATCGCTTTCTCATCTGTTCGCATAGACTTGTCATTGAGAAAGGCTATACACATTTTCAGAGCCTGGACGGGACGTTTCAGTTCATGTATCATAGTGTTTACAAAGCTTTTTCGCAGTTCGTCTATCCGCCGTTGCTTCAAGATGGTTTCTATCTGAAACAGCAGACAAAGCCCCAGCAGAAATATCAGACATATACTGCCCACTAACTGCCAACCCATACGCACAAGTACCACATGAGGTGAAACCTTACACGGAAACAAGCACAAACTAGGCGTTTCAGGGGAGTTATAAGGATACATTACTTCTATATATGGATTGAACAATGTACCTTGCCGTTTCAGTTCCGCATTCCACTGGTAAATGGAATCTTCGGAAACCACCAGATGCGTAGTAAACGTTTAGTTTGTCCAAACGTATGGCAAGCAAGGAATCAAATTGCTGCAACGCAAAAGGCACATCCAACT
>ENA-OQNM01000828-OQNM01000828.1-human-gut-metagenome-genome-assembly--contig:-NODE-828-length-10501-cov-2.875072_pt1 | contig 10501 bp, 9 predicted proteins | sample MGYA00242632_ERZ504886 | MGnify/ENA primary metagenome ERZ504886 (study PRJEB26092, sample SAMD00036424) | human gut metagenome | host: Homo sapiens | study: EMG produced TPA metagenomics assembly of... | reverse complement strand
GTGGACGAAGTAGAACTGACTTACGAATAAAAAACATATAGAATCGGACTACAACATGATAAAGAAAATAGTAGCATTCATCGCATTGGTAGGTTGCATGCAAACTGCCTTATACGCGCAGGAGAATCAGAACCGTACACTTATAAACGCTGCTCTTCACGGATGGGAATATGAGATAAGGGCCGGTGTCAGCATCGGTGGTACTTCTCCGCTTCCATTGCCCGTAGAAATACGGAGCATTGATGCTTACAATCCTACCTTAGCCCTTATGCTGGAAGGAAATACCATCAAGTGGTTGGGAAAAACAAAGAAATGGGGGGTAATAACCGGTGTAAGACTGGAAACCAAAAATATGATTACCAAAGCGACAGTAAAGAACTATGGCATGGAAATCATAGGAAATGACGGTAACCGCTTGAAAGGCAATTGGACGGGAGGAGTGAAAACCAAAGTACGCAATGCCTACATTACCGTCCCCGTGCTTGGAGCATATAAAATCAACTCACGATTGCGTGCCAAAGCAGGTGTATATGTGTCATACTTGATGGATGAGGAATTCTCCGGATACGTATACGAAGGCTATCTGCGTGAAGGTAATCCTACCGGTAAGAGAGTGAACTTCTCCGACGGTGCCATTGCCACTTACGACTTTTCGGATGACTTGCGCAAGTTTGCCTGGGGCGTGCAAGCTGGTGTAGACTGGCGTGCCTTCAAACATCTGAGTGTATTTGCCGACCTTACATGGGGATTGAATGATATTTTCAAGAAAGATTTCAATACCATTACCTTTGCCATGTATCCCATCTACTTGAATGTAGGATTCGGGTATGCTTTCTGATAACACTCAGTACACCTGATAAGATACTCATAAACAAATAAAGGTTTAGGTTGTTATCAATCCCATAAAAAGATAACCACCTAAACCTTTATTTATGAATATAAAAGCTTGGAGCACTGCGTTGCTCATATTATGCCTATGTCCTGCGGCTATAGCACAGAAAGCCAACCGCTATCTTGAGAAGCCACTCCCACAAGGCTGGGGAAGGGACGTCTCCCATGCCATTCCCGGAGATGACAATCTGTTCAGCGAACAGATACCACCCATTGACGACAAGTGGTGGAAAGCATTCGATGACCCGATGCTGGATTCACTGATTACGGTAGCCTCCACTCAAAACTATTCCGTACTTTCTGCCATGGACCGTATGGATATGGCCAAAGCCAACCTGCGGATAGAACGCGGCGGCTTTTTCCCTTCCATCTCATTGGACGGAGGATGGGCGCGGCAGCAAAGCAGCGGCAATGTCAACGCACTTCCGCAATCCATTACCGGTGCATACAGCGCCTCGCTCAACGCCAGTTGGGAGCTGGACGTATTCGGAAGTATCCGCCAACGGGTAAAGGCGCAGCGGGAAACCTTCATGGCAAGCAAGGAGGAATACACCTCCGTCATGGTATCCCTCTGTGCCCAGATAGCTTCCGCCTACATCGGACTCCGCGAACTGCAGCAAGAACTAAGTGTAGTGACCCACAATTGCCATACCCAGGCAGCCGTACTCAACATCACCGAAGTACGCTACAAAACCGGACTGGTATCCAAGCTGGATGTCTCGCAAGCCAAATCCGTGTTTTACAGTACCAAAGCCTCCATCCCGCAACTGGAGGCAGGCATCAACCAATACATCACAACGCTCGCAATCTTACTCGGTACTTATCCCCAACATATCCGCCCCATACTGGAAAAACCGGGTAAACTGCCCGACTACATGGAACCTATAGGCATCGGCATTCCTGCCGACCTGCTGCTTCGCCGCCCCGATATACGGCAAGCCGAACGCCAAGTCAACGCACAAGCGGCAATGCTTGGCGCATCCCAAAGAGACTGGCTGCCGCAAGTGTTCCTGAAAGGTTCCATCGGCTATTCCTCCCATGACTTGAAGGACTTGACTAAACGGAACAGTATGACATTTGAAATTGCTCCAAGCATCAGCTGGACCTTATTCAGCGGTACCAAACTGGTGAACGCCACCCGTCTGGCACGTGCCCAGCTCGATGAATCCATTCACCAGTTCAACCAGACAGTGCTTACCGCCGTGCAGGAAACGGATAATGCCATGAACTCCTACCGCAACTCCATCCAACAGATTGTTGCCATGCGCGAAGTATGCAACCAGGGAGAAGAAACTCTGAAACTCTCCCTCGATTTGTACAAACAAGGGCTTACTCCCTTCCAGAACGTACTGGACGCACTACGCTCACTCCTGACATACGAAAATCAACTGGTGCAGGCACAAGGCAGCTCCTTGCTGCATCTGATAGCCTTATACCAGGCATTGGGAGGCGGATATGAAATGAATCAGAAATAAGAATATAAACTAAACCGAACCGTATATGAAAAATCAAATGTACATCACCCTGCTCATCCTCCCATTGCTGGCAACGGGATGCGGGGGAAAGAAAGAAACGGCACAAACGATGCCCGTTCCCGAGATAAGCGTGGCCCGTCCGACAGTGCAGAACATTACGCTGACGAAAGAATATCCGGGCTACCTGACTTCTGAAAAGACCGTAGACCTGGTAGGCAGGGTCAGCGGAACCTTACAAACCATCGCTTACGCTCCCGGCAGCCGGGTACGCCAGGGACAAGTACTTTTTGTCATCGAACCGACAGTCTATCAAGACAATGTGCGGCAGGCAGAAGCAGAACTCAACACTGCCCGCGCCAACCTGGAATACGCCCAAAACAACTACACACGTATGCAGGAAGCCGTGAAAAGCGATGCTGTAAGCCGTATACAAGTGCTACAAGCACAATCCAACGTGGCAACTTCGCAGGCTGCAGTGAGCAATGCGGAAGCAGCCCTGAACACAGCACGCACCAATCTGAGCTACTGCACCGTCCGTGCTCCCTTCGACGGCACCGTAAGCCGTAACCTGGTGGATGCCGGAGGCTATGTAGGCGGCAGCGTGCAGCCCGTCACATTGGCAACCATCTACAAAGACGACCATTTGTACACCTACTTCAATGTGGCAGACAACCAATGGCTCTCCATGCTGATGCAGCAGGGAGACAGTATCCCCCGGCAAGTGAGTGTCAGCCTGGGTAAAGACGGACTCCTCACTTATCCCGCACAGCTGGACTATCTTTCGCCCAACGTAGACTTGAACACCGGAACTTTGAACATCCGCGCCCGTCTCGACAACCCTAAAGGACTGTTGAAAAGCGGCCTCTACGTCAGCATCACCTTGCCCTACGGAGAGCAACAGCAGGCCATCCTGCTGCCGGATGCCTCCATCGGCACCGACCAGTTGGGGAAATACATATACGTAGTCAACGATTCGAATATAGTGCGCTACCGCCATATAGAAACCGGACAACTGATAGGGGACAGCCTGCGCCAGATAAGGGCAGGCATCACTCCCCGGGAGCGCTACGTCACCAAAGCACTGATGAAGGTAAGGGATGGAATGAAAATACATCCTATTGACAACTAATATGAATTGATTAATACCAAAGCCTATGTTTTCAAAATTCTTCATAGACCGTCCTATCTTTGCTACCGTATTGGCGCTGCTCATCGTCGTAGCAGGACTGGTCACACTGGGCATCCTGCCCATTGCCCAATATCCGGACATCACACCACCCACCGTGCAAGTCAGTGCCGTATATCCCGGAGCCAATGCGCAGACGGTGGCACAAACCGTCGGCATCCCCATCGAGCAGCAAGTCAACGGAGTGGACGGAATGCTTTACATGTCCTCCAACTCCAGCTCATCGGGCGCTTACTCTCTTACCATTACTTTTGCCGTAGGCACAGACATTGATATGGCTACCGTGCAGGTCCAGAACCGGGTAAGCGTGGCCCAGTCGTCACTACCTACTCCCGTTGTGGTGCAAGGCGTCACTGTACAGAAACAGTCATCGAACATCGTGATGTTCCTCACGATGACGTCGGACAGCAAAGACTACGACGGACTTTACCTCAGCAACTATGCCAAGCTGAATCTCGTAGACCAGTTAACACGCGTGCCCGGTGTAGGCGCCGTCAATGTGATGGGAGCAGGGGACTACTCCATGCGTATCTGGCTCGACCCTGCCGCCATGCGCATCCGCTATCTTTCACCGGCCGATGTATACCAAGCTATCCAATCACAGAATGTGGAGGTCAGCGCAGGTAACGTAGGGCAACCCATCGGCACAGACAATAAAAATGCCTATCAATACAGCCTGACCGTAAAAGGGCGCCTTACCTCACCCGAAGAGTTCGGCAACATTATCCTGCGTACCGAAACCGGAGGGAAGATACTCCGTCTGCGCGACGTGGCGCATATCGACCTGGGCTCGGCCTCTTACAGCGTAGTATCCCAACTGGACGGGAAACCCACCGCTGCCATCGCTATCTATCAGCAACCTGGCAGCAACTCGCTGGACGTTTCCAAAGGAGTAAAGGCAAAAATGCAGGAACTCTCGCAAAATTTCCCTGCAGGCATACAATACAATGTAACCCTGGACACTACGGATGTCATTCATGCTTCCATAGACGAAGTGATGGTGACGTTCCTTGAAACAACCCTGCTGGTAGTTCTCGTCATCTTCCTGTTCCTGCAGAACTGGCGGGCGGTCGTCATTCCCTGCATCACTATTCCGGTATCACTCATCGGCACACTGGCCGTCATGTCCTTGTTCGGCTTCTCCATCAATACGCTGACACTATTCGGACTGATACTTGCCGTGGCCATCGTGGTGGATGATGCCATTGTGGTGGTGGAGAACTCCACGCGTCTGCTGGACACGGGGCGCTACACCTCCCGCCAGGCTGTGACCGAAGCGATGGGAGAGATTACCGGACCTATTGTCGGGGTAGTGCTGGTGCTGCTTGCCGTATTTATCCCGACAACGCTCGTCAGTGGCATTTCGGGGCAACTGTACAAACAGTTCGCCCTGACCATTGCAGCCAGCACCGTACTAAGCGGATTCAACTCACTGACCCTTACTCCGGCGCCTCTGTGCCTTGATGCTGCAACCTACCCGGCCTTCCAAGAATCCCTTGTATCGAGGATTCAATCGTCTGTACGACAAGACACAAGGAGTCTACGACCGGATAGTGGAGTATCTGCTCCGGCGTCCCGGCGCTTCCATCGTTTCGTATGCGGTGTTCACACTGATTGCCGTCCTGCTGTTTGTCAAATGGCCGTCCACGTTTGTTCCGGAAGAAGATGACGGCTATTTCCTCGCAGTCGTACAACTTACCCCCTGCATCGAGTCTGGAGCGTACCCAAGCCGTAGGGAAACAAATAAATAAGATTCTCGATTCTTACCCCGAAGTAAAGGACTACATCGGCATATCCGGCTTCTCCGTGATGGGAGGAGGGGAACAGAGCAATGCGGCCACCTACTTCATCGTACTGCAGAACTGGAATGAACGCAAGGGAAAGGAACATACGGCTGAAGCCGTAGTGCAACGCTTCAATATGGAAGTGTATGGCATCCAGGAAGCAGAGATATTTGCCATGGTTCCGCCTGCCATCCCCGGGCCTGGGAGCCACCGGAGGCCTGCAACTCCAATTGGAAGACCGCCACAACCTCGGTGCCACCGAGATGCAACGTGCCGTAGAGACCTTGATGGAGCACTACCACAATTATCCGGCATTGGCATCGGTCAGCAGCCAGTACCAAGCCAATGTCCCGCAATATTTCCTGAATATCGACCGCGACAAGGTGCAACTGATGGGCATTCCGCTGAACAGCGTATTCACTGCCCTGGGCTACTATATGGGAGAGGCCTACGTCAATGATTATGTGCAGTTCGGCCACATCTACCAAGTGAAGCTGGGAGCAGGTGACCATGCCCAGCGTGTCATCGACGATGTCCTGAAACTGAGCGTTCCCAATGCATCGGGCGAAATGGTACCTTTCTCCTCCTTCACCCGAGTGGAAGAACAGCTTGGCATGGACCAGATAAACCGCTACAACATGTACTCCACAGCAGCCGTGACTTGCAATGTGGCTCCGGGCAGCAGTTCGGGAGAGGGTATCCGGCAAATGGAAAGTCTAATCAAGGAGCATCTTGGAGACGAGTTCGGATATGAATGGACTTCGGTGGCCTATCAGGAGACACAGGCGGGAACCACTACAACCGTCGTATTCGTCATGGCACTGTTGGTTGCCTTCCTTGTGCTTGCCGCACAATACGAAAGCTGGACCAGTCCGGTAGCTGCCGTAATGGGACTTCCGGTGGCGCTGCTCGGTGCCATGCTGGGATGCTATGTCATGGGAACTCCGGTCAGCATCTACACACAAATCGGTATCATCCTACTGGTTGCCTTGTCTGCCAAAAACGGTATTCTGATTGTGGAGTTTGCACGTGACTTCCGTGCACAAGGCAATTCAATCCGTGATGCGGCATTTCAGGCAGGGCATATCCGTCTGCGGCCTATTCTGATGACATCGCTTGCATTTGTATTCGGGGTTATGCCGCTGCTTTTTGCAACCGGAGCAGGGGCGGGAAGCCGTGTAGCACTGGGAGCTGCCGTAGTATTTGGTATGGCGCTGAACACATTGCTCGCCACAGTCTATATCCCGAATTTCTACGAATTGATGCAGAAGTTGCAGGAGAAGTTCAGTAAGAAACAATAGGGAGGATGAGCTACAAGTTATGGATTATGGGTTATAAGCTATCACACTTATAACCCATAATCCATAACTCATTTTAGCAACTTGCTGCTAAAAGTTGTATCTTTGCGTGCGAATTGCCTCTTAAAGAAATTGAAGTTATGAAAGCATATTTCATCGCCATACTTACCTTATTCACTTGTATAGCTACCGTCGTCCGGACGCAGCAAATGTCTGAACTTGAAAACCGGATTGACAGTCTTCTCAATGGCAAGAAAGCCACCGTTGGTATAGCCGTATGGACAGACAAAGGAGACATGCTCCGGTATAACGACCATGTACACTTCCCCTTGCTCAGTGTATTCAAATTCCATGTGGCACTGGCCGTACTGGACAAGATGGATAAGCAAAGCATCAGCCTGGACAGCATTGTTTCCATAAAGGCATCCCAAATGCTGCCCAATACCTACAGCCCCCTGCGGAAGAAGTTTCCCGACCAGGATTTCACGATTACGCTTAGGGAGCTGATGCAATACAGCATTTCCCAAAGCGACAACAATGCCTGCGACATCTTGATAGAATATGCAGGAGGTATCAAACATATCAATGACTATATCCGCCGGTTGGGTATAGACTCCTTCAACCTCTCGGAAACAGAAGACGACATGCACTCCAGCTTCGAGGCTGTATACCGCAACTGGAGTACTCCTTCCGCTATGGCCCAGCTACTGAGAACGGCCGATGAAAAAGAGTTGTTCTCCAACAAGGAACTGAAAGACTTCTTGTGGCAGACCATGATAGATACTGAAACCGGCGCCAACAAATTGAAAGGTATGTTGCCAGCCCAAACCGTGGTAGGACACAAGACCGGTTCTTCCGACCGCAATGCCGACGGTATGAAAACTGCAGATAATGATGCCGGGCTCGTTATTCTTCCCGACGGTCGGAAATACTACATTGCCACCTTCATCATGGACTCATACGAGACGGATGAGGACAATGCAGACATCATCGCCCGCATATCACGCATGGTATATGATGCGATGAGATGAGAAAGGCAAGAAGGCTATCGGTAGCTCCTCCTATAAATCTTGATACTCAGGTATATCCTGCAGAAAAGTATAGCTGTTATGCTCGTAATCTATGCGGCAACAATAATGCTGAAGCCCGTTGCTGACAATCAGATAATCCACTTTCAGCACCATGTTGTAGCGGGTAATCTGGTCGAAAACCTTTTGGGTGATTTCTATTTCGGGCGCCTTGTATTCCACAATCATCCGGGCGGTGAGGTCACGCCGATAAAGCACCGTATCACAGCGTTTCTTTGTACCATTCAGCTGTACCTGCACTTCATTTGCCATAAGCGCCTGAGGATACCCCTTGTGAGCAAGAAGAAAGTGGACGAAGTGCTGCCGCACCCATTCTTCGGGCGTCAAAGCAACATAACGACGACGGATTACATCGAAAATAACATTTTTTCCATTCCTTGCGGCAATTTTAGCATCGAATGCTGGTAGGTTTAACGATAACATTTACTACATTTGTAAGTTAAATAATGGTTCCCGTCTTTCGGGTAACACAAATTTAATGAAATCTTATGAAAACAAAAGAAGAAATCGTAGCCAATTGGCTGCCCGTTACACAAAGCGTAACCTGGAGGATTTTGGTAGAGTACATTCTGTTAACCAACTTCAACAAGTATGTAGAGATTTTCGCAAAAAAGTTCAATGTTCCCATTCTCGGTAAAGATGACCATATGACATCTGCCAGCGCAGAAGGAATGACCATCATTAATTTCGGTATGGGAAGCCCTAATGCCGCCATTATCATGGACTTGCTGAGCGCCATCAAGCCCAAGGCATGTCTGTTCCTAGGCAAGTGTGGCGGCATAGACAAGAAAAATAGAATAGGGGACCTCATCCTCCCCATAGCCGCCATCCGCGGCGAAGGTACTTCCAACGACTACTTCCCGCCCGAAGTCCCGTCACTCCCGGCATTTATGCTGCAACGCGCCGTTTCTTCCGCCATCCGCGACTATGCCCGCGACTACTGGACCGGTACCGTATACACCACCAACCGCCGCATTTGGGAACATGACGAGGGGTTCAAGGAATATCTGAAGAAAACCCGTGCCATGGCTGTCGATATGGAAACGGCAACCTTATTCAGTTGTGGTTTTGCCAATCATATTCCTACGGGAGCCCTTCTGCTGGTTTCGGACCAACCGATGATTCCGGAAGGTGTAAAAACCGACAAGAGCGACAACATGGTTACCCAGAACTATGTAAATGAGCATGTTGAAATCGGAATTGCATCCCTGCGCATGATTATTGATGAGAAGAAAACCGTAAAACACTTGAAGTTCGACTGGTAATCCTCTTTACGGGACATACCCTCGTAACACATACTTTATATGGCAAAACAAGAAACGACCTGTGATGATATTCTAAAAGAGTTGAGAGCCAAACAATACCGCCCCGTCTACTATCTCATGGGCGAGGAATCGTATTACATAGACCTCATCTCCGACTATATTGTAGACAATGTTCTCACTGACACCGAAAAGGAATTTAACCTGACCGTAGTCTACGGTGCAGATGTGGATATAGCCACTGTCATCAATGCGGCCAAGCGCTATCCGATGATGTCCGAACGCCAGGTCGTAGTCGTAAAGGAAGCGCAGGCCATCCGCAACATGGAAGAGCTTTCATACTACCTGCAAAAGCCGTTGAACTCCACCATTCTTGTTCTATGCCACAAACATGGGGTGCTGGACAGAAGAAAAAAGCTGGTGGCCGAAATAGAGAAGGTGGGGGTTCTATTTGAATCCAAGAAGGTAAAGGATGCCCAGTTACCGGCATTCATCACCTCATACATGAAGCGCAAAGGTGTAGATTTGGATCCCAAAGCTACCTCCATGCTTGCCGATTTCGTAGGTACGGACCTCAGCCGCCTTACGGGAGAACTGGAAAAACTGATTATAACTCTTCCAAAAGGTCAGACACGCGTCACCCCCGAACAGATAGAACGCAACATCGGAATCAGCAAAGATTATAATAACTTTGAACTTCGCAGTGCCATCGTAGAAAAAGACATACTAAAGGCCAATAAAATAATAAAATATTTTGAAGAAAATCCGAAAACGAATCCTATCCAGATGACTTTATCTTTACTTTTCGGCTTCTTCTCCAACTTAATGTTGGCTTACTATGCGCCCGAAAAGACGGAGCAGGGTATTGCCAGTTTCATAGGATTAAAGACTCCCTGGCAGTCGCGCGAATACTTAAGTGCCATGCGTCGTTACAGCGGAGTAAAGACCATGCAGATAATCGGGGAGATTCGATATGCAGATGCCAAATCCAAAGGAGTAGGAAATTCCTCCCTAAGCGATGGAGATATCCTCCGGGAATTGGTCTTTAAGATTCTACATTAACTTCCATACAGTATACTTTTCCATAAAAGGGAAAAAGCATAAAACAGACTGATTTGATATCATTATGTCATTTTTAGGGGGATTTATCCCCCTTTTTTCTATTTTACTCCTTAGCATAGACTATAAAATAGAAGATAATACTCATATTTACAGCAAATTACGTCCATTTATAAGCTCTGAGAATCGCGTTTTTATAACGAATCGACCAATTATACAGAAATAAAGCAAGGATTTAAGTCTTGAAGACTAGAAAATAAATAAAGCATCTTATTCTCTTATTTATGTCACATTTTTTCTCCTTTAGTAAAAAAGAAGAGATGGAGCAATTCAGCTTTAAATCGTCATATAAGAAATCTGCTACACTTTTCAAGAGTACAATAGTTGTAATACACAACTAGGATAATTGACTATTGTGAATTCAACACATTACATATATATCTATATGACGAGTGTAT
>ENA-OQNM01000826-OQNM01000826.1-human-gut-metagenome-genome-assembly--contig:-NODE-826-length-10525-cov-2.128102_pt1 | contig 10525 bp, 6 predicted proteins | sample MGYA00242632_ERZ504886 | MGnify/ENA primary metagenome ERZ504886 (study PRJEB26092, sample SAMD00036424) | human gut metagenome | host: Homo sapiens | study: EMG produced TPA metagenomics assembly of... | reverse complement strand
CCTTCCGGACCATTTTTCCAGATTTCCATTCCGTAAGGAGAAAAGTAACTTTTAGGATGTCCGATATGATTCCCAGCTATATTAATATCCATACCGTTCTGCAATGGATTTTCTGTCACATGCCATTTTCCTATATGGCAAGTCTGGTAGCCTGCTTTTTTCAATACTTCCGGAAGAAGCCGGACACCCGGCTCCAGAGCTGTCCGGTTGGGATATCTCCAAAGCATTAAGCGAGATACGCAACCACTTGGTTCGCCTCGATATTCTTGCCATACTGATCTGTGTGATCGACAGTTCGTCCGGCCATTAGTTTTTGACATTTTGCGCAAGTCCCGCCAGTTTCCCTATCGGGCACCATCTGCGAGGCTCCGTTTTTAACCGAAAAAGGCCTTTGTTGGAACAAATTTATTTTCTTCAACAGATTTAAGGGAAATTCGGTTAGTAAGCACTATCTTTGCACTTTGTAAGCGAGGGGTATCCTTATATTATCCCCCGTATGAACGGAATACCATTAATAAATCGACGATATGATTCTATTCTTTCAATCTCCAACAAAGACGGTGTTAGCTGTGGAGGCTGCACACGCTTTCTCTCCTGAAGATGTAGAAAAATTAGTTTGGGCTTTTAGCGAGGCAAAACCTCTCCAGGCTGAAACATTGGAAGGCTGGTATGTTGGTCCACGCCGGGAAATGATTACCCCGTGGAGTACGAATGCCGTGGAAATCACCCAGAACATGGGACTCACCGGTATATCACGCATCGAGGAATACTTCCCAGTTTCTTCCGGCGAAGCAGAGCATGACCCGATGTTACAGCGTATCTATGACGGTCTGAACCAGGACATCTTCACGATCAGTAAACAACCGGACCCGATTGTTTATATCGAGGATATCGAAGCCTACAACAAACAGGAAGGACTGGCATTGAGCGATGAAGAAGTAGCCTACCTCAACGAAGTAAGCCAAAAGCTGGAACGCCGGCTGACCGACAGCGAAGTGTACGGTTTTGCACAGGTGAACTCGGAGCACTGCCGTCACAAAATCTTCGGCGGTACATTTATTATCGACGGAGAAGAGAAAGAAAGTTCTCTCTTTAACCTGATTAAGAAAACATCGGCGGAGAACCCGAACAAATTGGTTTCCGCCTATAAAGATAATGTGGCTTTCAACGAAGGCCCGGTGATCGAACAGTTTGCTCCGGCAAGCGGCGACAAACCGGATTTCTACGAAGTGAAAGAAATCAAATCGGTTATCTCACTGAAAGCTGAAACCCACAACTTCCCGACAACAGTCGAACCGTTCAACGGTGCGGCTACCGGATCGGGTGGTGAAATCCGTGACCGTCTGGGCGGCGGAAAATCATCCCTGCCGATTGCCGGAACAGCCGTTTACATGACATCTTATCCGCGTACGGAAGGTGCACGCGAATGGGAAAAGATCCTCGATCCACGCCCCTGGTTGTACCAGACTCCGGAACAAATCCTGATCAAGGCCTCCAACGGTGCATCCGATTTCGGTAACAAGTTCGGACAGCCGCTGATCTGCGGTTCGGTCCTGACATTCGAACACGAAGAGAACAAGAAAAAATATGCTTACGACAAAGTGATCATGTTGGCCGGCGGTGTCGGTTATGCTAATATGCGCGACGCGTTAAAGGGCGATCCCGCACCGGGCGAAAAAGTTGTCCTGTTAGGTGGTGACAACTACCGCATCGGTATGGGCGGAGGCGCTGTCTCTTCCGTAAACACGGGCCAATATACCAGCGGTATTGAGTTGAACGCCGTACAGCGCGCCAACCCGGAAATGCAGAAACGCGTTTCCAACGTGATCCGTGCGATTGCCGAATCGGACAACAACCCGGTTATCTCCATCCATGACCACGGCGCAGGAGGTCATTTGAACTGTCTCTCCGAATTGGTGGAAGCAACCGGCGGACATATCGACATGAGCCAGTTGCCTGTCGGTGACCCGACACTTTCCGCAAAAGAAATCGTAGGTAACGAAAGCCAGGAACGTATGGGTTTGCTGATGAAGGAAGAAGATGTTGCCCGTGTACAGCGCATTGCCGACCGCGAACGTTCTCCGATGTATGTGGTAGGTGAAACGACCAACGACATGAAGTTCGTATTCGAACAGGCCGACGGCGTGAAACCAATCGACATCAAACTGGAATATATGTTCGGTAAACCGCCAAGAACGATCATGAAGGATCATACGGTCGAAGAAACATACGCTCCAGTCGTTTATAAAGAATCCGAACTGCATCACTATCTGGAAAATGTACTTCAGTTGGAAGCTGTTGCATGTAAAGACTGGCTGACCAACAAGGTGGACCGTTCGGTGACAGGTAAGGTCGCACGCCAGCAGTGCCAAGGCGAATTGCAGCTGCCGCTGAGCGACTTGGGTGCTGTAGCACTGGATTACCGTGGAAAAGCGGGTATCGCCACATCTATCGGGCATGCTCCGCAGGTAGCGATGATCGACCCGGCTGCCGGTTCTGTCATGGCGATTGCCGAATCATTGACAAATATCGTTTTCGCTCCACTGTCCGACAAGCTATCAGGTGTATCTTTGAGTGCCAACTGGATGTGGCCATGCCGTAACGAAGGCGAGGATGCCCGCCTGTACAAAGCGGTCCAGGCTGCTTCGGACTTCGCTTGCGCACTGGGCATCAATATCCCGACCGGTAAAGACTCTCTGTCCATGACACAGAAATATGGCGACGACAAAGTGATTGCTCCGGGTACGGTGATTATTTCTGCCGGTGCAGAAGTCAGCGACATTCGCAAGATCGTATCTCCGGTATTGGCCCACGAAAAGAATTCTTACATATATTATATTGACTTCTCGTTCGACACGATGAAGTTGGGCGGTTCCGCTCTTGCACAAGTTCTGAACAAATTGGGCAACGAAGTCCCGACGATAAAAGACAGCGAATATTTTGCCGACGCATTCAACGCCGTACAAGATGCCATCCAAAAAGGGTTGGTTCTCGCCGGACACGACATTTCTGCCGGTGGTATGATCACGGCATTGCTCGAAATGTGTTTCGCCAACGTGGAAGGCGGTCTGGAAGTGAACCTCGACAAGTTGTCGGAACAGGACATTGTCAAGATTCTGTTTGCCGAAAACCCGGGTATCCTGGTCCAGGTGAAAGACAAGAAAGCATTCGAAAAGTTGATGGAAGATGCAGGAGTAGGTTTTGCCATTATCGCCAAGCCGACTTCCGAACGCCACATTCTGGTTTCCAAAGAAGGCGTCCAATACCATTTCGGCATCGACTACATGCGCGACGTATGGTACGAATCATCTTATAAACTGGATATCAAGCAGAGTGGTAGCGTATGTGCAGGCAACCGTTTCGAGAACTACAAGATGCAGCCACTGGAATTCAAGTATCCGAAGAGCTTTACCGGCAAGCTGTCTTCTTACGGCCTGACTGCCGATCGCAAAGGAAAGAGCGGAATCCGTGCCGCCGTAATCCGTGAAAAGGGTTGCCAGTGCGAACGTGAAACGTCTTATGCACTGTATCTGGCAGGTTTCGATGTGAAAGATGTTCACATGACCGATTTGGCTTCCGGACGCGAAACATTGGAAGACGTAAACATGATTGTATTCTGCGGCGGTTTCTCCAACTCCGACGTTTTAGGCTCTGCCAAAGGATGGGCCGGAGGTTTCTTATTCAACGAGAAAGCCAAGAAGGCGCTGGATAACTTCTATGCACGTCCCGACACCTTGAGTCTGGGTATCTGCAACGGTTGCCAGCTGATGGCCGAGTTAGGGGTTGTTTATCCGGAACATGAGAAGAAACACAAGATGTTGCACAATGATTCGCACAAGTTCGAATCGAACTTCATCTCGGTCGAGATCCCGAAAAACCATTCTGTCATGTTCGGTTCTTTAAGCGGTTCCAAATTAGGAATCTGGGTGGCTCACGGCGAAGGCAAGTTCTCTTTCCCGTATGAAGAAAAAGAATACCATATTGCACTTAAATACAACTATGAAGGCTATCCCGCCAATCCGAACGGTTCGCCTTGGTCGGTTGCCGGTGTCTGCTCGCACGACGGACGCCATCTGGCAATGATGCCTCACTTGGAACGTGCGATGTTCCCATGGCAATGCGGTTACTATCCTGAAGATCGACGAAACAGTGACGAAGTCACTCCATGGATCGAAGGTTTCGTGAACGCACGGAAGTGGATAGAAGAGCATAAGAAATAATATTTGGATAGGAAGTTGCGTTATAATAATATAGCGCAACTTTTTTTATTTATGAAAGGTTTATCTATTACTCATTTAAATATTATCCATTATGAAAAAGATTGCTTTATTATTGTTGATGTTCGTGGCGTTTCAGGTCAGTGCACAGGATTTCCATTTCTTACCGAAGATCGGATTGAACCTTGCCAATATGACAAATAGTGACGGAAGTATGAAGCCTGGGTTGAACGTCGGGGTTGCCGCCGAGTTTCCTATCAATCCGCAATTTTCCGTCGAGCCGGGAATCTATTATTCCATGCAAGGAGTGAAAGAATCAGAAGGCGGAATCTCCGGCAAAATCAAAAACGATTACATAAACATTCCTATCTATGCAAAAGCCTATCTATACAATGGCTTTTATGCATTTGCGGGACCACAATTCGGTTTCTTAGCCCGTTCTAAAGCAAGCGCTTCTTATAACGGTACTGACATTTCGGTCAATTCGAAAGATGCATTCAAAACATTTGATTTCGCACTAGGAATCGGCGTCGGCTATCAATTCGATTTAGGCTTGCTGGTTTCAATGAACTATAATATAGGATTCACCAATACCTTATCCGATGGCGACATCACATTAAATGGCAACTCCATGAATTGGGATGGGGAGAAATCCCGCAATGGCGTCCTGCAGATCAACCTCGGTTGGAGATTCTGAAATATCCGCTTGCCGGTATAAAATCCGACAGGCATCCATTTTGAAACGGATAGGCTTCGAAGAACATTCGAATGCTTATCCGTTTTTTTATGCTGCCGACATTATAAATCACGGATTCTTATTATTGCGTCTTCCGTATTAATCCCTATCTTCGCGACCTAAACAATAAACAAGTACACTGATTCATGAAAAAGTTGCTATTTATCTTCTTTACAGCAGGTCTTATACAGGGATTTAGCTCTTGTTCCCACAAAGACACTCCAGATAATGCACTTGCATTGATCCCACAGCCCCAAGAAATGAAAGTCGGGACGGATCATTTCAAACTGACTCGCCGGGCAGCTATCACACTCGACACATCCAATCCTCAGTTAATAGGGATAGCTCGGTACTTCAACAATAAAGTTGCCCCCGCAACAGGTTTTGAAATTCCGGTTGAAAAGCACGGCAACATTGAATTTAAGCTGACCGACAATACCGCTTTCGGTGCAGAAGGATATCGCTTGCAGGTAAAACATGGCGATATCATCATCACCGCCCATCAACCGGCCGGGATCTTCTACGGGATACAGACTTTATTGCAGATGCTTCCCCCGAAATAAAAAACAGCCAGAAACAAAAAGGCATCGACTGGACGGTTCCCTGTACCGACATCACCGACAAACCCCAGTTTGCCTGGCGCGGACTTATGCTTGACGTCAGCCGCCACTGGTTCACTAAAGAGGAAGTAAAGAAATACATAGACGAACTGGCAGAATACAAAATGAATGTATTCCACTGGCATTTGACCGACGATCAAGGATGGCGTCTGGAAATAAAATCCCTGCCACGCCTGACAGAGGTTGGCGCCTGGCGCGCTCCGCGCGTCGGGCAATGGTGGCAACGCGCACCACAGCAACCTGGAGAAGAAACGACCTACGGAGGCTTCTACACACAGGAAGATGTGAAGGAAGTATTGGCATACGCTGCAGAACGCTACGTACGCGTCATTCCTGAAATAGACGTGCCGGGACATAGCCTGGCAGCACTCGTCGCCTATCCTGATCTGGCGTGTATGAAAGCACCATCGGCTGTCGGGGTCGGCAACAAGTTTTACGGCGAAGACGAAAACACACTTTGTGTCGGCAAAGATGCCACTTTCGAGTTTATGGACAAGGTCTTGACAGAAGTTGCTGCCTTGTTTCCGGATGAATACATCCATATCGGAGGAGACGAATGTTTCAAAGGTTTTTGGCACAAATGTCCGCGTTGCCAAGCTCGCATGAAAGCGGAAAACCTGAAGAACGAAAACGAACTACAGAGTTACTTTATCCACCGTATGGAAAGCATCTTGAAAGAAAAAGGGAAAAAACTGATCGGCTGGGACGAGATTATCGACGGCGGGCTGGCTCCCGATGCTACCGTTATGAGCTGGCGCGGTATGGAGGGCGGAATCAAATCAGCAAAAGCCGGTCATCATGTGATCATGACACCGACCGAACATTGCTACATCGACCTCTGGCAAGGAGAACCATCTGTCCGAACCGGACACCTACTCTATGTGCCGCCTGAAAGATTCCTACAGTTTCAACCCAGTTCCCGACAGCGTGCCGGACCGAAATGATACTAGGAGGACAAGGCAATCTCGTGGGCTGAATCCCGTCCCCTACTTTCCGTCATGACCGAATATATCGACCTGGCCACGTGGATGGGCACTTGCCGAAGTCCGTTTGGACCGGACCTTCCAAGACGGATTGGGACCGGTTCTGGCCACGTGTCGAACGACATTTCGTTCGTGCGGACCAGGCACAGATCAACTATGCACGCAGCATGTACAATGCCATCGTCACTCCTTACTATACTGAAGATGGTTGGTTTTAGGAAATACAAACTGGATAGACGGAACCGGGCAATCTTGACATCTACTATACATTCGACAATACGACCCGACAACTTCACTCCGAAATATGAAGCTCCGCTCCGAATACCCAAGAACGCGACTTGGTTACGTATTGTCACTTATCGGGACAACAAGCCGATTGGCAAAGTTATAACATTGACAATCAAAGAACTTGAAAAGCGGGCGGATAACACTCGCCATGTCGTCGGCAACTTGTAACATAAATGTAACATATATGTCGTAAATGCGAAACAGTTTTCTCGTTCCTTTGTAAATAAAATCATAGAGTCCAAAAAGTTAGGAATGAAATCAGGAAAGATTATTGCGCTTGGCCTGTTGGCGCTGCTTCCAATTGCGATGAAGGCACAGGAAGCTCAGGAAATAGAAAAGCTGAATGCTCGTATCGATTCACTTTCGCAGGAGACGACAACCCTGGATAAAATCGTCCGTAAACTCAGCAAATTCAAAGTATCCGCTTATATCCAAGGACAATTCCAATATGGTCAGGAAGATGCCACCCTGAAAGTCGGTGACAAGAACGAACATGAAGACAAAGGTTTCAACCGTTTCGGCATCCGCCGCGGACGGTTGAAATTCGAATATAATGACGGTATCGGAACCGGTGCTGTACAGATCGAAGCCAACGACAAGGGTGTCAGTTTCCGTGACCTTTACATCGGTATAAAAGATCCCTGGACAAAACGCTGCCAACTGATGGCGGGTGTTTTCAATCGCCCTTTCGGTCACGAAATCGGCTATTCGACTAGCGGATTAGAATCTCCCGAACGTGCCACCATCATCCAATACTTTTTCCCCGACGAACGCGATTTAGGCGCCATGCTGACACTCCGGGCTAAAGAGACAAGCCCGATCGGTTTTCTCCGTCTCGATGCCGGACTGTTCGCCGGTAACAGCATCAACCGGGAAACAGACAGCCGCAAAGACTTCATCGGCCGTTTGGGAGCCGAAAAGAAAATCGGCAACTGGGGAAAATGGGGAGCAGGCGTCTCCTACTACAACGGCGGAGTTTACAACCCGACGACAACCGCCTACGAACTCCAGGATAAAAAATTCATCGCAGTCGACAAAGGAGAAACCGGTACATACATGAAACGTGAGTACATCGGCTTGGACGCTCAGTTCTCATTCAAAAACAGTTGGGGAACGACAAGCTTGCGCGGTGAAGGACTGTTAGGTACACAACCGGGTATCGCCGGCAGTAGCAAAAGCCCCAACACAGGGACACGCCCGGCCAATGAACCGGAGAACTCCCTGTTCAAGCGTCCTTTCATCGGCTACTTTTTCTATTTGGTGCACGACATCGGAACCACTCCTTTCTCTGCCGTCTTGAAATACGACGTTTATGATCCCAACACCAAGTTGAAAGGGAATGAGATCGGCGTTGAAAACAGCTTGACCTCCAAGACCGACCTCGCCCAGAGCACACTCGGCATCGGCGCTTTGTACCGTTTCAACAAGCATATCCGCGTGCAAGCCTATTACGAGTTCAACTTCAATGAAAAGAGCGATTTCGTAAAGGGATATGAAAAGGACAGGGAAGACGACGTATTCACCTTGCGTCTGCAATATAAGTTTTAATACAAACGTAACATCTGTTTCACACGCTTGCAACACTCCTGTATTTACTTTGCATACAGAAATTTAATTCAAAACAGAGTAATGAGAAAGACAATTGTTATGGCCGCAGTAGCCGCCTGTATGTTTGTATCGAACGTGTTTGCACAGAGAATTAAAGGGAGCGACACTTGCCTTCCCTTAAGCCAGACGGAAGCAGAAAACTTCATCAACAAAATAAATCGGCAAAGATAACCGTGACGGGCGGCGGCTCCGGCGTTGGTATCTCAGCCCTGATGGAAGGGACAACCGATATCGCCATGTCTTCCCGTAAGATGAAATTCGATGAAAAAGTCAAATTGCAGGAAGCGAAGAAAAGCACCAAAGAAGTGGTGATCGCTTACGACGCACTGGCAGTAGTCGTACACCCGTCCAATAAAGTGTCCAACCTGACGCGTGAACAGCTGGAAGGCATTTTCACAGGAAAGATCAAGAACTGGAAAGAAGTGGGCGGTGCCGACATGAAGATCGTAGCCTATTCGCGCGAAACGTCTTCCGGAACATACGAATTCTTTAAGGAAAGTGTCCTGAAGAACAAGAACTATATGAACGGCATCCTTAGCATGCCCGCAACAGGAGCCATCATTCAGTCTGTCAGCCAGACAAAAGGAGCCATCGGCTATGTCGGTTTGGCTTACATAAACAAAGAAGTAAAACCGATTCATGTCTCTTACGATGCAGGCAAAACATTCACCGAGCCATCCTTCGAGAATGCAAAAAACAAGGCATATCCGATCGTCCGTCCGTTGTTCTATTACTACGATGTAAAGAATGAAGGCAAAGTGAAACCCTTTATCGATTATATCTTATCGGCTGAAGGACAAGCAACGGTTAAACAAGTCGGTTATATCCCGGTAAAATAAGTCAAAAACCATATAGCTCCCACGCTTGACACGGGATCGCGTTAAAGCCGGCCATATACATCTGATTGATATGGCCGGCTTTTTTGCGTCCCCGCGTCAAGCGCGGGGACAAGAGGGAATGCACAGTCGTTATTTATTTGTGCATAATATCGGTTGATTTTGCACATTCTTTGGTTTATTGTGCTACCTTTGCCACATATATATTTTTTATTTACACATTTTACTTACATGAAGACATTAACAATTGGGGATCTGAAAGCCCGCATTCCAATCATCCAGGGTGGAATGGGCGTAGGAATCTCTCTCTCCGGCTTAGCCTCAGCCGTTGCAAATGAAGGTGGGATTGGCGTTATCTCCGCCGCCGGTCTCGGTCTCTTATATAAGAAACTTTCTCCCAACTACACCGAAGCCGGCAATCTGGGCCTTGCAGCCGAGATCCGGAAAGCCCGCGAGAAGGCCAAAGGCATTATCGGCGTGAACGTGATGGTCGCCCTTTCAGACTTCGCCGAACTGGTGAAAACCAGTATTGCGGAAAAGGTAGACATCATTTTCAGCGGTGCCGGACTACCTTTGGACCTGCCGTCTTTCCTGAAGAAAGACAGCGTGACGAAGCTCGTCCCCATCGTTTCCAGTACACGTGCCGTCCGCATCATCTGCGAAAAATGGAAAAACAACTACGACTACCTTCCCGATGCCGTTGTGCTGGAAGGGCCAAAAGCCGGCGGCCATTTAGGATACAAGGAGAACCAGCTGGAAGACGAGCATTTTTCACTCGAAGAACTGCTGCCTCAGGTAGTGAAAGAAGTTTCCCACTTCGAAGAAAAATATAACAAGAGAATCCCGGTAATTGCAGCAGGAGGCATTTACACGGGTGAAGACATCAAACGCGTGATGGACCTGGGAGCATCGGGCGTTCAGTTAGGAACCCGTTTCGTCACCACTACCGAGTGCGACGCTTCCGATGCTTTCAAGGAAAGCTACGTCAAGGCACAGGAGAAGGATATCGAGATCATCAAAAGTCCGGTCGGAATGCCGGGCAGAGCAATCCACAGTCATTTTCTACGAAAAGGTAAAAGCCGGATGAAACAGCCGAAGGTCTGTCCTTTCAACTGCATCAAGACATGCGATATCTCGCGAAGCCCCTACTGTATCGTAACAGCCCTGTACAATGCCTTCAAAGGGAACTTCGAGAACGGCTACGCTTTCGCAGGAAGCAATGCCTGGCGGACAACCC
>ENA-OQNM01000823-OQNM01000823.1-human-gut-metagenome-genome-assembly--contig:-NODE-823-length-10536-cov-2.577097_pt1 | contig 10536 bp, 7 predicted proteins | sample MGYA00242632_ERZ504886 | MGnify/ENA primary metagenome ERZ504886 (study PRJEB26092, sample SAMD00036424) | human gut metagenome | host: Homo sapiens | study: EMG produced TPA metagenomics assembly of... | reverse complement strand
ACTGGAGCTATGCGTGTGAAACGCCATTCGCGGCACAAATGGTTGCCACAATGAGCGGCGTGGAACGCCCTGCCCCACCAGAACACCACGAACGCGCAATTGCCGAAGACAGCCCTATGCGCAAGTATGCGGACGTGCTGGCTCCGGTCGGCTCCAAACAACGAGAACTGCTGAAAGTGATAGCGCGCAAGGCGCAGGGCAAACGGTGAGACAGACAGACAGATAAGTCACCGGTTGTTGACGGAGGCTTCGTGTCCTCGTCAACAACCGACCATGGTTTCACAGGGAAGAATTAGTCCCTGCGAAACAGATCGCGGGTGTAGACCTTGTCGCTCACGTCCAGCAAATCGTCATTCCAACGGTTGGCTACGATGGCAGACGAGCGGGTCTTGAAATCAGCGAGATCATGGGTAACCTCACTGCCATGGAAATTAGATTCGCGCAATGTGGGCTCGTAGATGAGTACAGGGATGCCGTTCGCTTTGAACTGCTTCATAACGTCTTGGATGGCGGACTGACGGAAATTATCGGAACCGGACTTCATGGTCAATCGGTAGATACCGATGATAGGGTTCTGAACATTCCTGACAAGTTCCATCACCTCAGAGGCTACGAATTCCTTGCGGGTACGATTTGCGTCTACAATGGCCTCGATGAGGTTCTGCGGAACCTGACTGTAATTGGCTAACAGCTGTTTGGTATCCTTCGGTAGGCAGTATCCGCCATAGCCGAAGCTGGGGTTATTATAGCCGTCACCGATGCGGGGATCGAGGCAAACACCATCGATGATTGCACGCGTGTTGAGTCCACGGCTTTCCGCATAAGTATCCAGTTCATTGAAATACGCCACACGTAACGCTAGATATGTGTTGGCAAATAGTTTGATGGCCTCAGCCTCGGTGACGCCCACCACCAATGTGGGAATTCCGGTGCTGCCATCATGATTAACGCGAGACGTCTCAGCGGAATCAGCGCCTTCAACGAGCAGGGACGCGAATCGACGTGCCGCTTCGACAGACTCAGTATCATTCTGCGGGGCGCCGACGACGATGCGGCTTGGATGCAGATTGTCGTATAACGCGTGTCCTTCACGTAAAAATTCGGGGAAAAGAGAATACGATCATCCGGAAGGTTCTTACGTAACTGTTGCGTATATCCAACCGGTATGGTGGATTTGATGACAATCCAAGCATTCGGCGCATATCGTCTGACCGATGTAATCGCCGCTTCGACACTGGACGTATCGAAGTAATTTTTCTTTTCGTCATAGTTTGTCGGCGTGGCGATCACCGCGAAATCAGCATCTCTATATGCCTCCTGCGGATCTAGCGTGGCATGAAAGTCAAGTATTCTTTCGCCAAGAGTGCTTTTTTCCAAGAAATCAGTAATTACAGAATCGACAATAGGACTTTTCCCATTGTTTAACTGCTCGACTTTCTCGGGAATGATGTCGAGTGCATGAACTTCATTGTGCTGAGCGAGCAGCAAAGCGACAGACAATCCAACGTAGCCAGTCCCTGCAACCGCAATCTTCATAGTGTCAGCCTTTCCTTACGCAATCCTAAGATATTGTAGACGCAGGTCACTGCAACGAATCAACGTAGCCAGCATCTTCCAAATCGCACATGCCGACGTTCATCCTGTACGGGCGAACCGGTAACCAATGCACATTTCTTGATGGGTCTTGCAGAACGACGAGCGAATACGGCTAAGGAGCATCCCGAAAACGTAATTATCGCGTCATTCGTGAAAATCAAAACACGTCAGCTTCCAAGGACAGAAGAGGCACGAAAAGCTCGCACGGACGCAAGATGGCGTCCGCACCCGGACCCGAACCCCCAGCCGTTGGCATGCGACGGTATGCTGGAATGGTGAACAGCATGGCGTGCGGCGGCGTATTCGAGCCGCGTAATATCCTGGTGACCGGCGGATGCGGCTTCACTGGCGCGAACTTCGTGCGATACGTGGCGCGGAACCATCCGCACGTGCACATCACCGTGCTCGACAAGCTGACGTACGCCGGCAATCCGGAGAACATCGCCGGCCTGCCACCGTCGCAGGTCGATCTTGTCGTAGGGGACATCTGCGACGTCGCGCTGTTGGAGCGTATCGTGCCCGGTCACGACGCCATCATCCACTTCGCCGAGGAATCGCACAAAGATAATTCCATCGCCAATTCGGAACCGTTCATCCGCACGAACGTGGAGGGCACGATGCGGCTGTTGGAGGCCGCGCGTAAATACGACGTGCGATTCCACCACATCAGCACCGGCGAGAACGTGCGGGACAGGCCCGGGCACGACAGGCGATACGCGATCGACGCATCCAAACTGCGCGCCGAACTGGGCTGGTCGCCGATGCACACCGACTTCGCCGGCGGACTGCGCAACGTCATCGATTGGTATGCGGAACACCGCGATTGGTGGGTGCCGGCCAAGGAGGCCACCGAGGCCCGCTACCGCGCGCAAGGGCAGTGAAACGACGGCTGCTACAGGCGGCCCTTCCGCGGCAGAGCGACGTTGCGCAGCAGACGCTGCACGGGCTTAAGCACCACGGTATCGGCAATCACCGCAAATAGCAGCGCCGCCAGCAACGTAGCGCCAAACATCAGCACGCTGATACCCGCATACGACCATCCGTCCGTAGGCACGGGAATCCTCGGGCCAATCAGCACCTTGGACAGTGGCGAGTGCACCAAATAAATCGTGTAGGAATATCCAGCCAGCCAGATAATCGCCTTACGCACCCGCGCCGACGTAATGTGCACGTCGTACCGGAAGAACAGGAACGTCGCCATTACCACCATCGCGAACGCAACCGTGACCGTGCGGCCAACCTGCATCTGCTGGCCGGCGAACAGATATGGCGTGGCAACGGTCCAAGCCAAGGCGAATGGTGCCAACGCATACACGCCGTGCCGTACACGCGCGGACGGCGGATAGTATTCCAACACGAATCCCAACAGGTAGTAGATCAGCAGTCCACGCCAAGGGAATGACTGCAGGAACGTCAACGGATATCCGGCAAGATCGCATATATGCTCGGCAGCGGCCACGGCGGCGGCCAGCCCGACCAGCAACCAGACTCCCGACTCGGCCTATCGTACGCATCATCGCGGCCAGGAACGGCGTTGCCAGCACAAACCCGGCAAGCATGAACACGAACCAATAGACGGAATCGTCATACCCGGAGAACAGATCGAACAACGTTCCAGACACAGCGCCGCCAACCGAACGATGATCGATCACCAGGTAGGCGACGAATCCCATGCCGCCCGCATACAGCAGATACGGCACAATCAGCGAGATAAAACGTTTGTAGTAGTAGCGCACGTACGGCGCGAGGCTGCTGGGATCGGCTTGGCCGGCACCGCCGCCTGCCCGGGCATCAGAGCCAGAGCCCGGCAGACGGCCCGACGAGCGGGTGCTCCCCAGCCGGCCGGCATCGAATGTCAGGTTGAACCGGCCGGACACCATAATGAACAGCGGATTGCAGACCATGAACAGCGCGAACAGTACGGATCGCGTCACTTCCGCGCTGCCGGCGAGGGTCATCTTGACGGGCATGTAGTTGTTGATCACGTGGACGCCGATGACCAGGCACATCGCCACCACGCGCAGCAGATCGTAGTTCACGTCGCGCAGCTTGCCGGCGACGCCGGAAACGGAATCGGGCATGGTCATCACATGGATCCCGCCAGGGACTTCAGATCGACCGGGCAGCTGATCTGGCTCTTCAACTTGTCCAAGGCGTCCAGGCCGGCCGAAGGATCGGAGGACGCGTCCTTATGCGCGTCGTTCTTGCCGCCGTCCGCGCCGCCGTTCGCACCATCGGCACCGTCCGCGCCGCCGTTCGCACCATCGGCACCGTTCGCACCATCGGCGCCGTTCGTATCCGCCGTGCACTCATCGGTCACATTACCGTTGGAGCCCGTCTCGACGCCATCCGCATTCACCACCGGCGTGGTTACCACGTTCAGTGGATGTGTGGCATCGCTGCTGACCCGAACGGTATAAGCAATCGTCAATTCTTTTCCGGGCTCGATCCACTGCTGGTTGAACATAATGTACTGACGGTCATACAGGCTCGCGGTGTTGGTACCCCATGAATCTATATCAGCCTGCACAGCGGTGATCTCGCCACCGTACGGAGCGGTAAGCACCACGCGGTACAACATGCCGCCGAGCACTGGATTCTCCGAGCCGCCATTAACGAAATCAGGCAACGATTCGGCCTTAGCCTTAGTCAGCGTGTTCTTCATGGTGAAGGTGACCGTGTATTCGTCACCGAGCTGATCTTCCGTAAACTGACCCAGATGCGTGTTACGCACGGCTGTCGTGATGCGCTTATCCAGCACGCCAGAATACAGGGCGTTCTGGCTGGCTGAGGCGTCGCCGCAGGTTTTTGTGACCGTGGTGGAGGTCTTCAGATACCAATCCTGCTTGCCTTGCTGCAGCTCCGAAAGATAGATGCCGGCTTCGGGCACCTGACTGTCAGCAGACAACTCGCCACTGGCCTTATCGTCGATAAGTCCGGTGGCAATCAGCGCCTCCTGCTCATCCGGATCAGCCATCCATAGCTTGAAATGACCGCTAGCGCTGGTATCTCTAATTGCCTTCAACAGCGGGGATGCGGTAGAGGCATTCGCGTTGCCAAGCACATGGTTCATAATTGCTTGAGCCGCTTCGGAAACGAAGTTGTTCTGCTGCTCGAAGTCCGGGTAATCCGTGTACAGGTCTGAAGCGAAGAACGGCACCGTGGTGGTGCTATCCAGCACTCGGCCGTCCGAAAGCTTGACCTCGCCTGTGGCTCCCAGCAATGCCTGGAGAAATACGGGATCGAGTGACAATACACCCGCTACGTTCTCGTCTTCGTTGCCTTTCTGATACAGCCACATGTATTTGTTCATCTGTGCCACACGCTGGAATTCGGGGTCGATGGTCGTGGTGGCCGGGTACTGGTCAAAAGTGCCACCAAATACCTGGCGCTCCTTCAGCACCGTATCATCCATTGGCTCCTCAGGAATGTCCCAACCAGAAGTGGTGGCGAAATCACCGATGGTAATCGTGCCCTTATCTGCCGTGATTGCGGCGATGGTGCCTACCATGCCGCCCGCCGAACGTAGCTCGGCCGGGTTCTGCACCATCACCAAATACGTGCGCTTGCCGTCCTCGCCAAGCAGTTGCGGTAGCAAGTTAATGAGGCCATCGTATTCGCCGAGCATCGAATCCACGGTCTTGAGCGCAGCCTTTTCGGTTTCGAGCACGGTGGCCACCTTGGCGACGCTCGGAGTCGGCACCTTGTTGAGCTTGGTGAGCTGCTGCGAGATATCCTTATGCGCCTGCTTGACGATATCCGGCATATCCATCAGGGCGCTGACGTCCACCGAGCCATTCTTCAGGGAGAAGCCCTGCAATCGTTTGGACAGGTTCAGCAGATCAGTGAACGGACCGTTGACCAGCGTATCCACGGAAGCCAGCATTTCGCGGGCGGCGGTGATGTCGCTTCCGAATCGCGAATGGTCGCGGAAGAAGTCCCACTGTGGGCCGTTCAGCTCCGCATTGAGATCATTGGTGGCATTGACCAGCTCTTGGGAGATGTCCGACAGACTCTTATCGCTGCCACAGCCAAGTGCCGAATTGGCCAGACTTTCGGCGGATGTCAGCACGCGCTGCGCATCCGTGGCCATTCTCGAGACGGATGCCGCGTAGAGCGTGCCCACACAGGTGACGCTGGCCAGCAACGTCAGCAGCAGTACAACCACCACTCGCGCCCATATCGGCGTACGGCTGATCAGCGAACGGCCGTTACCACCCACGTGCTGGGGAGTCTTCAGGTTTACGGGACCCGTCTGCTGATTCACAGCGCTATTCGTAGATGCGGAGCGATTGAATTTTCCGTTACCGGCATGACGTCTTCTCCTACGCCCCACAGCCTTATGGCTCGAATGCCCTGAAGTGAATCGCATACTTACCCTGCCCGAAAATCTGCTCAGCTCATACTCTTATCCAGCGGCGCGAGGCCACGCTTCCGGATGCCGGACTCCGGGCAAATCCGGAATCGCAGACATGCCGGAGCACACGTGACGCCACGCATATCTCATGCCAGTGTACCGATGCCACCGAAATAGACCGAGGATTTATCCCATACTGGGTGCAAATCCCCGCATGACCACCACATCGCTGTCAGAATGTTCTCAGACTTCATTGAGGGGTATAACAGTATTGCGCAAGAAAACGGTCACTAAACGCAACAATAGTTAGAGCCGTATTGATTTGTTCGGCTTAGGAGAACGGGAGAGGTAATTACATGTTCGTCCTCAGCAACGCCTGGCGGGCCCTGACACGTTCTAAAGGACGTACGGCCCTGACCGCGTTCATCACCTTGGCGGTCACCTTCGGCACAGTCGCCGGACTGGCCATCATTCAAGAAGATACCAACGCACACACCACCGCGTACGATCAGCAGAAGGCCACGTTGGCCATTCGCCCGACTGCGGCTACGTGGAAGAAGGTCTCCGCTACGGACTCGGCTTCCACCAAGCATTACATGACGTGGACCTCATACACCGAATACGCCACGCTCGTCCAGTCGGCCACCAACTCGTTGAACTTCACGGTTACCGAAACCGTGCCGGCCCGCGTGAGCGGTGATTTGAAGGCCCTGGACGGCGGATCGCTGGGCTCGGCCTCCGATGACGAGACCGGCGGCCAGCTCATTTGGCGAGCCTTCTGGACCAAGGATTCCGCCAAGGCCAGCGACCTCGGCACCTTCGAAATCGTGGACGGCAAGGACCTGAGCTACAACAACCAGTCCTCCAACCCGAACACCACCGGCGCACTGGTCTCTGAAGCGTTTGCCTCCGCCAACAACCTGAAGGTGGGCGATACGCTCGAGGTGGCGGCCGCCTCGGACGCCAAGACCACGGCCAAACTCAAGGTGCGCGGCATCTACAAGTACACATCCGAATCCGCCGTCGCCAATCCGGTGACGGCCGCCCGCAACCGCGAGAACGCGATCTTCACCAACTATCAGACCTTCGCCAAGGCCGGACTCGACCCACAGTCCACCGACAAGACCGTCTCCGGCTGGGCAGTCCCGGATCTGGACGTGGTGTTCGACGCCGGTGATTCCGCTACATACAAGTCCTTGGTATCCACCCTCAAGAAGTCCAAGCTGCCCGCCAAGGGTTACGAGTTCTCTTCCCCCTCGCTGGAATCCTACAACGCTTCTCTGGAGCCGCTGGATACGCTATCCTCGCGCGCGAAGACCGGCACCATTGTGTTGGTTGCCGTGGGCGGCGTGCTGTTGCTCATCCTCGTGCTGTCGGGCATGTGGGCGTCCAAGCGTGACGACGAGATCGGCATGGCACTGGTGTCCGGCGTCACTCGCGGGCGTTTGGGATGGCAGTTCATGCTGGAAGTGTTCATCGTCACCCTGCCCTTCTACGTGATTGGTCTGGTCGGAGGCGCGTTCGCCGCCAATCCGATCGGATCTGCCCTGGCATCCGGCCATGCCACCCCGGTGACATCGGGCCTGATTTGGACCATGGTCTGGTATGGACTGGGTTCAATCCTGATCCTAGCGATTCTTGCCGCCCTGCGCCTTGCGTTCTTCAGCGCGAACAAGCTGTTTGCCGCCGATGGCGACTGGGGCACCGTGAGCGAGACCAACAAGACGACCACCACAACCGACGATGCGGAGGCACAGGCATGAGCGACAGGAACAACGATCAGGAACTCGAGAAGACCACTGACGCAACGGCTGACGAAGCGACTTCTGAGACTGAGACGAACGACGCCATTGAATCCGTTCCAGCTGACTCCATGCAGTTCAGCGTGACCTTCGATGACGTTGATGACGAAGGCACTGTTGACGATGGTATTTACAGCGCACTGGCATCTGCCGAAACCGGAGAAACCGACGAGACCAGCGAGGCCGAAGCAGACGCCATCGCTTCGGCCAACGCATCCGCCGAAGTGACCGAGCGCAATGCCGCCCGCGTCAACGAAACACTCCGACTGGCCAAAACCGATCACAAAGACGCATTGGCCGAGCATGCGGAGCCTCAGGGCAAAGCGTCCGAACCCACCATGACGCTGGCCTCACGTATCGATCGCGTGTTGGTGGGCGGCGGTTCCGACGACATTCTGCTCAAGACCTACCCGACCTTTGCCCTGAACAAGGTGACGGTCGCCGGCCCCAAGGGCAAGGTCAACATCCTCGATGGCGCGAATTTCTTCTGCTACTCCGGACACGCATACGCGCTGCTGATCAGCGACGACCCCGATTCGGGCATCACCGCCGACGCCAAACGTCGCGCGCTGATGGGCGTGATGAGCGGTTTGGCCACGCCGGTGTCTGGCACGGTGATGAACAAGAGCGCCAACATTGTTGAGCTCGAGCCCGTGGAACTGCGCGGCCACCGTCTGGGCATCGTACCGCAGCTGCACGCCGTGCAGCCGAAGCTCGACGCCGAACAAAACGTGCTGTACGCCATGGATGCGTCCAACCGCAACTTCCTGAAGCCCAAGCCGGTGATCGCCCGCGAACTGCTGGCCAAGGTCGGCTTCTCCGAGGCCACCAGCGGCGTGGCCGTCGGCACATTGCCTTTGGTGCAGCAGCGTTTGGTGGCCATCGCCCGTGCAATCAGCACCGAGGCCGAAGTGCTGATCCTCGACGAGCCGACACGAGGGCTGAACGCGGATGACGAGGTGACCGTGTTCGCCGCGCTGGCCAAGCTGGCGCACACCGGTGACCCGAAGCACTGCGTTATCGTGCTCACTGCGTCGCGCGAAATCGCCGAAGCAGCCGACACACTCTTCGAAATCTGATGTTCAGACCATAGAGCCCCCTGTGATTCGTATTGCCGAATCACAGGGGTTTTTCAATGCTGCGGCTCATTGCCGCGCTAATCTGAGGATAAATCTGACCGTACGAGGCGAAACCTGATAATTATGACCGGATATATTCCCACACTGGAGCAGATCGACGAATTGCACCGCAAAATCGCGCCGTCCAAGGCGGCGTACGAGCTGGTGCACACGCATTGCGTGATTGTAGCGACCATCGGCTGCCAGATCGTGCGCCGGCAGAACGCGCTGTTCACGCGCCGCTGCACATTACCGAAGGACGCGGAGGTACCGCCCACCGCAGGCGTCACCGGCGGCCATGTGCCGCCGCGTCTGCTCGACGAGCATTTGGTACTCATCGGCGGACTGCTGCATGACATCGGCACCTACCGCGTGTTCAAGCATGACGGCTCTGACGGCGAACCGCTCAAATTCAGCAAGAAACGCTACATTCTGCACGGTCTTAAGGGCTACGAGTATCTGCTCGACGAGGGCGTGGACGAGTCCATCGCCCAGTTCTGCCGCAACCATACCGGCGTGGGACTTACGCGCGAGGATGTGGTGAGCCAGGAGCTGCCGTTGCCACCAGCCGACTATGTGCCGATGAATCTCGAGCAGGAAGTGGTGATGTACGCCGACAAGTTCCATAGCAAGTCAGTGCCGCCGAAGTTCCTGCAGGTCGAGGCGTATACGGCCCGAGCCGAGCGATTTGGCGGAGAGAACAAACAGCGATGGCTGGATCTGGTAGCCAAGTATGGCGTGCCGGATATTCCGGCGTTGGCGGAGAAGTATGGGATGCGGATGATTTGAGGCTCAAGCCCCCCTCGTCAGAGACGGCTTATGAAGCTATTTCAGATGGAACGGAGACGGTAGGTGCCGTTGCGGTTGGAGGCGATGATCATCTGGTCGTTCTCCAGCACGTTCCAGCCTTCCTGCTCATAGCCGGAAGAGGAGACCACCACACCAGCGGAGTCGCCGTTGTCGTCGCGCAGCTCACGGTAGCGCATCACACGGTAGTCGGCGGCCTGCTCGCCACGGCCGTACTCGTCGTAGATTTCCACGATGCGCGGGCTGGTCTTCTCACGACCGGCGGCGCACAGGGCGATGAGCTGGTCCTCGGACTGAATCATGCAGTTGTAGCTGGACTTCGGGTAGGCTTGGCGCAGTTCGCGCACGGCCTGGGCCACGGCCTCGTCGAGCGAGAAGCCGAAGCCGATGTATTCCAGAATCACCGCGAAGAAGATGGCGGAGTCGGAACGGCCGCCGGTGGAGAGGAGCACGCTGTGGTTCACCGGGTATGAGCGGTTGGTGACGATGTTGCGGCCATTGGCGTCCGAGATATCGCCGTTGTGGATGAAGCTCAGGCCGTTCGCATAGAACGGGTGCTGGTTCTCCATGATGAGCGGCAGATTGGAGCTTGCCAAGCGCAGGTGCCAGATGGCACCGCGAGACGGTTCGTCGGCCAGCGTCTCAAACGTGCTGTCATGACGGGCCGCGATGGTCGACTTGTAGATTCGGGTGCCGGTTTCCGGGGTGGGTGCGCCACCGTCGCGCACGTGCGGCGCTTCGGCGGGATCGGAAAGCTGGGCTACACCCCAGCCATCATTGTGGATTTCAGACAGTTCACGGAAATCCTCGACATTGTCTTGCCCCAACACGGCGTTGAGGCTCAGGTTGAAGCCTG
>ENA-OQNM01000821-OQNM01000821.1-human-gut-metagenome-genome-assembly--contig:-NODE-821-length-10559-cov-3.369440_pt1 | contig 10559 bp, 10 predicted proteins | sample MGYA00242632_ERZ504886 | MGnify/ENA primary metagenome ERZ504886 (study PRJEB26092, sample SAMD00036424) | human gut metagenome | host: Homo sapiens | study: EMG produced TPA metagenomics assembly of... | reverse complement strand
GACCTCAGAATCAAGACCAAAAAGCCCAGACAAATTCCTGTCACTGTGTCCACCGCTTCCTGAACGGAGAACGTCTGCATTATCTACATTGACCCTTCAAAGGATAAGGATAATGGATTCCCCATATCCTTTAATGCAACATGTATGGTACCGGCGCACACGTCCCTCTTCGATCATAAATCCAAGCCCCAGTCCACGCATCTGTTCATTCAGCTCAGCGATATGCTCTGTTATGTAGAAACGAATTCCTCTTGCCTTCAGAGAACGGTACAGAATTGCAAGCCTGTCCGCAGCCGTAACATCAATACTGCCAATCCCGCTGGCATCCAGAATTACTGCTTTGGTATCCGGTCCAATGACATTCTCAATATCCTGCTGTAAAATATCTATATTTGCAAAAAACAGGCTGCTGCTGAATCGGTAGATCACCACGCCCTCAATCTCGCAGTTATGCAGGCTTTCCGTAAGATCCTCGAAATGCCTGTGTCCCGGCTGCACTCCCAGAAAGCATCGTGCCGGTTTTGCTAGTACGGATAATCATCTCTGCAAAAGAGAGAATAATACCGATCAATACTCCATTGATGGTACCAAGCATCAGCACTCCCCAGAATGCGCCCCAGTAGATCAGGCATTCCTTTTTGCTGATTTTCCTCAAACGTACAGCCAGATCAAATTCCGTTGCCCCCAGAAGTGAGGATATCACAATTGCAGTCAGCATGGGAACCGGCAGATAAGCGATCAGCCCGGTTGCTCCCAGAAGCACAAAAATCATGGAAATTCCTGCAACAATTCCTGTCAGCTGTGTTTTTCCCTGGTACTGTTCACTGATAGCGGTACGTGACACCGAACCATTGATCGGACAGCATCCGGTCAGAGCTGCTGCAAAATTTCCAAGGGAAAATGCCAGCAATTCCTGATTGTCGTTGATCCGGTAGCGGTTTTTCTGGGCAAAATTATTTTCTGCCAGAAGAGTCTCTGCCATAATCACTACTGCCACCGACAGACTGATCGTTATGGCATCTTTAAGCGGCACTGCAGACAGATCCACCGCCTTCCACCGCGGAAGTCCCGTCTGCACAGCACTTAATGTCTGTATGCCCCACTCCCTGACCGAAAGAAACTTTGTCATAAGTGCTCCAACCGCCCATCACCGGTGCAGATATGTAATTCACGAGTTTTCCCGCTTTCATCAGATAAAATGCCAGAAGCCACACGGCCACAAACAGAGTCAGGACCGGCACAACTTTAAGTGCTGCTTCTGAACCGCTTTCTATGTGCAGATCAATCAGCGCTCCTCCGATCAGTGCCGCCGGAGCTGCATCCACACCAAAAATGAACTGTGGTGAAGTCGAAAACAGTGCAAACAACAGGATCGGAAACACCGATCCATACAGACCGTATACCGCCGGAAGACCGGCAATCTGCGCATATCCCATGGAAATCGGGATGGAAACGGCCATAATGATAATTCCGGCACAAATATCTTTCGGCAGGTTTTTCTTCTCATAATGCTGCAGTGTCTGTGCGATTGTTACTCTCATATTTCCCCTACTTTCTTGCAATGCGGTGCAGCTGCGGCCGCAGCGTAATCTCTGGCACAACCATGCCCTCCCGCTGGTCAAGCACATAGGCAACCGCCTTTGCCACTTCATCCGGCAGCAGATAACTTTCCGGCTCCTCCCCACAGGTAAAATCCGCATCCCGGTACAGATTGGTATCTGTCATGTCCGGATGAATCGTTGTCACCTTGACACCGTACTTGCGTGCTTCCTCAAACAGACTCTTTCCGAAGCTGGACAGTCCCGCCTTGGTTGCCGCATAGGCACAGCCATGCGGACTGCTCTGCTTGGCCGTCACGGACGAGATATTGATGATATATCCATGATTTTTCTTCAGCACCCGAAGCAGCCGGTTCGTCAGAAGCAGGGGAATCTCTAAGTTTGTACGGACCAGGGCCTGTATCTTTTTGGGAGTCAGTTCCTCATGCAGACCATAATGTCCGACTCCTGCCGCATTGACAAGTACCTCAATGTCTGCCATTTTTGTGATCTCTTTCACCGCATCGCATAATTTCTGTTCTTCTAATAAATCGCCTTCTACCGGATGAAATGCCGCGGTCTGCTCTACAAATTCCCTTGTCTGTTCTTTTGCAAAATCCCGTCCAAATCCGTAGACTTCATACCCTTTCTCACAGAGTACCCGGCTGATTGCCAGTCCGATTCCGGAACTGGCACCGGTTACAATCGCTGCCTTACTCATGATATATGTTCTCCTTGTCCATTCTCTGTGTTAATTCCGTGATCATAAAACTTTCCATTTCCTTTAATAATTCCGGTGGATACTGATATACCCCGTTGCAATTGACATAAGGATACTGTACCGCTGGTGCAAAAGGTTCTACCCGCCGGAGTTTTTTCATATATTCCTGTGAAATCCGGAACGTTCCCACACTTACATCAACCAGTTTCTCCCAGCCGTCATGCAACATACGGTCACCAAAAATACGGTCAATCTGACTTAGCAATTGCAGATAATCGGTCTTCCAGGACGGCAGATACAGCATCGGATCAAAGCACAGGCGCACCGGAAATCCTTTTTTAAGTCCCTCCGCGGCACAGACTATGCGTGCAAACGCCGAAGGTGTTTCTTTCTCAAACGCATCTATCATCTTCTGCGGAGACAGGGTAAACGCATAGATCACATTGGACAGACAGGGCAGATCCCACATCGCATGGCCGGCACATTTTGTCCGGATTTCCAGCTTTAAGTTTTCATGTTTTGCAGCATATGCACTCCAGAGTCTGACATATCCTGTCACAGCCTCCATGGCAAGCAGATCCGCATCATAAGAAATGCACACATACATATTCTGTGTCTTCAGAATATGGTCAAGTTCTTCCAGGTAATCTTCAATATTTACAAAAAGCACCATATGACCGGACGGATACATTCCCTTAAGATAACAGTAGCTGCAATCATAGATGCAGTTCATCATTGTGGAACAGTAATAAAAATTGGTATTACCAAAATCCTGACAGACCGGTGCTCCTTCATAAAAAAAATGATCGGTTTTTTCTGCCAGAATGAGAGCCTGTGCCTGATGCTGCCGGACACCGTCCTGTCCATGCCGGTTAAATACATCCTTGTAATGTTCAATCTCCACAATCTGTGCCTGTGGAAACCGCAAAAGGATCTGTTCCGTACGCAGATGATTGCGGATGCGGCGTTCCACATAAATATGGGAAAACCGTGTATTATAACACACGTGCTCTAAGTTCTTCAAGAATCCTCTTTCCTTCCCGTTTGTCTTTTGCCGGCAGCCGGCCTGCCTGTTCATATTCCCGGTACCATCCGGACATGGTTTGCTTCCCGGATGCTTCTTTTGCTTCGCAGAGTGAATGATACAAAATCATCTGCCGGATCTGCGCTTTCATGGTTTCAGAACCATGCAATGCCTCCTGCCACAGCTTTGCCTGTTCTTCTACCTGGCTTTTAAATGCTTCCTGCATGCTCTCCTGCCTGCTGTTTTTTTCCTGCATTGTCAGAAGCTGCCGGATAAATGTTAAAACCTCTTCTGCTGCCCGGTCCATGATCTGTGAAAAATGTTCTCCACTCCCGGCACTCTGCGGCTCCTGTGTTGTTCCATGATCGGTTACTACCTTGAGAAACAGCATCTGGTGCGGCGCATAGTAATAGTTTCCTGCCTGATATATTGCAGCAGCCTCCATATCCACCAGGATTCCTTTTTCCCCGTTCCCCGCCCCGGCATCTTTATTCAGAAACTGTTGGAAAGATTTCTGATCCTGTACCGTTGGAAAACTGTATAGTTCTGCTTCCCCAAACGGATGCCGGTATAAAATATCGGGATAAAACGTACGTCCGTCTACCGTTTGCGTCAGTTTGTCACAAAGCGAAACAGTGCCGACAGGAATATTTTTCCTGCCGGCACAGCTCCCATAATTGATCAGAAAATCCCCGCTATCCGGTTCTCTTCTGGTCGAACACTCTGCCACCGCCGTGGCCGCCGCAATGGCGGATGCCCCGGTAATGACAATCTGTATTTGATTGTTTTCATCCGAAAATACCTGAAAATGATTCTGTGTCATATCTTTTTTCAAAGAAAGCGCCCGGATCAGTTCCTTTGCCTCCGGATAAAGAGCTGTAAATATTGTGATCAAATAGCTTTTCCTTCACTTTCTAAAATGTGTCTTGCCACATAAACACCACTGGCAGATGCATGGGACAAAGAATGTGTCACGCCACTGCCATCTCCGATGATATAAAGCCCCGGATAGCGGCTCTGCAGATTCTCATCCAGCTCTACTTCCATATTATAGAATTTTACTTCCACACCATACAGCAGGGTATCATCGTTTGCGGTACCCGGTGCAATCTTATCGAGCGCATAGATCATCTCCATGATACCGTCTAAGATTCGCTTCGGAAGAACCAGACTTAAATCTCCCGGTGTTGCGGAAAGTGTCGGTGTCACAAGCCCCTCCTCGATACGTTTCTGATTACTGCGTCGTCCACGTACCAGATCACCAAAACGCTGTACGATCACACCACCGCCTAACATGTTCGATAACCGCGCAATGCTCTCTCCGTATCCATTGCTGTCTTTAAACGGCTCGGAAAAATGTTTGGCAACCAAAAGTGCAAAGTTTGTATTTTCTGTGCGAAGATCCGGGCTGTCATAGCTGTGTCCGTTTACCGTCACAATACCATTGGTATTTTCATTTACCACGATACCGTATGGATTCATGCAGAACGTACGGACATTATCCTCAAACTTTTCCGTACGGTAAACAATCTTGCTCTCATAAAGTTCATCGGTCAGATGGGAAAAGATCACTGCCGGAAGTTCTACCCGCACACCGATATCCACACGGTTGGATTTGGTAGGAATTTCCAGATCCTCACAGACATTCTCCATCCACTTGCTTCCGCTTCGTCCAACCGACACGATACATTTTCTGCACGCATATTCTGCATCTTTTGCCGAAACTGTGTAACCGTCCTCTTTGACCTGAATCTTCTCCACCGGGGTATCAAAGAAAAAGTCCATGTGTTCCTTCATCTCGTCATAGAGATTTTTCAGCACCACATAATTGACATCCGTGCCCAGATGACGAACCGATGCATCCAGAAGCTTCAGCTTATTCTGCAGACACACTTTTTTTAAATCTGTGCCCGCCGTGGAGTACATTTTGGTACCCTCCCCACCGTGGGACATATTGATGGTATCCACATATTTCATCAGTTCAAGTGCTTTCTGTCTGCCGATATATTCATATAACGTACCGCCGAAATCATTGGTGATGTTGTATTTACCATCCGAAAAGGCTCCGGCTCCGCCAAATCCGTTCATGATTGCACAGGTCTTGCAGCCGATACAGCTCTTTACCTTTTCTCCATCAATCGGACAATGTCTCTGTTCCAAAGAACGTCCTGCATCAAACACTGCAATCTTTAAATTTTCATCCTGCTTCATGAGCTCATAGGCAGAAAAAATTCCCCCCGGTCCTGCTCCAATAATAATTACATCATACATTCGACGCCACCTCCGGCTTTTTATTTTTTCTCGCGGCTCTCATTGCGGTACTGCAACGGAGTCATATCAAAGCATTTTTTAAAGGTACGGTTAAAATGCTCAACACTCGGATATCCGACAACATCCGCAATATTTTCAACCGTCATATTACCGTTTTTCAGCAGAGTCTTGGCACGTTTCATACGAATATGGGCTACGTGCTCTCCAAATGTCTTACCTGATTTATCCTTGATATATTTGGAGATATAAGGCTCTGACAGATGGAACTGCGCTGCCATGCTCTCAAGTGTTACATCCTGATAATTGTTCTGGATAAAATTAAGCATGGCGGTCAGGCGTTCATCCTGTGCCCCATCGTTTTGTGCAATCTGCGGTAATTTATTTACAGCAACCGTCAGCGCATGGATGGACGCTTTGATGATATCCTCATCCATACCGACACCCCAGTAACTCTTTCCTTCACAGGTAATGCCCACATAGGCGATTGCCTTAGAAGAAGATCCATGGGACAATGCATGTTCTTCATAGGTAGAAAGTTCGTAGCTGATACCGAAGAACTGCTTGATTGTGTTGCTCACGGCGTCCAGACGACCGTTTCCGTTTGCATCGACGATGGTCTTCTTTCCGCCAAAGTTAATTTCTGTCTCTGCCATAATACCATCATTCTGCTTGAAATGGCAAGAATCGATTGTAAAGTACGGCATTTTGTTCATATAGTTTTCTTCAAAGATCTCGTATACCCACTGTGGAGAAAGTTCCTTGTGTTCTTCATCCGATACCTGTTTCACTGCATATCCGACTTCTTCTTTCATTGCCTGTGGCAGAGAAATGGAGAAATTCTGCTTTAAGATATAACTGATTCCTCCCTTTCCGGACTGGCTATTGATACGGATAACATCGGCATCGTAAGTTCTTCCCACATCCATCGGATCGATCGGCAGATACGGAACCGTCCATGTCTTTAATTTCTTTTCTTCTCTCCAGGCCATTCCCTTTGCAATCGCATCCTGATGGGAACCGGAGAACGCAGAAAAGACAAGATCTCCGGCATACGGAGAACGCTCATGGACATGCATTCTCGTCAGACGCTCATACGTCTCACGGATGCGTGGCATATCTGCAAAGTCCAGTTTCGGGTCAATGCCATAAGAAAACATGTTCATGGCAAGCGTAATGATATCGACATTTCCGGTACGCTCTCCGTTTCCAAACAGCGTGCCTTCGATACGGTCTGCTCCTGCCAGAAGTCCCAGTTCAGCATCACTGACACCGCAGCCTCTGTCGTTGTGCGGATGAAGACTGAGTACCACATTTTCTCTGTGGTGCAGATGCTTGCTTACATATTCGATCTGTGTTGCAAAAATATGCGGCATTGCAGTCTCAACAGTTGCCGGGATATTGATAATTGCCTTGTGTGCGGCATCCGGCTCCCATACATCCAGAACGGCATTGCAGACATCTACTGCGTAATCCACTTCGGTTCCGTGGAAACTTTCCGGACTGTACTCAAAAGAGAAATCTCCCTCTGTCTCACTGGCAAGTCTCTTTAACAGCTTTGCACCATCCACAGCCAGCTGCATGATATGCTCTTTGTCTTTTTTAAACACCTGCTCCCGCTGTGCCACAGAAGTGGAATTGTACAGATGAATAACTGCATGCGGAGCCCCTTTGACTGCCTCAAATGTTTTTTAAATGATATGCTCACGCGCCTGTGTCAGTACCTGAACGGTCACATCATCCGGAATCATATCCCGCTCAATCAGCGTACGCATAAAAATAAACTCTGTTTCTGATGCTGCCGGGAATCCAACTTCAATTTCCTTAAATCCGATATCCACGAGCATCTGGAAAAACTCCAGCTTCTCGTCAAGGCTCATCGGCTCGATCAGTGCCTGGTTACCGTCACGCAGGTCCACGGAACACCAGATTGGTGCTTTCTCTATGTAATCTTTTTTGGCCCAGTCGTATTCGCAGACTGGAGGAAGAAAATACTGTCTTTCATACTTGTCAAAATTTTTCATGATGTTTCCTCTTTTCCAATATTAAATATTATCAATTTCAATGAGTAATTTTAACACATAATCTCTCATTTGGAAATGATTAAATTTAAGCAATTTTATTGATGTTTTTATTTTGTTAATTGATTTTGCAGCCGGTGTACCACAGATGCCTCCGCCTCAGACGCATGCATCACCTGTTCTGCGACCTGTCTTGCAACCGAAGTTACCTCATTTTCTTCTTCCCACTCCTGCAGACCGGCATCCGGGATCTCCTGTTTTTTCTGCAGTACATACCGGTTCAGGTTATTGCAGTACTGCATCAGATTCCGGAATCCACGCACACGGGTCAGAAGATTTTTACCGTATGCCTGCTGCTCTAAGCCTGCTATGGCGATCACTTCCATACACAGATGAAGTTCTCCGGTGATATCCGATGCTTCCATCAGAAGATCCGGCCGTTCTTTTTTTGCCTGCAAAAAATATGCCTTTGCTCCATCCACATCTGCCCGGTCAAAATATTCTGCCAGCCGGCACCGGACTTCTGCAATCTCTGCTTTTTCTCCCAGCATGCCTACCATACACGCATACACCCGCAGCCTGTTGTGCCTGATCCAGACATACTGTAAAAACTCCGAAATGAATCCGAAAATTCTCCGGTGATAAGAATCCTCTTCTTCCACTTTCACGCGCCGCTCCACTTCAAATAAAATAGAAAACAGCCATTCCATATAAGCATCATAAACTTCTTTTTTTGCAATCAGCATATTTCCGAAATAGGTGTGCTTTTGCTGCACCAGCTGCTGAAAATCCGCCGCATAATCCGGATAAATCTCCTGTATCACACGGGCTGTTTCGTCCAGATATAAAATCTTGTGGTGAGAAGCAAATCCCTCATAATAAGAAAAATTCAGCTGCAGTTCTTTCGTTGTGATCACATCATACTGCTGCAATAAAGAAAGAATCTGTGCCTCTGTAAACAATTTTCCCTGCTCATTTAAAAGATACCGGCGGTAATGGCAGGTACCAACTACCTTTGCATGGGAGTTTTTCCATACCCAGTACATTCCCGTCAGTTCACTGTAATAACAGTTTTTTTCGGAAATGTGATCTCCGGTATTATCTCCCACACAAAAAGACAGCGGGGACGATTTCTCATCCCTGCTGTATGACGAAGCCGCCGCTCTTCCCACATGAAGCGGAATATACAACGGATCCGGTGGCGGCGTAAATGCCTTATGCGTCATCACATAGATGGCGGTCTGTTGATTTTTATCTTCTGCGCCGGTCTCCATATTTTTCATGATACATTTTCTTTTCTTCATACATTGCCTCATCTGCCTGATTCAGATATACATCCATATTATACTCACTGTCCCACGGGGCAAGAATCACACCGATACTGGCCTCTAAAGGCTCCCGGATCGGGGATGGTTCTTCCTTGCATACCGCCGCAATACTCTGACGGATGGATTCCGCAGTGATCCCGGACTCTTCTCTCGTCAGCAGTAAAAATTCATCACCGCCAAACCGAAACGGCAGACTGTCTTCCGCGGCAAGCCTTCCAAGCGCTTCCCCCGTCTTTCGGATGACCCAGTCACCGGCTTTATGCCCATATGTATCGTTGATATATTTTAAACGATTGATATCACAGAATATAAACTTCGTATTGATATGATACTCACAATTTCTCTCATAAAACTTCTGTCCCAGATCCTCCATTCCAAAACGGTTATAAATTCCCGTCAGCTGATCGATCCGGTACAACTTCTGCAGTTTCAGATTTACTTCCTGATACTGCTTCCGCTGGATATAGTTTTCCAGTGCATAACAGATATTGCGGAAAAAGGTTTCCAGAATTCCTGTCCTAAACATCTCATCCACACCAGCCACCATACAGTATCCCATCCGGTGCAGCTGATAATGCAGTGGCATAAACACCTGTACCCCGCCTTCTTCTATCCGGTTCTTTTCATTGCACCAGTTAAGTACTTCTCTCTTACAGCTTCGATAACTTTTGGCTTCCTGGGAAAACAGATCATCCGTCAAAAAAATCTGCCCTCTTCCTGCCCCGACCAGATCTAAGAATCTCCCCGTCGCATCCATGATCTCTTCTAAAGAGATCCGGCTGGTTACCCATTCCTGCATGGAATCGAGTTTGGATTTTGCGTCATGTTCCTGCAGATTTTTCCAGAAAATCCGGTTACGGAACGATTCCGTATCAAATGGGACATGCTTTGTGCAGCCACAGGTATTCCCGATAAAAAACCGGTAGGGAAGTTCCCTGTGTACCAGCTTTCCATCTGCCTTTTCATGCAGTTCGTGCAGAAGCCTGACAGCTTCATATGCCACCTGGTCTCTCGGCCGTTCAATGGTTGTCATCGTCGGGCTGAAACATTCCCCATCAAAATACCGGTCAAACCCTGTGATTGGTATCTTTCCCTCGAGCGCCGTTCCTTTTATGGTCTGCAAAAAAGCTGCCGCCATCAGGTCATTTGCGCTGATAACCGCCTGTGGGAGTTCCTCCCCTGCCTCATATGCCGCAATCATTTTTCTGGCATATGTTTCCCCGGAGCGGTACTCATAATTTCCATAATCTACCCATTCCGGCATAAGACAAAGCCCCAGTTCCCGGATTTTGGACTCTATTCCCTGCTGGCGCATCTGCGCCTCATAGGTATCTTTCATGCCGTTAATAAAACCAAACGTCCGGATTCCATGAACCCCGGCCAGATGCCGCACAATCTGCCGCATCGCTTTGCTCTGATTGATTCCGACAAAAGAAAGCCCGGGAATCTCCTCTTCCAGAGATACACAGGGCTTTTTACTTTCTATGATCCGTTCGAGTAACCGCTGCTTGACATCTCCTTCTTTGACCGTGGTACTCGGATACAAAAATCCATCGTACGCCTCCATATCTGCCAGTTCAAAAAAATCAAACTCTGACTTATTAAAACTGTCTCCCGATCCCAGTCTTCCAAAACTTGCATACAGATGTATGGAGTCAT
>ENA-OQNM01000820-OQNM01000820.1-human-gut-metagenome-genome-assembly--contig:-NODE-820-length-10560-cov-4.608071_pt1 | contig 10560 bp, 8 predicted proteins | sample MGYA00242632_ERZ504886 | MGnify/ENA primary metagenome ERZ504886 (study PRJEB26092, sample SAMD00036424) | human gut metagenome | host: Homo sapiens | study: EMG produced TPA metagenomics assembly of... | reverse complement strand
CCTGGCCACGGCGATGGCGGTCTGCAATCGCTCGCCGGCCTCACCGGCGGAAAACCCGGACGCGCAACCGGGAATATCAGCCGCGGGATCAAGCACCAGCACCTTGCCTCCGGCGCGCACGAATGAGGCGAATCCGGCCTCATGCAACGACCGGCCCAACGGCGATAGGCGGTGACGTTCGCGCCCTCCTGGGCCAGCGCGGCGGCCGCGAACAGACCATCGCCACCATTGTCTCCGGCCCCGGCCAGCAGCACGATCGACGTGTCCTCCAGCGCCAGATCCTCGTCGTCCAGCATACCGGCCGCCATGTGGGCCGCGGCCTGGGCGGCCATGCGCATCAGCGGCACGCCTTTGTCCAGCAGGGGTCGCTCCATGGCCCGGACCGTATCGGAGTCATAGGCGCTGTGCAGCAGCAGTTCGCGACGATCGGCGTCTTCGGTGTATTCCATGGCAACCCCTTTCTTGTGTTTGTTACTTGCGGTCCGTGTTTACAGGCCGTACACCTCGTGGGCGAACTTTTCGAACACGGGGATCGAGCGCTTGACCTTCTCCGTGTCGATGCAGTAGGCCATGCGGAAGTATCCGGGCACGCCGAAGCTGTCGGACGGCACGAGAATCAGGTCGTAATCCTTGGCCTTCATGCAGAACGCCACGGCGTCGTCCTCCAGCGCCTTGGGGAAGATGTAGAACGTGCCGCCGGGGCGTACCACGTCGAAGCCGATGCCGGTCAGCGCATCGTAGAGCAGGTTCATGTTCGTCTCGTAGACGTTGAGATCGGCGGTCTGGTCGATGACCTTGGCCACGCCCAGCTGAATCGAGCTCGGCGGGCAGTTGTGGCCGGTGCCGCGCGAGATCTGGCCCATCATGGGCACGAGCAGGTCGGCGTCGGTGGCTGTGGGATTCACCGCGACATAGCCGATGCGTTCGCCAGGCAGGCTCAGCGACTTCGACCACGAGTAGCAGGTCAGCGAGTTCGCGTAGAAGCTGGCCGGGTAGGGCTGGGTGGCGCCGTCGAACACGATTTCGCGGTACGGTTCGTCGCTGATCAGGAAGATATCGTGGCCGTATTCGACCTGCTTGGCGGTCAGGATCGCGGCCAGACGCTTGAGCGTGTCCGCTGAATACACCGCGCCGGACGGGTTGTTCGGGGTGTTGATAAGCACGACCTGCACGTTCGGGTTAAGTGCAGCCTCGAATGCGTCGAAGTTGATTTGGAAGTTCTCGGTGTCGGCCGGCACGATGGTCAGCTTGGCGCCGGCGCCCTTGACGTACGGCTGGTATTCGGGGAAGTAGGGGCGGAAGGTGATGATCTCATCGCCCGGCTTGGTCACCGCACGCATCGCGTGGGACAGCGCGCCCGCCGCGCCCGTGGTCGGGAAGATGTGGTTGCCGGTGTATGCCATGCCGAAACGTTCGTTGAGGTTTTCGGCGATCGCGTCCTTGACGGATGGGATACCGAGCGAGGGGGAGTAGCCGTGGATGGCCACCGGATCGCCGTTTTCGTAGAGGTCGACCATGGCGTCGGTGAAGGATTTCGGAGCCGGCACCGAGGGATTGCCAAGGCTGTAATCGAACACGTTTTGGTAGCCGATTTCGGCACCGCGGCTCGTGGCGTACTCGCTCAGCTCGCGAATCACGGACTTGCCGCCAAGCATGGCCTTGTATTCCTCATTGATCATGGCTGTTCTCCTCGCATGGTTGTACTGGTATGCACCACGCTACTACTATCGCGGCCGGTTTGCGCCATTTGCCGCGCCGTGCCTAAGCTGGCTGTTCTATTTGTTCTATTTGTTCTATTAACTGTCGAAACCGCGGAATAACGCCGATTTCCGCTACAGCTCCATGATTATCCACAACCGTTCATAGCGAGCGCTGTGGGACGGCGGGCGGAAAACGGCCGAATCCGCGTGCCGTCCCACACCTCGTGCAATCCACGTTTCGGGAAAGCACCACCGTAAGACCGGCGCGCATCCGCATCCACGACAGGAGCCTTACCGGCCGTAATCCCGCACTCGATTATTTTTTCTTGACAGGGAATCGAACCCGAAACACTAACCCATGCACGCCCCACCGCAAACAAGCGAATAACCAAACTAGTATGCATTTTCGGTCGACCACTGAGCGAAGGAGTTCGCAAACACAACAGTGATTGGCATATACGGCATCGACCGGATGAACAGCATCGCGTCCTCATAGGTCAAGACCCACTGGGACGTCGTCGCCCTTGGGTATAGGGACATTGCCTGTGTCATAGTCGTTAAGCAGCACAAGACTCGGCAAATATCGTTCCAAGATCTCGGCGGTGCCAGCAATTTCCGGTTCGGTGGACCTCGATAGCACCTTGACGACGGCGTGAAGTGCGTCAAGCCGCTTGCGATTGATGGTATAACCATCAACGAGATGCTGCTTCAGAACTGAGTTGGCCCATCGCCGGAAATAGATGCCTTCCTTGGATTTGACGCGGTATCCGACCGACAGGATCATATCCAGGTTGTAATGCTCGACTTGGTATGTCTTACCGTCAGATGCAGTTGTCGCAAATTTTGCGACAACTGAAAATCCATTGAGCTCTTCCCTTAATGCATTGCCGACATGCTTGCCGATTGTTTTGATATCGCGGCCAAACAGCAAGGCCAATTGCTGTCTGTTAAGCCACACCGTGTCCTCGTCTACCTTCACATCGAGGTGCACGGTGTGGTCCGCGCTCTCATACAAAGCAATCTGCCGCTTCAGTTCCTCGCCAGTCATGAGATCGCCTTTCTTTTTTCGGGCGTCTGTAAATCATGTCGTTGTCGTCGCTAAATTATGCATCCAGTTTATCAGGGCAGTCGAACGTTTGTTCGATTACTGTATCTCTCATATTTGTATGACTTTCCCGGCTCCCGCCATCAATCACCAGTCGCAGGTAATCGCGGTCGGCGGACTTGCGGCGTGGCACGAAACGACTGATGATGGAGTCCTTCTTGCCGCGGTTCTTCACGTACAGGAAACCGAACACGGAGAACACGACCGCGCCGATGAAGTTGACGACCAGATCCTCCATCGTGTCGATCAGACCGATGTCGAGGTAGCCGCCGAGGCCCAGGTCTTGGCCATTGACCGTGACCTGGGTAATGTCGTTGATGCGAATCGCATGGTTGGTGTGCGTGGGGTCGAGCATCACCGAGCTGATGGAATGCACGATGGCGTCCTTCTGCATGTCGAACCCGAACAACTGGTCCATGCCGAATTCGAAGAACTCCCAGATCACGCCGATGGTCATGGAGAAGCAGAAGGACACGATCGCCAGATACAGGGGCGAAAGCTCGAACTTCACCCGGTCGGACCGGTTGAGCAGGTCGACCAGCGAGAAGCCGATCGCCGCAGCGAGGAAGCCGTTCATCGTATGCAACACCGTGTCCCAGAACGGGAAGATCTCATAGAACGAACTGATCTCGCCAAGAATCTCAGCCGAGAACACGAACACCAGCACGATGACTTCCAGCACCGAAGGCAGCTCGATGCGGAACTGCACCTGGATGAACGCCGGCGCCAACAGCAGCAGCAACGTCAGGATGCACAGGAACACATTTTCGTAGTCGCCGTTAAAGAACTGGAGTATTGCCATGGCGAGCACCAGCATGCGCAGCACCACATAGACCGCGAATGAGCTTTTGTGTTCGCGGATTTCCATGCCCACGGCTCGGCTCATGGTTTTCCAGCGTACGCGCCAGGACGGTTTGCGTTGTGCGTCGTGCTGTTGCGACTGTTTCCGGGTCATCCTTACCTCTTTCTCGCATTGTTCTCGCGCCAGTCTATCCGAACCTGCTCACAGGCAATCGGCAAGAACGGGCGATAGTCTGGCCGCACGAACCGAACGGAAACCGATACTGTCTCGATTGTGGGCCACGCGAATCATCCGACAATGCTCGATGAGGCCATTACGCCGGCTCCTCATGGCTACTGGTCGTAGGGCTGGCAATCATGGCCATGCCGGTAGTTTGGGCTATCGTGAGGTGTGCGAGATGGGCTTTGTGCCGGCTGGCAGCAAATCCAAGCAGCGAAACAACGGAATGAACGAAGCGAAAGGAACGGTATCTGATGACTCCGATTGAATTGTCAACCCGACGCCGGGTTACGGGACTGACTTCGGATGAGTTCGCCAGGCTGTTCGTCTCTTTGCAGCGTGAAGTGGACGGCGAAGCCGCGCATTGGAGCGCCACGGATGTCGAATCCTGGGAGCTGGTCGGCCCGCCGGTGACCGCCGAACAGCATCTCATCGACACGTTCGCCGCGGCCAACGAATTCGTGGCCACGCTTGCGGACCGCCTGTACCACACGATTATGCCAGTCACGGAAGAATCGGTCATCACCGCATACGCTGATGACCTCACATTCTGGGCATCGCATCCGGACCTTGGCGGAGTGCCGTGCGCATTATGGAACATCGCCGCACTGCAGGCGGCCGAATGGGCCCGCAAGGAAACCGGCATCGCCTGTGAACTGGACGTGCGCGAACCGCTGGTGTGACAGCTGAGCTCAAACATGCGTAGGTAACGGCATGGTTTGAGGACTATGGTGTTGCGTTATCGGTACGGAAAGGATGTGATGGTGGGGCGTCATAGCAAAAAAGCGCGTGGCCAGTCGAGGAGATATGCGCGAAAGCCCTCCGTTTGGAGCGAAATTCGCGGCTATCTGCTGACAGTGATCGCGGTGATGCTGGTCGTGTTGCTGGGACGTACCTTCGTGTTCAACGTATATGTGATTCCATCCCGCAGCATGGAAGACACGTTGCAAATCGGCGACCGCGTATTTGCCTCGCGATTGACTCCGAGACTCTTTACACTGCACCGTGGCGACATCATCGTGTTCAAAGATCCCGCAGACTGGATGGAGGGGGAGCAGCTTCCCACCAATCTGATGTCGATAATCGACAGCAATCGTTACCTAATCAAACGTGTCATCGGTCTGCCCGGCGATACCGTCGCCTGCAAGGGATCCGGGGAGCCCATCACGGTCAACGGCAAACCCATTGATGAAAGCGCTTATCTTAAGTCCGGCGTGAATCCAAGCGACAGCCCTTTTTCCGTAACCGTTACTGACGGCAACGTGTTCGTGCTTGGTGATAATCGCTCCAATTCCAGAGATTCTCGATACCATCTTGACGACGGCAACAATGGGCTAGTGCCATACGACGATATCCAAGGTGTGGCGTTGTTCCGCTTCTGGCCATTTACGAGAATCGGCATACTGAACTGAGTTTGGCGTGAATCCACGAGTTGATACGTGCCGCACGGTCCGGTGCATCCTGCAGCCGGACCGTTACCGGAACCCTCCCCCGAAATCTGACGACCCCCCCCTGTCTCACAGCTATCGGGCGGATTCTAGTGGTGGTTGCAACACCTGAGGTTTGAGCGGCCTTCCATGGTCACGTTGTCGGTTGTTGAGGTTATCACGCGGCGTCGAGCAGTTCGATGATCTTCTCGCTTGGTTTCATGAACCCGAGGGTTTTGCGTGGCCGGTCGTTGAGTTCCTCGGCGACCGCGTCGAGGTAGTCCTCCGGGTAGACGGATAGGTCGGTGCCTTTGGGGAAGTACTGGCGCAGGAGCCCGTTGGTGTTCTCGTTGGTGCCGCGCTGCCACGGGGAGTGCGGGTCGCAGAAGTAGACGGCCATGTCCAGCGAGGCGCCGATCCGTTTGTGCAGGGCGAGTTCCGCTCCCTGGTCCCAGGTCAGGCTGTTGCGCAGGAGTTTGGGCAGGTGCTGCATCTTGTCGATGATGGCCTGCTGGACGTGTTCGGCGTCGTGCCCGTCGGGCAGGTGCAGCAGGATCGTGAACCTGGTGGTGCGCTCGACGAGCGTGCCGATGGCGCTTTTGTTGCGGCTGCCGGTGATGAGATCGCCCTCCCAGTGGCCCGGGACCGCCCGGTCCTCGATCTCCGGGGGTCGCTCCGAGATCATGGCCATGGGTTCGCGGAAACGGGGTTTGCGGCCTTGGCCGCCTTGGGGTCTGCGGGCGGTTCGCCCCTGCCTCATGGCGCGTTTCAGCTCCTGCTTGAGTTCGCCCCTGGCCTGCAGGTAGATGGCCTGGTAGATCGTCTCGACGCTCGCGTGCATATCCCCATTATCCGGGAAGTCCAGCCTCAGCCGGTTGGCTATCTGCTCCGGGCTCCAATGCCTGCGCAACCCGGCGGCGATCTCGTCCCACAGTCGCGTGCCCTCGGCCGCCTTGCGCGGTTTGGGGCGTTTGAGCCGGTCCGCGGCCTTCTGCTGGGCGCGGTAAGGCTCGTAACCGCCGGACTCGGGATTCCTGTTGCGCTCGACCTCGCGGCTGACCGTGCCGGGGTCGCGGCCCAGCAGGCGGGCGATGGCGCGGATCGAATCGCCCAGACGCAGACGGTCCGCGATCTGGATGCGCTCCTCCTGGCTCAGGTAGCGCGGATGGAGGGTCTTGGGTTTGTCCATGGTGGAACGATACCAGTCCACCAGGGGTTTCTCGTTCCTTCCCGTGGCGCGCGTCCTGCCGTTGCGCCACGCCTTGCCGGTGCGTTTCGAGACGCCGACCGCGTGCGCGGCCTGGGTGAAGTTCATGCCTTCCTCGTCCAGCAGGCGCACGTACTCGGCGCGTCTCGCCTCGCACATCAGCTTCCTCGTCGGATATTCGACGCCGTTGAACGTCCAACGGTGTTCCCCGCCACGGTCTTCGTTTCGGTGGCTTCTGGTCACCTGACCCTCCTTGCGGTAGGTCAGGTGTTGCAACGATCACTAGAACCCGCCGGGTATAACGAGCGCAGTTAGGGGGGCTAGCCTTGGATGAAGTGGTCGATCTGATCCTGCTTGCCCATGAGGATGAGTTCGTCGTTGCGATGCATGACCAGTTCCTTGGAACCGTACTGGAACTCCTTGCCTGGGGCCTTGAGGCCCACCACGGTCACGCCGTACTTGTCATGTACTTGTACGTCCTCGATGCTGCGGCCTACCGCGTACAGGGGCGTGTGGATCTTGACGACGGTGTACGGCCCGTCGATTTCGATGTAATCCAGATAATTGCCGGCCACCAGATGGCCCACGCGCTTGCCGGCATCGGTCTCCGCGTTGATGATGTGGCGGGCGCCGATGCGCTGCAGAATGCGCGCATGCTCTTGGGACACGGACTTGGCCCACAGGTCGGAAACGCCGGCGTCCAGCAGGTTGCCGGTGATGATCACCGAAGCCTCGATGCTGTCGCCGATGGCCACGACGGCCGTGTCGAACTGGGAGGCGTCGATCTGCTCGATGGCCAGCACATCGGTCATGTCGGCCTGAATGGTGGGCAGATGCGCGGACCAACGGGCCACAAGCTCCGGATTCTTGTCCACTGCGAGCACATCCTGACCCATCTGGTCGAGGGTGGCGGCCACGGACCCGCCGAAACGGCCCAGTCCGATGACCAGCACGCTTTTGTTGCCGCTCGGTTTTGCTGCCATGATGATGGTCCTCTCTATGTCAGATTGCTGGGTGCCGATTGAATGGCCGATCAGCCAACGATAATGTTTTCCTGCGGATAACGAATAGGTTCGGGAGCCATCGGTCGGCTGATGGAGTAGGCGATGGTCAACGGGCCAAGTCGTCCGACAATCATCTCGGCGGACAGAATAAACAGACTGGCCGGATTGCCGGCGCTTGCCACGCCCACCGAATAACCACCCAACGAGAAGGCCGAGCAGGCTTCGAACACGGCGTCCACGAACGCGCAGTCGGTGGTGAACATCAGCATCAGCGCACCGACCATAACCAGCGCAAAGCAGGCTGTGGTCACGGACACGGCGGTCATCTGAATACGGCGGGGGATACGGCGGCGGAACACGGTGACATCGCGATGGCCGGTGAATGCGGCGCGGCAAATCAAGAGAATCACCGCGAACGTGGTGACACGGATGCCGCCAGCGGTGGATGAGGAACCTGCGCCGATGAACATGAGTATGCTCATGAACACCTTGGTCTCATTCGTGACTTCGGGCACCCAGGAAATATCGAAACCGGCGGAGCGGGGCATGACGGCGGCGCTCATCGCACGGCGCATCTTCATGCCGGGGTCATCTGCGGGGAACAGGCCGGTATTGCTCCACTCGACCAGCAGGAACCAAGCCAGTGAGGTGGCCACCAGCACAGCGGTGGTCACCAAAGTGAGTTTGGTGTGCAATGTCCAACGTTTCGGGCTGAGCCGCCGGCGTGCGCACTGCACCAGATTCAGCACCACGGGGAAGCCGAGCGTTCCGATGAATGCACTGATGAGAATCGGCAGCCCCACGCCCCAACGGTTCACATGCAGACCAGTGGCATCCGGCGTGAAACCGGTGTTGTTATAGGCCGACACCGCGTAGAACAGCGCCTGCCACAAGGTACGCCCCATATTGCCATGGTTCACGCGGAACAGGTCGGGCAGCAGCAGCACAAAGGTCAGCACCTCGGCGATGATGGAGGTGCCCAGCACCACGGTGAGCACGCCTTTGACCTCGGAAAGCTTCGTGGTGCCCAGCTCGTTCGCGGTGAGCATACGCTGGGAGACCTTGAGTCTGCGGGAAGCGCCAAGAGCCACCATCGAGGCGAAGGTCATGACGCCCAGACCGCCGAACTGGATGGAGAACAGGACGACGACCTGGCCGAACATCGACCAGTATTCGCCGGTGTTCACCACCGGAATGCCGCAGGTGGACAGGGCCGAGACGGCGGTGAAGAACGCGATCGGGAAATTGGTGAAGATGATGTCCGATGTGGAGATCGGCAGCAGCAGCAAACCGGTGACGATGATGATCAGTGCGCCGAAATACACCATGGACAGACGGCCCGGGTGCCTGAGCAGACGGTCGGTGATGCTGATACGTCGAATGCGCTTGGCGGTTTTATCGCTTTTGTCTCGGCTCAGTACATCGGCTGAATACCACCATGACAGTCCCTTCGAGGCCTCCTCATTGGCGGAGGATTCGTCGAAGTCATTGGCCATGGGTCCTCAAGCTCCTCAACTGATACTGCTGTACGGTCATACGGCATGCCATCGCGCTGCGCACGGCACGCGTACGGTGATTGCGCGGCTGTACGCCATTGTATGCCGAAGCCTTACGATAATCGACTCTGTGGAACGTTGCCGGCGACGCGCCACGAAGCAGCATTTTTCGAACGCCTGTACGACTGATGACGGTGTCTGCGGTTAGAATAATGAGCAGTGCGACCGAATCGACAGGAGGATGCCATGGCCAAGCGCAACGCGGTGGTGGTGACGCATACCAGGCTCAGGCAGACCGGAACCGTAGTGGCCGAGGCGGTGAGCCAGCTGCGAGTGGCCGGTTTCGAAGTCGCCATCATCGACAACACCGAGGCCCCCGATTTCGGCGTGCAGCCGCCGTGCGTGTCGGACGACACCGAAATCGTCGTGGTCCTGGGCGGCGACGGCACGATACTGCGCGCCGCCGAACTCGTCCACTGCACCCAAGTGCCGATTCTCGGCGTGAACATGGGGCATGTCGGCTTCTTGGCCGAATTCGAAAGCTTCCAGATCGACGAGGCGATCCGCCGGGTCTCCACCCACGACTATTCGATCGACGAACGCATGATCGCCCATGTGGACGTCTGGCTGCCCGGCGCCACCAAGCCCATTGAGGATTGGGCGCTGAACGACATCACACTGGAACGCGCCGACCGGGGCAAGATGGTCGAACTGTCCATCCGCGTGGACGATGTGGAGATGAACTCGTTCGGCGCGGACGGCGTCATCGTCTCCACGCCCACCGGTTCCACCGCCTACGCCTTCTCCGCGGGCGGTCCGGTCATGTGGCCGAACGTCAAGGCCCTGCAGTTGATTCCGTTGGCCGCGCACGCCCTGTTCGCCAGGCCGCTGATCATCGGCTCCGGCTCGACCTTCACCATCGATATTCTGGATGATTCCATGTCCGAAGGCTGGATTTGCTGCGATGGACGCCGTCAGCGCGCCCTGCCGCAGGGTACGCGCGTCATGGTGCGCGAATCGCGCGATACCTTGCGCCTCGCCCGACTCTCCGGCGTGCCGTTCACCAACCGTCTGGTCTCCAAGTTCGATCTGCCCGTGGTCGGTTGGCGCGAGCACGCGCGCAACGAGGCCTCGAGCCAGTCGCTGCATCACGGGCACACGTTCCCGGCGGCCGCGTATGCGGCTGGCGTTGCCGTTGCCGGTGACGCTGGCGTCGCTGGTACCGAGCCCGACAAGCCGGGCGAACGTGACGGCAAGGCAGGATCCTGATGCTCGAAGAACTCGATATCCGCAATCTGGGGCCGATTCGAGAAGCCACCATTGCGCCGGCCGCAGGCATGACCGCCATCACCGGTGAGACCGGTGCCGGCAAATCCATGCTGCTCTCCGCGATCCGACTGGTCTCCGGCGGGGCCGCCGAATCCTCGCGCGTCTCGGCCGGGGCGGACGAGGCTTGGGCCCAGGCGATTTTCGCGCTCTCGGATGATGCCGTCGCATCTGAACATTCCGGCGACACCAACGATGCCGGTTCTGGCGATGCCGACAGTGGGTTCACCGGTGCTGCCGCGGCCGTGGCCAAGGCCCATGACGCGGGCGTCGA
>ENA-OQNM01000819-OQNM01000819.1-human-gut-metagenome-genome-assembly--contig:-NODE-819-length-10562-cov-2.862961_pt1 | contig 10562 bp, 12 predicted proteins | sample MGYA00242632_ERZ504886 | MGnify/ENA primary metagenome ERZ504886 (study PRJEB26092, sample SAMD00036424) | human gut metagenome | host: Homo sapiens | study: EMG produced TPA metagenomics assembly of... | reverse complement strand
TGATTGGTGACTTAAAAAATATTGTTATTCCTTGTTATTTCAATAGTTCGCTTTCTATTGGACTGCTAAAGTGTTGAATTGATTACGGATGAGAGCATAGAATCAAATTGCTCCATAATTAAAAATATCCCTCCAAAAGAAGTGAGTTTACCGGATTTTATGCTTATTTTTGTCATGCTTGTTGAGGATTTCTTGTGCTTTTTTTGCAGCACTAATTTAAGTGAATCTTCTGACATGGCAAAGTACTGGGCAATATTTTATTGCTCAGTATTTTAAATAATTGTTTTGTAAAGTGCCGCGGAACTAAGGTCTGATAGAACGAGGATGAAACATTCCAAATTAATAAACAATATAAACGAACGTGTAGTGGATGACATCAAAGGACGGTTATCCAAAGGTACTTTTGTGTCTATTGCTGCGGCTTCATTCTCCATCTATGCCTACGAAGCATTGAAAGAAGAATTGGAGCAAGTGGAACAATTGCGTTTCATTTTCACGTCTCCTACTTTCATCAAGGACAAATCAAAGAAAGAGAAACTTAAAACATTAGAAAACAATTAAGAAACAAGATATATGACTGACATATTAAAACATTTGGATTTGAACTCCGCAGACGGAACGCAACTCAATCTTGATGCGCTCTATCAGATAGCACCTTCGGCATTTACCGAAGTACGTGATGACAAGACTGGTGAAATCTCCCGAAAGGTAAACTTCGAGGTGCTTCGCCGGTTGCTTGGCGACTATGTCACAGACGGCGATGGCGAGATGTATCAGTTTACATGGGTAGGTAAGAATGCCGCTCGTGCGGAGGCTGCCAAACCAACCGATAAGACATTACGCCCGGTGGTGGAAGATTCCGTGGATTGGGACAATACGAAGAATATCTATATCGAAGGTGATAACCTGGAAGTGCTCAAACTCTTGCAACGCTCATATATGGGTAAGGTGAAGATGATTTATATCGACCCACCCTATAATACTGGCAATGACTTTGTGTATCATGACGACTTTGCTCTCACTGCTGCCGAAGAGGATTTCAAAGCCGGCAATGTGGACGAGTTGGGCTATCGCTTCAGGAAGAATTCCGATACGAATGGTAAGTTTCATTCGGATTGGTGCAGTATGATTTATAGTCGTCTGCTGGTGGCTCGTTCTCTGCTCACGGAGGATGGAGTTATCTTTATTTCGATAGGTGATGATGAGAATGCAAATCTCATCAAAATATGTGATGAAGTCTTTGGCGAGCATAATTTCATTGCTGATATTTGCCATAAGCATAGAGCCTCTGTTTCTAATGATAGAATAATATCTGAGAATCACAATCACATTGCGTTTTATGCCAAAGAAATAAATGAGGTGTTTGCTCAACAAAAGAATATAGGAGAAGACCCTGTATTAGACGGATTTGATCGAGAAGACGATAAGGGAAAATATAAATTGGCACCTGTAGATGGTCCTGGTGGAGCAAAGAAAGGTAATCCTTTTTACGAATTTATGGGTGTTGAAGGATATTGGAGATATTCAAAAGAGACCATGCAGAAACTGTATGATAATGGACTGCTTATTGTCACAGAGAACAATCTCCAGAAGAAGTATTACGAAGAACAGGCTCGACAATCAAGAAAAAAAGTTACGACTTGGTGGGATACAGATTTCTTAACTTCTTCCGCAACTTCATATCTTCAGAAATTAATGGGCTGCAAAGCATTCGACAATCCCAAAAGTATAAATCTCTTGATAAGGATGCGCAAGATGATGACTCATTTTGATAAAGATGCACTTATTCTCGATTTCTTCTCAGGCTCTGCCACCACTGCCCATGCTGTAATGCAACTCAACGCCGAAGACGGAGGTAACAGAAAATATATCTGCGTTCAGCTTCCCGAAAAAACACCAGAAGATAGCGAAGCACGTAAGGCAGGCTACGCCACTATCCCTGAGATAGCCAAAGAACGCATCCGTCGTTCCGGTGCAAAAATAAAAGCAGATTCCTCGCTTACTACCCAAAACCTCGACACTGGTTTCCGTGTCTACCGCCTTGACGAAAGCAACTACGAGAAAGTATCACTTTCACCCAAGGAATACAAGCAAGACCAGCTTGACCTCTTGTCCTATAATATCAAGCGCGATCGTACTGACCTTGACCTACTCTATGGTTCGATGTTGGCATGGGTGTTCGCTTGGATTTGCCCTTGCAGACAGAAACCATGGACGGTTGTACCATCTACACTGTCAACGAAGGTGAACTTGTGGCTTGCTTTTCCGAGGGCATTACCGATAAGGTAGTAACTGCGATGGCCGACAAGAGTCCCTTGCGTGTACTTTTCCGTGATGCCTGCTTCAAGGAAGATGCTCAGAAAATCAATATTTATGAGCAGTTCAAGCAATCCTTGGATTGGTCGGATAATGATGCGTTTAATAATATCAGAGTAATTTGACGTGTCCATGGAAGAGAACAACAAAATACTAATCTATACAGACAATGGCGGTCTGACAAAGATAGATGTGAAACTTGAGGAAGATCCTTTATGGCTTACTCAAACGCAGATGTGCGAGCTGTATCATACGAGTAAATCAAATGTAAGTGAGCATATTAAGCACATTTTCGAAGAAGGCGAACTACAAGAGGACTCAGTTGTTCGGAAATGCCGAACAACTGCCACAGATGGTAAGTCATACATGACAACCTTCTATAATCTTGATATGATTATCGCTTTACTTGATTTCGCAGAAAGCCAAGCCGAGAAAGAGCAACCCATGACCATGAACGATTGGGCAAACTATCTGGATCGCATACTCACCTCAACTGGAGAACAACTCCTACTGGATGGAGGCCTAGTATCCCATCAAGAAGCGATGGATCATGCCGCTACTGAGTATCGTAAATATAAACAGCGCACACTCAGCGATGTGGAGCAAGATTATTTGAACGCTATCAAGGCGATTAGTGACAAAAGTAAGAAAGGAGGCAAAAAGTGAAAATAAGATATAAACATCAACGCTTTCAAGCGGAAGCCGCCAAATGCGTGAGCGATGTGTTTCAGGGGCAACCCAAACACGATGGCAGCCGCACCTTCTTGAACAAGTTTGGTGCGCTCAACTTCGACGGTTTCGGCAATTTTCCCCTTGTACTTGACAATGAAAGCATTTGCGAGAATGTGCGTGGCATACAGATGGCAGAAGGATTGAATCCCGTGGAGCATCTGGAGGGAGACGGACGTACCTTTACCATCGAGATGGAAACAGGTACGGGTAAGACCTATACCTACATCAAGACCATGTATGAGCTGAACGCCCGCTATGGCTGGTCGAAATTTGTGATTGTAGTGCCAAGTATTGCCATCCGCGAAGGCGTGTTCAAGAGTTTTGAGAGTATGGCAGAGCACTTTGCTGGAGAATATGGTAAGCGCATGCAATACTTCATCTACAACTCGAAGCAGCTCGCTAAGATTGATGCCTTTGCTTCGGATAACGGCATTCATGCAATGATTATCAATACGCAGGCTTTCAATGCTTCGCTTAACGAGGATAAAAACAAGGAAGGTCGCGCAGGTGATTCCGCAGCCCGTATCATCTTCTCACGTCGTGATGAGTTCGGTTCGCGAAAGCCTATTGACATCTTGGCAAAAACGAATCCCATCCTAATTATTGACGAGCCGCAAAGCGTGTTGGGTACGGACAAAGGCAATGCCACACGAAAAGGTATCAAACTGTTTAACCCGCTCTTTACCTTACTTTATAGTGCCACGCACCGTGAAATATTCAACCAAGTATATCGCCTCGATGCCATCGACGCTTACAACAAGAAGCTGGTGAAAAAAATAGAGGTACGCAGTGTGCATCAAGTGGGTTCTACAGCTACCAATAGCTATGTCTATCTGGATGAAATCGTCATTAGCAAAGGCAATCCACAAGCTCGATTGGGCTTCGATGTCAAGACTGCCAATGGCACACGCCAGACCATTCGCTTGGTCGGCGAAGGGTTCGATCTTAAAGAGCAAAGCGGTGGTTTGCAGGAGTATGCCAATAACTTTAAAGTGGAATGTATAGACGGATTGACCAATACCGTGCATTTCCTCAACGGACTGACGCTTCATCCCGGTGAGGTGGTGGGCAGCGTGAATGAGGATATTCTCCGTCGCCACCAGATACGTGAAACCATCAAGACTCATTTGGAACGTGAACGCCAACTTTTTGCTCGCGGCATCAAGGTGCTTTCGCTCTTCTTTATCGATCATGTGGATAGTTACCGCATCTACGGTAAGGACACGGCAGAGAAGGGAAATTTGCACGGATGTTGAAGACGGAATACCAACGTGCCTTGCAAGAGCTTATGTCTACCTTTAAGGATACCGCCTACACTCGCTTCCTTTCCAATCCGAAGAATGCGCCCGAAAACATTCACGATGGTTACTTTTCTATTGATAAAAAAGGGAAGAACGTGGAATCGAAGAATAAGGAAGGCGAAAACGAAGAACGTGGTTTCGACCTTATCATGAAGGATAAGGAACGCTTACTTAGCCAAAGTTGCCCCATTCGCTTCATCTTCTCTCACTCGGCCTTGAAGGAAGGTTGGGACAATCCTAATGTGTTCCAGATTTGTACGTTGAAAGATACCTCCAACGAAATCAAGAAACGTCAGGAGGTGGGTCGTGGTATGCGCCTATGCGTCAACGATAAGGGCGAACGTCAAGATGCCGACGTATTGGGTGACCATGTGTTCGACACCAATATCCTGACCGTTATTGCCAGCGAGAGCTATGACGACTTTGCCAAGAAGCTGCAAACCGATATGGCAGAAGCCTGTGCCAGCCGTCCGGTAGTGGTGACAGCCACACTGTTTGCCGACCAACTGGCACAGACACAAGATGGACACAGCATAAAGATTACGACCGAACAGGCCGTGGAAATCCACGAAGAACTGATAGTCCAAGGTTACATCAAGAAGGGCAAGCTCACGCAAAAGTACTTTGACGAAAAGAAAGCCGATTCGCTCCAGTTTGGTGAGGTGGAAAATCTACATTCGTTTATCATCAAACAGTTGGATAAAGTGTTCAATCCCGATGCCTTCAAACCAGCCAATGGACGTAATAAAACGGAGGCTCACTTAGTGAAAGACAACTTCAACAAAAAAGAGTGGCAAGAGTTGTGGCGGCGCATCAATACACGTACTTACTATAACGTGAGTTTTGAAACGTCAAAACTCATCAAGAGTGCCATTGATGCACTCGACAAGCACCTGAATGTGACAGAAATCCGTATTGTAGTGGAGAGTGGCGGTATGGAAAGCATCCGTGACCGCGAAGAATTGGAAGCCGGAGCAGCCATGAGTGCCGCTACAGTGAAAACCATTCGGGTAACGGAAGTTATTGGAGCAGAAGTAACTTACGACTTGGTAGGTGAACTCGTGCAATCCACCGGTCTAACTCGCCGCACCATTGTAGAAATGCTGAAAGGCGTTAATCATGCGACTTTCCATCAGTTCAAGCTGAATCCAGAAGAGTTCATCATCAAAGCCGGTCGCATCATCAACGATTGTAAGGCTATCTCGCTCATCCAACACATCCAGTATGAGAAATGTGCTGGAACTTTTGGTACTGGCATCTTTGAGGAAGCTACGCTGCGTGGTACACTTGGCAAGAATGCTATCGAAAGTACCAAGTCGCTTTACGATCTTGTAGTGGTAGATAGTGAAGGTATCGAAAAGAGTTTTGCCGAGTCGCTGGAAGCTGAGGATGATGTGGTGGTATATAGCAAACTGCCCGGTGGATTCTACATCAACACTCCGATGGGCAAATATAATCCCGACTGGGCTGTAGCTTTTCGAGAAGATTCCGTGAAGCACGTCTATTTCGTGGCAGAAACCAAAGGCAACGACATCGAAGTATCACAACTTCGCCGTGCCGAGGATGCCAAGATAGAGTGCGCCCGTCGCCACTTTGCAGCTATCAGCACTGGCGATGTGGCGTATAGTGTGGTGAAAACCTACCAGGATTTGTATAATGCAGTAACAAAGTAAAATCAGCCAAACACGTAGAGAGGCACATTCTCTCTATGTGTGCATTCTTTCTTTTCACTGGCATAAACTCTAAATGATGTCATATTGCAAAGAATAGCTTATAGTAACTATCTTGTAGAGACCGGAAGATATAGGTGCCTTCATTATCAGAAGTTTGCGTGTATAGCTTGTAGAGATTATCACCTTATTCTTCTTATTTCAGCTTTATTTCCCCCTTCTTCTTGTAGAGATGTTATTTTTGTAATTGTTTGTATTTGAGTGATTTATGAAAATTGGTTGTAGATGCCATTTTCTTGTTTTCCCTTGTTTCCCACCCTAACTTTGCAACATCGAATTTGAGAAAAGCAGACGGCTGAATCGTTGAGGCCTCACGATGAAAACTTCTGCTTCTCGGGTGAGACAAGAGAAACCGGATATACATTATTAATTAATCATTTAAAACATTACGATTATGGCATTTTTTAAAAGAGTTCAGAAAAAGTAAACGATTTGTGGTATCCTCAATCAGTAACCTGGGGCAAGGCGGTTACTACCCGTGAAGTGGCAGACGAGCTGTCTGTTCTTTCTACCGTGACCCGTGGTGACACGTATGCGGTGATGGAGAACTTGGGGCGTGTATTGAGCAATTTCATGGGGCAGGGACGTACTGTGAAGATAAACGGTGTAGGCACCTTCTACTATACTGCCACCTCTACTAAAAGAGGAGTGTCGACGGCTGCGGAGGTAAGCGCTTCGCTGATTAACGGAGTACGTGTCCGTTTTTTGCCCGAAGTGGAGCGTAATAGTGGCCGTCAGGTGATTACCCGCAGCATGGTGAATACGAAGATTGTTTGGGAAGAGTGGGGCAAGCTTCCTTCTTCTGACAGTGGCAATCAAGGTGGTAGCAACCAGGGCGGCAACGACGGCGATCAGGGAGAGAACCCGCTGGGCTGATTTTTCCCATCCCGCCAATTGCCTCTTTTCTTGACATAAATGGGGCATTATACACTTCCCGTACCACCTCTCCGGTAGTGCGGGAAGTGACGTTTTAGCATCTTTTATTATTTTTTACCACCTTTCTTTAACGGATAATCGCTAATTTCGAACGATTTTTTTAAAATCCTACGGAATAACTAATAATTTATAATATGGAAAACTTGAACATAGCACTTCTGCTAATGGTGGTAGGTATGGCAACAGTCTTTGCTATCCTGCTGATTGTTATCTACTTAGGAAAATGTCTCATTGCACTTGTGAACAAATATGCACCCGAAGAAGTGGTACCGGCCAAAGCTGCAGCAAATGGTCCTGCACCTGTCCCCGGTAATATTCTGGCAGCTATCAGTGCAGCCGTAACAGTAGTGACACAAGGTAAGGGTAAAGTTGCTAAGGTAGAAAAAATCTGAAATAATAATCTTATATAAAAACACACCGAATAATTTAGTATGAAAAAGGAAATTAAGTTCAGCTTGGTATTCAGGGACATGTGGCAGAGTGCCGGAAAATATGTACCCCGTGTTGACCAGCTGGTGAAAGTAGCTCCCGCTATCATTGAGATGGGTTGTTTTGCGCGCGTTGGAAACCAATGGCGGAGGTTTTGAACAAGTAAATCTGCTGTTTGGGGAGAATCCGAATAAAGCCGTGCGCGAATGGACGAAGCCGTTCCATGAGGCCGGCATACAAACCCACATGCTGGACCGAGCGCTGAACGGCCTGCGTATGAGTCCCGTACCTGACGACGTTCGCCAGTTGTTCTACCAGGTAAAAAAACGCACAGGGGACAGATATCGCCCGCACATTCTGCGGATTGAACGATGTACGCAACATTGCTCCTTCCATCCGATATGCGAAAGCAGCAGGGATGATCTCGCAATGCTCGTTGTGCATCACCCACTCTCCCATCCATACGGTCGAATATTACACCAAGATGGCGATGGAACTGATCGAACTCGGAGCGGATGAAATCTGTATAAAGGATATGGCCGGCATCGGCCGTCCGCATTCTTTGGGGCAGATCGTAGCAAACATCAAGGCAAAACATCCGGAAATTCCGGTTCAGTATCACAGCCATGCCGGTCCCGGATTCAACGTGGCTTCGATCTTAGAAGTATGTAACGCCGGTTGCGATTACATCGACGTTGGCATGGAACCGCTTTCATGGGGTACAGGACATGCAGACCTGCTCAGCGTGCAGGCTATGCTGAAAGATGCAGGCTTCCAGGTGCCCGAAATCAACATGGAGGCATATATGAAGATACGTGCCCTCATCCAGGAATTTATGGATGATTTCCTTGGCTTGTACATCAGCCCGCGTAACCGTTTGATGAACTCCCTGCTGATTGGTCCTGGACTTCCGGGCGGCATGATGGGCAGTTTGATGGCAGACCTGGAGTCCAATTTGGAATCCATTAACAAATATAAGGCAAAACGCAACCTGCCCTTCATGAAGCAGGATGAATTGCTCATCAAGTTGTTCAACGAAGTGGCATACGTCTGGCCGCGTGTAGGTTATCCGCCATTGGTGACTCCGTTTAGCCAGTACGTCAAGAATCTCTCCATGATGAACGTCATTGCTATGGAGAAGGGCAAGGAACGCTGGGGCATGATTGCCGATGATATTTGGGATATGCTGCTGGGCAAAGCCGGTAAGTTGCCGGGTGAATTGGCTCCTGAGCTTATTGAGAAAGCAGAGCGCGAAGGACGTAAAATTCTTCACCGGCAATCCGCAAGACAACTATCCCGATGCTTTGGACAAGTACCGCAAGCTGATGAAGGAAAACAAATGGGAATTGGGCGAGGACGACGAAGAGCTTTTCGAATACGCCATGCACCCGGCTCAATACGAGGCTTACAAGAGTGGCAAGGCCAAGCAGGACTTCCTGGAGGATGTGGAGAAACGCCGTGCTGAACGTGACAAATCTCCGCTGGACGATGCCAAACCCAAGACGCTCACCGTGCAGGTGGACGGTCAGGCCTACCGCGTAACGGTGGCTTATGGTGACATTGACCTGCCCGCTTCGGCTACCGAGAAGGTGACTGCTCCTCCCGTAGGCGAAGGTCAGGATATTCCGGCTCCGCTCGAAGGCAAGTTCTTCTTGACGAAGAATGCACAAGAAACCCCGTTGAAAGTGGGTGACAAGGTGAAGAGTGGCGATCTTCTCTGCTATATCGAAGCTATGAAGACATACAATGCCATCCGTGCAGACTTTGATGGAACGGTTGTTGCCATCTGTGTCAATCCGGGTGACTCTGTTTCTGAAGATGATGTATTAATGAAGATAGGATAATGGAAGATATATTTGCAAAACTCTATGATATGACGGCCTTCAGCAATATCATTGCTGATCCGTCGTTCCTCGTGATGTATGCCATCGCTTTTATCCTGCTTTATTTGGGCATCAAGAAGCACTATGAACCATTGTTGCTGGTACCCATCGCTTTCGGTGTACTCATCGCCAACTTTCCTGGCGGCGAGATGGGTGTGATTCAGGCGGATGAAAACGGAATGGTCATGGTAGGCGGGGTGATGAAGAATATCTGGGAGATGCCGTTGCACGAAATAGCGCACGACCTTGGACTGATGAACTTCATCTATTATATGCTGATTAAGACCGGATTCCTGCCACCTGTCATCTTTATGGGGGTGGGTGCGCTGACGGACTTCGGTCCGATGCTCCGTAACTTGCGTCTCTCCATATTCGGTGCGGCTGCGCAGTTAGGTATTTTCACCGTACTGCTTTGTGCTGTGATGATAGGGTTCACTCCGCAGGAAGCGGGTGCGTTGGGCATTATCGGTGGTGCCGATGGCCCTACGGCTATCTTTACTACCATCAAGCTGGCTCCCCATCTGTTGGGACCGATTGCTATTGCTGCTTATTCTTATATGGCGCTGGTACCGGTCATCATTCCGATGGTGGTGAAGTTGTTCTGTACCAAGAAGGAATTGATGATTAACATGAAGGAGCAGGAGAAGCTGTATCCTTCGAAAATCGAGATTAAGAATCTGCGTGTATTGAAGATTATCTTCCCGATTGCAGTGACTACGATTGTTGCTTTATTTGTGCCTACGGCAGTACCTTTGATTGGTATGTTGATGTTCGGTAATTTGATTAAGGAAATCGGTTCTGATACAAGCCGCTTGTTCGACGCTGCTGCTAATAGTATCATGAATGCAGCTACCATCTTTTTAGGATTGAGCGTTGGCGCCACGATGACTAGTGAGGCATTCCTGAATTGGACAACCATCGGTATTGTGATTGGCGGTTTCCTGGGCATTTGCATTGTCCATTACGGGAGGTATTTCTTTGTGAAGCTGTTCAACCTATTCAGCAAGTAAGAAGATCAATCCACTGATTGGTGCTACCGGCCTGAGTGCCGTGCCCATGGCAAGCCGCGTCTGCAATGAGATTGCAACGAAATATGACCCGAAAAACCATGTGCTGAATTACTGTATGTCCAGTAATATCTCCGGTGTAATCGGGTCGGCTGTTTGCGGTCTGGTGTATTGATTTTCATTCTTGGGGATAAACCTGGTCAGTAGGGGAAAGATAAAGAAACTCGC
>ENA-OQNM01000818-OQNM01000818.1-human-gut-metagenome-genome-assembly--contig:-NODE-818-length-10564-cov-8.637060_pt1 | contig 10564 bp, 14 predicted proteins | sample MGYA00242632_ERZ504886 | MGnify/ENA primary metagenome ERZ504886 (study PRJEB26092, sample SAMD00036424) | human gut metagenome | host: Homo sapiens | study: EMG produced TPA metagenomics assembly of... | reverse complement strand
TTTACTATCGCAATCATTGCAAATTAAATGAAATGTTCCTGCTTTATTCACTCCATTTTCAGTATCCATCAAAGGATTATCCACAACGGTATTTAATGTTAATACATCGCCATTTGTGGCAATGTTTTCAAGACAAAACCTCGGAACGGAATGCGAATTACAAAAACTTGTAACGCTCTTTCCGTAAAAATAACAAGTATCTCTCTTTGCAGCTTGACGTGCTTCTTTTAAAAAGTCGACTCATTTGCTTCTTATATGTAAAATCGGTTCTGAGCAATTCTTTTTCCTCATCCGAAAAAGCCCCCAAATTAAAGAGATTAACCATATCATCAAACATCTTTTTCACCTCTTTGAAAACATTATATCATAATTTTAAGCAATTAACAATTAGTAGCTTAAAGGTCAAATCATAATTTCATACATTCGACTATTAAACCGCCTTTGAGTACAATTATGGTAGAAAATCAAAGGAGGTTTTGATATGCGAGGTAAGAAGTATTACATAGCACTTGATGATTCTGAACGGCGGGTGGTCGTGAATTGCTTGAACGAAATGCGAAACAACCTTATTGCTAATGGTAAGTACACCGATGCGGTGGACAAGGTTTTACTGAAAATCATTGATGCAAAGCAAAAAGAATTCAAAGTGATCTACAAGGAGGCGTGAGTATGGAAAAGGTTATTTATGACAAAAAGAACGGTCTTTGGTACGAACTTCAAGGTGACTACTATCTACTATGTTTAAAACTGCCCGAAGGAGAACAACAGCCTGTCGGCTTATGGGGACAACGACATTTGCGGTATATCAAGCAAAATCGCAAGGTCTTTTATCTCAATCTGCTAACAAGCGGTAAACTGAACGGTTACCTCTCAGGTCTTGACAAACAGGCAGAAGATATGTTTTCTCGGCTCGCAAAACAAATGGCAGAGTGTGAGGGAGTGACGGAAAAACTCAAGGCTGACGATCAAATGGAATGGGTTGATCGGATGAACAATATCCGCAGCAGAGCAAAGGAAGTCATAAATAATGAATTGATTTTTTCATAAAAGATTAACTGTGCTGTAAACATCAAAAGAATTTACAGCACAGTTTTTGCTATTCATTTTCTGTTTAACAGATTATTCAACCTTCGTCATTCGGTAGCCTACGCCGATATGCGTTTGGATATATTGGGGAGAATCTGCGTCCTTCTCCAGCTTTTTGCTGAGCGTTGCCATAAAAACACGCAAGGAAGCAATATCGTTATCCCAACTGCTGCCCCAAATGTTCTGGGTAATAAAGGTATTGGTTAAAACCTTGCCGATATTTCTTGAAAACAGACACAAAAGCTTATATTCAATAGGTGTAAGGTGTAGTTTATCGTCGCCGAGATAGGCGCATCCTGCGGCATAATCTATACGAAGCTGACCGTTTGTGAAAACAGACGCTTAGGCGGCGGCCTCGTTCTGTATCATATTAAGCCGCCTTTGCAGACTGTTTCGCATGCTCTTTTAACTTCACGGCAAGCGAGCTTGTGAGCAGTGCCGCCAAAAACATAATTAAAAAGGTGACAGGATATCCTTGATCGTAAGCCCGAAGTGTGAACTGCGGATTGGTAAAGAAAAAGTTGAAAACCAAAACGCTGACAATAGAAGAAATCAGGCTGTAAATCCGATGCCTTGTAACGACCGAGGTCACAAGAACGCCGAGAACATATACCGTGATGATATTTGCCTCTGCAACCCCCAATTGCCTGAACAGCATTCCTATACAGCTTGCCAAAATTAAAATGGCAACGTTTTTTAAAAGATCGGATACCGAAAATACACTTTTGCTTTTTCTTCTCGCTTTTTTTTGCACGGTATGCGGCGTTTTTGCCGCCGGCATCGGGTATGATATGCACATCTAAATTCGGTGCGTATGCAATCAGTTTTTCTGTAAGAGTAGGTTTGGAAAATATGCTCTTTCGGGTTGCGGAGCTTCTTCCTATCACAATTTTGAAACACCCGAAAGTCTTGCAAATTCGGCGGTTTGATAAGAAACATCTTCACCGTACACGGTTTCGATTTTAGTGCCTAATTGTTCTGCAAGATGCATATTGTTTCGCAGACGTTTTACATCTTCCTCGGACATTACCTGATAATCAGGGGTTTCAACAAACAGCGCGGTAAAAGCGCCCTTAAAGGCATTCGCCATTCGGGCGGCGGTGCGGATAATTTTTGCATTCGACGGTGACGACGAAAGGCAGACAAGAATATGCTCATCGGTATGATAATCGCTGTGACTTTTCGTTCTGACGGTTTCGGTAAGCAGATTCACCCTGTCGGCACAGCGGCGCAAGGCAATTTCCCGAAGCGCCGTAAGATTTTCAATGGTAAAGAAATTCTCTGTTGCACGCTCAGCTTGAGTCGGGTTATAAACTTTGCCCGCTTGCAGCCGTTCAATCTATTCCTGCGGCTCAATATCCACAAGCTCAACCTGACTTGCGTTGTCAAACACCGAATCGGGGATTCGCTCATGTACCATAATGCCCGTTATAGATGTAACAGTGTCATTTAGACTTTCAATATGCTGAACGTTTACCGTGGTATAAACGTCTATTCCCGCATTAAGTAACTCTTCAATATCCTGATAACGCTTTGTATGTCGGCACACGGGGGCATTGGTATGGACAAGCTCATCCACAAGAATTAACTGTGGATGTCTGGCAAGTGCAGCGTCCAGATTAAATTCTGAAAGAGTAATTCCGTTATATTCCGAAACAAGATTCGGAAGACATTCCAATCCGTTTACAAGTGCAGAGGTCTGAAGACGGGCATGAGGTTCAATATATCCGGCAACGACATCAATACCATGCCTCTTTACCGAATGAGCTGCTTTCAGCATAGCATAGGTTTTGCCGACTCCTGTGGCATAGCCAAAAAAGATTTTCAAATGTCCTCTGTTTAGGTTCTGTTTCTCCTTTTCAATTTCTTTTAGAAAATGTTCTGGACTATGCCTTATTTCATCCATATAAACATCCCTGTAAGTCTCATATTTCAAGTTGGAAAAATTAAAAGAATTTTTTCTTTTTGAAGTAGATGATTTCTCCTATTGCGATAATAAGAGAAACAATAATCACCGACAGATAACCGTATCGCCACTTCAGCTCCGGCATATAAGCAAAGTTCATTCCATACCATCCCGTAATTAAAGTAAGAGGCAGGAAAAAGGTGGTGACGATTGTGAGAATCCCCATAATCTTATTTTGCCGCGCATCCTGCATAGACTGATAAAGCTCACGAAGTTGAAGCATATTTTCACGAAGCAACTTTACATGGTTTTGCAATCTCTCGACACGATGGGTAAATTTATCCCAGTCCTGCGTATCGTTTGCAAATGGAGAACACGCGCGGGATTGAAACAACTCTCCGATATCTGTCAGTTGTTCATAGTAAGCATTTAATTCAGACAGCTTTTGCCTGCGTTTTGTGAGCAGAGGGAAAAAGTCTGTCGAACCGCCGGAGCCGATATTTTCTTCCATTTTTTCTGTTTCTGACTCGATGTGAGAAAGATAGAGAACATCATCCTCTATCATTTGCTCCATAAACTGCAAAAGAAGCTGAGCCGGACTGTTCAGCTCCTGAAACATACTTATCCGTTTTTCTACCAATAATTTCAAATCGCCTACATCTTCCACAAATAAGAGCGACTGTCCCGTCAAATAAAAGCTGAAGGAAAGCTGCGGTGAACGCTGTTCGCTTTTTTGAGGCAGGCGTAATGTTCCGATGATGCAGTTTTTGAAAACCTCTGCCTTACAATAACGAATCGATCCAAGACAGTGAAGAAGTTCTTTATAATACGGTAGTTGTTCTTTACATTTGTGAAATTCCGCCGTACTCATAAATGTAAAAAACGGCTTTTTATCGCCGCAGTTTTGGGCGGCTTGCAGACTCCCGTCTTTTGAATTTATAAAGTATTGCATTACAACTCCCCCTTTCTATTTTTTATTATATCACATATATCACAAGTATAAAAGTATTTTCTACTTTACATATTCTGCATTGATCACCGCTTGATTTGAAAAGAGAAAATCAGAGAAGCTATTTGCAAAGGCATTATTTGAAGCCTTTTTCCATATCACAGCGGTCTGAATTACGGAAGGTTCCAGCGGTTCTGTCGTACATCCTGCTTTCTCACAGACAATACTATTTTGCTTTGTAGAAATGATAAGACAGCGGTATGTATCGTCATTTGCAGAAGCATTGTTTTCAATAAAGCAAAAGTCAATGCGATTTTTGTTTAGCTTATCATATATATTCTCAGTATTTCCAAACAGGAAATGAAGCTGACAATTCGGCTTTCCTTTTGAAAACTTTTCAAATAGCGGTATCAGCGAATCAAAGATCATAGGATTATCAAACGCAATAAAAAGGCTGTTTTCTGCAATTTCTTCGTCAATTAAGTGGTGGTTATTTGCTAAAAAATCGTCAAGCCTTTTCATTATAAAGTAACCGAACACAATCATGACAGCCACTGCGCACACTAACAATAATTCTTTCATGCTTTCCGTCTTCTTTCGGAATTTATATGTGAAAACACTTTTGTATGTTTTTGGTATCACCCAGCACCAAAATAGTGTCACCCGGTATAAAGCTTGTTTCAGGCGCAAAATTTAGATTCATTTTACCGTCGCGTTTAATCGCCATAATATTGATACCGTGCTTTTTACGCACATCTGCTTCAATAACGGTTTTTCCGATCCATTTTTCGGGTACGGCAATTTCAAAAATTGCATGATCGCTGTCCAACTCTATGTAATCGAGGATATGGTCGGCAGTATAGCGGATAGGCGTCCAATCCGCAAGCTGCCTTTCTGGATATACGATTTCATCCGCACCGTTTCGCAGAAGGAATTTTACGTGTACTTCCCGTGCCGCACGGGAAACTATCTTTTTGGCATCCAATTCCTTTAATAGAGATGTCGTTTCAAGCGAGCTTTGAAAATCGACCCTTGTTGCGACGGGCAGCATTAACAGTATGCTGCCTAAAATTATCACAGACAGAAAGTCTAATATAATAATCTGGAACGATGTAATGTGCTTGTGTTTTGGATTTTGCCGTTTTATCATAACGGATACCTTCGCAATCTTAATATCAAATTTAGACTGTCTTTGTTTTATCTTAATCTGCATTAAATCGGCGTAAGCAAGATAAAGACGATATTAAGGTTGCATAAAGGTAAAGGCGGAAAAGCCGAAACTTTTCCGCCTTAAAACTATTACAGAATTCCGTCCAGCATCAAATTTACTTTAAGAACATTTACTGTTTCTTCTCCGAAGACTCCTAAGAATTTACCGTCGGTGCATTTCTTAATAATCTCCCGTACCTCGTCCTCGGTCATATCGTTTGCTTTTGCGATTCTTGCCACCTGATACTCGGCGGCGGGGGAAATATGGGGGTCAAGTCCGCTGCCCGAGCAGGTCACAAGATCAACGGGGATTGCTGTTTCGTCCATGTCGGGATTGGCCTCCCGCAGTTTTTCCGCACGCTATTTCACCAAAGCATCATATTCTTCGCTTGCCGGGGAAAGGTTGGACGGTGTAAGTGCCATAAGGCAGCTTCTTTGATTTTGCGTATCCCTTTTCGTCGCAGATAAGGGTATCACGCTCACTGTCCTTTGCTTTGTCAAAACTCCCTGCGCTTTTGAGAAAGAGCTGAAACGTGGCTCCTTCTTCGGGTGTTTCGATTTTAGTCTGTCCCTGATCGGTGTGCTTAACGATTTCAATCTCGCCCTTGATGATCTGTTCGGTAACGCCGACAGATATGGGGTTATGCTCAACGGTGTAGTTTTTCGCTTCTGCGCCGACATTGTAAACTGTTTCGTTGAGGAGATAGCCATCGGAAGGCTCAATCTCTCTGATAGTCCAATTATCGCCGCAAACATATTCCTTTGTGGTGAATTTGCCGTCCTTGTCGGTGGTGTAGGTATCAACCAGCTTATCGCCGTCATAGATGCCGTACTTTGCTCCGGCAAGCGTAGCGTCGCCCTGTGCCTTCTTTGCTTCAGCGTCGGTCTTTTCTACGGTTACGGTAAACTTCTTCAAAACATTGATAAATTCACGTTTAGTCGCCTTGTCCCAAACAACAGGTGCAGTCTGTGACTTAGGTACAACATAGCGAATGGAAGTATCTACCTCTTCAAGGGTATAGGGGTTATCGCCGCTTACAAGGATATTCTTAAAGTTGGCTATGCCGTTCTTGTCGGTGGTAGCATACTCGTCAACCTTTGCGCCTGAGAGTGATGTGCCGTAAAGGTGGAATTTTACGCCCTCGTTGAAATTATCCTCCGAGGACTTCACGACCTGAAGATTACCACGCTTCAATACATTACTGAATTTGACGGTGGCAGTCTTGCCGCTTTCTACCTTAACGGTCTGTGCTTTCTGATCCTCATATCTTTCCTCAGTAACCTCAGTAACGGTATATGTGCCTACCTTGAGGTCATCGAGCTGGAATTTGCCCTTTGAATTGGTGGTTACGGTCTTGCTGTAATTGTCAGCGCCTGTAATCTTGAATTTTACGCCGTCAACCTTTCCGTCATCAGAGGTCTTGACAATTTTGAGCGAGCCTGCCGAGGTCTTAACAGCGAAATATGCTGTCTTGGTTTCGGTATCGGACTGAACGCCCGTTACAACGTCCTGCTTTGAGGAGCTGCCGCAGGCAACAAGGGTAGTTGTAACCTTCGGCATATTCTTTGTTGCGCTGAAAACAATAGCGTCGGGAATAGCCTTTGAGGAAGTCAAAGTAATCTTGTTACCCGAAACGGAAACAGACACATTGCCTGTTTTCTTGAAAGTGTAGTCAGACAAAATTTTGTTGCTGTCGGTAAGTGTAAGGGTGTACTTACCGTCGCTGTATTTCAGCTCATTAACGTTTCTCTTTGCTTTTGCCTGTGTATCGTAGGAAAAACTCGGAATCACGTTATAGCTGTTGAGCTTGGCAATAATCTTGTTGTAGTTGGTCTTTACGTTCGGATTGTGATCGCCTGCGGTGATACCGTCAATAAACTTGGAATTGCTGAGCTTGAACGTAGAAGCGTCACGACAGCCTGTGCAGAATTCCCATACAACAAGCTGGGTTGCAATCCACTTCTGACCGTCAGTACCGACAAGGCTGGAGCTGCTGCCTGACTTGCCGAAAAGAAGGGCGAGATTGACTGCCTTCTTCTGAGCCTTGCTGAGTGCGTTCCACGCAGCCGAAGCGTCGGTTGTCAGGGCGTTGCCTGAATAGAGCGAGTGTCCCGGCTCAATGCAATATGCGTCTTTGCCGTCCGCATAGATACGGCAGAGTTCCTCGCCGACAGTTCCGACGGTATAGCCGCCGTGTTCGGTGTACTTTACGAATGAGATGATATTGCCGCCTGTGTCGTAGCAGTAATCAAAGGTCACAGTGACCTCTTTTCCGGCAGCGCTGGCGGTGGGAATGATGAAAATTGAAGAAACGACAGCTATAACGGCTAAAAGGATCGCCGTAACACGCTTGGCGTTTCTCTTGTTGAAAACTTTTGTCATTGGTTTACCTCCATAAGTTTTGAATTGAAATTGTGTGTGTGAATCGGTTTGCCTGCACCTTTAAGAAAGATATTGTTTATGAGATAGAGTATATTTAAGAGATAGTATTATATCTTTCTTTTCGGATAGTACAGGTAGTCTTAGGGGTTAGAGTGTGAGAAAGGGGGAAGTCAAAAAAATAAGTTTTGCACTTCCTATCTGCTGTCACGCTCTGAACGGTGGCGCAGATACTTGGCGTAGTGTTCCAGAGCCTTGCACACATAGTCCTCCGTGTCCTTTAACTGAACATTTTTCGGAATAAGGCTTCGTACTCTCCACGCAGCACAATGCGCTCACGCTGGTTGGGTTTTTCTTCCGACATAATCGCTTCAACAGCTTCCGCCGTCAGTTTGCCGCTTTCAAACATTTTCCTCATTCGGATTGTTTGGTCGTGCGACGGTGTGCAGTCGTTAATGTCAATCTGCTCGACAACATCACGCTGACTATCCTCGTCAAGATAAGACAACTCAACAGCAGGACGCATTTTGATTCTGCCCTCGTCCACATACTCTAATAGTTCGGGGACAAGGTTAGTTAAGCGGATATATCGTCTAATTTGGTCTTTGCTTTCTCCAACCTGTTCGCTGAGTTCTACGTCAGAACGTCCGCCACCTAACTTAGTCGCCACTGGCGACGAAGTTAAATCTGTTCGTTTTCCTTGCCTTTTCATAGCTTCTAACCTCATTTTGTAAGCGAAGCCTTTCTCGCTGGGAAGAATTGTTGTACGCTGAAAATTACTCTCAACCATATATACAACAGCTTCGTCACGGGTTAAGTCCTTAATCTCACTTCTGAGGGTGGTAAGCTCGGCAAGCTCACAAGCCCGCTTTCTGCGGTGTCCGCTGACAATCTCATACCGTCCGTCCTCTTTCTGACGGAGAACGGCAGGCGTTAAAACGCCGTTTGTCTTGATACTCTCGACAAGCTGTACCATATCCTCGTCATCTCTGACGTGGAAAGGGTGATCGGGAAAGTCATCAATCAAGTCAAGCGGAATATCCCTGATCTTTTCGAGCCTTGCTTCGTCACGTTCCTCCTGTGTGGAGAAAAGGTCATCGAGCGTCGGCAGAGCGAAGTCGCTCTTTCTGTCTGCCACCTGACAACACCTCCTTTGTGAAATCAGCGTATGCCAGTGCTACCTTGCTGTTAGGCTCGTATGCGTAAATACTTTTGCCTTTGGAAGTTACCTCGGCGGCTTTGACCGCCATCGGGATTTTTGCTTTGTAGATTTTAACAACACTTCCAAAGTTGTTCCGTATTGCGTCCACAGTGCTTTTAGCAAGGTTTGTCCTGTTATCGACGAGCGTCAGCAAAATGCCGTCAATCGCCAAATTAGGATTTGTATGTGCCTTTACCTTTGAAACAGTCCGAAGAAGCTGTGTCATAGCCCTTGCAGGCAAATACTGAGCCTGAACAGGGATAATCACGCTGTCTGCTGCCGTCAAAGCATTCAAGGTCAACATACCGAGTGATGGTCTGCAATCAATAAGGATGTAGTCGTAATTTGACTTAACCATATTAAGATAACTCTTTAAGATGTTCTCACGGCTCATAGCCGTCACAAGGTACATCTCCAGCGCTTCCAAATCTGTGTTGGAAGGAATGAGGTCTACGCCTTCTTCGTGGTGGAGAATACCGCTTTTTACATCTGTGCTATCGTCACGGATAATCTCGTGCATTTTGGTAGCGAGGGTAACAGGGATTTCATCGACACGCTGCCAACCAAGACAGGTAGTTAAATCTCCCTGTGGATCACAGTCAACGAGGAGCACCTTTTTACCTTTATTCGCCAAGCCAATGCCCAAGTTCATTGTGGTAGTCGTTTTTCCGACACCGCCCTTCTGATTGCATATAGCAATAGTTTTGCAGTTTGGCATTCGTTTTCCTCCTTTCAAATAGTTTTATAGCTGTCCTGCAAAAACAGCTATGTAACTTTTCCGCTTATTTGTCCTCGACACCCCAGCGGATAGATAAATCTATATGGGAAGTTCTTCAAGCGCCTGACTGCTATCAGGCTCATAGGAATCTCACCTCTGCCGGGTTCTCCGCCAGCTCCGTAGAGAAGTATCATTATCGCTTGTGTAGGTCGTCGCCATATCGGGAGCAGCCCGATACTCACAGACGGAATTAGCGCTCGCTCCTGAAAGGAGGTCATGGCGTACCGCTGAGGTAGCTTTACATTTCTGCTTACACAAGTAACGTACTTGAAGAAATGATATTCAGTTGTCAAAGGTCTGTGAAAAGGTCTTTTCCGATTGCTCGGAAAAAAGCCCTTTCACCTATACCTAATGGGAGAGGGTGTTTTTTAAGTCTATTTTCAAAATTTTTTTAGTTTTTTTTGAAAAAAGTTGAATAAACGCAAAAAAGCCGCCTGCTCCAATTAAGGAACAGACGGCTAAATAGCTTAATTTAAATGTATATTACCTTTATATTCTTTTTTCGGGATTTGTATAGCTTGACGATGATTTCATCCAATACATCAGTGTATTTACCCTGTACAATCATTTCATTTTTGAGGTCAATAAGTGATTTCAAAACCTCGGAGCGTTCTTCATTCGTAAGATATATATGGTATTTAGGGTCTTTCATAATAATCACTTCCTTATACCATTATCATATATAGAAAGGATTTGTTTTCAATTATGCGAATAAACTATCACCATACCGCACAACTAATCTGTTAGCAGAGATTAATTGGAATTTTTAACGCTGTTAGCAAAACGACGGTTTTTGTTAGCAAAATCAGCGATTTCGTGCTAACACCTGTTAGATAACCACACACTTTTGTTAGCACGATCACGGAAGCGGAAGCCGTAAAAAGAGAAAAGCCGCTTTCGATGAAAAATCATCAAAAACGGCTTAAAATGGCGTCCTCGGCGGGATTCGAACCCACGGCCTTCCGCTTAGGAGGCGGACGCTCTATCCGGCTGAGCTACGAAGACGTGTATTAAATTTACGATTATTCTACCACATTACCATACACTTTCCAATC
>ENA-OQNM01000816-OQNM01000816.1-human-gut-metagenome-genome-assembly--contig:-NODE-816-length-10575-cov-5.670846_pt1 | contig 10575 bp, 8 predicted proteins | sample MGYA00242632_ERZ504886 | MGnify/ENA primary metagenome ERZ504886 (study PRJEB26092, sample SAMD00036424) | human gut metagenome | host: Homo sapiens | study: EMG produced TPA metagenomics assembly of... | reverse complement strand
GAAAGAAAGGATTAGGATAAGTAAAAGAACTTTTACACCGATTTATGTTGGCAAGGACAGGCAGTGATGTTGGACAAAGTGTCATCGCTGCTGCATTATGCCGCTATTTTAACTAGGACGGTTATCGACCGGCTACCTTTTAAGGCACAGAATATGGCACTGAATTCATATGCCACTCCGGATGGGTTGGAAATAGGGCGTGCACAAGCTGTACAGGCCGAAGCGGCTGGAGTTCCTTGTCATACGGACATGAATCCTTTGTTGTTGAAACCCAGTTCCGATCATACTTCGCAAGTGGTATTAAACGGTCGTCCCATCGGTAATCGTAACGCTTTTGAGTATTTTCGCAAGGAGGGACGTGAAGAGCTGAGGCAGGAGGTAAACGCAGCCTTTGACCGTCTTGCCGCACGTTATAACCCTATTGTAATGGAGGGAGCAGGGAGTATTTCCGAAATAAATCTGCGGGATACTGATTTGGTGAATATGCCGATGGCCTGTTATGCGGATGCGGATGTGATTTTGGTAGCTGATATTGACCGGGGAGGAGTATTTGCCAGTGTCTATGGTTCGGTCATGTTACAAACTCCTGAGGACAAGAAACGTATAAAAGGAGTAATCATTAATAAATTCAGAGGGGATATCCGTTTGTTTGAGTCTGGTGTGAAGATGATGGAGGATTTATGTGGTATTCCTGTCTTGGGAATAATACCTTATTATAGAAATATACATATTGAGGAAGAGGATTCCGTAGTTTTGGACTATAAACGGATGCAAGCCGTGGAAGGCAAAATAAACATAGCAGTTGTTCTGTTGCGTCATCTCTCAAATTTTACAGATTTCAACAGATTGGAACGGGATGAACGGGTGCACCTTTATTATACCAATAATACGGAAGATCTGGCCAAAGCTGATATTATTCTGCTTCCTGGCAGCAAAAGCACTTTGGATGACTTGTATGAGTTGAGACGGAACGGGGTGGCGCAAGCTGTCCTACGTGCGCATAGGGAAGGGGTTACTGTAATGGGAATTTGTGGGGGATACCAATTGATGGGACTTGAGATTCACGATCCGGAAGGAGTGGAGGGAGAGATCCGCCAATTGCCGGGACTGGGACTGCTTCCCGTCATTACTACGATGCAAGGGGAGAAGGTGACGCGGCAGGTGAATTTTCATTTTCTTGAGAATGCGGAAACTTGCCAAGGATATGAAATACACATGGGAGAAACCCGCCCGGTTCCGGGGGAGGCTGTAGTTCCTTTGAATAAACTGGAAGACGGTGGAGAGGACGGTTGTTTTGTAAACCAAAAATGTATGGGAAGTTATATTCATGGAATATTGGATAATCAGGCATTTATAGATTATTTGCTGGAACCATACGCAGAAAAACTGGAGTGTCATACGGTGTTGGATTACCGGACTTATAAAGAAGAACAATATGATAAATTGGCAGAGCATGTACGCAGTCATCTTAATCTGCCTTTGTTGTACCAAATAATGAGTGGGAATGATTGAAGGACATGGTGATGATGCTTATAAGTATAAAGCAATAAAGATAAATTTCAGTTCAAACGTATATAATCATGTAGACCATAGCGGATTACATCAACATTTGTTTCAGCAGATGGAAAGTATCCGTACGTACCCCGAGCCGGAACCTTATTCGTTGGAAAAGGTTTTAGCGGAACGGTTTCATCTTTCGTCTGAAGAGGTTTGTGTGACCAATGGGGCTACGGAAGCCATTTATTTAATAGCTCAGACATTCAGGAATCAGATTTCGGCTATCTTGATGCCCACTTTCAGCGAATATGCGGATGCCTGTCGTCTGCATGGTCATAAAGTGGTTCCTATATATAACTTGAACCGTTTGCCGGATAGGGGGAGGTTGATATGGTTATGTAATCCTAATAATCCCACAGGAGAGGTTAGGGAGAAGGAAGTCTTGACAGCCTGTATAAAACAAAATCCGCAGCGTATTTTTATCATGGACCAGTCGTATGAATTCTTTACACAGAAGGCTTTGCTTACAGCCAAGGAGGCTGCGGAATTTCCGAATGTTATTCTGTTGCATTCCATGACAAAACGTTTTGCCGTGCCCGGCTTGCGTTTAGGATATATCACTGCATGTAAAGAACTGCTACATGAAATCCGGACACAGCGGATGCCTTGGTCTGTTAATCAGTTGGCTATAGAGGCCGGGCATTATTTATTGTCTTCTTCTCAATATGATATAGATATCTCTTTGTTATTGAGGGAAAAAGAGAGATTAATTCAATCTTTACTTTCAATAGGGGGAATGGAGATCTGGCCATCGGATACTCACTATATGTTAGTTCAATTGCGGATGGGAAAGGCGGCGGCTTTGAAAGAATATCTGGCAACAGAGCAGGGGATTCTTATTCGTGACGCATCCAATTTTGAAGGGCTGAATGAACACTTCTTCCGTATTGCTACACAAACTCCGGAAGAAAATGACAAACTGGTAGAAAGTATAAAGAAATGGACATATATGTATTAATTCTTCCGTTGTTGATAGGATGGATATTAGATAAATTGCTTGGGGATCCGGTAGGATTGCCGCATCCAGTGGTAGGATTCGGGAAGCTGATCTCTTTTTGTGAGAAACGATGGAACTGTGGGACACATCGGATGTTGAAAGGAGGGGTGGCGGCCATTATGCTTATTTTGCTAGTGTATGCAGGATCTGTTTTGGTATTGCATTATCTGTTTGTGCTAAACCGTTGGTTGGGTATTATCCTCTCTGCTGTGCTTGTTTTCTATTGTTTGGCAGGAACTACACTTATCAACGAAGTAAGGCAGGTTTTTTGGGCTGCGGATCATTCTTTGGAGGAAGGAAGAAAGCAGGTTTCCCGTATTGTAGGGCGTGATACTTCGGAACTGACAGATCAGGAAGTGCGTACGGCTGCTTTGGAAACATTGGCTGAGAATTTGAGTGACGGGGTTATTGCTCCATTATTCTGGTATTTGCTTTTGGGAGTTCCCGGTATGCTTGCTTATAAGATGGTTAATACGCTTGACTCTATGATAGGCTATAGGAATGAACGTTATCTTCAGTTTGGTTGTGTCGCTGCACATATTGATGATATGGCGAACTATATTCCGGCTCGTCTAACTGCATTTTTAATGGTGCTGTGTGCAGGGCGTCTCGGTTTGCTGAGATTTGTAGGTAAATATGGTAACCGGCATGCGAGTCCTAATTCAGGTTATCCGGAGTCTGCTTTAGCAGGTATCTTGAATTGCCGTTTTGGAGGTCCTCATGTTTATTTTGGAGAGATAGTCTATAAACCTTTTATTGGAGATAAGGATCGGTTTATCCATACACAGGATATGCATAAAGCTGTCGATATAAACAGGAGAGCAGAAATTTTGATGGTTATAGTAAATATTGTTTGCTTATATTTGGTCGGCTGAAAAATATATATTACTTTTGTTTCCGTTTTAGAGATGCGGCAGTAGCTCAGTTGGTAGAGCATCAGCTTCCCAAGCTGAGGGTCGCGGGTTCGAGTCCCGTTTGCCGCTCCAAAGAGAATTCTGATAGTCAGGTGTTGGCTATCAGAATTCTCTTTTTTAGCACTATTCGAGGAAGATGAATACAGGTGGTTTGAACATCATTATGTAAATTGATTGAGCAGTATATGGCTAATGAGAAATATGGGAACAGATTTGTTTATAAAAATGCCCATGCAGTATATTCATACGCTAAAGTATCAGCACTTACACGAATTGCATCTGCATTGCTGCTTTCTATAACGATTTTCCTTGGTTGGATTGATGTGTACATCCGATAATGAAAAGACAGGAGAAATATGAAAACGTTATTTTCATAATCTCAAATTATATGTGAAGAAACAATGTCTTTACAAAAGTAATAAAAAGTGCAATCCATCAATAATCAGAATTGCACTTTTATTTTTCACTAATTTATATTCTTAATTTTCTTTTTTGAGGGATATCCAAAGATACAAAAAAACTATCTGATTAGCAATAATTTAACTTGAATAGATTGTATAATTTTGTACTATTGAAAGAATATCCCTAAACATATTGGATTTACTGGGTGCAGATATAGAGAAAGTTCTTATTTTTTGATAATCAGTCAGAAGCTTCTTTATTAATCGGTGCAAAAATGCCAAGTACACACATTACAACTCCAGCTCAACCACAAATATCCATTTCCCTATTTTTAAATTCCCAGACACAGCCAGATCAATAGCCGCTTCGTTATTTTTTGTCTTGTCAGTCAAGCCGACACATAAGGTATACTTTCCCTGCAATTCTGCCGGAATATTAAACCGACTCAAATAATTGTATGATATTCCCTTCAACCATTCGGAAGGTTCTGCTTCCGGTTCTGTATAAAGAAATACAATTTCCTTTTTTTCATTCATCAAAACAAAACTAACCTGATATTTATAATTCCAATTGGGATGATTATTAGGCAATACACCCACACCATAGTTTTTCCATGAATGAAACAAAGTCAACGTTTTGTGGTCTTGCTCCACCTTTATATAGTCCGGATAAAGACGATAACCGCCTAAAGTTATAAAACGCTGAACTTGGTCCGGCAGCTCTTCTATCCAGAATTTACACTGTAAAGGCACACGCAAATCCAGCGTGTTACAATGGCTGTCCAAAGCATCAGTTACAGAAACGGTAAAAGCTTCTTTGAAATCGTTCATGGCAAAACGTTTGTCTCCTTGGAAATGCTTGTATTTTGAGTTATCACCATCTTGTGCGTTAAACCACCAGCATCCCTCACCAATAAGAGCTCTTTTTGGGAAAAGTTCGTCATGCACCATCGCACGTTCTTCATTAGAAAACCAAAAACTGCCTATACCATCCCTGCGAGGAAGAAACCCAAGCTTGTCATATACTAGCGGCTTGGAAAACCTGTAGTCACTCTGCGAAAGATTCATTACCGTAAGCACTTTTTTGAAGTGCCTTGCATACGATTCGGTTATCTGTCGGATAACGCTTTCCAGATTATCTTGCTTTTCGAGTACCAGTCCATGTCCTTCTCCCCATCTTCCCAATCCATATGCATCAATATAATCTACCTCATCCGGATTGTCATATTCCTTTGCAAAAGCCTCTATGAACTTGTCCAGCTTTTCAAGGAATACTGGATTATCATAATAAGGCTGGGTTTTGCCTTCATCGTCTATTGGACTTTCTGTGGCTCCGGCTTCGTACACATAGGACGGTACTCCGTCTACACCATGAAAGAACACCCTGAAGGCCAGTTTAAGCCCTTTGTCTTTGGCTTTTTGTATATACCATTTATACCGTTCATTGTAAATCCATGCATATTTGCCCTCCTCGGGTTCCAAATCTTTCCACAGCATTCTGATGTACAGAATATTGGAATAATCAGCTGCTTTGCATTCTTCCATCTGTTTCCAAAAAACTTCGGGAGTATAGATGTTGCTTTTATTGTGGCGTGTTCCCTGAAAAGACCAGCCTTCTTCGTACATCATCCATCCCATGGCAGGATTTTTCAGTACGGTGGTCAAATCCGGGCTATAGTTTACCCATTTGTTCATTTGGGCTTGAAGTGAGGCGGATCCCAATAGGTGCATGCTGCACAAAAGGATTGCGGTTAGGCGTAAAATGGAAATACTTTTCATGGTTAGAATTAATATTATTAAAAAATGTATTTTATAAAATCATTACAAAAGGTTTCTCTATAAAAAAGAAACGTAAAGATAAAGAAAATATTGTATTTCTTCACCTTTACGCTTCAAAAACAAATTTTAAGTTTCTCTTTTTTAAAGTAAGTCAGGTAAAAGAACTTAGTTTCCGTATCCCGGATTTTGTTCTATTTTTCCTTGCCCTTCGTTGATAACATACTGAGGAAGAGGAATACGCTGGTAGTGTTCGTTAGCCAAAGTGGTTTTCCCGGCATATTGGGCCTTTTTCTTCATGGCTTCCACATAGGAGCCGTCTCGGATCAGGTCCTGGCGTCGTACTCCCTCAAATACAAATTCATGTGCGCGTTCCATGAGTAGCTTGTCTAGGAAATCACGCGGACCGGTAAAGTCATTCATCTTGTAGGCTTCTAACCCTGCGCGGGTTCTAACCTGATTCAGATAGCCTAAAGCCTCCTCGGTGATTGCGTTGCCATTTCTTACAATGGCTTCTGCATATAGGGTCAGTACGTCCGCATAGCGGTAGATGATGTAGTCCGTTTCCGTAGTTTTGACCCAATGTTCCTGCAAAGTCCAGATAATCGTATTTGCATGGGGGGGCACCGTAATACAGAAGATTGCTGGTTGCCTTTCTGTCTTCTGTTTCGTTGTGGAGTTGACCATTGGCATTGGTATATTCATAAATTAAAGTTTCCTTACGCTTGTCCCCTTTTTCAAAAGTGTGCATGAAATCCCATGAAACTTTCCATCCGTTCCACTTGGTCAACTTATCAGTGCCTGGATAGTCATTGGGTAATACATGCGCATGCCATAGATGTTCTTGTGTACCGCGTTGGCAGTTTACAGCCCAGATTGTTTCGTTGTGCTTCTCGTTCTTTAGAGTAAACAAGTCCCGGTAGTCCGGTATCAGATCATAACCGTATTTGTCTTTGTTCCGGATGAATTCCTGACCGATTGTTACGGCCTTGTCCCATTGCTGTGTCTGCATATAGAACTTCATTAGTACGGTATTGCATAACCCTCTGGTAAAGCGACCGTATTCTGCGTTTCCTTTTTCATAACTATAAGGCAAGACATTGGAAGCTTGGGTCAATTCGTTTACAATGAATTCTTTCATCTCCTCTTCTGTAGCGCGAGGGACGATTTTTTCTTCCAGCGGGTTTTTCAATGTTTCCACATCTACCAAAGGCACCGGTCCGAAGAAGTCATACAGACAGAATGCCAGCCATCCGCGTGCGCAATGCATTTCTGCCAGACATTGTTCTTTCACATCTGGGTCAATGTTCATTTGTTCCAAGCGGTCTATGGTCATGGTCATTTTTCCCAAGAACTGATACCATCTCCACTGATTGTCTGCAATACTGTTGCAGTTATGGTTTCCTGTAAAACTCAGATACAGTACCGACTCCCATCCTCGCCAAGAGCATTCACCATAATCAGAAAGCAGGTCTGATACTAACGGTATTCCGTTAGCGACATTAAACATTCCACCATAGCCGTTGGATTGAAACACTCCATATCCGTTGGCTGTAACCATAGCCTCTGCGTCTGCTTCTGTTTGGGGAAACATGCCGGCGTTGATTGAGTCATAGATTTCCGATTCTAGCTGGCAACTGTTGAATCCTGTTAAGGAAGCAGCTATAAGCCCTCCCATCAGGCAATATTTAATTTTTGTTTTCATTGATTCATTATATTAGAAAGTTATATCTACACCAAGACTAAAACTTGTTACATTAGGATAAGCATATGAGTTTCCGTTGTCTGTTTCAGGGTCCAGACCAGTCCAGTTTGTAAGTACAAACGGGTTGTTTACATCAGCATATACACGGATGTTGTTTAGGATTTTATTGGAAACAGGAATGGTATAGCCCAAGGTGATGTTGCGACAGCGGAGATATGATATCTTCTTTATGAAATAATCTCCGGCTCCATCTGGTCCAACCCCTGTGATATTGGCGTATTTCGCATGTTGGTTGTCGTGTCTCCAAGTGTCCTTGAATCCTTGTGAGGAGTTACGTCCTTGTGTAAAGCCATATCCCATGGTAGTCCAGTCATCGTAGTAGCTGGCTCCTTTTAAAGCATTCACCTCACCATATAAATAGATATTTAAATCAAAGTTTTTATATCTTACTGTGTTGTTGAAACCAAATAGGAATGCAGGGTCCTTAGAGCCGAGCAGCACCTTGTCATGATCATCTAATACACCGTTTTTATCCAAATCTTTCATTTTGATTTGACCGGGCATCAAGGTGGGCTGATGTTTTGGTCTTTCTTCTCCGGGTTGCATCAGTCCGTCAGATACGAAACTGTACATGGATCGGATCCAGTCATCTTCCTTTTGATATGCAGCCGGTTTCCAATTCGGGTCACGTTCCTTCCAGCGGTCGCGATACAGAGACAGCGTCAGGTCTGTTGTCCAAGTCCAGTCGCGGTTGTCTATGTTTACGGTGTTCAGTGTCATTTCAAATCCCTGGCTTTTCGTTTCACCTATATTGGAGGCTATGGAAGTTACCTCATTGTAGGAAGGCAATGATTTTTCCTTTACAAGCAGATCGGAGATGGTGCGGTTGAAATATTCCATACTCAATGAGATGCGGTTATTGATGAATCCCAAATCCAAACCTACATTGAATTCTTTGGTGGTTTCCCAAGTTAGGTTAGGGTTGCCCAACTGTGAAGCAAGTACACCGGTATGTATGGTATTGCCGAACACATTGTTATATCCTGTGTTGTACAGGTTCATTGTACGGTTGCCCACATTTGAGTTACCTGTCTGTCCATAACTAATACGCAACTTGCCGTTGGATACCACGTCATTCAAACTTGCCATAAATGGCTCGTCGCTGAATCTCCAGCCTGCGGATACGGAAGGGAAGAAGCCCCAGCGATTGTCTGGGTCAAAGTTGGAAGCTCCGTCGGCACGCATGGTCAAAGTCAGTAGATAGCGGCTCAGATAGGAGTAGTTGATACGGCCGAAATAGGAACCTAATGACGTTTTTGAAGCTCCCGAACCTACAGACGGCTTGGCGAAATTGCCTGCTCCTAGATTATTGTAGAGGAATCCGTCTGTAATGAAATCCTGATTACCTGCGGAAACCCATTCACTGTTAAACTGCTGGAATGAATAGCCTGCCAGTACAGTCAGACTGTGATTCCCGAAATCCTTCATATAAGTAGCAGTAAGGTCCATCAGGTAGTCATTGTTGTCGGACTGAGAGATACTGGCCTGTCCGTTGGCCTGCTCACCATACATGGTGGTCTTAGGAAGATACTGTTTGCGCTTCTCGTATTGGCGGTCTATCCCGAAGTTTGCTTTTAGGATGAGCCCCTTAACAGGCTCTATTTGTAGGTATGCGGAAGCAAGGATGCGGTCTTTGGTGGTCTTGTCCGTGATTTCCAATAGAGAAACAGGGTTAGGCAGCTGAGTAAAATAAGGATTTACAGAGTATTTGCCGTTTTCATCATATACAGGAAGGGTTGGATTGAACATCGCGGCAGAAGAAAGGATACCTGCATTTTCAAAAGTTCCAGTTCCTAACGGTACATTGTCTAACGAATTGCGGCTGATGTTCAGTGATATTCCTGCCTTTGCGTATTTGGACAAGGTTTGGTCTAAATTGATTTTGGCAGTGACACGGTCCATATTGTTGTTTTTTACCACGCCCGATTGTCCCATATATCCCAAGGAAGCCATATATTGTGTAGTTTTTGAACCTCCGTTGACTGATACGTTATGAGAATGCATCATACCGGTTCGACTCACTTCATCAAACCAGTCCGTGTTTTGTGCATTGGCTATCTGGTCTGGTGAATAAGTAGGGTGGTATTCGGGTGCTTCATGACCAGCACCTAAATCCACGTAGTTTTCATATATTCCCAATCCGTTGGTCATCAGGTAGTCTTCGTAAGTGAATCGGTTGTAATACTCCATGTATTCGGGACCGTTTAAAGCTTTATAGCCGTTTTTCATAGTCTGGACCGAGACATTTCCCGAGTAACGCACCTGTGCCTTTTGTTCCTTGCCTCGTTTGGTGGTTACAATGATAACACCATGACCTGCACGGGAACCGTAGATAGCAGTAGAACTTGCATCCTTCAGTACTTCGATAGATTCGATGTCATTAGGATTGATTGAAGACAACACATTGTCTGTTGTGCCCGCATTATATCTGTTCCCGGATCCTAATGAACTTCCCGAAGATACAGGAATACCATCGATGATAATCAACGGATCATTTCCCGCACCGGTTGAAGCTGCACCACGGATGCGGAAAGTGGATCCACCACCTACCTGTGCACTGCTCTGTGTTACTTGCAGACCGGCAGCCTTTCCAGCCAGCGCATGGCTGACCGTAGAATAAGTATTGACCGGTGTTTCATCCATTTTTACGGAAGAAATGGCACCGGTAAGGTCTCTTTTCTTCTGGACTCCATAGCCCACTACTACCACTTCATCCAGCAATTCGGTATTTTCCTTTAAAGTTATTTTCAGTGTTTTCCCATCATATTGTACCACTTGTGTTTGATAACCTACATAGGAAATTTCAATCATGTCTCCAGTTTTCACTTCATTCAATGTAAAATTACCGTCGAAATCAGTAATTGTACCATTGCTGGTTCCCTTTACTATAACCGATGCTCCGATTACCGTTTCACCTTTTTGGTCTAGAACTTGTCCCACACAGGTGTTGTCTTGTTGTGTGGAATACATTTTTGTAACGACCTTATGAGGTGCTGCCTGAAGATATCCGGTAGAAAGACCGGATAAAACGTAGCATAGCACTGACTAGATTCTGTCGATTTTTTTTCATAGATTTAATATTAAAGATGTATTTAAAATGATTTGATTTCAATTTTATATGTCTTGATGGTGAAGTTGAATATTTACATAATATATATTAAGTTG
>ENA-OQNM01000815-OQNM01000815.1-human-gut-metagenome-genome-assembly--contig:-NODE-815-length-10577-cov-2.857416_pt1 | contig 10577 bp, 10 predicted proteins | sample MGYA00242632_ERZ504886 | MGnify/ENA primary metagenome ERZ504886 (study PRJEB26092, sample SAMD00036424) | human gut metagenome | host: Homo sapiens | study: EMG produced TPA metagenomics assembly of... | reverse complement strand
CTGCTTGACGCCGATGTGGTGCCTCACATGGGGATGGGACACCGTCGAGGCGCCGGAAGGGTTCCGTGCTCATGAAGGGTGTGGAAGGTGAACGTTTCTATTTCGTACATTCCTTCGCCGCGATGAGTGCCGCTCCCGCCGACACGTCCGGCGACCAGCTTGATTTCGGTGACGCCGAGGAGCGCGTGACCTGGTGCACGTACGGACGTAGCCGTTTCGTGGCGGCCTACGAGCGTGGTCCGCTGTTCGCCACGCAGTTCCACCCTGAAAAATCCGCCGAAGCGGGCTCGCAGCTGCTGCGCAATTGGATTGCGACGTTCTGATGGTGCGAGATCGCCGATGATTGTTTCGACGATGCTTTGACATATACGCTTTTAAAACGACCACTTGGTACATTTATTTGCGATTGCCGTTTAGTGGCGGTCGGTTGATCACAGAGAGGTACAGACATGTCTTTGACATTGCTTCCCGCAGTCGATGTTCGTGATGGCAAGGCCGTTCGCTTGCGCCAAGGCGAATCCGGTTCGGAAACCGATTACGGTTCGCCGCTGGAGGCTGCCCGCACGTGGGTCGAGTCCGGTGCGGAATGGATTCATCTGGTCGACCTTGACGCGGCATTCGGCACGGGCAACAACCGTGACCAGCTGCGCGCCATCGTCAAGGAGCTTGGCGACAAGGTCAATATCGAAATGTCCGGTGGCGTGCGCGACGACGCATCCCTCGACGCAGCTTTGGAAGCAGGCGCCGCCCGTGTGAACATTGGCACGGCAGCGCTTGAGAATCCGGATTGGACCGCTTCCGTCATCAAGAAGTACGGCGATCGCGTGGCCGTTGGCCTTGACGTGCGCGGCCACACCCTCGCAGCCCGCGGATGGGTGAAGGAAGGCGGCGATCTGTTCGAAACCATGGCGTTCCTGGATTCCGTTGGCTGCTCTCGTTACGTGGTCACCGACGTGGCTCGCGACGGCATGATGAGCGGTCCGAACATCGATCTGCTGCGTGAGGTTGCGGAACGCACTGATGCGAAGGTCACCGCGTCCGGTGGCATTTCCAAGCTCGATGACCTGCGCGCCATCAAGGAACTTGCCGATCTGGGCGTGGATTCCGCGATTCTCGGCAAATCGCTGTATGCGCGCGCCTTCACTTTGGAAGAGGCGCTTGAAGTCGCACGTTGAGCATTGTTCGCAAACCCATGACGATACGGCCGTCCACAACGTGGACGGTCTCGTCATATTCGGCGCGTGTTAACGACTTTCGTAACATGCGCATGGAACGATGGGGCACTATGGATAAACAGCAAGAGTTTGCTTTGCGCACAGTCGAAGAACGCGACGTGCGCTTCATTCGTTTGTGGTTCACGGATGTGTTGGGAACGCTGAAGTCCGTGGCTATCGCACCGGCTGAATTGGAAGCTGCGTTCGAGGAAGGGCTCGGATTCGACGGTTCCGCAGTGGAAGGCCTCACCCGTGTGTCCGAAGACGATATGATCGTCAAGCCCGACCCGTCGACATTCCAGATTCTGCCGTGGCGTGGAGGCCCGCAAGGTACCGCGCGCATGTTCTGCGACGTGCTTACCCCTGATGGCGAGCCGTCGTTGGGCGATCCGCGTCATGTGCTGAAGCAGGCTCTGTCGAAAGCCAAGGAAAAAGGCTTCACCTTCTACGTGCATCCGGAAATCGAATTCTATCTGTTCGAAAGACAGGATGATTGGTCCCAGACGCCAACCCCAATCGATGAGGGCGGCTATTTCGACCATGTGCCGCGCAGCCCAGGCATGGACTTCCGCCGCGCCACCGTCAACATGCTCGAACAGATGGGCATTTCGGTGGAATACTCGCATCATGAGGCGGGTCCAGGCCAGAACGAGATCGATCTGCGTTATGCGGACGCGCTCACCACGGCCGACAACATCATGACCTTCCGCACCGTCGTCAAAGAGATTTCGCTGGAGCGCGGCATTCACGCCAGCTTCATGCCGAAGCCGCTTTCCGACGCTCCAGGTTCCGGCATGCATACCCACTTGAGCCTGTTCGAAGGCGACGCCAACGCGTTCTACGAGGCGGGCCAGGAATTCAACATGTCCGTCACCGCACGCCAGTTCGCGGCCGGCATTCTGTACCATGCGGCTGAAATCTGCGCGGTCACTGACCAGTACGTCAACTCCTACAAGCGCCTGTGGGGCGGCAACGAGGCTCCGAGCTACATCTGCTGGGGCCACAACAACCGTTCCGCGCTGCTGCGCATTCCGCAGTACAAGCCAGGCAAGGGCAATTCCGCCCGCATGGAATTCCGTGCGCTCGACCCGGTCGCCAACCCATACCTCGCATATTCGGTGCTCTTGGCAGCAGGCCTTGACGGCATCGACAAGCAGATGCAGTTGGGCGAGCCGACCAGCGACGACGTGTGGGAGCTTACCGATGCGGAACGGCAGGCCATGGGCATCCAGCCATTGCCGGAGTCTCTTGACGAGGCGTTGAAGGTTATGGAGAAGTCAGACTTCGTGGCCAGCGTGCTCGGCGAGCACGCCTTCGAATACTTCCTGCGCAACAAGCGTCAGGAATGGGAGGAATACCGCAAGCAGGTCACTCCGTTCGAACTGAAGAAGTACCTGCCGAAGCTGTAAGCGAACCGCAATCGTTTCATCAAAAACCGTTGTTGCAATCATGAGAAAACTGATTGCAACAACGGTCTTTTGCTTTCCGAATGATTATTTGAATCTTCTTTTGATGTTTCTGCAAGTATCGGATTAAAGTTCCAATGACTCAATTGACCGTAAATTAACGGTTTTGCGAAGAATCTCATCACCATAGTCAGAAAATATGAATGTCACAGGCGAGTTGCTTTGCGTTTCAAAAGCGACTGTCGTCGTCATTTTCACGCCGGGAGTGACCTTGCGTGTTGTGGAATAGCTATCATCGTCAAGATACGTGCTATGCAACTCAGTGCCGTCTTGGGTCGCGGAAACATCCATATAGTTCAGGAAAGCCCGGTATTTGCTTCCATTTTCGACATACCAGGATATGCGTGCGAACGCTATGTCATGATCGGCATATGAGGGGCTTGTCTTCTCAATGGAGTCTACGCGGAAATGCAGGGTGCTTTCGTCATAATCGGTTACGGATCCGTCTTCGTCGAAATTCGAAGCGTCCACTTGCTCGGGCTGAGGGACGGCCGCATAATCAATATGTTTCAAGGATCCTTCTATGTCGACTTCGTCAAAGGAAAACGCGGCGCGAACAACATTATGCTGCGAATAATTCATCAGCTGAACCACAACTGGTGAATTGGTGTCCGTAAGAACGAAACTGCTGGTGGTCTGCGAGCTTTTCTCCGGTTTCATTTCGGCGCCGGAGAACTCCGTGCGGTCGGAATCCTCGTTGGAAGTGAATGCAGGGGCAAGCTCGATGCCGTTTTGCATGACCATCAGATCTGCGACGGCATGAGGATACATCGTTTTCTTGCCGATGTTCGTGCAGGTGAGCAAAACCGTGAGCGTGGCGTCGCCGTTCAAATCCTCCGGACCTGTCTGCACGCCTTCGATGTTCACTTCCAATGCTTTTCCTCCGGTGGAGTAGAGCTTTCCAACGTCTTCGCTGACGGTTTCCTGTGTGGACAGCTCCTCGAACTGGCTTGTGGATCCATCGAAATCGGAGATGATGTTTGACATGCTGTCAGAAAGCATTCCGCCAATCGACGCTATTACAGCGATGATGATAACGATCTCCAAAACGGTGACGAAGCCGTTTTTATGGCGGCGTTGCTTCTTGTCGGAAGCGGATTGGAACTCGCGTGTGGCTCGTTCCGTTTGTATGCGCGGCGGATTATAGGGCTGCGATGGGCGTCCTTGCGGGTTCTGCGGGTTTTGCTGATTTTGCCGCAACGCCTGTTGCAAGCTTTGCTGCATGGACTGGGCATACCGCATGGTTTGCGTGGACCAGTCGTTCAACATGGTTTGGAGCGTGTCTCCTCGTGTGGACTGATCGCCTTGCGCCTGTTGAGATCTACCGTCTTGCTTGGATCGGGTGTTTTGTGGGGCCTGCCTGTCGCGCGATGCCTGATCGCTCTGCGCGGGTTTCACATATCGCCGCTGGACATAGGATTCACGCCGCGCATGGTCACGGTTCACCTGATTAGACAGGCGTTCGGCGTTGCTGCTGGGATCGATGTAATCGGAACCCTTGAATGGGTCGATATAGTCGTTGTTGTTGCGTAGGCCCATGAAAGGCTCCTTCTGGTCAGTCCCTTCCATGAGCAATTGTATCGAAAAATCAGCCTCGAGGAGAGCCGAACATCGAATTGTAGATGATCGCGAAGTTGCGATTGCCGTAGGTCGAACAGGCGTCGCCTTCGCCGACTCCCGCATCCAATGCGGCTGCATTCGGCTGATAAGGCGTGTAAATGTACAGCAGTGCGGTCGCCTTGTTTTCGATGTACACGTTGCTGCCACCGCAGCTGGCGTCCGGATTGTATTGAATATAGTTGAGCGTGCCCGCATGGTATCCATAGCGATCCTCATGTTGCACGTAATACTGGTAGCGTTTCGCCGCGCCATACACCTGTTTGAAAAAACCTGCATATTCCGGGTCACAGTTCGCGTCGTCCGGGCAGCTCAATCCCATGGCCGACTTGAATTGGAAGTCGCTTGGATCGGTGGCGGTAAGCAGATGCTGCTCCTTTTGCAGCACGGTGAGCAGCACTTTTTGACTGATGTCGCACGCCTTTCCCGACTTGTAGATGATCGCCGCGGCGCTTTCGTTCGGCTCTCCCTCATATGCTTCGCAGTATTCGTTGGCGGGTTGCGATTCGGTGCTAAACGTCATGGATTTCAAGCATTTCTCGCCGCTGCATGCGGCACCCGTGTTTTTTCGATGATGGCGTTCACCTGCTGCTCGCTCAACGCGTTCCCGTTGAAGAACAGACCATCTGCAATGATGTTGCCCGGATTGAAATCGTATTGCGTCTGCAATTTGTTCCTGCGATGCGACCGCTTCATCCACTTGCACACGCCAACCGACGAATCGCACCAATCCAACGATCAACGCGAGCGTGACGATACTGGCTATCAGTGTTTCGCCGACTATGAGGAGGCGTTTTGGGGTGTTTGCTTTTTTCCAGGCGTTACGGAGTTTGGTGAGACTTGGCTGGTTGTTTTTCTTGGGTTTGCGGTTGTTTTTTGCTGTGGTGGTTGTTTTGCGTGTCATCGCGCGTCATTGTATCGCGTTTGGCTTATCGTTTGTTTGACGATTGATTCGTCAATCGATTGACGTGAGAAGCTTTAATGACAATGCGAGTTTGGCGAGGCGTGGGGAGTTCGAGGGGCTATGGAGGAGAAGTGTATGGCGAAGAGTGATGTGGCGAAGGAACGGTTTTTCAATCTGCCTGTGATGGTGCTGATCTCGCTGAGTTTCATGCTGGGCATGAGCGAGTTCATCGTCGTTGGCATTCTGCCGGATATCGCGGCTGGCTTGAAGGTGTCGGAGGTGACGGTCGGCAATCTTGTGTCGCTGTTCGCGTTCGTGTATGCGCCGGTCACGCCGCTCGGCTCGGCATTGTCGGCTCGTTTTCCGCGTTTTGCCACGCATCTGACGCTGGTTGGGATGTTTCTTATCGGCAATGTGCTGTGCGCGTTCGCGTCGAATTATGGCGTGCTCGTAGTGGCGCGAATCCTCATCGCGCTGGTGTCCGGCACGCTGGTGGCCATTGCCATGACGTACGCGCCCGATGTAACAACGGAACAGTACCGCACGAAGTTCATCGCATGGGTGTTTTCCGGATTCTCCATCGCATCCGTGGTGGGCGTGCCGGTTGGCACGTGGGTTGCGAACACGTTCGGCTGGCGTTGGACGTTCCATTTGGTGAACGTGCTCACAGTGGTGCTTATTGTGCTCATGGTGATGGTGCTGCCGCGCAACAGTCATATTGTGAAGATTGGTTTTCTGCCGCAGTTCCGCCTGTTTTTCGACCGTCGTATTCAGCTGGGCGTGCTTGCCGTGGTGTTTGGCGCGGCGGCAACTTACGTGTTTTACACGTATCTGACGCCGATCATGCGAGACGAAGTGCATGTTCCCGAACAGTATTTAAGCGTTGGCCTGGTGATTTTCGGCGCGGCCTGCCTGTGGAGCAACCTGTATGGCGGCAAGCTTGCCGACCGTGGCAGGGGAGTGGAACCGCTGACGCATATTCGTCCGATCTACTGCGCGCACGCCGTGCTCATGGCATCGCTGATCGTAACGCATTGGGTGCCGGTGTATGGTGCGTTGCTGCTGGTGGTGCTTGGCATGTTCATGTATCTGCAGAATTCCGCCTCGCAGGTGCTATATATGGATGTTGCCTCTCAGTCGCATCCGGGATCGCTGAATCTGGCTGCGTCGCTCAATTCCATGTCGTTCAACATCGGCATCGCGGTCGGCTCCGCGGTTGGTGGACTGGTCAACGCCCATTTGGGATTGATGTGGCTTGGCCCTGTGGGCGCGATCTTCCTGCTGTGTGCGGTTGGCGTCACAACCCTGCTGCGCCCGTTCATAGCTCGAGAGCGCGATTTCTACGCCAAACAGCAAGCCTGATGGCATTTGGTCGGGTTTGAACGAGCGGTTTCTGAAAGCGGCAAAGTTATAGAAGTTTTATCTGTAATTCGTTGAGATTGCGGAAAGCGATTAGTGGACTGCGATGTTGGCGGGCTGGGCAGTAGACCCGCCGACTTGCGGAGCGTAGTCGGCTAGATCGATTACGCGATCGCAGGCGTCCCGCGTGTCCGGATCATGGGTTGCCACCAGCACGATCATGCCTTGACCGGCCAGATTGCCGAGCACATGGTTTACGGAATGTGATGTACGCGTATCCAACTGGGCGGTCGGCTCGTCGACCAGCAGCATGTTCGGCCTGGAACATACCGCACGCGCGAGCATAAGACGCTGCGCCTCGCCTCCAGACAAATCGCAGAAACGCCTGTCCGCCGCATACGCCAGATCGAACAGTTCCATCGCTTCCAAAGCCTTCGGTTCCGCTTCGCGGCGGCTCATTCCCTTGGCGAGCAGTGGAAACACCACATGGTCGAGCGCCGTGCGTTCCGCAACACCATACGGATTCTGAAACACCCATCCAACACGATCCACACCTTCTCGCGTCACCGTGCCAGCGTAAGGCTGCTCCCATCCTGCAAGAATCGACAGCAATGTTGACTTGCCGCATCCCGACGGACCGCATATCGCAATGGTCACACCAGGTTCGGCCACGAAACTCAAATTCTCGAACAGCAGATCGGTTCCCTCAAATCGATGAGCCAACCCCTCAACTGCAACGCGCATAGCCAACCTTTCACGAGGCAATCACCTTACCGACGCACCCTTGCCAATCATTTGTAGTCCCCTAATTGCAACCACGCAACACCCACCCTACCTCATTTGCGTATATGCAAGTAAGTTTTTCGGAAATGCCGCCTGCTATGCACATTATCATGCGGTGCTACACTCGTTGTGACACATTAGTACGGGGGTGAAGATGGTGACTTCTTGGATGTCATTTTGCAAGACTTGCGTTCTTGCTGTCGCATTGTCAGTGCTTTTGGCTGGATGCTCAATTAATGAGGATGCCACAGGCGCATCTTCTGATTCTGCCACATCGGAATCATCATCCGAAAATGGGTCGGCGGGCGGACAGAAATTGGCGGCGTCTTTGAGTGAATGGATCGAACAGCGGGAATCGCAAGGTAATATCGCTGAATCGCAGAAAACGATATTGGACAAAGCCAAAAGTACGGGTGAGATTTCGACGTCGGATTATGAGAAAGCCTGGTCTGATTACCGGCAATGCATGATCGACAAAGGATATAAGGAAATCAAAATCATCAAATATCCGAGCGGACTCTATGCCGAAGCTGGACACAAACAGGGGACGACCATTCAGGAATCCCGATATTCCGATGATTCCACGGAATGCGGCGATGAGTATGTTGCAGATGTGCAGGATGCGTACGGCATTATCGTAGGCAATCCGAATCTGTATGCCGATCAAGCGCAGGCCGTGGTCGATTGTTTGCATAGAGACTCGCTCGTGCCGAAGGACTATACCGTAAGTCGGTTCAACAAGGAGTTTTCCGGAACGGATGGCAACACTTCGTTTGACATGCAGAACCTGCAAGTGCGCAGTTGCCTTGTGTCGAACGGCTACAACGTGGGATATGCGACCGACGATACGGAACAGCTGTGGTGAGAAGGTAAGTGATTCCAGGGGAATCATGGTGATGTGTTCGCTGATGGTGCTTGTTGGTCGTGATTGAAGGGGGTATATGTGAGTATGGCGCGACGATTCGGAATGAAGCAAAGGACGGGAGGGAAGCGTTCGAAGTGCACTGCTGTGACTTGGACTCTGCTGGCGGCTGTCACGGCAGCTTGTATTGCGGTCGGATCCTGCGCATTGTGGCTGCCTGACCGCACTCCGACATTACTCAGTTCGGCGGGGGAGAGGACTGTGGTTCCCGCCAGCGTACAGGAATACGCGGGTACGCAACAAGTTACCGTAGTGCCCACCATTTCCAGTGACCGTAATCTTTTCGGCAATGCGAGTGGCCTGGTCACCGCGGACTGGTCCGGCAACGGCCTGACCTCAGGCAAAGGTGCCTATCAGGTGAACGATCGCACGGTAGTGGCGTTGAACACCGCAACCCCCTTGTATCGCGATTTGAAGACCGGAGACATCGGCGGCGATGTGCTCGCCCTGAATAATGAACTCAGCTTACTTGGCTACAACAGCGTTCCCGGATCGGATACCTATTGGCGGGCCACATCGGACGGGTGGAAGCAGTTGATGGCCGACAACGGCAATACGTCGGATGGATCGTTGTCATTGGCCGACACATTGTGGATTCCCGAACACGAAGTCGCCGTTGACGAGTGGAGCGCAACCGCCGGATCCATGGTGACGGGCGGCACCGCAATCGGCAAAATCCCCGGATCATTGACGAAACTCACCGTCAAAAACGGCACCGCATCCGCGCAGGACCGCACGTTGACGATATTCGGCATTACGGGAACATTGCCAGCCAATACTACTGAAATCACGGATGCCGGGTTCCTGCAACAAGTCGAAGCGAACGACAGCTACCAATCCGTGGACGTGGAATCCAAAAAAGCGGGATTGGACGCCACTCTGGCCTTGAGCGAACGGATGCGAGTGCTGCGCGTTCCAGTCGGTGCGGTATTCGGCATCAACGGTTCAACCGGCTGCATCGTGCCCACATCCAACAATCATGGCAACACTCCCGTGAAAGTGTCGATCGTGGGAGGCGAACTTGGCGTGAGCCTCGTGCAAGCCGACAGCGGAGACATCGCTTCGATCTCCAATGTGGAAATCGGCAGCGGACTTAACAATCTCACCTGCGAGTAGGCGATTATGCGATTACGATCGGTGCTTTCTGAAGCGTTGCGCAATATTGGCGCGGGAGTGAGTCATGCGCTGCTTATGTTTGCAGCGGTATTGTTCGCGTCTACATTGCTCGGCGGATATGAGGCCGCCAATGTGGTGGGGCTCGAAACCGAGGTGCTACAACGCATCAACGCCTATGCCGACGTTGGCGCCATCGTTGGGGGAACGGTGGACGGAGCCGCATGTGACAGGCTCGCCGACGCTGGCGGCGGTGTGATGGGCACCTTGGCCGGTGCGATGCGTGCCGGTCAACAGATTGTGCCGCTTGCCACGCCCGGCAAGGATATATCGTCGTATGAAGTGACGCCAGGCATGATCAGGATGATCGCCAGGAACACGAAAACCGATGTGTCCGGCGTGTGGGTATCTACCGACGTGGCCAAGGATTTTGGTCTCACCAAAGGCAGTGTAATGCAGACCGAACAGGGAACGATGAGCGTCGCAGGCGTGTTTGATTGGCCGAACGATGGTCGTGACACGCGATTCGCCTACGCTCTCCTTGTGCCTGTATCCGCGTCGAATGGCACGTTCGACGAATGTTGGGTCAGACAGTGGCCGCAAAGCGGGCAGACGGAGGATGTGTTGTTTTCCACGCTGGTTGCGTCGGGTTCGTCCTCCAATGCTGGCGTGACGCAGGTGAATAAGAGTTTCGATTCGCATTACGATGCGCAGGCTTCGTACGGGCAGCGTATGACTCGTTGGATGCCGTGGCTGGGATTGGTTGTGGGGCTGGTGCTCGGCGCGTTCGGCGTGCGTCGTCGTAGATTGGAATATGCTGGCGCATTGCATTCAGGGCAGTCCAAAGGTGCGCAATTGCTGGAAATCGCTGTGGAAACGTTGATTTGGAGCGGTTTGGCGTGTGCCTCTTCGGCCGCGCTGTTGGGCGCGTATTGCGTTCGCATGAGCATCGCCGATTCAATGACCGTATGGTTGGGTGCGATGCGCGCGCCATGTGCGATATTCGCTGGAGTGATGGTATCAAGCGTGCTCGTCGGTATGACGATACGTGAAACGCAGTTGTTCCGTTTCTTCAAGCAACGCTAGAGTGTGCTAACCATGGTTCGGCTGAGGATGATTTCATTAGGTCCCCATTGCCGTCGATACTGGAAACCGCCAAGTATCGACGGCATGGAATGCGAAGATAGATGATGCGTTAG
>ENA-OQNM01000813-OQNM01000813.1-human-gut-metagenome-genome-assembly--contig:-NODE-813-length-10588-cov-3.608928_pt1 | contig 10588 bp, 10 predicted proteins | sample MGYA00242632_ERZ504886 | MGnify/ENA primary metagenome ERZ504886 (study PRJEB26092, sample SAMD00036424) | human gut metagenome | host: Homo sapiens | study: EMG produced TPA metagenomics assembly of... | reverse complement strand
GAATTAATGTCAGAAATAATTCCTCTTTGTATTGCAGCTGTGTTAGGAATTGATATGAAAAAGGGAGGAGAAAAAGATTTTTTACCATCTATTATTATTTTATCAATCATAGAAATCCCAACACTGATTGTAACACTTTTTTGTATGTTCATAAAAATTCCACAATCAAATAGCAAACATATAATGGCAACTGCTCTTTTTGCTTTCGTTGCGCTTATATATGTTCTTTGTCGAAAAAAAAAACTAGAAATATTGTTCATTTAAACAATAGGGAGTAATTTATTTGAGTATTTGAAATAATAAAAGACCGTGTGGGCATGAGAGGATGCACACGGTCTTTTGTTGTCATAAAACGTATTCCATGTTAAAATGATAGGCGAATAAACGGATGAAGGACAACAGAATGGATTTTTTAAAAGCAAATTATCATGCACATACATGGCGGTGCCAGCATGCCTATGATACGGAGAGAGAATATATTGAAGCAGCGATTTCCATGGGAATTGAAATTTTTGGATTTTCCGATCATGTGCCGTGCCCCTATCAGGACGGATATGTATCCAATATCCGGATGACCATGAAACAGGCGCCGGAATATGTGGAGACAATCCGAAGGCTCGAAGCGGAGTACCGGGATCAGATAAAAATATATGCAGGATTTGAGGCAGAGTATGTTCCGGAATTTTACGAAGAACAGATGCGGATGTTCCGCAACCTTGGATGTGATTATATGATCATGGGGCAGCATTTTCTGGGATCAGAAGAAAAAGGACCATATACAGGGACAGAGACGGAGGATGAAAGCCGTATCCGCAGATATGTGGATCTCGTAATCGAAGGGATGAAGACCGGAAGTTATGCATATCTTGCCCATCCGGATCTGATGAATTATCAGGGAATGGATTCGGTATACGACTGGGAGATGACCCGGTTGTGCAAAGAAATGAAGGAACTGGACATTCCGTTGGAGATCAACATGCTCGGCATGGGAGAAGGGGCAAGGCATTATCCGGCAGAGCGTTTCTGGAAGATTGCCGGGGAAGTCGGAAATAAAGCGATTCTCGGATTGGATGCCCATTGTGTGAGACATATTCAGGATGTGGATTCTTACAGAAAATGTATGGAATTGGCGGAAAAGTATAATTTGAACTTAATAAATAAGCTGGAGCTCTAGCGCATTTTTCCTGTTTCGTCAAGTGAAAATTTTTACAAAACAGGCAGGTCTATTTGTGAGATTTGACCTATGGTCTTTACCTACCATATATTGTATAATGAAGATCGTCGTGAACAAAACTTGGTAGTAATAAGGAGCAAAAACGAAGTAATGTCAGATGAAGTTTTAGACGATGTCATGTTAAAGGGAAATTGTAAGGGGAAGGCAGATGCAATTGTAAACTGCCAGTGCAGCATTGAGACTGCACCAAAGCGCTGTGAGCAGGCGGAACACTGCATGTTTTATTCCTACTACAAATGTAGTAAGCAGTGGAAACGACTGGGATAGTCATCGCTGAAATGAGAAGGAGAAAAGACTTTTGCCTTGGCGAGGATGCCGGAGCAAAGGTCTTTTTGCTTTTTAAACGAAAAGGAGTATGTTTTATATGAAGAGAATTCTGGTGCTCAGTGATTCGCACGGAAATGTAAATAATATGGTTACGGCAGTCGGCCGATTACATCCGGATATGATCATTCATCTGGGAGACTGCTGGGCAGATGCAGAACAGCTGCACCGGAAATTTCCTATGACTGTGATGGAACAGGTGCCGGGAAACTGTGATTGCCGTCAGGAAGTTCAGGAACGGATTCTTCTGATCGAAGGGAAAAAAATACTGATCTGTCATGGACATACATTTAATGTAAAAGCCGGATATCTGAATCTGGAATATGCGGCAGAGGAGCGGAAGGTCGATGCCGCGCTGTTCGGACATACCCACCGGGTTTTTTATGACAAACACAACCGTATTACCTACATGAATCCGGGAAGTATCGGACAGCCGCCTTACGGAATACCGCCATCATACGGGATTCTACAGGTGGACGGATCGAGTAATACGATCGCAACGGATGTGATCTATCTGGAAGAAAATAATTGACGAAAGCCAGACGGTAGAAGTATAATAGCAGAAGTTATTATTCTTGAAGGAGAAAAGTTAAAAATGGTTAAGGTTGTAAAATTTGGTGGCAGCTCGCTGGCGAGTGCCGAGCAGTTTGCCAAGGTTGGCGATATTATCCGTGCGGATGAATCCAGAAAATATGTAGTGCCGAGTGCTCCTGGAAAGCGTAATTCCAGAGATACCAAGGTTACGGATATGTTATATGCATGCTACGCGAAAGCAGAGGCAGGCGAGGAGTTCCGTGTTCCTCTCATGAAGATCAAAGAGCGTTATGATTCCATTATCAACGGACTCGGACTGAAAGTGACACTGGATGAGGAGTTTAAGACAATTTCCAAAAACTTTAAGGAAAAAGCCGGTGTGGATTATGCGGCTTCCCGCGGAGAGTATCTGAATGGTATTCTTATGGCAGATTATCTTGGATATGAGTTTATCGATTCTGCAACCGTAATCTTTTTTGATGAAGAAGGAAATCTGGATGCAGACAAGACTGACAAGGTACTGTCAAAGAAACTTTCAGAATGTGAAAAAGCTGTCATTCCGGGATTTTATGGAATTGGTGCTGACGGAAGGGTGAAAACATTCTCCCGCGGCGGTTCGGATATTACCGGGTCCATTGTTGCAAAAGCATGTCATGCAAGTTTATATGAGAACTGGACAGATGTATCCGGATGTCTCGTAGCAGATCCGCGTATCATTGACAATCCGCAGCCGATTCATGTGATTACATATCGTGAATTAAGAGAGCTTTCTTATATGGGAGCTTCCGTACTTCATGAGGACGCGGTATTCCCGGTACGAAAGGCCGGCATTCCGATCAATATCCGCAATACCAATGATCCGGAGGCAGAAGGAACCCTGATCGTAGAGAGTACCTGCCAGAAACCGGAATACACGATTACCGGTATTGCCGGTAAAAAAGGATTTGTCGCAGTAAGCATTGACAAAGATATGATGAATTCCGAAGTCGGCTTCTGTCGTAAAGCATTACAGGCATTTGAGGAAAACGGAATTTCGATCGAGCATATGCCATCTGGTATTGACACCATGACCGTATTTGTGCATCAGGAAGAGTTTGAAGGCAAGGAGCAGCAGGTGATCAGCTCCATCCGCCGTCTGACCCATCCGGATGTGATTGATTTGGAAGCTGATCTGGGTCTGATCGCGGTTGTGGGACGTGGAATGAAATCTACCCGCGGTACTGCAGGCAGAATCTTTTCTGCACTGGCCCATGCGAACATCAATGTCAAGATGATTGACCAGGGATCTTCCGAGTTAAATATTATTATTGGTGTCAGCAATGACGATTTCGAGGCTGCCATCAAGGCAATCTACGATATCTTTGTAGAAACCAGGCTTTAGTAAGAACGATCTTGCACCTTATGACGCTCCCTTTCATATGTTATATGGAAGGGAGCGTTTTTATATGACCGGAAATATCGTGATTTTTGTTACGGATCAGCGACAAAGCAATCTTGCCGCATGTCTTCCGGGAAAGATACACCGACTGGACTGGAGACGGGGAGTGGAAAAGGAAGAGGCGCTGAAAGTGCTGGATAACAGCAGGTATCTTGTGCTGCCGGTTCCTGTTACAAAGATTGAGAGAAACCATGATGTAAACCTTATATTAAAGGAGGAACTGACGAGGGAAAAAGAAAGGGACTGGATGCTGTTTGGAGGAATTTTCGGACCGGAATGGAGGCAGCGCTGTGAGGATGCGGGAACGGAATATTATGATATGATGACAGATGCGGTGGTTGTGCACCGCAACGCATGTATTACGGCAGAAGCAACGGTTGCTGAAATTCTAAAATACAGTGATTATTCTATTCGGGAGCAGAAAATTATTGTCAGCGGGTATGGAAGATGCGGCAGGGAGATCGCCAGGGTTTTGTCTGCGATGGGAGCGAAAGTGACAGTGCTGGCAAGGAGTGCAGAGGCACGCCGGCTGGCACGAACGGAAGGACATGAGGCAGTCGATTTTTCATACGGACCGGAGGAAGCATATGGGGCACGCACGGTTGTAAACACGGTTCCGGCACTTGTGATCCGTGAGCCGATGATCCGTGAAATGCATTCGGATGCCGTGATCATTGATATTGCATCAAGACCCGGCGGTACGGATCTGATGGCAGCGGAGGCATATGGAATCAAAGTTGTGGCGGCATTGGGACTTCCGGGGCTGTATACGACAAAGAGCAGTGCCAAAGTGCTGGCAGATGCAATTCTTGAACACAGTAAAATCAGGCAGGACAGGAAAGAGGCAAAGACATGGATTTATCAAATCGCAATATAGGGTATGGGATTACCGGTTCTTTCTGTACATTCGCAAAAACCAGGAAAGAGATTCAGAGACTGACGGAGATGGGAGCACATGTGATTCCCATCTTTTCTTATCAGACGCAGAACTGTGATACGCGGTTTGGAACGGCAAAAGAGTTTATGGAAGAAGTCTGTGACATAACGGGGAACCCTGGAATCCGCACACTTCAGGAGGCAGAACCGATCGGACCGAAGGGATATCTGGATGTGATGGTGATTGCACCGTGTACAGGAAATTCTGCGGCGAAGCTGGCGAATGCAATCACCGATACTCCGGTTCTGATGGCTGCCAAAGCGCATATGCGCAATGGCAAACCACTGGTAATTGCCATATCCACCAACGATGCACTGGGAGCCAGTTTTAAAAATATCGGGATGCTGATGAATACGAAACATATTTATTTTGTGCCATTCGCACAGGATAATTATGAAAAAAAACCAAATTCGATGGTGGCAAAAATGGAACTTTTGCCGGAGACGATTTCAGCAGCTTTGGAAGGAAAGCAGTTGCAGCCGGTGGTACGGGGATAAAAAAGCCCCCAGACAGATCTGTCTGGGGAGGCTTTTACATAATCCGGTAATGGTATTATGCATTTTTTTGTGCATCATAGGCTTCGCGCAATGCCTTGGCAAGCTGATCACCGCAGGAGGTGTTTTTCATGCCGCAGTGAATACCGGAGATACGGCGTTCCACTTCTTCAACAGTCATGCCCTCAACCAGACGGGGAATTGCCTGAAGATTTCCCTGACAGCCGCCGGTGAATTTAACATTTTTAACAATATTTCCGTCCAGCTCCACTTCGATCTGTGTGGAACAGGTGCCTTTTGTTTTGTAAATATAAGACATGGGTTGTTACCTTCCTTTCTGTTTCTTCCTTGTGTTTGGAATACAATAATCGTTCTCTTATCATAGCAAGCTGTTTACAAATTTTCAATAGCAGAATCCCGTTCGTTCATAAAAAGTTTATAAAACATTCATGGCCTTTGAGTTGTGTAAATGTGGAGAAAGTGGTACAATACCTATATTCTATGCGAGTTAGGAGCAAAATATATTATGAGTGCATTGACTAAAATTTTTGGTACACACAGTGACAGGGAGTTGAAACGAATTACGCCCCTCGTAGATAAAGTGGAATCTTATCGTGACGAGATGAAGGCACTTTCGGATGAAGAATTACGGGGAAAGACAAAAGAATATAAGGAGCGTCTGGAAAAAGGAGAGACACTTGACGATCTGCTTCCGGAAGCGTATGCGACCGTACGTGAGGCAGCAAGCCGTGTGCTTGGCATGGAGCATTACAGAGTACAGATTATCGGTGGTATTATCCTGCATCAGGGACGTATTGCAGAGATGAAGACAGGTGAAGGTAAGACACTGGTATCTACACTTCCGGCTTATCTGAATGCGCTGGAGGGCAAAGGGGTATATATCGTCACGGTCAATGATTATCTGGCAAAACGAGATTCCGAGTGGATGGGAAAAGTGCATGAATTCCTCGGACTGACCGTTGGTGTTGTATTGAATGATATGAGCAACGATGAGCGCCGCGACGCTTACAATTGCGATATTACATATATTACAAATAACGAACTTGGATTTGATTACCTGCGTGACAACATGGTGATCTACAAGGAGCAGCTGGTACAGAGAGGTCTGCACTATGCGATCATCGATGAGGTCGATTCCGTATTGATCGATGAGGCGCGTACACCTCTTATTATTTCCGGTCAGAGTGGCAAGTCCACCAAATTATATGAAGCATGTGATATTTTAGCGCAGCAGCTGACACGTGGTGAGGATGTACCGGAGTATTCCAAGATGGATGCCATCATGGGAATTGAGCAGGAAGAAACCGGAGACTTTATCGTAAATGAAAAGGACAAACTGGTGAATCTGACACAGCAGGGTGTGGAAAAGGTTGAGAAATTTTTCCATATTGATAACCTGGCAGATCCGGAGAATCTGGAGATCCAGCATAATGTGATCCTTGCGCTCCGTGCACATTATCTGATGTTCCGCGATCAGGATTACGTGGTAAAAGATGATCAGGTTATGATCGTTGACGAGTTTACCGGACGTATCATGCCGGGCCGCCGTTATTCCGATGGTCTGCATCAGGCAATCGAGGCAAAGGAGCATGTAAAGGTTAAGAGAGAGAGCAAGACACTTGCAACCATTACATTCCAGAACTTCTTCAATAAATTTGAGAAGAAAGCCGGTATGACCGGTACGGCTCTGACGGAGGAAAAAGAGTTCCGTGATATTTACGGCATGGACGTTATTGAGATTCCTACCAACCGTCCGATTGCACGTATCGATCATCAGGATGCGGTATATAAGACGAAGAAAGAAAAATTCAAAGCAGTTGTTGAGGAAGTCAAGGAAGCACATGAGAAGGGACAGCCGGTTCTGGTTGGTACCATCACGATTGAGACTTCCGAGCTGATCAGCGGAATGTTAAAGCGTGAGGGAATTCCGCATACCGTATTGAATGCAAAATTCCATGAGCAGGAGGCCGAGATCGTTGCACAGGCAGGACAGCACGGAGCGGTTACTATTGCTACGAACATGGCTGGACGTGGTACCGATATCAAGCTGGACGAGGATGCACGTGAAGCCGGAGGTTTAAAGATCATCGGTACCGAGCGTCATGAATCCCGCCGTATCGATAATCAGCTGCGTGGTCGTGCCGGACGTCAGGGAGATCCGGGTGAATCCCAGTTCTTTATTTCTCTGGAAGATGATCTGATGAGACTGTTCGGTTCCGAGCGTCTGATGTCAGTATTTAACGCACTTGGTGTTCCGGAAGGTGAGCAGATTCAGCACAAGATGCTTACTTCTGCCATCGAGAAGGCACAGGAAAAGATCGAGTACAACAACTATGGTATTCGTAAGAATCTGTTAGAGTATGATCAGGTAAACAACGATCAGAGAGAGATCATTTACAAAGAGCGTATGTCAGTATTAAATGGAGACAGCATGCGTGATGCGATTTTTAAGATGATTCAGGAACAGGTGGAGAAATCAGTCGATACCTGTATTTCGAATGAGATTCCGCGCGAAGAGTGGAATTTAAATGAATTAAATGAAATTCTTCTGCCGGTGATTCCTCTTGAACCTGTTACAGAGAAAAATATCGAAGATATCAAGGATGTCAAAGAATTAAAGCAGCATCTGAAAGAACAGGCAGTGCTTTTATATGAAGCTAAAGAGACCGAATTCCCGGAGATCGAGCAGTTCCGTGAGCTGGAGCGTGTCGTATTGCTGAAGGTGATCGACCGCAAGTGGATGGATCATATCGACGATATGGATCAGCTCCGTCAGGGTATCGGATTACAGGCATACGGACAGAGAGATCCGCTGGTTGAGTATAAGATGGCTGGATTTGATATGTTCGATGAAATGATCGCGGGTATTCAGGAGGATACCATTCGTCTTCTCTATCATGTACAGGTAGAGCAGAAGGTAGAGCGTGAGCAGGTCGCAAAAGTAACCGGAACCAATAAGGACGAGAGTGCGGCAAAAGCACCGAAGAAGCGTGAACATGCCAAGGTATATCCGAATGATCCGTGTCCATGTGGCAGTGGTAAGAAATATAAGCAGTGCTGCGGACGTAAGGTTGTATAAAATCGAAGCAGATAACAAAAACGTGGAAACCATCATGGTTTCCGCGTTTTTTTGTAATGACACTATTTTTGTTTCTTTGGAAATTTAGAATAAGATTTGTTCTGTTTCATGCCGCCCCGGCACTCTGCAAGTTCGCTGACAGTGACGAGCTGATATCCGCGTCTGGTAAGTTCCGGAATGATTGTCTGGGAGGCAGTGGCGGTCGCTTTATACAGATCGTGCATCAGTACGATATCTCCATCCTTTACATGGTTCAATACGGCTTTCTGGGTACTTGCGGAATCCCGCGTTTTCCAATCTAAGGTATCGATGGACCAGATGATGGAAGGCATTCCCACCCATGATTTGATGTTGGAACTGGTGGCACCTCCCGGTGGGCGCATCACAACCGGATTTATACCGATTACTTTTTTGACGGCACGATTGGTTTTGGAAACCTGTTTTTGAACTTCCTTTTTTCCAACCCGGGTCAGAATTTTGTGATCATAAGTGTGATTGCCAATCTGACACCCGTTGTCATAAGCCTTCTGTACGGTTTTGGAGTAAGTCGATACGCGGCTGCCCACCACAAAAAATGTGGCAACGGAATCATTTTTCTTCAGGGTTTTTAAAATAGTTGGGGTATAAACCGATGGTCCGTCATCGTAAGTGAGGGCAACCATCTTTTTGTTTTTATCGATTTTCCGTGTCAGAACCCCTTTTTTATTAAAGTAACATAAGTAATGGGAAATATTCTTTTTCCCGGTAACTGTCTGTCCGTTTTTCCCGAAATAGTATTTGTTTTTGCCAACCTTTTTCCACCGGTTTTTCAGCTTTTTTCCATTCTTATAAAAATAGAAATGTCCGTTTTTATCATGGATAAGTCCCTGCAATACCGGTTTGGGATTTTCCGTGGAAGGAACCACCGGTGTTTCCGTTGGAATTTCGGAAGAAATTTCCGTGGAGTCATTTGCGGGCAGTTCTGTATTCAGATCTGCCGCATGGATAGCAATCCGGCCTGAAACTATGGTTAATGTCAGGGTAAATAACAATATTCCAAGGGAAAATAAATGAAATTCTTTTCTTCTTTTCATACAAAATCTCCTTATCTTTTGTGACATGTATTTGCTGTTATCATACACACTTTACAGGCAAAAAGAAAGATGGGAACAAATGTTCTGATTAAGATAGACAAAGTCAGATCTTTGTAGTAAAATTAGCATATATGTGCAGACTATAAAGATATGGATTTTATCTTTTTTTCATGTTTGACAATCTTTCCCTTATCCCTTCCAATGTCAATCTGGCCGGAGCGGAGATCGAGCTGATCGGGGTGGAAGACAAAGAATTCATCCTGAAAAACGCAATTGATCAGGTCCGCGATCAGTACGACTTCATTATTATTGACTGTCCGCCATCCTTAAATATGCTGACAATCAACGCGATGACCACCGCGGACACCGTTCTGGTGCCGATTCAGTGTGAATATTACGCACTGGAGGGCTTATCCCAGCTTATGCACACGATTAAGCTGGTGCAGGAGCGTCTGAATCCGGAACTGGAGATGGAAGGCGTTGTCTTTACCATGTACGATGCGAGAACGAATCTTTCTCTGCAGGTAGTAGAAAACGTAAAAGACAGCCTGGATCAGAATATCTACAAAACCATTATTCCGAGAAATGTCCGCCTTGCGGAGGCACCGAGCTACGGTATGCCGATCAACTATTACGACAAGCGGTCCACCGGTGCAGAGAGCTACCGTCTCCTGGCAGACGAAGTGATTCACAGGGGGGATGAAGAGTAATGGCAGCGAGAAGAGGAGGATTAGGCAAGGGCCTGGATTCCCTGATTTCACCGGGACATTCGGCCAAAGCAGAAGCAAAAGAGAAACCGGTAAAACCGGAGGTCAAAGTAGTCGAGAAGGTTGTTGAAAAAGTTGTCGAAAAACCAGTTGAGATGAAACTGAAAATCTCCGAAATTGAACCGAACCGCGAACAGCCGCGAAAATCCTTTGACGAGGACGGCCTGATCGAACTTTCGGAATCCATCAAACAGTTCGGAGTTCTACAGCCGATTCTGGTGCAGAAAAAAGATGATTATTATGAGATCATCGCAGGGGAACGGAGATGGAGGGCTGCAAAGCTTGCCGGAATCAAAGAAGTACCGGTCATCATCAAAGATTTTACCGAGCAGGAAGTTGTCGAGATTTCCCTGATTGAAAATATTCAGAGAGAATCCCTGAACCCGATTGAGGAGGCACACGCATACAAACGCCTGATGGAAGAGTTCCATCTCCGCCAGGATGAAATCGCAGAGCGCGTTTCCAAGAGCAGAACGGCGGTTACAAACTCGATGCGTCTCCTGAAACTGGACGACAGGGTACAGCAGATGGTTGTCGATGAAATGCTGACAACCGGTCATGTGCGTACGCTGCTGGCGCTGGAGAATAAAGAGCTCCAGTACAATACGGCAATGAAAATCTTCGATGAAAAGCTCAGTGTCCGTGAGACCGAGCGCCTGGTCAAAGAGATCCTGAATCCGAAGGTGA
>ENA-OQNM01000812-OQNM01000812.1-human-gut-metagenome-genome-assembly--contig:-NODE-812-length-10593-cov-2.241735_pt1 | contig 10593 bp, 7 predicted proteins | sample MGYA00242632_ERZ504886 | MGnify/ENA primary metagenome ERZ504886 (study PRJEB26092, sample SAMD00036424) | human gut metagenome | host: Homo sapiens | study: EMG produced TPA metagenomics assembly of... | reverse complement strand
ACAGAATGTGATCAATCTGAAGCGTGAGCAGTCCATTCTGGTAGTACGGTCTCGGGAAATTCAGCGATCACAGCCGATTCCCTGGGACCTCATGTAGGTAGAGAACCTTCATATAACGAGACATATGATAAGAGAGTATGGCCTGCAGAGTCTTGGAAAAGAAAAAATGCACCGTATCAGCGGAATTATCCCGGGAGTAATGGCACAGACAGGCATGGAGACGTCTGAGATCATACAGGGAATCGTGGCAGAGACAAAGCCGGACATAGTGATTGCCATTGATGCGCTGGCAGCAAGAAGCACCAGACGCCTGAACCGTACAATTCAGATCACAGACACAGGAATCAACCCGGGTTCCGGTGTAGGCAATCACAGAGTGGGGCTTACAGAAGAAAATCTGCAGGTAAAAGTGATTGGGATCGGAGTACCCACCGTAGTAGATGCGGCAACTATCGTCCATGATTCCATGGCACACCTTCTGGAAGCTCTGGAAGAGGCAGAACAGAAAGAATTTCTGGAAGAAATGATATCTCCTCATCTTCACACCATGTTTGTAACTCCCAAAGATGTGGATGAGACAGTAAAATACCTGAGCTTCACAATCTCAGAAGGACTGAACATGGCGTTTGAGGAAATAGGCGGCTGACCGGAAAATTGTTCCGTCAGTGTGAACAGGGTATAAATGGGAAAACATGGACATAGGATAAGTCAAGAGGTGATCCATGTGACAAACGTTCAGAAAGCGTTCTGCATTCTGCTTAGCATGTGCTTTTTTGCCACTCTGGCAGTATTGCCGGGGACATTTTTTACAGGAGAAAATGTGTACAGGCATCTGCCCCTGTACCGCTTTCTGGAAAAAAGAGCTCATATGAGTTCCTATGAAGATATTGAAACTTATAAAAAAATAGCAGGAGAAAACGGAAAATATCTGGGAGAGCGTGCACGGTCCGAACAATTGCTGGCAGAAAAAGGTGAATCTGAAGAATTACAGACACCAGAATCTACACCGGTACCGGAAAAAACAGCAATCCCCTCAAAAACAGTAAAATCAGCGAAAATATCAGAGTCAGCGAAAATATCAGAATCAGAACAAACTTCAAAAAAATCAGACAAGACACCTAAACCGAAAAAGACAACTGTGTCACCGGAAAATCATGAAACGGACAAATCACAGAAGCCGCAAGAGTCAGCAGCGCAGAATGACCAAAATATTCAGAACAGCACAGAAACCATTGCTGCTGCAGTTCCTCATCCAATAATCGACCTGTCCCCCGAAAAACTGGCAGATTATAATTATCTTCTGGGACAATTCTATATCGTAGATTCCAACACAGAAGCAGATGCCGTACAGATTAATGCCGGGGATTTTCTGAAACAGGACTTAAAAATTACCAAAGAAACCGATACCCCTCAGATTCTGATCTATCACAGCCATTCGCAGGAAACCTTTGCAGATTCCAGAGAAGGGGAAGAATCCGACACAATTGTAGGAGTAGGAGATTATCTGACACAGCTTCTCACAGAAAACTACGGTTATCAGGTAGTCCATCTCAAAGAGCAGTTTGACATGGCAGGCGGTGAACTGGACCGCAGCGCCGCTTATGATTATGCCCGCGATTATCTGGAACCCTACCTGCAGGAAAACCCGGATATCCAGGTGATCATAGACCTTCACCGGGACGGCGTCCCTGAAGACCGGCATCTTGTAACAGAGATCAATGGAAAACCCACAGCTCAGATCCTTTTTTACAATGGACTGAGTTATACGACATCCAAAGGTTCCCTGGACTATCTGCCAAATCCATACATACAGCAAAATCTGGCATTCTCCTTTCAGCTGGAATACCAGGCAGCCCAATACTATCCTCAATTTTACCGGGGAATTTACCTGCAGGTTACCGCTACAATCTCCATCTCCGTCCACGCTCCCTTCTCCTGGAAGCCGGAGCCCAGACCAACACTGTCCAGGAAGTAAAAATGCCATGGAACCATTTGCCGACATTTTAGACAAGGTACTGCAAGGATAAATTCTATAGCAATTCCATAAAATAATGCAATCAAGACAGTTCAGCAGAGTGCGAAGGACAAGGAAGATACCTGCAGGCGTGCTGACGCACGGCAAAGATATCTTCCCAAAAAGTCCTCTGTATCCATTCGATTCGATAAGAACCGCCATACAGAGGACTTTTGCTTTCGTTACTGTCCACTCAATTCTACCTGAGTTTCTTCCATATTATAATTGTGCAAACTTATTCCGATACTCCCTCGGGCTGCATCCCACCTTCTTTCGGAACACTCTGCTGAAGTAGTTATAATCATCATATCCCACCAGAAACGAAATCGTCTCCAACTTCTTGTCCTGATCTTTCATAAGCTCTGCCGCTTTCTCCATCCGGATTCTGGTAAGAAATGCAATGATCGTCTCACCGTATTTCTGACTGAAAGTCCTGGAGAGATAGCTTGCATCCATATGATACTGTTCTGCCAGAGCAGTGAGTGTAATATTCTCATGATAGGAACGCTCAATATATTTATGGATCTGCTCCACCTGCTGCATAATAGAACCTGCATCAGAGCTTTTATCCTCTCCGCTCTCCCATAAGCTGTCCAGCAGGATTTTCAGGGATACAAGCAGAGAGTGTGCATTGAGACATTTCATATAATAATCAATGTTATCCATGGCTTCCTCTGCCTGTGCGGTAAGCTCCGGGCATTTCTCCTGAACATAACGGTAAAGGATTCCTGTAATCCTGCCTGCATACTGTTTCACATCCAGGTAAGTCCAGTTTCCATCATCACACTGTCTGAAATTACAGGTCTTAAAGATCAGCTTCTCTGCCTCTGCCTTCTGTCCCGTTGTCAACAGATGGTACAACTCCGTCTCCATATGTGCAGGTGCTGATTTCCCAACCATCTGCGTTTCGCTGTTTCTCTGTTGCTCTCCGGTTTTCTCTTCCGGACAGGAAAGGATACTGTGTTCCCTGTTAAACGGACGGGTAATCAGTGTTGAGATCAGTTCTCTGTAAACTGTACCAATATCATCCAGTGAACTTGTCTGCTCATGGAGCACAACAGAAACAGGGCCGTATTCTTCCAGCGGAAACTCCTTCAGAATATTTTCCGCCAGTGCTCTGAATTCCTTTGCATCAGCAGTCTTTACAATAAGAAATTCACTCATCTTATTGCTGTTGTTAAAAATAATCGCATTCTCCTCCAGACCGGTCAATTCTCTCAATCTGGACTTGATATTCCAGGACATCTGCAGATTATCATGTTCAAACTGCTCCGCAATCTCTGTAATATTGTAAAATTTAACCATCAGTGTGGCTACTTCCGAAAATGTATTCGTGCTGGATACATGAGTCTGGGATGCTGACTGCCCGTACAGTTTTCCGGAAAGCAGTGCCGAGTATTCACTGTCTTCCAGAAATGATGACAGCTTATGTTTCTGAAGCTTGCTGGTCTCATCCTGCTTTTTTGTATTCTCCCGCTCTTCCAAAAGTCCCAGTGCCTTGGTAAGCACCTTTACCATCTCCTCCTTTCCCACAGGCTTCAGAAGATAATCCAGGCCGCCGGAAACAAATACACCCTTTACCTTATCAAAGTCATCATAGCCACTGATGGCAATGGTAATGATTTCAGGGTATTCATTCTGCAAACGCTGCAGCAATTCCAGACCGCTCAGAAATGGCATATTAATATCTGTGAGAATAATATCCGGTTTTTCTTCGGCAATCCTCTCTATAACCTCTTCCCCGTCACATGCAGGCTCCAGAAATTCCAGGGAATACTCCTCCCATAGTATCAGGTTCCGGATATTTTCCCTGCTCCAGAATTCATCATCTGCAGCAAGAACCTTATATTTCATATTTTTCATTGTCTCTCTCCTTGCTCATTTTTGAACATTTTCGTAACTATTCAGTAGTCTACTATCCCGCGAGGTGTTTTGGCACGTAAGTACCAAAATCCCGAGACATACAAGCCAAAATGCCATCACCGAAGGTGATTTTTTATGCATTTTGGCTCGTAACTGTGAAGGTACTGAACAGTTACACATTTTCCATACCACCGGAATTCTCCGTAGAAACAGCCGGGACTGTGATCGTCACAGTTGTCCCCTCGCCTGCTGTACTTTCAATATGCAGTCCGTATTTCTCTCCGAAAAGCCTCTTCAGACGCGCATTAACATTCAGGATTCCAATGGAGATGCCGGATTCCACACGTTTCATATCATTCTGATCCAGCAGACGGTTCATAGATTCCGCATCCATTCCCGCACCATTATCCTGAACTGTGATCACCAGATTCTCATTCACATGTTCTGAACGGATCAGAAGCTTTTTGTCCTTACGGCGGACGTTTCTGAGACCATGTGTAAGTGCATTCTCCACAACCGGCTGGATGCAGATACGCGGCATCTGATCTGCCAGTGTATCGCTGTCAATCTGATAATCGTAAGCTATCGTTGAGCCATTTCTCACATCCATAACATAGAGATAATTTCTCACATGCGCCATCTCATTCTGCACAGTGGAAAGCTCATCTGTCATATTCAGGCTGTAGCGGAAAATTGCAGACAGTGAATGACACATACCGCTTACCATCGGACAGTTCTGAGCATTGGCAATCCCGCTCATGGTATCCAGTGTATTATAGAGGAAATGGGGATTGATCTGCGCCTGCAGCATTTTGTATTCCGTCCGCTCTACCAGCATTTTATGCTGCAGTTCTTCCTGCGCCATGACCTGCATACGGTCAAGCATTTCATTAAATTCCGTACCCAGCGTAGTCAGCTCCTGGGACCATCCTACGGGCTGCACCCGAAGCTGGGTTTCTCCATCCTTGATCCGCGTGATAGTGCTGCTCATTTCTTCTACAGGCTTTGTCATCCACTGAGACACAAACAATACGATCACCATAATCGCAAGGATCATGGCTCCCATTATAATAAGAAGTGTTCGGATCAGTGTCTTCTGCGTTGCAGTGAGAAGAGACTGTGAGACAAGCACAAATGCCTCCAGATTATAATTCTCCTGAGACACCTGGATCAGATAATTCCCATCATACTCCTGTTCCAGTTCACCGGATTTATAATGACTTTGTACAACCTTTGCAAGCTGTTTCTGGATTCTGCACTGACTCTCTGAAGCCTCCCCGGTCATTGCGATCACCCGGTCATTTAATGGCTGCAGCCACAGACATACCTGCTCTACATCTACATATTTAGCCATAATAGAAGTAAGTGCCGCACTGTTAATATCACAGACCAGATACCCCAGGGCATTCCTGTCTGCATCATAATTGTGCAGTTTCAGCACAAACCGCACAATATCTTTCTTTGCAGCAGAATTGTGATATCCGGAAATCATCAGATCTGTACGTTTTCCATGCACATAATCATAAACCCGTTCTGAATTATCATCATACTCTGCCTTGTAAATATCTTTGGGATATGTAACTGAATTGTAGCGGTAGCTGCTGATCAGATGATCCTTTGTATCATAAAGATACATGGCAAGAAGCTGATCCTCCTTTGTAAAACGCTTCCTTGCAAAATACCAGCTTCTCCAGTAATAATCCTTCATGTCTGTATCGTTTTTCCGCAGCTTCACGCATAGCTGCGATAAGATCCTGCTCACTGTAGATCGTAAGCATTTCCCCTCGTATTGTGTGGATAAAATTAGACAGATCTGTCTGCAGTTTTATTCAGAGAAATCTCATGATCTGAAATGCTCTCTGCCCGAATCTGTCTGCGCAGAGACTGATGAAACAGAAATGTCTGCAGAAGAAGCGCGAACACTACACTTGCAATGCACAGAACAAGCAGTGCCCTCCGCATTGTCCACCTTTTTTTCATTATTCCTTCCCCCTCATGTCAGACGGATAAAATCATCCGCTTCGTTACGCGGCTCTACATCGAATAACTGCTCCGCAGTTTATTCGGTTAGATACCTGATAATTCTGTAGCAATTCCTGTAAATTTCACATTCTGATAAACAGATACAAAATGCATTATCTACAAAAATCACCATATATTCTTATCATAATTATACATTATCACAATTATAATACAGGAATTTTACATTGAAAAGCAAAACAGGAAACTTCCATCAAAAAAACAGCAGTAAAGTGTATGGCAATCCAATCCACCTTACTGCTGCCTGTTTTTCCTGATAACATCTAAATCAATATTTGTCAAACAGATATTCACAATCTGCTTCGCTGTCTGCTCATAATTTTATGTTCGACAACACCCTTTGCGGCATATTTACTTTTCAATATGTACTGCACCGACTGCGCGGATATTCATTGGATATACGTTCTCTTTTCCGGCAAATTCAGAAATATAGGAAACATAGTTCTCTGTCTCCTCTTCCGGCACTACGCACATGATAACACCGGCAAATCCGCCTCCATGGATACGGCAGATACCTTTGCCCAGTTTCTCAAGGAAGAGATCTGTAAGAGCAAGCGCAACAGAAATCTTCTGCTCTGTATATGCTTTGATCGGATAGCAGTTCTGAAGTAATTCCCAGGAAGATTTTCCTGATTCACTGAGTAGCTTCAGTACAGTCTCACCATCTTTCTCTTCAACTGCTTTTGCAGCTCTCTCTACACGTTCGTTCTCTTTGAAGAAATGAATCGCTCTTAAGATTGCTCTGTCATTATCGATCTTATCCATATTTGCAAGCACTTTGTCAAGAGTTGTCTCACAGAGAAGCTCTGCTCCTGCTGCCTTGGCTGCTTCTTTCATTTCCATAGGGATCTCAGAGTATTCTTCACTTAAATCAGCATGACCTTTTCCTGTATTAACGATTACAAGATGATGATCATAATCATGGAAAGAGAAGTTTACTTTCTCATATTTTGGATTCTCTCTGTCTGAGAAGTCCAGAAGGATCGGTCCGCCAACTGCACATGCAAGCTGATCCATTAATCCGGAAGCCTTCAGCCAGTAAACATTCTCAGCATACTGTCCTGCTTTTGCATAGTTGATGTATGTCATTGCACCATCATTAAAGAAATAATTAATGATGGAACATACCAGCATTTCGAAAGATGCAGAAGAGCTTACACCTGCTGCGCGGATTACATTTGTGGTCACATAAGCATCAAAACCGGCTACTTTAAAACCGAATTTCTGAATAGCTTCCACCATACCTGCTACCAGAGATACGGTTCCCTGAGCCTTCGGTACGCTGGCAAGATCATTGATGTCTACGACAACTTCCTTGTCATATCCTTCACTGGTGATACGGATAACACTGCTGTTGTTCGGGTAAGCTGCACCGATGGTATCCATATCAATGCTGCCTGCAATCACACGGCCGCCATTATGATCTGTATGGTTTCCGATGATCTCCGTTCTTCCCGGTGCTGTAAAAAATTCTGCTATATCATGATGGTAAATTTCTGCGAAATGATCAGCTACAGCCTGAAAACGTGCTGCTGATTTCTCTGCTTCGCCGTAAATACGTGTCAATTCATTTTTATTTGGAATATTCATTGTAAAAATCCTCCGTTCATTTTTCCGGTCTGACCGCTGATACATAGTTTTATGAGTACTATGTACTGACAATTTTCACGGTTTACAGTGGCAGTGCAGGTGTGAAAATCAGCGGCAGACGGGAATATGTGTATGAAAGTTTGGGAGCAGCCTTATCAGCTACACTCTTGAATTAAAGTATACCCTGCTGTGTCATAAAATTCCTTGATAATCTAAGGGGAAAATAGTAAAATCTTGCGTTTATATCTATATAAGTGTACAATATATTATATAAGTCATCAACAGCAATTTCGCATAACGGTCTTTCTCTGATGCAGCAGGTTGTCTGCAATATTTTCCGGAATTGCTATAAGATAGGATAATTAAAGATCATCATATATTCTCAATGGAGGACGCATATATAATGGCAGAGATCATAACCGACGGCTCACAGAAAGAACTGAAGAAACATGGCAGTGATGAATTTCCGCTGCTGGTAAGCTACGAGAAACTTTCCGGCTACAAATCCGGCTCCTTTCTCTGGCACTGGCATCCTGAGATAGAAATCACCCTTGTCTTGGATGGACAGATTCTCTATAAAGTAAACCAGTGTACCTACCACATGAAAGCAGGAGATATCCTTCTGGGAAATGCCAATGTACTCCACGCAGGCTTCATGGAAGATATGAAAGACGGCAAATATGTCTCCATCACTTTTCTGCCAAAGATTATCTATGGTTCCTACGGAAGTATCCTGCGCAGGAAATATGTGGAGCCATTTTTACACAATTTCTCCATTCCTGCAGTCTACATTGACTATTCGCAGCCCTGGCATGAAATTTTTTCCGAATATGTGAGAGAAATCATAACTCTGTATGAAGAGAAAAAGGAATTTTACGAACTGGATATCACCGGAACTCTGCAAAAGCTGTGGCGCTGTATGCTGCAGAATCTTCCGGAGAACCTCCCCTATACGGAACACAGCAAACTGGAACGCAACCGTATGCGTGAGATCATGGATTATCTGGAACACAATTACATGAATAAAATCCAGATGAAAGATATCGCAGAGGAAATCCACCTCTGCGAGAGCGAATGCAGCCGGTTATTCAAGAGATACATGAACGTATCCCTGTTTACATTTCTGCAGGAATACCGGGTGGAACGGAGCCTTGAATTTCTCCTCAGCTCCGACGACAGCATCATGGAAGTCGCCCAGAAATCCGGCTTCACAGACTCCAACTACTATGCCAAGGTATTCTCCAGAGTGAAGGGCTGCAGCCCGCAGAAGTACAGGAAACAAAATATAAAGAAAGATATGTGATGCTATACTTTATGCTTCTTCCACAATCTTTAAATTCCAAGGTAAAACAGTAACAGTGTCCCCATCCTGCACAGATTCCTCTGAAAACAGTTCTGTTCCGTTTGCACCATGATATATAACATTCTGTTCTTCTGCAGAATAGTTCAGGATATATCTGACACATTTATTCAGATCATTGATTCCTTTTCTTACAATTACCGGCCAGCTGTATTCCGGGATTTCAACTTCTGCGCTGTTAAGTGCTTCTGTGAGTACTGCTTTTAATGTGTTGTCATCTGTCATACATCCAATGTAAATGGCAGTTCCTTTTCCATAATGATTCTTTGTGATTGCTGCGTATTCCTTCCAATTATAATGGTCATAGGATGCAAGTACCTCTGCTTCCTGAGGCATTAATAATTCCATAAATACTTTTGCTTCAGCTTTTTCATCTGAGTCCTTTGCAGTTCCATTGATAATGCTTCCTGACAGCCCTGTATTCTTCGGGAAAGTGAACTGCTGGTAGCTGATACCGAAACAGTTACTCAGAATATGGGGCTGCATTTCATGGCTTACTTTAACATTCTCATTTGCAAATGCAGTCTTGAACGTTGCCACCAATGTACCGCCATTTGCTGTGTACTGTTTCAATTTTTCCAACAGTTCATCCGGTGCAGCATAGAGTGCCGGGACAAAGATTGCTTTATACTGATCCAGATTATCTGATTCCGGCCATACGAAATCACACTCAATATTCATCTTAAACAGTGTATCATAAAGCCAGCGGACAACATCATTATATCCAATGCCGTTATCTCCTGCTGCAGTTGCTTCGATTCCAAACCATTTAAGAGCTGTTAATGCTTCATTGCTTACAAGAATGGCAACATCGTTTTTCTTCTTCAGATTTACCAGATGGCTTCCAAGCCTGGAGAATTCGTTTCCGATGATGCAGGCTTCACGATATGGTGCATTCTCCTGCATGTCATGGCTGAGAAGTCCCTTCCAGTATGTCTCAAATGAATTATGGATAGAATGCCAGTGCCAGTACATCACACTGTTTGCACCGCTTGCCAGATGACTGTATGCCTGAAGTCTGAGCTGTCCCTTATAAGGAGTCCATCCCGGATAACCCTGTGCTTCTGTTTCCAGAACAAGATAGTTATCTCTCTTTAAAGAACGTGTCATATCACCGCCAAATGCAATCTCTGCCCCTGTCAGATCATCCTGTGTTGGATGATAAATATCTGTGCCTGCAATCGTCAGTGTCTTCACTGCATGGTAATGGTTTACATCAGGCTGTACTCCATAGGAATATCCCCGCCATTCAAAGTCAAAATTATGAGTGATAAACTGATCTTCTCTGCGGTATTCATTTACGATATCTGACTGCCAGCTTAAGAATTCATCCACCAGCGTTCTCTGGAACTTCTCAAATTCAGCTCCGAGGCTTCCATTGATCGTTCCTCTCACATCAGGGAAATCTTCCCACGCATTGATGCGGTTGCTCCAGTAATCCAGACCAAATTCATGATTCATGGCATCCAGATCATTATTAAATTTCCTGCGGAGATATTTCACAAATTTCTCCTGCACATTCTTTCCGGCTGTTCCGTAGTATTTGGTTTCATTGTCTACCTGAAAACCAATAACGCATTTTCTGTGTGCGGTACACTCCATTAATTTACGGATCACACGCTCTGCATAGAAACGATACACCGGATGAGTGATGTCCATGATCTGACGGGCTCCGTAAATACCTCTGCCATTTACAGTCTCTGCCATTACATCCGGATGAGACTTC
>ENA-OQNM01000811-OQNM01000811.1-human-gut-metagenome-genome-assembly--contig:-NODE-811-length-10595-cov-3.580149_pt1 | contig 10595 bp, 14 predicted proteins | sample MGYA00242632_ERZ504886 | MGnify/ENA primary metagenome ERZ504886 (study PRJEB26092, sample SAMD00036424) | human gut metagenome | host: Homo sapiens | study: EMG produced TPA metagenomics assembly of... | reverse complement strand
GCCCCCCTGCGCGAAGCCCCGTCCCTGGCTGTTCTGATCACAGCCATCGGCGTTTTCCACCTGCTGCAGCAGGTGGCCCAGCTGCTGTGGACTTCCAACCCCAGAACTTCAAGCCGTTGTCAGCCTGCAGCCCATTAAATGTTTGACGGCCAGCTGACCATCTCAGCCGAAACGCTGGTCACCATCTTGGCCTGCATCCTCATCATGGTTGTGCTCACCCTGTTCATCAACCACACTTCCGCCGGTCACGCTATGCTGGCTGTGTCCGAGGACCGCGGTGCTGCCCAGCTGATGGGCATTAACGTCAATGCCACGATTTCTCTGACTTTCGCCATTGGTTCTGCGCTGGCCGCAGTTGCCGGTGCCCTGATGTGTTCCTCTTACCCGACTTTGATGCCCACCACCGGCGCAATGCCCGGCATCAAGGCGTTCGTGGCAGCGGTTTTTGGCGGCATCGGTTCTATCCCCGGTGCTTTCCTGGGCGGTATCCTGCTGGGGATCATCGAAAACCTCAGCAAGGCTTACATCTCCACCCAGCTGTCCGATGCCATCGTGTTTGTTGTTCTGATCGTTGTGCTGATCGTCAAGCCTACCGGCCTGCTCGGCAAAAAGGTCAACGTGAAAGTGTAAGGTGAGGATCATGGCATTAACAAAATGGAACCAAGTGAAAAAAAGCACCAAAAGTAATTTTATCACCTTTGGCATCGTCATTGGGTTTTACATTGTCGTTCAGCTGCTGGCAGCCGCCGGTGTGCTGACCAACTCTTTCTCCGGCCAGCTGGTGCCCATCTGCGCTTATGTGGTCATGGCTGTTTCGCTGAACCTCGTTGTCGGCTTTTTGGGTGAGCTGAGCCTCGGTCATGCCGGTTTTATGAGCGTTGGCGCGTTTTCCGGAACGCTGGTCTGGGTCAGCCTGTATGATGTGGCCCCGCACTGGCTGGCGTTGATCCTGGCCTTTGTTGTGGGCGGCGCTATGGCCGGTATCTTCGGCGTCATCGTTGGTGTTCCCGTTCTGCGCCTGTCCGGCGACTATCTGGCCATCGTTACCCTGGCATTTGGCGAGATCATCAAAAATATTATGAACGCCGTTTACCTGGGCGTGGACGACAGCGGCCTGCATTTCTCCCTTAAAGATGCCGCTTCGATGAACATGGCCGAGGATGGCAAAATCCTGATCAACGGCGCCATGGGCATTACCGGCATCAAAAAGACTTCCACCTTTACCATGGGCATTATTCTGGTGCTTATCACGCTGGTGGTTGTGCTCAACCTGATCCGCTCCCGCGCTGGCCGCGCTATCTCCGCTATCCGCGATAATGAGATTGCTGCCAAGAGCATCGGCATCAATATCACCCGCTATAAGCTGATGGCTTTTGTACTGTCCTCCGTGTTTGCCGGCATGGCAGGCGTGCTGTACAGCTTGAACTATTCTTCTTTGGTTGCCAAAAAGTTTGATTACAACACCTCCATCAACATTCTGGTCTTCGTGGTTCTGGGCGGCATCGGCAGCATCCGCGGCTCCGTGATTGCAGCGGCCATCCTGACCGTTCTGCCCGAAATGCTGCGCGGCCTGAACGATTACCGCATGCTGATCTATGCTATCGTTCTGATTGTCATGATGATCTTTACCCGCAGCCCCAAGCTGGTGGCATGGCGCAAAGAAGTGGCTGAAAAAATCACCGAGAAATTCCCGATTTTGAAGCTGAACAAATTCCTAAAGGATAAAAGCAAAAAGGAGGCGGCATAAATGGCACTGCTGGAAGTCAGTAACCTTGGCATTGCGTTCGGCGGCCTGCAAGCCGTTTCGCAGCTGGACCTTAAAATCGAAAAAGGCCATCTGTATGGCCTGATCGGCCCCAACGGCGCGGGCAAAACCACCGTGTTCAATATGCTGACCGGTGTGTATAAGCCCACCGAGGGCAACATTGTGCTGGATGGCAACGATATTACCGGTGCCACCCCGGAAGCCATCAGCAAGGCGGGCATTGCCCGCACGTTCCAGAACATCCGCCTGTTTAATGATATGACAGTTCTGGATAACGTCAAGGTCGGCCTGCACAACCAGGTTGTTTACGGCATGTGGACCGGTATCCTGCGCTTGCCGTCTTTCCGTGAGAAAGAGCACGAGATGGACCGCCGTGCTATGAAGCTGCTGAAAATTTTTGACCTGGATGCGGAGGCTAACTATAAAGCCAGCCAACTGCCCTACGGCAAACAGCGCAAGCTGGAAATTGCCCGCGCCCTGGCTACCAACCCGAAACTGCTGCTGCTGGACGAGCCCGCAGCCGGTATGAACCCCAACGAAACCGAAGAACTGATGAACACCATCCACAGCGTGCGTGACCAGTTCGGCGTTGCCATCCTGCTCATAGAGCATGATATGAACTTCGTTATGGGTATCTGCGAGGAGATCACCGTGCTGGACTATGGCCGTGTGATTGCCCGCGGCGACGGCAAAACCATCCGCAATAACCCCAAGGTCATTGCGGCCTATCTGGGAGGTGACGACTAATGGGTGAGCTGCTTTCGGTTAAAAATATCAATGTTTATTACGGTTCCATCCACGCCATCAAGGATGTTTCGTTCCATGTGGACGAAGGAGAAATCGTTACTCTGATCGGTGCAAACGGTGCTGGCAAAACCACCACCATGCACGCCATCTCCGGCCTGCTCAAGCTGGCCAGCGGCGAGATCACCTATGACGGTAACCTGATCAGCAAGATGGAAGCCCACAAAATCGTCCGCCTTGGTCTGGCCCAGGTGCCGGAGGGCCGCCGTGTATTCAGCGGCCTGACTGTGCAGCAGAACCTTTCCATGGGTGCTTATACCCGCCACGATGGTAAGGATGCCATCCAGAGCGATTACGACATGGTGTTTGACCTGCTGCCCCGCCTGAAAGAGCGCCGCAACCAGCCCGCCGGAACCCTTTCCGGCGGCGAACAGCAGATGCTGGCCGTGGGCCGCGCTCTGATGTGCAAGCCTAAGATCCTGCTGCTGGATGAACCCTCCATGGGTCTTTCTCCGCTGCTGGTCAAGGAAATCTTTAAGATCATCCGCGATATCAACCGCCAGGGCGTTACTGTGCTGCTGGTGGAGCAGAACGCAAAGATGGCACTGGATATTGCCAACCGCGCCTATGTGCTGGAAACCGGCACCATCAAGATGGAGGGCGAAGCCACCGAGCTTGCCAATAACATCGAAGTGCGCAAGGCTTACCTTGGCTGCGAATAACCATAGCATAAGATACGCCCCTGCAATGAACAGAAACTGACAAAACAGCCCCGGCTTTTACCTGATTGCATTCAGGAAAAAGCCGGGGCTTGTTTTTTTATCTGATGGTATGCAATGATGATAAGATGGTAACTTGGCTATCCGTACTGCCATTATCATATACGGCAGGGGAGTGCCGATATAATTTTACCGTACTCCCTCCGGCGGGCGCTGTTCATCGCTCAGTGGCTGGGTCAACAGATTCAGCACTTTGTTGTAAATTTCGCTCCCGCAGGCTACAAAATGGTCGCGCACCTGTTCAGCGGTCATGGCGTCCGGCATCGTCACCTGCAGGGTGAATGCGCCGTGCTGCTGGTTTTTATCCTGAATGGTGCAGGTTACGCGGTAACGGTCACCGTCTTTTTCAATGTCGGCATGGTTCTGGGCCGCCTTGTGCACCCAGCTCTGGATGCGGATAACTGCCAGAATCGCACTTTCCCGCACGCTGCGGGGCAAATCTTCCGAGAGAGTCTGAGCCACTGTGGTACCTTTTTCGGTAATGGTGTAGCCGTTGGCTACCTCAATGGCCAGCCCCTGGGCCACAAGGTCGTTCAGCGCGCCAACAAATTCAAAATAATTGACCAGCTCTTCCTGCAAAAGCGCAGCCTCCATGGCTTCACGGGTCACAGGCCCCACGCTTTTAATCAGGTAGCACAGCAAAATACGGATCTCGGTATCATTGGTCAAACCGCCCATCTTTACACCGGCGGTAAATGCTTCTGCCATGGTCTCACTTCCTGAACAGGGGGCACAGGCAGCACCGTGCCCTCAAACTTTACTTTGTAATTATTATACAGGAGTTTCAAAAAACTTACAAGCGCAAAATTCTTGCCCGCTTAAGCCGGCTTCAAAACACCGTTTCGATCTGCTTGCGGCTTTGCGGGGTGGAGTAGATCCACCGGTCCAGCCGTCCACGGGTCACAAAATAGTGTGGCTCAAACCGCATTTTCTGGTTCAGGTTCTTGTTCACCACCACCAGCTTGATCTTCATTTTATCCGGCAGAATGCTTTTAATATACACGCTCACCGTCTGACCGGGGTGCAGTGCCGTATCCGGCTCCGCCAGCCCGGCCAGGTTGGGGGCAATCTCAATGAACACACCGTAATCTTCCACACTGCGCACAATACCCACCACGGTCTCCCCGGCGGCAAAGCAGGCGGCGTTCTCACTCCAGGTTCCAAGCAGCTCCCGCAGGGTCAGCACAATGCGGTCCTGCTCATCCCGGTTCTTGATGGCGCACAGCAGCTGCTGGCCCACCGTTACACGGTCTGCCGGGGAAGCAATCCGCGAAACTGAAAGGCAGTCGATTGGCAGCAGTGCTGAAATGCCGCACCCGACATCGCAGAACGCGCCAAAGTTTTCAATGTGTGTTACCGTGCAGGGAATCACGCTGCCGTTTTCCAGCTGGTCCAGGTACTGCTCCCGGCAGGCCCGTTGCGCCGCCGCGCGGGAAAGCAGATAAACGGTCTCGCCGCTTTCATTCTGTGTCGTACCCTGGACCACAAAACCAGGTCGGCCGCCCCACGCGGGTCAGCACAGCAATCTCTTTGACTGTCTCACCGGGGGCAGTGTCCAGACATTCTTCAAACGGCATATACGCATGGTGCCCGCACAGCTCAAAGCGCAGGCGGCGGTTGGTATCAAAGGCAAGGGCTGTGCTTTGCAGCACCTCCCCGGCGGCAATGCAATGATCCAGCTCTTCCCGCCGCAGGTGGGAAGCGTTGCGGCAAAGTCCTTCAGCACGGTATTCAAGCATTTGTTTTCCTCTTTTCTTATATATAAAATAAAAGAACAACGATCATAGCTGCCGCTACCGCCAAAAGTTCACAAAAGATTCTCCTGGCGGGGGCAGCTTTTCCCGGCAGGGCTATTTTCAAAACTGCTGGGATGGTATATAATAATATCTGTATCGCATTGTTCACAGGCACAGCCTGTAGCCCTGCGGACCAGATCAAAGGCAACACCGCACAATTCCCGCCTAGCGGCTTAAGCACCGCTTCGGCGGCTGCGGCACGGCATCTGCGTTGCCAAAATGCTCGATAAGACATCCAGTATTATCTGCGCTTTTGGCTTAGCAGCTGCCGCACCTCGCTCGCCGTATCGGCACTTAGAATTATGCGGTATTGCCCAAAGAAAGGCGGTGGAAGAATGGACGTTCAGGTTGGTGATGTGATCATAACCAAAAAGCCGCACCCCTGTGGTGCCAACCGGTTTGACGTACTGCGCGTGGGCATGGATTTTAAGATCCGCTGCCAAAAATGCGGCCATGAGATTATGCTGCCGCGCGTAAAGATTGAAAAGAACATCAAAAAAATCCTGCGCAGCGGGGAAGAGTAGCGGCAAAAGCTCTTTAACCATTCGGCACAATTTTGTGCCCCTAATGTAAGGAGATTTGCCCCTATGTTTGACGATTTAAGCCAGGTAAAGCGCCGCTATGAGGAGCTTGCCTACCGCATGACCACCCCCGAAGCAATGAATGACCCCGCGGCCTATGCAGCCATGATGCGGGAGTATAAGGAACTGACCCCCCTGGTGAAGCATACCGCAGCTATACCGCCCTGCAAAAGAAGTGGACGAGAAAAGCGCTGCTGGATGCCCCGACGAGGATGCTGCCTTTAACGATATGGTACAGCAGGAATTACGCGAAAACTGGCAAAAACTGGAAGGCCTGGAACAAAAAATCCGCCTGCTGCTTTTGCCCAAAGATGCCAACGATGAAAAAAGCATCATCATGGAAATCCGTGCGGGTGCCGGCGGCGAGGAAGCCGCCCTGTTTGCCCACAGCCTGCACCGTATGTACACCATGTACGCCGCACGCCAGAACTGGGCCTGCTCCGTCATCAGCCTGAACGAGACCGAGCTGGGCGGTGTAAAGGAGATCACGTTCTCGATCGAAGGGCCCGGCGTTTACAGCCGCTTAAAGTTTGAAAGCGGCGTTCACCGCGTACAGCGCGTGCCGGAAACCGAGACCCAGGGCCGCATCCACACTTCCACCGCCACCGTTGCCGTCATGCCGGAAGCCGAGGAAGTGGAGCTGGAACTGAACCCCAAGGACCTACGCATTGATACCTTCCGCTCCTCCGGCGCAGGCGGCCAGCACATCAACAAAACGTCGTCCGCCATCCGGGTGACCCACCTGCCCACCGGTATGGTGGTGGAGTGCCAGGACCAGCGCAGCCAGCGCGAAAACAAAGAGCAGGCATTGAAAGTTCTGCGCAGCCGCCTGCTGCAGCAAAAGCAGGAAGCATACGACCAGGAATATAACGCCAAGCGCCAAAGCCAGGTGGGCAGCGGCGACCGCAGCGAGAAGATCCGCACCTACAACTTCCCGCAGGACCGCGTGACCGACCACCGCATCGGCTTGACACTGCGCAATTTACAGGATATACTGGACGGCAACCTTGACCGGGTGATTGAGCCGTTGATTCTGGCCGATCAGGAAGAAAAGCTCAAAAATAACCCCATCCAGTAACCTCACATCGTAAAAGAAGGAATCAAGATCTATGAATACTCAGGTTTTGCCTGTTAATGAGGAAAGCATTGCCCTTGCCGCCAAACTGCTGCAGCAGGGGGAACTGGTAGCTCTGCCGACCGAAACGGTGTACGGCATTGCCGCCGATGCCCGCAACGGTGAGGCTGTCAAAAAAATTTTTGAAGCCAAAGGCCGCCCGCAGGATAACCCGCTGATCGTGCATATCTGCGGCATGGAAATGCTGCACGGCATTGTGTCTGAAGTGCCGGAACGCGCCAAAAAGCTGGCCGCCGCATTCTGGCCCGGCCCGCTCACCATGGTCATGCCCCGCGGACCGGAAGTGTCCGAAGTGACCTGTGCCGGGCTGGATACGATCGGCGTGCGCATGCCGTCCCATCCGGTGGTGCAGGCGGTCATCAAAGCCAGCGGCGTGGCGTTTGCCGCCCCGTCTGCTAACCTTTCCGGCAAGCCCAGCCCCACCAACGCACAGGATACCTTTGTGGATATGGATGGCCGCCTGCCGCTGATTCTGGATGGCGGCGAAAGTGCTGTCGGCGTGGAATCCACCGTCGTGGCCGTGACAGGGGAACACCCGATGATCCTGCGCCCCGGCTATGTGACAAAAGAACAGATGGAAGCCGTTTTGGGCGAGGAAGTTCTTGTCAACCACGCCATTCTGGAAAAGCTGAAAGACGGCGAAGTTGCGCGTTCCCCCGGAATGAAGTATAAGCATTACGCCCCCAAGGCGGATGTGACCATCCTGAAAGGCAGCTTTGATGCCTACCGCGATTATATTGCCGCCCACGCTGGGGACGGCGTCTGGGCGCTCTGCTTTGACGGCGAGGAAGCCCAGCTCCCCGTTCCGGCCATCTCTTACGGCAAAGAGGGGGACGGCATCAGCGAAGCGCACAACCTGTTCACCGTGCTGCGGGAACTGGACCGCAAGGGTGCCAAAACCGTTTACGCCCGCTGCCCGCTCAGCGATGGCGTTTCCATGGCCGTGTATAACCGCTTGATCCGTGCCGCGGCGTTCCGCGTGGTGGAGGTCTGATATGCAGATCATTGGCATTACCGGGCGTTCCGGCTGCGGCAAATCCACCCTGACGGACAGCATCCGTGCCGCGGGGTTCCGCTGTGTGGATGCCGACCAGGTGGCGCGGGAAGTTCTGCTGCCGGGTTCGCCCTGCATTGTGCAGCTCCAGCAGGAATTCGGTGCCGATATTGTGGATGAAGCCGGTCAGGTGCGCCGCCGCCTGCTGGCGGACCGTGCCTTTGCTACACCGCAGGGCACCGCTCGGCTGACCGCCATCACCCAGCCGGAAATCTACCATCGGTTGGATCTTGCCATGGTGGAAGCCCGGCAGGCGGGGGAAAAGCTCTTCTTTGTGGACGGCGCGGTGATCGTGGGTACCCCGTTCCAAAAGCGGTGCAGCCATCTCGTTTTGGTTGCCGCGCCGTATGAAACCAGCGTGCAGCGCATCTGTGCGCGGGATGGCATTGCGCCGGAAATGGCGCGCCGCCGCCTGGACGCTCAGCTGCCCGAAAATGTCTTGCGTGCCGCCGCAGACTTTGTGATTGAAAACGATGGAACTTTGCAACAGATGCAGCAGCGTTGCAATGCGCTGTTGACTGCCCTGCGGAAGGAGGCTTATGGCGAAACGTCAGAGGAAAAATAAGCGCAAACGCTCTGTGCTGGCACCATCCCCGCCGCAAATGGTTATTTTGCGGGTGTGTATGGTGCTGCTGGCCCTGCTGCTGGCGGCTATCACCCTGTTGAACCGCGGCAGCGATACCGTAATGAACACCGCATACCCCCGCAAATATGACGAGTATGTAACCTATTACGCGGGCAAATATCAAATTGACCCTTACATCCTGTATTCCATTATCCGCACCGAAAGCAATTTTAACCCGCAGGCTGAATCCAACGTTGGCGCACGCGGGCTGATGCAGATCACCGAGATAACATTCGACTGGATCAAAACCAAGATTGCGCCGGATGAACCCCTTACATTCGATGATCTCTATGACCCGGAGGTAAACATCCGCTTTGGCAGCTATTTTATCAGCTACTGCCTGCAGCGGTATGACGATGACCTGGCCACCGCCGCAGCCGCCTACCACAGCGGGCTTGGCACCGTGGATACCCTGCTGGCGGACAGCCAGTATTCGCAGGATGGCAAGGTACTGGATGCTTTCCCGTACCCGCAAATGCGCCGCTATGTGCAAAAAGTAACGGACGCATACGCGCAGTACAGTGAAATATACGGCACGGCGGACAGCTCCGGCTGATACCCCTGCCCGAATTTGTAAGAAGAAAGGATACCATCATGAAAACAACACAGGAACTGAAAGAACTGTTGTATAAAAACAAAACAGTCGCTGACCAGCAGCCTGATGCCATTGCAGAAGCCAATGCTTTCTGCGAAGGTTACAAGGCTTTCCTGAACGCTGCCAAAACCGAGCGCGAAGCCGCCGCTTATAGCGAGCAGCTGCTCAAGCAGGCTGGCTACAAGCCCTTTGTGCCCGGCATGGCACTGAACGCAGGGGATAAAGTCTACCTGATCAATCGCAGCAAGTGCGTGCTGGCAGCTACCATCGGCGAGCGCAGCATGGCCGAGGGCTTCCACCTGAACATTGCCCATATTGATTCCCCGCGCCTGGACCTGCGCCCGGTGCCGCTGTTTGAAAAGGATGGCCTGGCTTACTTCCGCACCCACTATTACGGCGGTATCCGCAAGTATCAGTGGCCTACCATCCCGCTGGCGCTGCATGGTGTTGTCTGCCGTGAGGACGGCACCACCGTAACCATTACCATCGGTGAAAACGACGAGGATCCCGTTTTTACCATCACTGACCTGCTGCCCCATCTGGGCCGCGAACAGAACCAGAAAAAGCTGCCCGATGCCATCACCGCCGAAAACCTGAATGTCGTGCTTGGCTCCCTGCCCATTGCGGACGCTGATGCCGAAAACCGCATCAAGCTGAGCATTCTCGGTCTGCTGAACGAGATGTACGGCATTACCGAGCGTGATTTTGTCACCGCTGAAATTGAGATTGTGCCCGCATTCAAGGCCCGCGATGTTGGCCTGGACCGCTCCATGATCGGCGCTTACGGCCATGATGACCGCGTGGACGCTTACCCGGCCCTGATGGCTGAAATTGAGGTACAGCACCCGGCCCACACCACTGTCTGCATCCTGACCGATAAAGAGGAGGTCGGCTCTGACGGCGTGACCGGCATGAATAGCATGTATGCCTACCACTTCCTGCAGCAGCTCTGTGCCGCCACCGGTGTGGATTCCATTGCTGCGTTCCAGGCATCCAAGTGCCTGTCTGCCGATGTTACCGCTGCTTATGATCCCAGCTTCTCCGAAGCATTCGAGCCGGATAACGGCACCTATGCGGGCCGCGGCGTTGCAATTTACAAATACACCGGTGCAGGCGGAAAGAGCTCTACCAGCGATGCCAACGCCGAACTGGTCAGCTACCTGACCCGCCTGATGAACAAGAACGGCGTGGTTTGGCAGATCGGCGAAATGGGCCGCCTGGACCTTGGCGGCGGCGGCACTATCGCCAAATATGTGGCCAACCGCGATATTGATACCATTGATATCGGTGTGCCCGTTCTGGCCATGCACTCTCCGTTCGAGGTCGTTTCCAAGGCCGATGTTTACATGGCTTACCGCACCTTCCGGGCTTTCTGTGCGGATGCTGAGTAACACTTAAGGCAATACCGCATAATTCTAAGTGCCGATACGGCGAGCGAGGTGCGGCAGATGCTAAGCCAAAAGCGCAGATAATACTGGATGCTGCAAAGGTGAGCGCCGCCAGTGGCGGAAACAGCGAACC
>ENA-OQNM01000809-OQNM01000809.1-human-gut-metagenome-genome-assembly--contig:-NODE-809-length-10617-cov-8.557960_pt1 | contig 10617 bp, 9 predicted proteins | sample MGYA00242632_ERZ504886 | MGnify/ENA primary metagenome ERZ504886 (study PRJEB26092, sample SAMD00036424) | human gut metagenome | host: Homo sapiens | study: EMG produced TPA metagenomics assembly of... | reverse complement strand
ACTTTGTCAGATTCATAGTAACTTATAATTTCGGCTTTGTTAAGACCTGATTCATCATAGCTGTATTTTTCAAGTTCAATTTCATCTATTTTTGTTCTTGTTGCCTTATTACTTGAAACCGACGCAGTCAGGAATGATTTTATTTTGTTATCTGAATCATAAATACATTCTGATAATTTGATAATGGAATTATCATAGTTATCTATATTAATTCCTGTGACGAGGTTATCTTCGTAAATAAGTACTTCTGTTCTTACGGCTTTCCAATCTAACAACGAATTAACCGCAACAAGTCTGTTATCACTGTCAAAAAGATATTCCTTGTCAGGATTTGTGCGCTTTGTAATTCGTTTCAGAAGTTTGCCTCGTCTGCAACCGCCTATAATCAAATCGTCAACAGGACTTGGACAATAGTATCCTCTGTATATTCCGTTTTCGTTGTTTGAATATTCTTTTCTGACGGCAGATTTTTCGGCAAGTTCACGCAGATTTTTTAATAAAGGTGTATAATAATCTGCTTTTTCTGCAAGTCGATTTTTCTCGCTTAACATAAACTCGTTTAATTTAAGCTCTTTGTTTCTGCGTTCTTTAACCATTTCGATACACTCGGGTGTTTCATTTATTTCAAACATAATAAACCTCAAATCAAGAAAATGATTACAGACCACACAATCATAACAAGGCAAAAGCCGAATATTTCAAGTCGACTGCCAAAGTAAAAATCGCCCGTACTTTTGCGTTCTTTTACCGCTGTTGAAATTGTAAAAATCATCGAAATAATACTGTCGGGAATGAGTATGGCAGACACGGCAATTTTAATCGGCAAGCTAAAAAACACAGTAAGTACCATTGTGCCGACCGTGACTGTAATTCCCACAATCAACAGAATGGTAAGAGCAAAACTGCTCTCTGTCATTATGCTTTGTTTGTCAGATGATTTGTGCCTGTTTATGTTTCTCATTTTTTTACTCCGATATTTTTGTTATCCATATTATAAAACCTGAAAAAGCCAAAATCAATAATAGCCTAAAATTAATTTCTAAATTTGGCATTACTCACAAAGAAAAGAGGTAAGTTTTGTTGCACTTTACCTTTTTGAAAAGCGGTTGTAAATTTGTGTAATATATTATTTACTTTTGCCGAGTTAAATATTATAATAAAAGGTATGCTTGCAAAATATATCTGCAATATTTTGTAAAAAATGAATTTAAAGTATGGAGTTAAAAATGGGTGGGAAAAATTTAATAAAATCTAACCGAAAGGTTATTCTTGAAGGAATGCGTGACGGTATTCCGATTGGCCTCGGCTACCTTGCCGTTTCGTTTTCACTCGGCATTGCCGCAAAAACTGCGGGACTTAATGCGTTTCAAAGCTTTCTTGCAAGCCTTTTGTGCAACGCATCGGCAGGCGAATATTCGGGCTTTACCGTAATTGCGGCTGATTCGTCATATTTTGTAATTGCGCTTGCAACCCTTGTTGCCAACGCAAGATATCTTCTTATGAGCTGTGCGTTAAGTCAGCGTATTTCAAAGAATACCTCGATTATCCACAGGCTGTTGCTGGGATTTTTTGTTACAGACGAATTTTTCGGAATTTCAATTTCACGGTCGGGCAAGCTGAATCCTTTCTATACCTACGGTGCAATTCTCATAGGTTGCCCGTGTTGGGCATTCGGCAGTATGCTCGGAACAATTGCAGGCAATCTGTTGCCGCTTCGTATTGTCAGCGCACTAAGCGTTGCACTTTTCGGAATGTTCCTTGCAATCATCGTTCCGCCGTCAAGAAAGAACAAAACACTTCTCGGAATTGTACTTGTCAGCTTTGCGGCGAGTTTTGCATTTGCATATATTCCCGTCATCAATCAGATTGACGAGGGTACACGCACAATTATTCTTACAATCGTAATTTCGGCAGCGGCGGCATTGCTGTTCCCTGTCAAAGAAGAGGAGGAAAACGAAAATGTCGCATAATCCCTATATATACATACTCATTATGGCGGCTGTAACATTCGCAATTCGTGTTCTTCCGCTTACACTTGTTAAAAAGCAGTTTACAAACACATTTGTGCGTTCGTTTCTCTACTATGTGCCGTATGTAACGCTTTCGGTAATGACATTTCCGGCAATAATCAACGCAACTCACAGTCCGATTGCAGGCATAGCAGCCTTTGCAGCAGGACTTGTGGCGGCATGGTTCAACGCAGGTCTTTTCAAGGTTTCATGCGTATGTTGTGCGGTTGTGTTCATTCTTGAATTTTTTGTGTGACATTTTTGACGCATAGCCTGTTGTTTAATTAGTTTGGAAAGTTTTGATTAACTGAAAGGATTTTTAAAATGAAGTTTTTGCATATTTCGGATTTGCATATTGGAAAATATGTGAACGGCTACAGAATGCTTGATGATCAACGCTATATGCTTGAGCGGATTGTTGAGATTATAAAAGAAAAAAATCCTGACGCTTTGCTGATTGCAGGAGATATTTATGACAAGTCTTTGCCGTCTGCCGAGGCTGTCGAACTGTTCGACAGCTTTATGACTGAAATTGCAGGACTTCACGGCAAAACAGGGTTGAAAACCTTTGTAATCAGCGGCAATCACGATTCGCCCGAAAGAATCGGTTATTTCAACAAGCTGATTGAACTCAACGGAATTTTTACCGACGGTGTGTTTGAAGGTGTTGCAAGAAAAAATACTGTTGAATGTGACGGAGAAAAGGTTAATATTTTCTCGTTGCCGTTTATCCGTCCGTCATTTGTGCGTAAGGTATATCCCGAAGAATCGGCTAAAATTACCGACTATACAACTGCTGTCAGGGTTGTGCTTGAACATTCCGAAATCAATGCCGATGAAACCAATATTTTGATTGCTCACCAGTTTGTAACGGGCAGTGAAACCTCGGGTTCGGAGTCAAGCCTCGGTACGCTTGATAATGTTGAGCCGTATGTTTTTGAACCGTTCGATTATGTTGCACTCGGTCATATTCACGGCAAGCAGATTATGGGCAAAAACAAAAATATTGCCTATTGCGGTTCGCCGATAAAATATTCAAAAACGGAATGTCGCAACAAAAAATGTGTGATTTTCGGCGAGCTTTCAAACGGAAAATTAAATCTTGAAGAAATTTCCGTACAGCCGTTGCATGATATGAGAATCATAAAAGGAACTCTGCGTGAACTTGCAGAAAATCCGATATCCGACACATATGACGATAAAACCGATGACTATGTTTTTGCCGAGCTTACGGACGAAAATCCCGTTACCAATGCATTTTCAACGCTTGAAAATATCTACCCCAACATTATGGGACTTGAATATGTCAACAGAAAAAAGAGCATTGAAATGACTCCCGAAATGTACGGTAAAACAGAGGGTAAGAGCAATATTGAACTATTTTCGGATTTCTATAAAATGCAGAACGGAAAAGAGATTGAACCCGAATCCGTAAAAATTATTGAGAGAATTTTCAAAGAAATCGGAGGTGTGAACGATGAAACCGATTAAACTGAAAATGAGCGCTTTCGGACCGTATGCCGATGTTGAAACGGTCGATTTTTCGGCATTTGACGGCAAAGGACTTTTCCTCATAACAGGTACAACGGGCGCAGGCAAGACAACAATTTTCGACGCAATCTGCTTTGCACTTTTCGGTGAAACAAGCGGTTCTTCACGAAACGGCGAAATGCTCCGCAGTAACTTTGCAAAACCGCTCACACGCACCTATGTTGAGCTTGACTTTGAACACAGGGGAAAGAATTACCATATCATCAGAACCACCTCGAATGAGGTCGCAAAAAAGCGTGGAACAGGCAGTAAAATTGAGGGTGCGTCAGCAGAGCTTACCGGTGATGACATTACAACTCCGCTCACAAAAACGGGCGAGGTCAATAATAAAATCAGCGAAATTATCGGCTTGAAATGTGATGAGTACCGTCAGATTGCAATGCTTGCACAGGGCGAATTTAAAAAGTTCATTGAGTCGGGAAGTGAAAAGCGAAGCGAGATTTTTCGCAAAATTTTTCACACGGACATCTACAAAGAATTTCAGGATAAATTGAAAACAGAGTCAGCCGAAAAGCTTGAAGAAAAGAAAAAAGTCTGCGAACTTATCAAGTCAAAAACCGTTGCCGTTGAAATTCCCGATGATGACAGCTTTGCCGAAATCAGCGAAAAAATTAGCCTTTATACCGACAGAACAGACCTTACGGTAATTGATATTGAGCAATTTCTTTTGCACCTATCGGTACTTTCCGAGATGCAGAAAAAGGACAATGCAGAAATTGAAAAAAAGCGAAAAGAGCTTGAAAAGACAATTCTTGAGGAAGAAAAGAAAAAGGCTCTTGCAGTTGAAATTAATAATAAATTCGATACTCTTGATGCCGAAAAGCTCCGCCTCGAACAGCTTTTGCAGAGCAAACCGCATTACGATGAAATGCTAAAAAAAGCTGAGAATGACGAAAAAATACTTCACTCCGTAAAGCCAAAATATGACAGCTTTGCCGAGTCACGGAAAAGATATGATTCGGCACTCAAAAACTGTAAAAATGCGGAAATAAACAGAAAATCTGCCGAAGAAAATTTGAAATTAAAACAGAATGTTTTTGCCGAGAAAAAGTCGCTTGAGGGCAAAATTGCAACACTAAACGAGGAATCGGGAAAACTCCGTGCAAAGGAAGATACTTACAGAAAATATTTTAAACTTACGGAAAATTTGATTGTATATGAATCAGTTTTGCAAAATTCCGAAAAGGAAATTTCAGACAACAGAAAATCTTATTCGGATACGGAAAATCTAAAGACAAAAGCGGAAAAATTTATCTCAGAAAACAGCAACACAGAGCAGAAAATTTTTGACGCTAAGAGCAAAATAACCGCATTGAAAGACAAATCAGGCAAGGCTGAAAGGCTTTCTGCGGAATATCAAAATCTCGCAAAAATCAATGCAAGGTTGACTAATGCAAAAGCCGAATGTGCCGACCTTGCAAAGTCGGCAACGGCACTCAACAACGAGTACAACGAACAGCACAATATCTACATAATGAATATGGCAGGTGTGCTTGCCGACACACTCGAAGATGAAAAACCGTGTCCCGTCTGCGGTTCATTGCATCATCCGAATCCGGCAAAACACAGCGAAAATGCACCCGACAAGGATACGCTCGATGCTTTGAAGGCAAGGAGTGAAGTTGCTGAAAATGCCGTTCATAAAAAGTCAAATGAGGTCACAAGGCTTGAAACGGAATCAGAATCCGCAAAAACAAATGTCACGGAATTTGCGAATGCACTTGAGGTTGATGTCGAAACACTTTCAGCCGAAATGATTTCACAGCTTTTGTCGGAACAAAAGAAGCAATTAAAAGCGCTTGAAAACGAAGCTTCTGACCTTGAAAAAGTCAAAGAACAGCGTGAGGTCTGCAAGGCTGAAATCTCAAGTTTTGATGAAAAGCTTAAAAAGCTTGACCTTGTTCATACAGAATTAATCCGCAAAAATGCTGACGCAAAAAGTAAATATAATTCCGCAAAAGAAGAAACTGAGAGCCTTAAAGCTGAGATAAAATACTCATCGGTTGAAGAACTTTTGAATGCGGCAAAGGCTTGTGCAGACAAGGCAGAGCAGATTAAGTCGGAAATCGACCTTGCGCAAAGCGAGCTTTCAAATGCAAAGTCAGATTTTGACAGCAAGGTTTCTGTTGAAAACGAAACTGCAAAACAGCTGAAAAGTTTTGAATCTGAACTTGAAAACAAAAAATCGGAGCTTGATATTGTTCTTTCAGAGAATAATATCTTGGAATGTCCCGATTTTAATTTGTTGACTGAAGATTCTATAAAAGAATTAAAACGAGAGGCAGAAACCTTTACCGATTCTCTGAAAAAATCTCGGGCAACGGTTGAAGCCTGTGAAAAATCAGTTGAAGGAAAGCAAAGGGAAGATGTCCTTAAAATTAATGAACTGATTGATAGCTATACTTCTGAAAAGGAAAAATGGGACAATCTTTATACCGCAGGCGACAGAAGTCTGCACAATAATCAAAACATTTACGACAGCGTTGAAAAGCTTAAAAATGACTTTGAGAAAAAGCTCAGAATAGCCGATGTTTACGAAAACCTCAAGAAAACCGCCAACGGTGAAATTGTTTCCGATAACAGCAAAATCACCTTTGAGCGCTACATTATGGGTTCGTATTTTGAACAGGTTTTGTACTATGCTAATCTGCGTTTTTCAAAAATGACTGGCGGTCGCTATGAAATTGTCCGTGGCGAAAGCCGTGACAAGCGAATCAGCGCAGGGCTTGAAATCAGCGTTCGTGATAATTTTAACAACAAGGAAAGGGATATTTCATCTCTTTCTGGCGGAGAATCTTTTCAGGCGTCACTTGCGCTTGCACTCGGACTTTCCGACATTATTCAGCAGAGAAACGGCGGAATCAGACTTGATTCAATCTTTATTGACGAGGGATTCGGTTCACTTGACAACGACAGCCTTGCATCTGCAATTGAAACGCTGAATGACCTTACAGGCAACGGCAACCGCCTTGTGGGTATCATTTCCCACATAAGCGAGCTGAAAAACAGCATAGGCAACAAAATCGAGGTTGTCGGCACAAAGTCGGGCAGTTCAATAAAAATTATTACAGATTAACATATCATATTATGCAGCGGAGCAGAGATTTTCTGTTCCGCTATTGTATTTTAAAATCTATTGTGCTACAATGTAGTTAGCAAAGACTAACTACAAGGAGGTCAATATGCTTTTAAACGGACTGATTATAATTTTAATACCGTTTCTCGGAACATCGCTCGGCTCAGCCGTTGTACTTTTTTCAAAAGGTGAGCTCAATCAAAAGCTGCAAAAATTTCTGCTCGGATTTGCATCGGGAGTAATGATTGCGGCATCAATATGGTCGTTGTTGATTCCGTCAATTGAAATGGCAGAAAGTCAGAACATAGTTGCGTGGATTCCTGCGACAGTCGGATTTTTGCTCGGAATTGGATTTTTGCTTTTGCTCGACAGCGTTATACCGCATATGCACCTTGACAGCGACAATCCCGAGGGCGTTCGTTCAAGCCTTTCGAAGAACACTATGCTCGTTCTTGCCGTTACCTTGCACAATATCCCGGAGGGAATGGCGGTAGGTGTAACATTTGTCGGAGCAATTTCGGATAATACCGGAATAACCGTTGCAGGCGCATTGGCTCTTGCGGTAGGTATTGCAATACAGAATTTTCCCGAGGGGGCAATAATTTCACTTCCGCTCCATGCAGGCGGAGCGTCACGCAAAAAGTCATGCTTTCTCGGAATTATGTCGGGAGTTGTAGAGCCTATCGGTGCTGTACTTACGGTGATTTTTGCAGGAATAGCAGTCCCATTGTTGCCGTATCTTCTCTCATTTGCCGCAGGAGCAATGATATATGTTGTAACCGAAGAGCTTATTCCGGAATCACAAAACGGCAAACATTCCAACATCGGAACAATCGGTGTTGCAATAGGATTTACGCTGATGATGGTTCTTGATGTTGCTCTCGGATAAATTTTTTATAAAATCGGAAAATTTCACTCTGCAAATTCTTGACAAATTTGTCATATATTATATAATTAATGGTAAAGTTGTTGTGTAAAACAACTTAAATATATGTACATTTGTGCATATAAGCGTTAAAGGAGGACTTTACATGTTGAAAGTATTCAAGAACGAAAAATTATGGTGTGCAGTTGCAGGTGCAGCAGCAGTAATCGTAGGCAAAAAGATACTTAAAGCAGATAAAACTCGCAGTCTTGCAGTTACAGGTCTTGCAAAGGGTATGAAGCTTCAGAAAGATGCAAAGGCAGCTTTCCAGAATATGAAGGATGAAGCTTCGGATATCTGCTATGATGCTAAAACAGAGGCAGGTATTCACGAAGATGCTGCCGCTGAAGAAGTGACAGAATAATGAAATTTAAAATTGTCTATGACAAGCCGCAGAGAATTCGTTTTCGCTGCGGCGCATATGCATTTGATAAGGAGTATGAGGGCGCAATCTATAATCTTGTGACCGCATCTCCTTATGTAAATTCGGCACAGGTGAGTTCTGCAAACGGCGGTATTCTTGTCAATTACACAAAGGGCAGCAGAAGTAAAATTATTGACCTTGTAAGAGCAATTAATGTAAAAACTCTTAAAAAGAATGAACCGAGTGCAGAATTTGGAATTCAGAAGATTGACAGCGATTTTCATGACAATCTTTTCACTCTTGTTGCAAAGCACTATCTTTCAAAGATGTTTCTTCCTGCTCCGATAAGAACGGCAATCACTCTTTACAGAAGTGCAAAATATATTAAAAAGGCTCTCAAAACTCTTTGGAACGGTAAACTTACCGTAGATGTGCTTGACGGTGCATCTGTTGTGGCATGCTTGTGTCAACGCAAGTTCAAAACAGCCGCAACGGTTATGTTTATGCTCAGAATATCGGGCTTGCTTGAAGAATATACTCACGCAAGGACAAAGGCGGTTCTCACAGACAGCCTTGCAATCAAGACCGACAGGGTATGGCTTGTTACCGATGACGGTGATGTTCTCATTCCGATTGAGGATCTGCGTGTCGGCGACAAAATCCGTGTTCAGACAGGCAAGGTTATTCCTGTTGACGGTGTTGTTGCAGACGGTGAGGCAACCGTAAACGAGTCGTCAATGACAGGCGAGCCGTTGCCTGTATTAAAGCGTGAGGGAATTTCCGTTTATGCAGGTACGGTAATCGAAGAGGGCAGTATTGTTGTAACAGTCCGTCAGCTTGCATCAAATACTAAAATCAGCAAGATTATTGAGCTTATCGGCAATTCCGAGGAACTCAAGGCAGGTGTTCAGAGCCGTGCCGAAACTCTTGCCGACAGAATTGTTCCGTTCAGCTTTATCGGATTTTTCGCAACTCTTATCTTTACAAAAAACATCACAAGGGCAGTTTCACTTCTTATGGTTGACTACTCCTGTGCAATCAAGCTGTCAACCCCTATTGCCGTAATTTCGGCTGTCAAAGAGGCGGCTGACAACGATATTACAATCAAGGGCGGAAAGTATCTTGAGGCTTTTGCAAATGCTGACACAATCGTGTTTGACAAGACAGGTACTCTCACAAACGCAGAGCCTGTTCTTGAAAAGGTTGTTGCATTCGGCGATTATACCGAGGACGAGGTTCTCAGAATCTCAGCCTGTCTTGAGGAGCATTTTCCGCACAGCGTAGCAAATGCCGTTGTAATCGGTGCTGAAAAACGAGGAATTTCTCACTCCGAGGAGCATACCGAGGTTGAGTATGTTGTTGCCCACGGTATTGCAACAACACTTCACGGTAAGCGTGCAATAATCGGCAGTAAGCATTTTGTTGTTGAGGACGAGAATGTTACCGTTACAAAGGAACAGCAGAATATTATTGACGAAAAATCCGGCTCATGTTCCGTGCTTTACCTTGCAATCGGCGGTGAACTTTCGGGTGCATTGTGCATCAGCGATCCGCCTCGAAAAGAAGCAAAACAGGCAATTGATATGCTCAAAAAACAGGGCATAAAGAATGTTGTTATGCTCACGGGCGACAGCTACAGAGCCGCAAAGGCGACTGCCGCAATGCTCGGAATTACCGACTATAAGTGTCAGGTTCTCCCCGAGGACAAGCACAGATATGTTGAAGAAATGAAGCAGAACGGTCAGAAGGTAATTATGGTCGGTGACGGTATCAACGATACTCCGGCACTTGCCGCCGCAAATGTTTCGGTTGCAATGAACGATGCGTCCGACATTGCCCGTGAAACTGCGGATATTACCATAAAAGGCTCTGATTTGCGTGCGCTTGTGCGTGTTCGCAAGTTGAGCAAAGACCTTATGAAACGAATCAACAAAAACTATCGTTTCATAATTGCTTTCAATTCGGCACTTTTGCTTTCAGGCTTTATGGGCGTTATTCAGCCGTCGGTTTCGGCATTTTTGCATAATGCGTCAACTATGATGATTTGTGCAAAGAGTATGACTCCTCTGACAAAGAAAAATGATAAAGGCAAAGCTTTGTCGCTCCCCGAAAAAGCAGAGCAGTAATTTTAGTGAATATTTATAAGTAAATATTTCAAAAAATAACCGCTGTCAGGTTTAATCCCGACAGCGGTTTTGTGCTTGATTAAGCGGATTTTTTCACTTTTATATACGCATAGATGTAGGCAACGGCAATGCTTATCAGAAGAATTGCAACCATAATAAATGTTGAATTGATTCCCTTTATGAATGAGCTTTCAATGATTGTCAAAACTCCGGTAACTACAAAGGCAATTCCGCCGGCTCGGTTTGATTCATACCACGCCAAGTCACTGCTTTGAGTCCACGATGTTTTTACTCCGATAAACGAATTTCGTTTTGTTTTCGGTAAGAAAGTTGCCTGCAATAATCAACATTAAACCCATAACCGTATTTATAATGAACGGCACATTATCTGTAAAAGTTGTGCTGTCGGGCTTTAAAATTGCCAGAATGAGAAACATCAATTGAAGAATATTGAAAGCCGCAATGATTGATGTCACAAGTATCGCAGTGATTTTTACATTGTATTTATCTTTTTCAACGCTGTTTGTTGCTGTATTTAGTTATATATCTTGGTTATACTACCATGT
>ENA-OQNM01000805-OQNM01000805.1-human-gut-metagenome-genome-assembly--contig:-NODE-805-length-10641-cov-5.581415_pt1 | contig 10641 bp, 9 predicted proteins | sample MGYA00242632_ERZ504886 | MGnify/ENA primary metagenome ERZ504886 (study PRJEB26092, sample SAMD00036424) | human gut metagenome | host: Homo sapiens | study: EMG produced TPA metagenomics assembly of... | reverse complement strand
TTTTTAAAGACCTTCGGGTGTCAGATGAATGCCCGCGACTCAGAAAAACTTGTCGGAATACTCGAGCAGATAGGCTACGTGGAAGGAACTGATGAGCACTCGGATTTTATTGTATACAACACCTGCACCGTACGTGAGAATGCTAACAATAAGGTGTACGGCAGACTTGGATATCTGCAGAACTACAAGAAAAAGAATCCTCTGATGAAGATTGCTCTCTGCGGCTGCATGATGCAGGAGCCGGAGGTTGTTGAAAATATCAAAAAGCACTATAAGTTTGTAGATATCGTATTCGGAACCCACAATATATTCAAGTTTGCAGAGATTTTGTGCAACAATATCGAGTCAGGCTCACAGGTGATTGACATATGGAAGGATACCAATCAGATTGTCGAAGATCTGCCGGTGAAGAGAAAGTTCTCTTTCAAATCAGGTGTCAATATCATGTTTGGCTGCAACAATTTCTGCAGCTACTGTATCGTGCCATATGTGAGAGGACGTGAGAGAAGCAGGGAGCCTAAGGATATCATAAGAGAGATAGAAAAGCTTGTTGCAGACGGAGTGTGCGAGATAATGCTTCTCGGACAGAATGTCAACTCATACGGTAAAACTCTTGACAATCCTATAACCTTTGCAGAGCTTCTTCGCGAGGTCAATAAGATTGAGGGACTTAAGAGGATTCGTTTTATGACATCTCATCCAAAGGATTTATCAGATGACCTGATTATGGCGATAAAGGAGTGCGACAAGGTGTGCAAGCATATGCATCTGCCGCTTCAGTCAGGAAGCTCAAGAGTGCTTAAGGAGATGAACAGGCACTATGACAAGGAAAAATATCTCGACGAGGTAAAGAGACTTCGTGAGCAGATTCCTGATATTGCAATCACAACTGATATCATTGTGGGCTTCCCGGGAGAGACTGAGGAGGATTTCCTTGAGACAATGGATGTTGTCAAGCAGGTCAGATATGACAGTGCTTTTACATTTATTTACTCAAAGAGAACAGGCACACGCGCAGCTACCATGGAGAATCAGGTGCCGGATGATGTGGTTAAGGACAGGTTTGACAGGCTCTTAAAGGAGGTTCAGACTATCTCATCAGAAAAGGCAAAATGCTATGAGGGCAAAGTGGTGCCGGTACTTGCAGAGGAGATGGATGACCAGAAGGATGGCTATGTGACCGGACGTATGGACAATAATTCAATCGTACATTTTCCGGGTACCGAGGATATGATTGGAAATATTTATAATGTGAAGCTTGATGAGTGCAGAGGCTTTTACTATATGGGAGAGATAAAAGAGGATGCGTAAGCGTTTTGGCAGAAATGATATAATCCTGATATCGGTTATTGTAATTATCTCTGTCGCTCTGCTTCTTGTATGGAAGCTTGTATATTTAAAGGGGCAGGATACGGATAGCGATGCATGTGTCGAGGTGACTATCGATGGAAGGGCCTATGGCACATATCCGCTTTCAAAGGATGATACAATTGAGATAAAAAACGGCGATGGCGATGTTACTAACACCCTTGTCATAAAGGGCGGTGTGGCGGATATGACCTCTGCCGACTGTCCGGATCATCTGTGTGTGAAGCAGAAGGCGATATCAAAGGAGGGAGAGTCGATTATCTGTCTGCCGAATAAGGTTGTTGTGACGGTAAAAAGCGACACGAAATCAGATATAGATTCGATATCCAAGTGATACCCGAACATTTTTATAGAAAGAATGAGATAAATGAAAACCAGAAAGATTGCATATCTTGGTATGCTTATGGCACTGGCACTGGTGCTAAGCTATGTTGAGTCACTTATACCGTTTGCGGTAGGCATACCGGGAGTGAAGCTTGGGCTTACAAATATAGTGACAGTAATCATGCTTTATATAGCAGCACCCATGGAGACGTTTCTGCTATGTGTATTTCGCGCGGTGCTTTCAGGCTTTATGTTTGGAAATGCGTTCAGCATCATATATTCACTGGCAGGCTGTATACTAAGCTTTATCGTTATGTACCTGCTTAAGAAATCAGATAAATTCAGCTCGGTATCAATAAGCCTGGTCGGTGGAGTGTGTCACAATATAGGACAGATAATAGTTGCGGCTATAGTTTTGTCAACCTACAGCGTAGTGTATTATATTCCGGTGCTTCTTGTGGCAGGATGCATCACGGGACTTGTGATTGGAACAGTAGCTTCACAGGTGCTTTTGAGGATTTCTGACAGCTTTCATGTATAGTTTTAATGGGCTGTAATCTACGTATATTTAATAACAAAAGGAGATGCTGCTGTTTTTATGCCTGTGTGTCAGGCTACAGACGAAACAGTAACAAATGGATTCAATGTATGCATATATAAAAGGAGAGCTTGCAGAAAAAAATATAGACAGCATTGTAGTGGAGGCAGCAGGCGTAGGCTATCTCATTTACATACCGACGCAGTATTTTGATATGCTGCCTGACGAGGGAGAGGATGTAAAAATTTACACCTACCTGTGTGTCAGGGAGGATGCCATGATACTTTACGGCTTTTTGAGCAAGGATGATCTTGAAATCTTTAAGCTGCTAATTACAGTCAGCGGAATCGGACCAAAGGGCGGTCTTGCGATTTTGTCAACTCTGCCTGCCGATGATTTGCGCTTTGCAATTTTATCGGGCGACTCAAAGGCTATATCAAAGGCACCGGGAATAGGTGCAAAGACGGCTCAGAGAGTGATACTTGATTTAAAGGACAAGCTGTCGCTTGAGGATGCATTTGAAAAGAAGCTTGAGAATCAGACTTCCGGTGCTGCTGTATCCATGAACAGCACTGTGAAAAATGATGCTGTCATGGCGCTCAATGCACTTGGATACTCATCTACTGAGAGTCTTAAGGCAGTGTCCAAGGTTGATATCACAGAGGATATGGATGTAGAGGATGTGCTGAAGCTTGCGCTCAAAAATATGGGCTGATTGGACAAGCTGTAAGCTTAAAACAGAAACGGGGAACGAAACGTGAAAAGAGTAATTTCCACACAATTGCAGGAAGAGGATATAAAGATAGAGAAATCCCTGCGTCCTATGTATTTTGATGACTATATCGGTCAGCAGAAGATAAAGGACAATTTAAAAATATATATTGAAGCTGCAAAATCAAGGGGCGAGGCGCTCGATCATGTGCTGTTTTACGGGCCTCCGGGGCTTGGAAAGACAACACTTGCTGGAATCATTGCAAATGAGATGGGTACAAAGATAAAGGTGACCTCCGGTCCTGCAATAGGTAAGCCGGGAGAGATGGCAGCCATACTCAACGGACTTTCGGAGGGCGATATACTGTTTGTCGATGAGATTCACAGATTAAACCGTCAGGTGGAGGAGGTGCTCTATCCTGCTATGGAGGATTACGCCATTGATATCATGATTGGAAAGGGCGAGTCTGCAAAGTCAATCAGATTCAACCTGCCAAAATTCACACTTGTAGGGGCAACAACGAGGGCGGGCATGCTTTCGGCACCTTTACGCGACAGGTTTGGTGTGGTAAATCACATGGAGTTTTACACTGTCGATGAGCTAAAGCATATTATCGTCAATTCCGCAAAGGTGCTTGGAGTTGAGATAGATGACAAGGGAGCCTACGAGATGGCGCGTCGTTCAAGAGGTACCCCAAGACTTGCAAACAGACTGCTAAAGCGTGTCAGGGATTTTGCGCAGGTCAAGTATGACGGCAAAATCACCTATGATGTGGCAAGCTTTGCGCTGGACCTTTTGGAGGTGGACAAGTACGGACTGGATTTGAATGACAGGAATATACTTCTCACTATCATTGACAAGTTTGCGGGAGGACCGGTGGGCCTTGATACGCTTGCAGCGGCAATAGGTGAGGATGCCGGAACCATTGAGGATGTTTACGAGCCGTATCTGGTGAAGAACGGCTTTATAAACCGCACACCAAAGGGGCGAGTGGCGACAGAACTAGCCTTTGAGCATTTTGAGAGAAAAAGGGCTTAAAGTTGCAATTTATATCTATAAGGCATATAATAATTAAGTATTTGATATTGAAATTGATAGTAATAGTAATATTAATACTAATATAGCTGGTTTGAATAAATGTGAAAACGGAGGATGATTAAATGTCTGCAAAAACAAATGCCGAGGTGGTAATAGACGGAAAGGTTTACACACTGTCAGGATATGAGAATGAGGAATACTTACAGAAGGTTGCGGCATACATCAACAACAAGATTGCAGAGTTTGATGATATGGATGAGTATAAGCATCTTCCGGGCAATATGAAGAGCACACTTATCGAGCTCAATATTGCGGATGATTATTTCAAGGCAAAGGCACTTGTCGAAAAGCTCGAGGGTGATATAGAGAATAAGGATAAGGAAATATACGATTTAAAGCATGATTTAATTTCCAATCAGGTAAAGACCGAGAATGCTGAGGCGAGCATGAAGGAGCTTGAGGCACAAAACAAGGAGCTTTTACTCAACAAGGCGAGACTTGAGGCAACTCTTGAGGAGTCACTTCTTGATGGAAAAAAGCCTGTTAAAAAATCTGCACATGCTTCCAATGGGGCAAATGACAGTAGCGATAAATAGCAATAAAAGGGGAACAGTTATCGTACACTGTTCCCTATTTTATTGCAGGTTTATATGATATCAAATGAGCATCTATATGAGGAAATATATGAGAAATAAAGATTTTGAACTGCTTGCACCGGCAGGAAGCCTTGAGATACTTAAGGGTGTGATAGAAAGCGGCGCCGATGCTGTGTATGTGGGCGGAAGCATGTTTGGAGCCAGGGCATATGCCAATAATTTCACAGAAGAGGAGCTTTTAGAGGCAATTGATTTTGCGCATTTACGAGGAGTAAAGGTGTATCTGACGGTCAATACGTTGATTAAAAACAGTGAGTTTTCAAAGCTCTACGACTACCTGCTTCCATACTACAAAAGAGGACTTGATGCAGTGATAGTGCAGGATATTGGAGTGGTGAAGGCTATCCATGAGTATTTTCCGTCAATGGAGATACATACGAGTACACAGATGACGGTAACGGGAGCAGACGGAGTGCGTTTTCTTTCACAGTTTGGAGTGACGCGTGTGGTCATGGCAAGGGAGGTTTCTCTTGCCGAGATGAAGCGCATACATGAGGAAACCGGCATGGAGCTTGAAGCCTTTGTGCACGGAGCATTGTGCTATTCGTATTCAGGACAGTGCCTTTTCAGCAGTATTTTAGGTGGTAGAAGCGGAAACAGAGGCCGCTGTGCACAGCCGTGCAGACTGCCGTATACTGTGGAGGGCAAAAAGGATGAATACATTTTAAGCCTTAAGGATATGTGTGGTATAAAGGCTCTTGACAAGCTGCATGATGCAGGTGTTTATTCGCTCAAGATTGAGGGACGTATGAAGCAGCTTGAGTATGCATGCGGAGTGGTAAAATACTACAGAAGCTATATCGACAGTATGAAGCCTGTTACCGATGCTGATTATGACAGGATAAAGGCACTTGGAAACCGCTGTGGTTTCACAGACAGGTATTATTTCGACCACAATGGCTCTGATATGGTGACTTATGTGAAGCCTAATTTCGTTTCAAATGCTGCAGAGCCTTCGCCTGAAAAAAGAAAGCTTTCGATAGAGGGAGAGCTTGTTTTAAGAGAAGGCGAGCCCGGAAGCCTCACTGTAAAAAGAGGTGATGTGACATACAAAGCTTCAATAGAACCTGTCAGCGCCGCACTTAAGGCACCGCTTGATAAAAAGGCCGCTATAGACAGGATAAACAAAACCGGTGATACAGACTTTGAGTTTTCACATATTAAAGCTCAAATCGGAGAAAACGTCTTTGTGCCAAACGGAGCACTAAACAAGCTGCGGCGTGATGCAATTTCAGGGCTTTGTGATAAGCTGTTGAAAAAGTATTACAGGAATGATGCACGATACGCTGATATGTCAAGACTTACAGCACTCCCTGAGCATGTCGTAAAAAGTGATGCAGCACATGATGAAGCTATAAATGATTACACCACCATATGCTCGTGTATGACACGCGCGCAGCTTGATACACTTATTGGCTATGAATGCTTTGATGTATTTTATCTGGATTTTGACATGTATGACAGGAAGACTCTGATACAGCAGTTTGCAGATGATGTGAAAAGCCTTACAAAGCGAAATAAAAAAGTGTATCTCATGCTGCCTACGATATTCAGGGCTGATTCATCGGATTATTTTGTATCTATCGCAAAAGAGCTTGATAAGGTAAGCTTCGAGGGCTTTGTTGTGAAAAACTATGAGGAGCTTTATCTGACAGAAAATTTGTTTACAGATAAAAAAATTATTTTGGACCACAATATGTATACCTTTAATGATGTTTCAAAGAGTGCTTTTTTTGAGCACGGAGTAAGTGGTGACACAGTGCCGCTTGAACTCAATTCAAAGGAGATTATGCATAGAAACAATATAGGCTCGCAGATGATAGTCTATGGATATTATCCGCTTATGACCACCGCCAATTGTGTGCACAAAAACACAAAGGGCTGTGATAAAAAGCAAAAGCTTATATATTTAAAGGACAGATACAATAAATCCTTTGCAGTTTGTAACAACTGTAAGGAGTGCTATAATACAATATATAATTCACTGCCTACCATGCTCACAAAGAATATAGGTAAGCTTAAGGAGGCAGGTATCAGAAGTTTTAGATACAGCTTTACAATCGAGACTCCAAAGCAGATTAAGGCGGTTATGGATGATAAGGTAGCTGAATATACAAACGGACATTACAAAAGAGGAGTAGAATAACATGGTACATCTGATAGTACAGCTTTCCAAGTATATTATGATAATACTTTTTCTCATATATACTTTTTTATGCTTTCATTTATTCAAGTATCCCGACAAGCCGAAAAAGCAGAGGCATATATATAATCTGCAGAGATTTTATATGTTTCTGATTCATTTAGATGGTTTTTTGGTGCTCTTTGTCACGACAATGGATACAAAGATAATAGGCTTTTATATAGCACAGCTTGTGCTTTTTGAATCAATTTATTTGATTTATCATAAGTTTTATAAGAATGCCTCAGAGCTTGTGCTCAACAACATGGTGATGATGCTTTGCATAAGCATGATTATTTTAACGAGAATTTCGTTTGACAAGGCATTAAGGCAGTTTGTTTTTGTACTTGCCGGAACGATATTTGCGTTTTTAATACCGCTTATCATGCAAAAAGGCACGATGTTTCGAAAACTGACATGGACATATGCCGGTGTGGGAATACTTGGTCTTTTGTCAGTGCTTGTGGTAGGAGTGGCGAGCAGAGGAGCAAAGCTTTCTTTGACATTTGGTCCTGTTTCAATTCAGCCATCTGAGTTTGTAAAGATACTTTTTGTGTTTTTTATAGCATCCATGCTGTATAAATCAACTGATTTAAAGCAGCTTGCCATAACAAGCGGCGTATCAGCAGTGTTTGTGCTGATACTTGTTGCATCAAACGACCTCGGTGGAGCGCTTTTGTATTTCTTTACATATCTGGTCATGATTTATGTTGCGACAAAAAAGTTTTATATTTTTGCCGGAGGACTCGCGTTTGTGGGGCTTGGAATGTACGCAGGCTATCATCTGTTTTCACATGTGAAGAACAGAATTGTTGCATGGCTTGATCCTCTTTCTGTCATAGACAAGGCCGGCTATCAGGTGTGCCAGTCGCTCTTTGCCATAGGTACAGGCGGACTGTTTGGCTTTGGACTGGGGCAGGGTCTGCCAAATAAGATACCTATTGTGTCTAAAGACTTTATCATAGCGGCTATCTCAGAGGAGATGGGCGGTATATTTGCTGTCTGCCTCATTATGGTTTGTGTCAGCTGCTTTCTTATGATATTTAATCTTTCCATGCAGATGAAGGATGCATTTTACAAGTATGTGGCGCTGGGACTTGGCAGTGTGTATGCGCTTCAGGTGCTTTTAACTGTCGGCGGCTCAACCAAGTTTATACCGATGACCGGTGTGACGCTGCCGCTTGTGAGCTACGGTGGCAGCTCGCTTCTATCTACGATGATTATTTTTGGAATGATACAGGGCATGTATATTATGCAGGCATCCCCTGAAAAAAGGAGAAAAATAGATGACAAGAGACGAAAGGACCATGAGACAAAAAACAGACAAAAGCAGACAGCTAAAGAGCCGGGGGCGCAGGGAAGTCAACAGAGAAGGAGAAAACCGGCAGCAGGCGGCAAAAACAGCACGAAGACACAGAAATAGAGAGTATGCGGTTGTTACATATTTTTTCCTTATAGTTTTTGTTGGATTGATAGGTTATTTCTTATATTTCCAATTTGTAAAAAGCGACGAATTCATCAACAGCCCATACAATTCGCTGCAGGATCTTTTCTCTAAGAATGTAGTGAGGGGCGAGATACAGACTAAGGATGGACATGTCATAGCACGGACAAATGTCAGCTCGGATGCATCTGAGACAAGGGAATACCCTGACGGCAGATTGTTTGCGCATGTAGCGGGCTTTGCCGTAAATGGTAAGGCCGGGCTTGAAAAGCAGGAAAATTTCTCATTGCTTCGCTCCCATGAGTTTTTCCTTGACCAGATAGTAAATGATATAAGCGGTAAGAAAAATACCGGTGATAATGTCATAACCACACTGGATTACGAAGCACAGGCGGCTGCATACAATGCACTTGACGACTATGAAGGTGCTGTCATTGCAATTGAGCCGAAGACAGGAAAGATTGCAGTTATGGTGTCAAAGCCTGATTATGACCCAAATACCATCGCAAGTGACTGGGAGAGCGTAAACGGTGAGGGCAGCACTTCTCTTTACAACAGGGCAACACAGGGACAGTATGCTCCGGGCTCAGTGTTTAAGATTTTTACAGCACTTGAGTATTATAACGAAAATCCGTCTACATACAACGACTATAGCTTTGATTGTGACGGCAGTATTACAAAGGACGGCTTTACAATCCACTGTGCCGGCAATAAATCACACGGACAGGAGGACTTAACAAAGTCGTTTGCCAAGTCGTGCAACTCGTCATTTTCCAATATAGGTCTTTTGGTGGATAACAATAAGCTTAATACCTTGTGTGACGATATGCTTTTCAACAAGAATCTGCCTATAGCCTTTGATTCAAAAAAGAGTAAATTTGCACTGGATAACAATGCTTCGTCAGCTCTGACCATGCAGACCACGATAGGACAGGGAAACACGCTTGTTTCACCGCTTCACATGTGCATGATTGCCGGTGCAATCTGCAATGATGGAAATCTGATGAGACCATATCTGGTAGACCATACGGAAAATGCGAGCGGGGCGCTTGTGGAGCAGAATAAACCGGCTTCATACAAGCAGATTATGTCAAAGGATCAGGCAGCTTTTCTCCAGAATCTTATGGCAGCAGTGGTATCTGATGGAACAGGCGCAAAGCTAAGCAATCAGAGCTATGAGGCCTTTGGAAAGACCGGAACTGCCCAGGTATCAGATTCTACAGACCAGACCAATGCCTGGTTTGTGGGTTATGGAAAAAAGGATGGCTACAATGATCTGGCAATCGCAGTAGTTGTGGAGGATTCGGGTGCCGGAAGCACATATGCGGTGCCGGTGGCAAAAAAGGTATTTGATAAATATTTCAATGAATAGGCTTGTTGCACTTTTTTTAGAAGTAGGTTATACTTAAGTGTAATGACAGACGTTATCGTTCATATTTCGCTTGAACTGACAGATAGCGTTTAAACCACACTTGGAGGAATGGCAATGATAGAAGCAACGAGCTGTGGCGGTGTGGTAATCTTTCGTGGCAAAATATTACTCTTATACAAGAACTACAGGAACAGGTACGAGGGGTGGGTACTGCCCAAGGGAACTGTGGAATCTGATGAAGAGTACAAGGACACTGCAATCCGTGAAGTGAAAGAGGAGACTGGTGCCAGTGCAACGATAATCCAATACGTGGGTAAGAGCCACTATTCTTTTACCGTGCCACATGATACAGTAGGAAAAGGATGTACACTGGTATCTTATGATGGGCGAAAGTTATTATAGTAAACCGCAAAGAGAAGAGTATTTCATGGATTCAGGGTTTTACAAGTATCACGAGGCATATCATCTGCTCAAGTTTGCAAATGAGAAGCAGATACTTGAGAAGGCTTATAATGAGTACCTGGATTTAAAGAAAAGTAACTTATGGGGGACACACAAGTATTATTAGTATTATTAAAAAGCAGTTTTAAAACTGCTTTTTGAGGTTTTGGAATGAAATGGTATGAGGATTTATTTGTAGGAGAGTCTGTTTACCGGAAAGATAAAGAAAATCAAGTGGAAGATAGAGCATAATGCCGGCATGCTTCACACATACATCATCACGTTTCCGTCAAATGAGGAAAATCTTTTAGGATATCATTCCGACAAGAGAATTGCTGCAAAAGGGATATCCTAAGAAGAATCTGCACATAATCGCAGTAGCGGGTAATTATGATGAGGCACTTTTGCTGGCCTGTGATATTGTTAAGGAGACATACGAAAATACAGGTAAAACTGATGTGAAGAGCTATTTAAAGAGCAGACGGAGGAATTAGATATATGATATTTACGATTTTAAAGGTCATAGGCACTCATACTCCTTGTAGTGCTTGCTCTTATACTACAGC
>ENA-OQNM01000804-OQNM01000804.1-human-gut-metagenome-genome-assembly--contig:-NODE-804-length-10659-cov-2.608431_pt1 | contig 10659 bp, 14 predicted proteins | sample MGYA00242632_ERZ504886 | MGnify/ENA primary metagenome ERZ504886 (study PRJEB26092, sample SAMD00036424) | human gut metagenome | host: Homo sapiens | study: EMG produced TPA metagenomics assembly of... | reverse complement strand
GAATCCGCGGTATTCTCAGCGAATAATCGATACATAAGCGAATTGGCGGGAATGATCGGTATATCTGTGGACCATTCCCCGCCAATCTATAAATCAGCGATCTGTAATCAGCAATCACTGATCATTCTTGATGGCATCCAAAGCGGGAATCTTCACAGCCTTATTGGCCGGGCCGAAACCTGCTACCACACCAACGGCGATCGAAAACAGCATGGCCACCATAAAAAGCCACCACGGAATCACCGAAATGCGAGTCACATCGTCGCCGCCCATAATCGCTTTGCCGATATTCTCAATGCTGAATCCACCCAAAGACGCCATATTGATGCCTATCGAACCAATCGCGGAAATCAAGCAAGCGATCACACCGCCGACAAGGCCGATCGCACCAGCCTCGCACAGGAACATCATGCGAATATCGCGCACATAGCAGCCAAGAGCCTTCATAATGCCGATTTCCCGAGTGCGTTCCGACACGGACATAATCATGGTGTTGGCAATACCAATCGCGGCAACGAAGAACGACACCGCGCCGATGCCGCCCAAAGCCAACTGGATGCCCCGCGACTGCTTTTCGATCTCCTTACGCGTTTGCTCAAACGAGGAAGTCTGATAACCGGCGCCCTTGATTTGCGCTTCAACGTCGGCAACGTCTTTGATGTCTTGGGTGTGCACCAATACCTGATCGTAAACGACCTTGCTTGACATGTTGGTCTTGGTATCCCCCGATATTTTGGCGTTCAACGTTTTCATATCGTCGATGCTCATCACAATGCCGGAAGTGAACGCATCATAGTTGTTGGCGGAGGAATCAATGACACCCACCACCGTGTATGGCATGGTAATGGTGGGACTCTCACCACTGCCGGAATCGGATGGCGCCACGGATCCGCCGCCCACCTTGCGGTAGTCGTCGGGACTTTGATAGTTGGCTCCGGTAATCAACGTGATTTTGGAGTTCAGCATATCGAAGAACGGGTCTTCGCCTTCGGATTGGGCGCAACCGTGCTCATCGCAGTAATAACCGCCCGCTTCTATACGATGATTGTTCGGATCTGACGCATACTTGTCGTAGAACGAATACACGAAGGATTTGCCCGCCAACACTTCGCCGGCACGCATCGGAAGACGTCCGCTGGCCAATTTATAGCCGGATTCTTCCAATTGCGTGGCGTCGACTCCCACCACGTTGACATATTGCGACACGTACCGGGAGCCAGCTCCTTGCGTGGCATCCACACTGTATGACATCGTTTTCTGAGGAAGCACTCCGGCCACACCGGCAATGCTGCGGAAATTCTGCACGGCGTCATCGTCGAGTTTCGCCTGTTCGCCGTCGGCACCGCTCACGCTGGATGACGTTGCCGTGGAATGCGAGCCTCCGCCGTCCGCATATACGGTGATGTCGTTCAGGTTGCCCATGTTTTTGAGCATCTGCTCGTTCTGTTCGTTGATGCCTTGGCCAATGGAAATCATGAGCACGATCGAACAGCAGCCGACGATCACGCCAAGTACCGTAAGAATCGTACGCGATTTGCGACGCAGCAGATTCTGCGTGCATGAACGTGCAATATCCGAAAATCGCATGCTCACTCCTTGGCGGAGGGCACGGAATCAATCACCTGGGTCGGCGCGTCAATGGCACCAGCCGTATTAGCCGCACCATCATCAGCACCTGCATGCGAATCGGAGGGATCCCAATCCCAATCGTCATCCTCGGCAGCCTTCTTCGCCTTCTTGCGGCGACGCACAACCACCACAACCACAATGGCGATCACGGCAACGACAGCCACGGCAACGACAATCCACACCCAAGTCGGAATGCCTTGATTTTCCTGCGGGTCAACATCCATACCGGGATCGGCGGGAGCCGGAGCCTCAGACACCGTAATCTTCACCGGCGATTCCTTGGTCTGCTGCTGGCCGTCGGCATCCTCGTACGTCACCTTCAGTTTGGCATCATATTCGCCGGCCGCATCCGCAGTGAAAGCGAATCCGATGGAACCAGAAGCGCCGGACGCCACATTGCCGATATACTGCGTGGCTTGCGTGGCGGTGATGCCGTCACCCTCAATGGACGCTTCGACATTGGATACATCCCCCTTGCCCTTGTTCACGTATTCCATGGAAATGGTGGATTCCTCGCCCGCATTGATGGCGTCTGGAAGCACGGGATCGCCCAGTTCGAAACGGTCGGGCTGCGAAACAGGTACGGAAATCTTGATATCCGAAGTGTTGGAATTGCGGGTGCCGCCATCGACATACTCGTATTTGAAGTTGATATCGATGCCCTGCGCGCCGTTCTTCGCACTCGACAGCACCTGCATGGGCACGGTCTGGGTCAGGGAATAGCCCGCCCACAGCGAATCGTAATAGAACGTGTTCGTACCGCCGGAAATGGCGAAATTCTCGCCACCGTCAACGGTCACGACCATATTGCCGACCGCCACCTTGCCCATATTCTGGAAGGTGAAGCCAAGATCGAAATTCGTGCCGACCGCCACGGAACCGTCGCCATAGGTGAAGTTGGTGATGATGATGTTCGGCACCGGACCGGCCGGCTGCACGGTGGAGCCGCCGTTGTTGTTGTCGTCAGTGCCATCACCGTCTTCGGCGAGCGCCGTCGGCACAATGCAGGTCAGCGCGATGGCGATGGACGCCATCAATGCGATGAGCATGTTGATGAATTTTGCGGAATGGTTGCTGTTACTCATGGAATTTCCTTCTCTTCTCTGCCGTCACGCGTTGTTCATCAGACGGTCATCGATGATGCGTCCGTCAAGTAGCGTTACGATACGGTCGGCATATTGCGCCATATTGTCATCGTGGGTGACGAGCACGATGGTTTGGTCGAGGTCGCGAGCGAACGCGCAGATCATGTTCATCACGTCGGTTTTGGTTTTGGAGTCGAGGTTGCCGGTCGGTTCGTCGGCGAATACGACTTGCGGTCTGGCTGCGAACGCTCGCGCGATGCCGACACGCTGTTGCTGTCCGCCCGACATTTGCGTCGGGTAGTGGTTCATGCGTTTGCCGAGCCCTACTCGTTTCAGCATTTTCTTGGCGATTGCCTCACGCTTGTTTTTCGGCATGCCTTGGAACATCAGCGGCATTGCCACGTTTTCCACGGCAGTCAGATTGGGAAGCAGGTTGTATGACTGGAATACGAAACCAAGATGTTTTTGCCGAAATTCCGCCAATTGCCGTTCATTCAACCGAGAAATGGGCACTCCCCCGATGCGCACGCCGCCTTTGGTCGGTTTTTCCATGCCTGCTAGCTGGTTCAGCAGAGTGGATTTGCCAGAACCGGATTCGCCGTAGATACAGCAGATCTGCCCTTGCGGAATGGTGAGATTGATGCGTTCCAGCGCCACGACGGTTTCATCGAGCACCGGATATTCCTTACGCAGATTCTTGACTTCGATGATGGGTCTGCGCGTCCCCGCCATCGACTCTTGCCCTTCATGATCTGTCATAGTCTTCATTGCCCTCCCCCACACGGCGTCAATACGTCTGTCCCACAACCGAGTTTATACCGTTTTCCAGTTCCCTGCATCCCTTAGGGGAATACCCCGAGAAGCACAGACCCCCGTCTCACATCCTCCTAAAACAACCCTAACTAGGGTGGTTTTCTCGTTTCGTGCCAAAAACACTTCGTTTCGTGCCAGACGGCAAAATCCCCGAATCTCGCAAAAATAGAATGAAAACAACGAGGCAGACATTCGGATGACGTTGTCGGAAGCGTCATCCGCATATCACACAAGGGGAACCATCATGCGTCGTCGTTTTACTCAAACCGAGGTGTATTACCTGAACACCCTGCCCGCGGTGGAGCGAGCTTCCATGGACCGCATCACGTACTCGAAGGAATTTCAGGTGCGTTGCATGGCGCAATATCTGCGCGGCAACGGTCCTACCAGTATTTTCGCCAGCGCAGGTCTTGATCCGAAAATCATGGGAGGCAAGCGCATCGAACGCGCGATCGCCCGTTGGAAAGCCGATCCGAAAATCATGCTTGAAGCACAGACGTTGGCAAACAAATCCGATTCCGGGCAGCGCGATCTGCTGGTGATCACCCAAGCCATGACCATCAAATGGCTGGAAAAGAAAGTCATGGACCTGCAGAAACAGCTTCACCTGCTTGAATCACATGCGATGAACTGCTCACTGCCGAATTCAAACTCCAGGGAAGGTCTTGTCAGCATGGCGTGACATACGCCGAAACGTATGACATGCGTGCGCAAAACACGGTCATTGCCGACAGGCCAATCACATAGACGTGCGTTGCGGTACGGCAACGCGCCAAACAATAATCCCTCCTTTCACCGCCGCGCTCTCCGTCACATATAAGCGGCCGTCTCGAAAGGAGGGATTCTTCATGCCTCTGGAACGTCAGCGAAACATCCTCGCCCCGTATCGACACTCTGCATTTCGTGTATAAAACGCGCTGTCCTTACTCTGCATTTCGTGTAAATGCCTTAATTTTCAAGGAGTACACCATGCTCTTCAGGCGCAAGGCATATCAAACACTCATGGCTTGGAAAAGCCCGTCGAATGGCAAGCGCGCCATGCTTATTGAGGGAGCACGACGTGTTGGAAAAAGCACTTTGGCGCAAGAATTCGCACAACACGAATACGAAGGTCATCTTGTCATCGATGCAGAGCATCGGCACGGCTATTTTGCGACTATTTCGCAGCTTCGTCCGCGGACATCATGGCCTGGGTGATCTGGTCGCGCATCTCGTTGAAACCGCCAGGCGTCGAAGCCGGCAACACCACCGGTCTTCGCATTCTGCGACGAGGCGAGATTACGCATGGTGTCGAGATACTGGTTGAACAACACCACATTGTTCACGTCGTTCACGTTCATGCCGACTGCCTGCAGACTCTTGATCTGGTCGACGATACCGTTGGCGATCTCGCGACGGTAGTTGGCCTGACCTTCACCCTGAAGACGGGTCTTCTCAGCCTCGGCTGCCGCCTGGGTCTCGATCTGAATACGCTGGGCTTCGGCGCGCTGACGGGTGGCCTCCTTCTCACGCTGGGCAGCGTTGATGGAATCCATGGCGTTCTTGACCTGCGGACTCGGATCGATGGCAGTGATCAGCGTCTTGACCACAGTGAAACCGAAGCGGGACATTTCGTTGCCGACGGTCTTCTGTACGTCAAAGGCCACATCGTCCTTACGGGAGAAGGCATCGTCCAAAGACAATGCAGGAATGGCGGAACGCAGCGCATCCTCCATGTAGGAACGCAGCTGACCAGCCGGATCACGCAGCTCATAGTATGCGGTGGCCACATTGCTCGGGTCAACACGGAACTGAGTGGACGCCACCACCGTGACGAACACATTGTCAAGCGTCTTGGTCTCCAACTGCACATTAAGCTGATTGACGCGCATGTTGGTTTTCATGGCGATACGGTCCACGAACGGGATTCGAATATGAATGCCGGCGAACTGCACCTTGTTGAATTTGCCGAAACGCTCAATAATATAGGCCTGCTGCTGCGGCACGATAAACAACGTGGACAGGAACAGGAACGCGACGATAAGTGCAATGACAAGGAGCGTAATAAGGAACGGCATGACATTACTCCCTTCTTTGGTTTTCTCTCGAAAGCCTGTTGATTGACGGCTTTCCGTAGGTTCTGCAACCATTGCCGAACCCAAGCAAAAACTTACCAAAGAATGCAATCACGTGCAGACAATGTCCGCGAGTTGGGCAAAGTCCATTCGGAAGCCGGACATCGACCGTCCGGAAGCCGACCCACATACGTCTACGAGCCGAACAGGAGACAATTCTCCTTGTCCGACTCGTGAGATGGCATACGCAATGTTGAATCAGATCAGGCCGAGTTCCTTGCATTTGGCTTGCAACTGCGTGGCCGAAGGCTCCACCAGCCATGAGCCATCGGCGAACCGAATCACGGGAATGTGCTGTTGTCCGCTGATCGCAATGGCCTTCTCTGCAGCACCATCCTCATGCTCGATATCATGAAGGCTGTAGGCGACCCCGAAACGGTCTAATGCTGCCTTGGCTCGATGGCAGTCGCCGCACCAGTCGGCTCCATAGAAATCAATTGCCGCATTGTCAATCATAAAATCACTCCTTACGAGGCATTAATCTCATCAAATTTAGGCGATGCCTCAAGCAACATCTTCGTATACGCATCTTTAGGGTGTCGTAACACGGAACCGACAGCTCCATATTCGACAAGATGGCCGTCTTTCATTACCGTCACCTCATCCGCAACTTCCTGAACAATGTCCAAATCTCATACTCATGCCCCGACAATCCCGGATAATGCACGGATTTTACCAGCGGATGCAGCAACAGATAGCTGGAGATCGCACGCGCGTTCTCCTGCTGGCGGTCCATGCGCAGGGCGAGCGTCTGAATACCACGACGCACCGAATCGCATTCGTTCGGCGCAAGCACGCCACCCAAACGATTCTGCGCGAAGTAGACACGTTTGCCCAACCCGTCGTCCTTGACCACCACAAGACCGGCGTTGACTTCGGAATGGCCGGCCAGATACTTGGTAGCGGAATGGATGACGATGTCGGCACCTTGGTCGAGCGGCAGCTGCAGATACGGGGTAACGAATGTGTTGTCGACAATGGAAATCGCACCATAGCGATGAGCGATTTCAGCAATCTTCGTCACATTGTTGACCTGCAGCAACGGATTGGTAAGAACTTCGAAATACACGGCCTTCGCCGGACAACCATGCGCGGGTCCCTTGGCGGAGTGCCCGGAAACAGCGGCATCAAGCGCTTCGTAGTCGGCGGGTTCACGGCTCCGGTGTTGTTGTCGTTGACCGGCAGTCCGTGGACAAGCTGAGTGTTGAATCTGGTCATGATGTGCACCCCCTTGTGTTGTGGTTCATTGCCGCGTGCCATTCACGCGGTCGCTGGTACCCACTAAACCGCATCCTGCGTTTCAACGCGCGCCGTACCTTATCAACGTTGGCTATAGAACGCGCGAATCGCCATAACATTTTCCTGTAAGCAGCTATCAAACGGCGGAGATGCAAGACACCGCACCGCAATCGCAAAAACGTCGCCTGCATAAGGAGCGTGTGTCGGTTTCCTAAGGGAAAGACGTTTCGATGGCAATTGGAGGATGGGACGTCCACAACCGATCGAAAGACGATCGCAAACAATCGGAGGAAAATAGGAAAAGCGATTGTGCAAGCACACAATCGCTCATCCATGCAAAAAGGCTACGTAGGAAAAATTACGCTAGCACAGCAGCCACCCGGCGCACAGCCTCACGCAACTGGTCCTCGGATTTAAGCAGGCTGAATCGTACGTAATCCTTGCCCACTTTGCCAAAACACATGCCCGGCAGCGCGGCGACGGCCGCACGTTCCAACAGCATGTCGGCAAACTGTTCACCCGTCTGATCTTCAGGAGCATGCACCCAAGCGTAGATGCCACCGTCTGAATCGAAAACATCAAGTCCGACTTCACGCAATCCACCTGCCACGATTTCGCGACGAGACGCATACCGTTCCGCAAGTTCGGCCACACAGCTCTGATCCGACAGCAGTGCCACAGTGCCCGCGTCTTGAATGCTGGACGTAACCATGGAACCCATTTGATAGTGGTACTGCTTCACATGAGAAACAATGTCGTCGTTGCCCGCGATGAAACCGGCACGCCAGCCGGCCATCGCATACATTTTCGACAGCGAGCATACTTCCACCGCAACATCGAAGGCACCCGGCAGCGACAGTATGCTGATTTGCTGCGCATCGACCCCCAATCCCGCATAAGCGAAATCCTACACGATCGCGAAATGATATTCATGAGCCAAATCGATGGCACGTTGCAGAAACCCACGCGGAGCCTGCGCACCCGTCGGATTGTTCGGATAGTTGAGCACCAGCACTTTCACACGATTCCACACCTGCGCAGGCACCGCATCCAAATCAGGCAGGAAGCCGCGCTCTGGCAGCGACGGCAGCAGCACCTCCTCGGCACGGCTCATCACCGTCATGCAATGATACGAGGGGTAATATGGATCCGCATACGCCACAGCATCGCCCGGCGAAACAAGCACGGCGAACAACGCAGCCAAACCATCGACCGCGCCCTCCACGGCAAAAAGCTGTGTTTCCCAATCAACCTCAACACCATACGTGTTGCGATACCACTGTTCGGCAGCCTGCAGAAAACTCGGTTTGCCGTCGAACGGCGAATACCGGGCATTGGCCGGATCGTCAACCGCCTTTTTGGCCACTTCTCGAATGAAGTCAGCGGGGAACGCATCCGGATTGCCTTTGGCCAGGTCGATCACGTCGGCCCCGTCCGCAACCGCGGCAGCCACTTTGCGATCCATATCGGCGAACACATTCGGCGGAATCGACTGCGCCACCGTAGTGAACGCAACAGGAGAAACATACGAAGTCATTCATCAACCCTCCCTATCATCGTGCGACTGTATATGCGCACATTCACGCATATACGCAACCATCAGTGCGTCACCTTGCGTGCGAACCAATCGCCGATCCATTGAATGATCTGCACAATGACGATCAGAATAATAACAATCACGACGAGCACGCCGGTTTCGTAACGGTTATAGCCGTATTGAATGGCCATATCGCCGATGCCGCCAGCGCCGATCGTTCCGACCATTGCGGAATAGCCAATCAGTGAAATAATGGTGAGCACCACACCACGAATGAACGACGGCAAGGCCTGAGGGAATACCGCATCCACAATGATTTGGCGTGTGGTGGCACCAGTGGAGATGGCAGCTTCAAGCAAGCCCGGATCAACTTCGGAAAACGCGCTTTCCGCGATTCGCGCAAAGAACGGCACCGCGGCGATCGACAGGGAAATTGCGCCACCTGTCGGCGTGTAAGGATCACCCAGAATCAATTGCGCAACCGGAATGAGCACCACCATAAGAATCAGGAACGGCAGCGAACGAATCGCGTTGACGATGAAACCGACAATAACGTTCAACGCATGATTCGGCGTGAACAAACGATTTTCGGTCAAATACAGCAGCAACGCCACCAACGTGCCCAACACCACGCCGATAATCGCCGACACCACAACCATGTATGCCGTGTCGATCAACGCCTGACCGAGATTGTCTTGAAGGATTTCCAGAGTTTCTTCCATTGTTCTCACGCCTCCTGATTATCCGCAGCTTCGGCGGCCACAACCAGCTGCCCACGATCAAGTTCCCGATAGCTGAACACATGCGTTCTCAACGTATTCAACGCCTGCACCAGCGGCTCCCCCGCGCCAGAAACGAGCACAATCAGAATGCCGATGGCCTGCGAACCGAAATATTCCACATTCGCATGCAGCACGTCGATGCTCACGCCGTAATCCTGCGCGACCCGGCTGATGAGCGGTTCGAGTGCCGCATCCCCCTTGTATCGCAGTTCCACGATGGTGCCGGCCGGCAGCGACGGCACCAGCTGCGCGGCACCGCAATGCCCAGATAGCGTTCCACCACGCTTTGGTGGTCGGATTGCTCGGCGTGCTGACACGTCGAAGGTGTTGCCTTGCTCCACTACCACACCGTTTTCCATAACGGCCACTCGGTCGAAAATCTGCTTCGCCACGTCAAGCTGATGCGTGATGAACACGATGGTAATGCCCAGTTCGCGGTTGATGCGTTGCAGAAGCGCCAGAATGCCTTCCGTGGTTTCCAGGTCAAGTGCGCTGGTAGCTTCATCGCACAGCAGGATTTCCGGCTTGTTGGCGAGCGCACGTGCGATGGATACACGCTGTTTTGCCCGCCCGACAGGCTTGACGGGTAGCTGTCGATTTTGTTTTCCAAACCGACCAGTGCCAGCAGTTCGCGGATGCGTGCCGACCATTGCGCTTTCGGATATCCGCCGGCTTTCAGCGCGAATTCGATGTTCTTGCCGACCGTGACATTGGTGATCAGGTTGAATCCTTGGAAAATAAAGCCGATTTTCTTGCGCAGGTCGCGCAGCTGACCGCCTTTGAGTGCGGTGATGTCGCTGCCGTCGATCACCACATGACCGCCCGTCGGTCGTTCCAGCAGGTTGATGGTGCGCACCAACGTGGATTTGCCTGCTCCGGAGAAGCCCACGATGCCGAAGATTTCGCCTTTTTCCACGCTGATGTTCACATGTTTGACCGCTTCGACGGTTCGTCCGCCTTCATGAAAGGTCACGGACACGTCGTTGAGTTCAATAACGCTCATGGTTCGTTCCTCATTCCGTTCAAGTACGTGTTTACGTTCGTTCGATACGTTTCGTTCGATACGTTTCGTTTGATGAATCTCGTTTGCATAAAGCCCGTATGAGTTTCCCAATTCATACGGGCCTTTGCATATTACCTATCGCCGCGCTGCAGCGGTCACCAAGTGGTCGGCTTGCCGAAATCCTTGAACTCGCTCTTGGCGATGGCGTCCTTGAATTTCTGACTGACGAGCAGTTTCTTGACGGCCTTGCCGAAGTCGGAATCGACGTCCTGGGTACGGACCACGAACACTTCGATCACGCCACCATCCTGCTTTTCCATGGCGAGCGCGTCGGCAGGCGTTCAGATCAGCAGCCCAACGAATAGTTGCCCGGCACCAGAGCCACATCAACGTGTCCAAGGAACGGGACCGAGCGTGTGCAGCATCGATCGTTTTGATTTTGTAGGTTCTTCGGTAG
>ENA-OQNM01000803-OQNM01000803.1-human-gut-metagenome-genome-assembly--contig:-NODE-803-length-10670-cov-2.321161_pt1 | contig 10670 bp, 6 predicted proteins | sample MGYA00242632_ERZ504886 | MGnify/ENA primary metagenome ERZ504886 (study PRJEB26092, sample SAMD00036424) | human gut metagenome | host: Homo sapiens | study: EMG produced TPA metagenomics assembly of... | reverse complement strand
GCGGTGCGGGCCGCAGCCCGGTCATCCACGCCCACCATCGAGAGGTTCGGGAAATCCAGTTCGTCGGAGACCAGCGTCGTCAGCACCGCGGGGACGGTGATGTTCGCAAAGCCCTGCTGGAAGTTCGCCACGCTGCCGCCGAGGAATATCATGCCTTTGGGCTTTATCTCCCGCAGGATCTTTTGGGCGGCGTCTATCTCGTTGGCATTCTCGTCCAGATAGGAGACGATGCCGCTGTACCCGTAGAGGGTCGCGGCCCGCTGCAGCTGAACGAGGAAGTCCGAGAAGAAGAGGTTCCGGGTACCCTTGACCACTAAGACGAGGCTGCGGGACTGCTGGATCTTCAGCTGCCGGGCGTTGGTGTTTGGCACAAAGCCCGACTCCCGCATCATCTGAAGCACCTTTTCTTTCGTTTCGGGTACGCACATCCGGCCGGTCATTGATGACGCGGGAGATGGTGCTGACGGAACAGCCGCTCAGACGGGCAATGTCTTTGATGGTCATGTTCGGCATTCCGGGAAGCACCTCTCTTTCGGTCGAAGTTCTGGTTTTTACTGAAATCGTGCGGGAACGATGTCGGGAACGGTTTCAGTGACTATAGTATGGCATAATTTGTGGAATAAATCAATAACCCTGAAACACTTTTGGCAGAATTGCATAACAAATTGACCCTCCTTTGTGCAGGTTGATTTGCCCGCAGAGCGAAAAGCAAATTGATTTCCGGTAATTACCGGTACGCGTCAGAATCTCCCGGGACGACCGTACTCTTTTGTAACTTTTAGAGCAAAAAAGCGCGTTCTCATGCAGGATGGATACAAGCTGAACCGACGGGCCGGAGCAAAAATAAGCCGAAAAAATCCCGGTATCCCTGCCGCCGGAGCGGAAAGGATACCGGGAATGAGATCTCTGGGGTTTACTCGGCGCGCAGGGCTTTGACGGGGTTGCACTTGGCTGCGCCGCGGGCCGGGATGATGCCGGCCAGAATGGTGAGCAGGGTAGCCAGTGCCACGAGGAAGAGGGCTGCATCCACGGGCAGGGAGGCAACGAGGGTCGAAGTGCCGGAGACTTTCTGGATGATGATGTTTCCGGGGATGAGCAGTATCTCGCTGAGGACGATGCCCATGACGCCCGAGCAGAGGCCGATGATGAAGGTCTCTGCGTTGAACACCTCGGAGACGTTCCGCTTGGAAGCGCCGATGGCGACGCAGGATGCCGATCTCCTTCCGGCGCTCGAGGACGCTGATATAGGTGATGACGCCGATCATGATGGAGGAGACTGCCAGCGAGATGGAGACGAAGGCCACCATCATGCTGCTGATCATGTCCACGATCTCGGTCACGCTGGTCATCAGGGTGCCCACGAGGTCGGTGTACTGCACCATCTTTTCGTCTTCACCCTTTGCAGACATCCCGGCGTTGTAGGCATCCAGCTTTTCCAGGATGGAGGCCTTGCTGGCGAAGTCCTTCGGATAGATCTTGATCTGGCTGGGGGCGGCCTCGTCCGCGTAGCCGAAGGCCGTCAGGTTGGCCTCATAGGTGGCGGAAGAGGAGCGGAGGGTGGAGCGCATCAGCTCGGTCAGCTCGGAGGCGGTCATGTTGAGCTGGATGGCCTTCTGGAAAGCCGACGCGTCGATCTTGATGGCGCTCTCCATCTGGCTGCTCAGCTTGCCGATGTTTTGCTGGATGGCCGTCTTGAGCTGGGACTGTATCTGGTCCTGGAAGGTGACGATGCCCTTCTGGATGGCAGCGTCCAGCTGGCTTTTCAGCACCTCTGTGATCTGGTCGGAGTAGGTCTCCATCACGGTCTGGATGGTGGTCTGCAGAGCGCTCGAGAGCTGGCCCTGCAGCTTGTCCGGGTCAACGAGGTCTTTCATGGACTCGGCCATCAGCTTCTGGAACTGCTCCGACTTGAGGTAGGCAGAAAAGCTCCACTTCTTGAAGTTGAGGATGCCGTTGCCGATGATATATTTCTTATAGTCTTTGAACACCTTCTGCACGAGGTCCTGCAGAGCCTCCGGCGAGACGGAGAGGTCCAGCTCTGCAAAGGCGTCGCTGAGGTCGATGTCGGGCAGCTCGTCGATGTCGAGGGAAAAACTCCGAGAAGTCGATGAGGCTGCTCAAATCGAAACTGCCGCTGCTGAGGTCGAAGGCACCGTTCAAATCGAAGTCGAGGGCATCGGCATCAAAAGAGAAGGCATTCTTGAGGGCGTTGGTGTCGATGGAGAGAGGCTGGTCAAATCGAAGTCGCGGAGGCTCTCGGCCTTGCCGAAGCTCTCGCCGGTGAGGACGTTGGTGGCGGGGTCGGCCATCTGCTGTTTCACGATGTCGCTGTCGGCAGCGTCCTTCATGACCTTCTCGGTCAGGGAGGCGGGGTAGGCGATGCCGGAGGTGAGCATGGAAGCGGAGGCGGTGTAGTCCGGCTGGACGATGCCCACGATGGTGATGTCCTCGCCGTTCTCCACCAGCTGCTGCATATAGTCCTTGTCGTCGGCCTTGCTCTTCCAGATGCCGTAGGTGTCGTCGTAGACGTAGGTGTCGGCGCTGTTCACCAGCTTGAACTTCAGGCCCATCAGCTCGTCGTAGCTGTAGGTGCGGAAGTCGCTGGGGACATCGACGTTCTGGTTCTGGGCGAACTGCTGTATCATCTTGTCCAGCTCGGCGGAGTCCCGCAGACCCATGGAGTAGAGGGCGTAGTCGGTCACAGTGCCGTATTTGCTCAGCACGGCGACACATTCGGTGGGCTTTTCGGGCCAGCGGCCGGCCTTGACTTCGTACTGGGACTTATAAAGGTCACTGTTGGCGGGCAGCTGATAGAAAACGCTGGTGTTGCTGCCCATGCTGTTCATCAGGCTGCTGGTGACGGAGGTGGAGCCGGAACCCGAGCTTCCCAGACCCAGCATCGAGAGGGTGGAGTCCGGGTTGACCTGATGCACACTGCCGTCGGCGTCCTGCCGGTAGATCTGGGGCGAGACGCTGTAGGAATACTCGATGGAGGTGGCGTCATCCGCAATGGTGGACTCGTCGCTGTCGAGATATTTCTTTAAGGAAGTGAGGTCGTTGGACGTCAGGCCCGACACCATCTTGGTGATGAGCTGGCGGACCGAGACCATTCCCTCCACGCCGCCGGAGGTGTCCTTTTTTCCGTCCTCGTCGGTGGGCAGGCCGGTGGCTGTGGTGCCGCCGCTGCTGCCCGAGGACAGAAAGCTCGTGATGTCCACGCCGCTGCTCAGGATCTGCAGCGGGTATTCGCTCAGGGTGGAGCGCTCCATGTCGGCGATGTAGGCGTTGACGCCGGTGGACAGCGAGATGATGAGGGCGATGCCGATGATGCCGATGCTGCCCGCGAAGGCTGTGAGCAGGGTGCGGGCCTTTTTGGTGCGCAGGTTGTTGAAGCTCAGGGCCAGCGAGGTGAGCCACGACATGGACGAACGGCCCATGTTCTTATGGATGGGAGGGGCAAGCTTTGTGTCGTCCGGCTCGAAGGGGCGGGTATCGTCGGTGATAGCGCCGTCCCGCAGACGGACGATGCGGTTGGCATACTGCTCCGCCAGTTCGGGGTTGTGCGTGACCATGACCACGAGGCGGTCTTTTGCCACATCCTTCAGCAGCTCCATGACCTGGATGCTCGTCTCGCTGTCCAGTGCGCCGGTGGGCTCGTCGGCCAGCAGGATGTCGGGGTTGTTGACGAGGGCGCGGGCGATGGCCACGCGCTGCATCTGGCCGCCCGACATCTCGGTGGGGCGCTTGTGGAGCTGGTCCCCGAGGCCCACCTGCCGCAGCGCCTCGGCGGCACGGCGGCGGCGCTCAGCGCCCGATACGCCCGAGATGGTCAGGGCCAGCTCGACGTTGGCGAGGACGGTCTGGTGGGGGATGAGGTTATAGCTCTGGAACACGAAACCGACGGTGTGGTTGCGGTAGGAGTCCCAGTCCCGGTCGGTGTAGCGGCGGGTGGAGATGCCGTTGATGATGAGCTCGCCGCTGTCGTAGCGGTCGAGGCCGCCGATGATGTTGAGCAGCGTGGTCTTGCCCGAGCCGCTGGGGCCGAGGATGGCGACAAATTCGCTGTCGCGCAGGTTGAGGCTGACCCCGTTGAGCGCTGCCTGTGTCAGATCGCCGGTGGTGTATTTCTTTTCGATATTGATAAGCTGAAGCATTGGCCTGCCTTTCCGGCAGCAGAACGGGGAAGTGTCTGCTGGCCTATTCCGCCCGGCATTTGTGGACGGAGAGGGAAACATAGTATCTGCTTGATTTTATCAGAAGAATATGAACAATTTATGTCGTAACGGGTGCCAAGTTCTGTGTTTTCTGCCGAAGGATGGAAAAGCGCTGCATCCTGCGCGGAAAACGCGTCCCAAATCAGGAGGATGCGGCAGATGTGTCTTGATTTTTTGAGCGGTTGATGGTATTCTTGAGACAGTATCCATGTTAATATTTTCAGTGTTCTAAAATTCGACGAAAACTGACGCAAATTTGTCGTTGTAACTCCTTTCGACGCTCCATACAATTTTATACAGTATAGTATAAAGTGATTTGTCCGGCATAAGTGGAAGGGCCGGACAGATGGGGCGAGGAGGATGCAGAATGAAACAGGATACCCCGTTGGTGAGGAGATTTTCGACGCTGGAACCGTATCAGGAGGCGTATACCCTTGCCTGTTCTCTGGAGACGGAGGGACAGGGCTGCTGGCTGACCGTGAGCAGGACAAAGGCTCCGGACGACCTGGCAGACACGGCCCGTACATGGGTCCCGGCCCCGGAAGAGGAGTGCGGACGGCTGCTGCAGTTTTTGTATGAGAATTCGGTCCAGCCGGAGCTGTGGCAGGATGTTATTTCCTGCTGGTATCCGCAGGCGAAGCAGGCAGAACGCCTGCAGGAAGGGAGGCGCGTCGTGTGAGCTATGAGGAACAGGACGTCATATGGCGCGTAGCGCTGGCCAGCTATGACCCCAGAGAGATGCGGGTATGGACACGCTATCTCGAGGAGCGCAACCCGGCCATCCGCTGCACGGGCTACCGCAGCAGTCAGCCGCTGCTGGAACGGCTCGAGCAGGGCGATGTGGACGTTCTGGTGCTGGGCGGCAGGCTGGAGGACATGGACAGCATCCAGTTTCTGCCCAGGATACGCGGCCTTGCCCGCAAGCCTCTGGTGCTTCTGCGGGACGACGGCCGCAACGAGAAGTCGGCAGTGGAGAGCCTGAGTCAGGAGGATGCATGCTACCTCATCCGTCAGGCCACACTGGGAGATATGCTGCAGGAGCTGCGCGCCCCGGCCCATCGCCCGGCGGAGAGCCTGGAAAAGCGCTGCGAGCGCATCTATCGCAGCTGGGGCGTGAGCACCTGCGACGCCAACAAGCGCTACCTGACCGGTGCGCTTCGGGTGATGATGGGCTCCGACCACCGTCTGGCCATCCGCAAGGAGATATTAGGGCCGGTAGCGGAGGAATACGGTCTCACCGTTGCGGCTGTGGACAGCGCCCTCCGGCGGCTGCTGGAGACGCTGGACGAGACTGGTACCCAGACATGGCGGGATTTTCGAAAAGAGTATGGCTTAGAGCGCAGGAAGGTGACCATCGGCCGCCTGCTTTATGCGCTGGAAAGTAGACTGAGTCAGCAGTGAGGTGCTGACCACACGACGCGGAGGTAGAGCAGAATGCGCAGGCGAAACGATGGAGCAGGAGTCTCCCCTCAGGAGGAGTTTGGGGATGTGTGCTTCCATGCCCTTGGCATCATCGACCAGAACCGGGAGTATCTGCAGATGCATCTGCTGGCGTCGGCCGACCTGCCCACCCGGCAGGCACTTTCGGACATCCAGATAGAGTCTGCCCGGCTGGACCGCACGGTACGCAATGCCATAACGCTTTATCAGCTGGAAAATGAAGAGCTGAGCGAGCTGCAGCCTCTGGATCTGTGCGGTCTGCTGGAAAAGGCGGGGCGTCTGGCCCCGGACATCCAGCGGTCGCTGGAAATAACGCTCACGGCGGAGAGCGGGGGCATCGAGCACTGCGCCGTCATGGGCGTCCCCGATGAGGCCGAACAGCTGCTGCTCCACCTCATCTCCAACGCGCTGCGGGCCTGCGATGCAGGCGGCAGGGTGTGGGTGAGCCTGAAACAGAAAAAGACGGGCGTCGCGCTCCGGGTAGAAGACAACGGCTGCGGCCTGATGGAGGAAGACCCCATCGAGAACAACCGCCGCTTCCTCAGCGGCGCAAAGCTGGGCCTCCGCATCTGCAGGCTCATCTGCCGCCGTGCAGGCTGGAAGCTGACGCTGACGGCCCGGCCGGGCGGCGGCACCCGGGCGCAGGTGGTGTTCCCGCTGGCCTCCTGCGAGGACATCCCGCCGGAAATGGAACTCCACTCCGACGAGGAGAACGACATCCGCGCAGCGCGGTTCGCAAGCCGGGCGGCACAGGAGATCCTTCTGCTGCGGAGATATTGAACGAGACAAAAAGGCATCTGCAATGCGGCCGGGACGGCGCAGCGCAGATGCCTTTGCTTTGTGTGCGGGACAGGGAAGAGAGCGGAAAAATTGACAGACGGTAAAGAATCTTAGTAGAAACAGCCCGAAATTCACAGAAAAGTTTGCGAAATTAACAAAATGTTTAACTTTGAAAGGTGATTTTACTGTTTTTAAGGTGTAAAATAATCCCGAATGATTGATTGTCAGCCGGATTTGGTTTATAATACCCGTGTATGCGAGTCTGAAATTTGATTCGTTAGCAAACAACTTCTGCCCGGGCCGGAGAGCCCTGTGTGCAGAGGGAGAGTGCATTGTCCTTCAGGAGGAAAAACAACTGTGAGAGTAGGTCTTGACATCGGCAGCACTACCATCAAATGCGTGGTGCTGGATGAAAACGATACCCTTTTATATTCGACGTATGAGCGCCACTACAGCCACATTCTGGAAAAGGCGCAGGAGCTGCTGCGCCGCATCGACGCAGAGCAGCTGCATGGCCGGAAAGCGCTGCTCAGCATCTCCGGCTCCGCAGGCATGGGCCTGGCCGACAGCTGCGGCGTGCCCTTCGTGCAGGAGGTGTTCTCCACCCGCGTGGCGGTCAAAAAGTTCGTCCCTGCGACGGACTGCGTCATCGAGCTGGGCGGTGAGGATGCAAAGATCCTGTTCCTGACCAACGGCACCGAAGTCCGGATGAACGGCAGCTGCGCCGGCGGCACGGGCGCTTTCATCGACCAGATGGCGACGCTGCTCAAGATGAGTGCCGATGAGATGAACAAGGCGGCCGAACAGGCCACCCGTACATACACCATCGCATCCCGCTGCGGCGTTTTCGCCAAGAGCGACGTGCAGCCCCTCATCAATCAGGGCGCAAAGACCGAGGACATCGCGGCCAGCATCTACAAGGCCGTGGTCAACCAGACCATCGCCGGTCTGGCACAGGGACGCCCCATCCAGGGCAATATCCTCTATCTGGGCGGTCCGCTGACCTTCAGCACCGTGCTGCGCAAGAGCTTCGACGAGGCACTGGGCGTCACCGGCACCTGCCCCGAGAACAGCCTGCTCTACGTCGCGCTGGGCGCTGCCCTCTACGCCGACAAGGAGTTCGTCCTCTCGGATGTGGCCGCTGCGCTGGATGAGTACGCCGCCACGGCGACCTACGCCAGCGAGCCGCCCCTCTTCGCCAACAGGGAAGAGTACGAGGTATTCCATGCCCGCCATATGTCCCACAGCGTGCCGCGGGTGGCGTTCAGCGCCCAGTGCGGCCCGGTGCATATCGGCATCGACTCCGGCTCCACTACTGTCAAGCTGGTGGTCGTGGACGAGCAGAGCCAGATCCTCTACACCAACTATCAGCCGAACCTCGGCAACCCGCTGCCCCTTATCCGGCAGCAGCTGCTGAAAATCTATAAAGAGCACCCCGGCCTCAAGGTGGCCAGCGTGACCACCACCGGCTACGGCGAAGAACTGGTCAAGAACGCCTTCCGCTGCGACTTCGGCCTCGTGGAGACCGTGGCCCACTTCACGGCAGCAAAATACTTCATGCCGGACGTGGACTTCATCATCGACATCGGCGGCCAGGATATGAAGTGCTTCAAGATCGAGGATGGTGCCATCAGCAACATCTTCCTGAACGAAGCCTGTTCTTCCGGCTGCGGCAGCTTTTTGCAGACCTTTGCGCAGGCACTGGGCTACGACGTCAAGGAGTTCGCGGCCCTCGGCCTCTTCGCCGACCGCCCCGTGGATCTGGGCAGCCGCTGCACCGTCTTTATGAACAGCTCGGTCAAGCAGGCCCAGAAGGACGGCGCGTCCATCGAGAACATCTCGGCAGGCCTGTCCATCAGCGTCGTCAAGAACGCGCTGTACAAGGTCATCCGTGCGTCCAGCCCCGAAGAGCTGGGCCGGAAGATCGTCGTGCAGGGCGGTACGTTCTACAATGAGGCCGTCCTCCGCGCCTTCGAGAAGGAGATGGGCGTCGAGGTCATCCGCCCCGACATCGCCGGTCTGATGGGCGCTTACGGTGCGGCCCTCTTCGGCCTGCGCCAGTGCCGCAAGAACGGCCAGACCACCTCCGCCATGATGAGCGAGGAAGAGCTGGAGAGCTTCGACCAGAAAGTCGTCAGCGTCAAGTGCGGCGGCTGCGGCAACCACTGCCAGCTCACCGTCAACACCTTTGCGGATGGCCGCAAGTACATTTCCGGCAACCGCTGCGACAAGCCCGTCACCGGCAAGAGCGAGGACAACAGCCTCAACCTCTATGCCTACAAGCAGCAGCTTCTGGCCAGCTATAAGCCCGTGGCCGGTAAGCGCGGCTCCATCGGCATCCCGCTCTGCCTGAATATGTACGAGCTGCTGCCCTTCTGGCACGCCTTCTGGACAAAGCTCGGCTTTGCCGTCCACACCAGCCCGGTGTCCAGCCGCGGCCTCTATCTGGCTGGTCAGGCTACCATCCCCAGCGACACCGCCTGCTTCCCGGCCAAGCTCAGCCATGGCCACATCAAGGCCTTGACCCAGATGCATCTGGACGCCATCTTCTACCCCTGCCTGACCTACAACATCGACGAGGGTCTGGGCGACAACCACTACAACTGCCCCGTCGTGGCCTACTATCCCGAAGTCCTCGCCGGCAACTGCCCCGAGCTGGAAGGCCAGAAGTTCATCTACGACTACGTCGGCATCCACCGTCCGAAGGATTTCGTCCACAAGATGGCGAAGGACGTGCTGCCCAAGTATTTTGGCGGCATCTCCGAGAAGGAAGTGCAGGAGGCTGCCAACGCCGCCTACGCCGAGTATGAAGCCCACATGGCACAGATCCGGGTCAAGGGCAGCGAGATCATAGATGAGGCCCGCCGTCAGGGCAGGCGGATCATCGTGCTGGCCGGACGCCCCTACCATGTGGACCCGGAGATCAACCACGGCATCGACCACCTCATCACCCGCCACGGCGCGGCGGTGGTCACCGAGGACAGCATCTCCAACCGCGTGGAGAAGTTCCCCACCAGCGTGCTGAACCAGTGGACTTACCACAGCCGCCTGTATGCCGCCGCCAAGTACTGCACCACCCAGAACGATATGGACCTGGTGCAGCTGGTGTCCTTCGGTTGCGGCGTGGACGCCATCACCACCGATGAGACTCGCGAGATCCTGCAGGAGGGCGGCAAGCTCTACACCCAGCTGAAAATTGACGAAATTACAAACCTGGGTGCTGTCAATATCCGCCTGCGCAGCCTGTTCGCCGCGCTGGATGAGCGAGACGAAGATAAGAAGTAACATAGGAGGAACCTATGGAATACAATTACCCCAAATTCACCCCGGAGATGAAGAAAACTCACACCATCCTCATCCCCAACATGGCCATTACCCAGTTCCGCCTGCTGGAATACGCCCTGCGCTACGACGGCTACAAGTGCGAGATTCTTGGCAACTGCGGCAGCGCTGTGGCGCAGCTGGGCCTGAAATATGTCCACAACGACACCTGCTATCCGGCACTGCTGGTCATCGGCCAGTTCCTCGACGCGCTGAACAGCGGCAAGTACGACCTCGAGCACACGGCCCTGCTCATCACCCAGACGGGCGGCGGCTGCCGTGCCTCCAACTACATCCACCTGCTCCGCAAGGCGCTGGTCAAGGCAGGCTATCCGAACATCCCGGTGGCCAGCCTGAACTTCTCGGGCCTCGAGAAGGACAGCGGCTTCCAGATGACTCTGCCTCTGGCCCGCCGGGCCATCGCCAGCGTGTTCTACGGCGATATGCTCTGCGCCCTGCGCAATCAGGTCGCTCCGTATGAGAACGAGAAGGGCGCTGCCGATAAGATGGTAGACCTCTGGGTCGAGCGTCTGGGCCGTGTGCTGCTGGCGGGCAAGGGCTTCACCTCCCGCGAGATGAAGCACACCTTCCCCCTCATCGCAAGGGACTTTAAGTCCATTCCCGTCACCCGTGTGCCGAAGGTCAAAGTCGGCGTCGTGGGCGAGATTTACGTCAAGTACAGCCCGCTGGGCAACAACGACCTGCAGAAGTTCCTCGAGAGCCAGGACTGCGAGGTCAACTTCCCGGGTCTGATGGGCTTCGTGCAGTACTGCATCTTCAACATGGGCGAGGACCATGTCCTCTACGGCGGCAAGCTGGCCATGAAGATGGGTACCGACCAGCTGCTCAACTGGCTGGACAGCGTGGAGCGCTCCATGCTCAAGGCCGAGGCCGACGCCGGTTTCTACGCCCCGG
>ENA-OQNM01000802-OQNM01000802.1-human-gut-metagenome-genome-assembly--contig:-NODE-802-length-10672-cov-2.817259_pt1 | contig 10672 bp, 7 predicted proteins | sample MGYA00242632_ERZ504886 | MGnify/ENA primary metagenome ERZ504886 (study PRJEB26092, sample SAMD00036424) | human gut metagenome | host: Homo sapiens | study: EMG produced TPA metagenomics assembly of... | reverse complement strand
GTTGGTATCAAATTGACACCGGAGCGTTCGTCGGAGCAAGGCTTTTAAAAGCTGCGTAAATCGACTCAATCCTGTTTGCAAAACCCGTTTCGCCCCGGACATATTTTATATGAAGAATTAAAGGCTGCATGTCCACTGCGTGATGATATCATCGGAACAGGATTTGATATGATGATTATGCGTGAGCTGACAGGCGGTTTGTATTTCGGAGCGCGAAAGACAGAGGAAGTAGATGGCGTGACGACAGCAACCGATACACTTACCTACAATGAAAATGAGATCCGCAGAATTGCAAAGCGAGGTTTTGACATTGCAATGAAGCGCCGCAAAAAGGTAACTTCCGTGGATAAGGCAAATGTTCTGGATTCTTCCCGGCTCTGGAGAAAAATCGTAGAAGAAGTTGCAAAAGATTATCCGGAAGTAACGTATGAGCATATGCTTGTCGATAACTGTGCAATGCAGCTTGTGAAAGATCCAAAACAGTTTGACGTGATTCTGACGGAGAATATGTTTGGAGATATTTTATCCGATGAGGCTTCCATGGTGACCGGTTCCATCGGTATGTTATCATCCGCAAGTTTGAATGATACCAAATTCGGTTTATATGAGCCGAGTGGCGGGTCTGCACCGGATATTGCTGGAAAAGGCATTGCCAACCCGATTGCAACCATTTTAAGTGCAGCTATGATGCTTCGCTATACGTTTGATCTGGATAAAGAGGCTGATGCGATTGAGAATGCCGTGAAACAGGTATTAAAAGAAGGATATCGTACCATTGATATCATGCCGCAGGCAGGAGAGAGCACAGAAGGGATTAAACAGGTTGGTACAGCAAAGATGGGCGACCTGATCGCAGAGAGAGTTTAAGGAGAACATAATATGATAAGTGATAACGCAAGGAGCGGTATGCAGCAGGCTCCGGCGCGCAGTCTTTTCAATGCGCTCGGATTTACCGCAGAAGAATTAAAAAAACCAATGGTCGGAATTGTAAGTTCCTACAATGAAATTGTTCCGGGCCATATGAATATTGATAAAATTGTAAACGCCGTAAAACTCGGCGTTGCGGAAGCAGGTGGCGTACCGGTTGTATTTCCGGCAATCGCGGTATGTGATGGTATTGCCATGGGACATGTCGGCATGAAATATTCTCTGGTTACCAGAGACCTGATTGCAGATTCCACGGAGTGTATGGCTATCGCCCATCAGTTTGATGCACTGGTTATGGTGCCAAACTGTGATAAGAATGTACCGGGGCTTCTGATGGCAGCTGCCCGTCTGAATCTTCCGACCGTATTTGTATCCGGCGGACCGATGCTTGCCGGACATGTGCAGGGAAAGAAGAGAAGTCTTTCTTCCATGTTTGAGGCAGTCGGATCTTACGCAGCAGGAACCATGACAGAGGATGATGTGCTTGAATATGAGAATAAAGTCTGCCCGACCTGTGGGTCCTGCTCCGGCATGTATACAGCAAACTCTATGAACTGTCTGACCGAAGCTCTTGGTATGGGACTTCGCGGAAACGGAACGATTCCGGCTGTTTACTCGGAACGTATCAAACTTGCAAAACATGCAGGTATGGCAGTTATGGATATGTTCCGCAAGAATATCTGCGCGCGTGATATTATTACAAAAGAGTCCATCTTAAATGCACTGACAGTAGATATGGCACTGGGATGTTCCACAAACTCCATGCTGCATCTGCCGGCGATCGCGCATGAGATCGGTTTTGATTTTGATATCAGCTTTGCAAACCCGATCAGCGAAAAGACACCAAACCTCTGCCATCTGGCACCGGCTGGTCCTACTTATATGGAGGATCTCAATGAAGCCGGCGGTGTATATGCAGTGATGAAAGAACTGGCAGATATCGGTCTGTTACATACCGATTGTATGACCGTAACCGGAAAGACGATCGGAGAGAACATTGCAAACGCAGTGAACCGCAATCCGGAAGTCATCCGTCCGGTTGATCATCCATATTCCAAGACCGGTGGTCTGGCTGTTCTGAAAGGAAATCTGGCACCGGATGGTTCGGTGGTTAAGCGTTCTGCTGTTGTCGATGAGATGATGGTTCATGAAGGACCGGCAAGAGTCTTTGAGTGTGAGGAAGATGCTATCGCAGCGATCAAGGGCGGCAAGATTGTAGAGGGGGATGTCGTTGTCATCCGCTATGAGGGACCGAAGGGCGGACCTGGTATGAGAGAAATGTTAAATCCGACTTCTGCGATTGCCGGTATGGGGCTTGGCAGTTCCGTTGCCCTGATTACCGACGGACGTTTTTCCGGTGCATCCAGAGGCGCATCCATCGGACATGTTTCTCCGGAAGCAGCAGTTGGGGGACCGATTGCTCTGGTAGAAGAGGGCGATATCATAAAGATCAATATCCCGGAGATGACATTGAACGTAGATGTTTCGGATGAAGAGATGGCCGCACGACGTGCAAAATGGCAGCCGAGAGAGCCGAAGGTTACCACCGGATATCTTAAGAGATATTCTGCACTGGTTACTTCCGGAAACCGTGGAGCTGTCTTGGAAGTGCCAGAAGAGAAATAAAGGATAGAGGGTTAGAAAATGCAGTTGACAGGATCACAGGTGATTATAGAATGCCTGAAAGAACAGGGTGTAGATACCGTTTTCGGATATCCGGGCGGTGCAATCCTGAACGTTTATGATGAATTATACAAACATCCGGAAATCCGGCATGTACTTACATCGCATGAGCAGGGGGCTTCCCATGCAGCAGACGGATATGCCAGAAGTACAGGAAAAGTCGGAGTCTGTATGGCAACAAGCGGACCGGGAGCCACCAATCTGGTGACCGGTATCGCAACTGCGTATATGGATTCCATTCCGATCGTGGCAATCACCTGCAATGTTGGGGTATCACTCCTCGGAAAAGACAGTTTTCAGGAAATTGATATTGCTGGCATCACAACACCGATTACAAAATACAGTTTTATTGTAAAAGATGTAACAAAACTTGCCGATACGATTCGCAGAGCGTTTTCCATTGCGCGGAAAGGACGTCCGGGCCCGGTTCTGGTAGATATCACCAAGGATGTGACTGCCAACAAAACAGAGTATATAAAGAAAGAGCCAAAAATGCCGCAGCCGGATTGTTCGGCATTCAATGAGGATGATTTAAAGAAAGCCATCCAGATGATTGAAAAGGCAAAGAAGCCGTACATATTTGTCGGAGGAGGAGCAATCCTTTCCGGAGCCAGTGAAGTATTAAAGACATTTGTAGAAAAAACAGATGCACCGGTCTGCGACACACTGATGGGAAAAGGTGCATATGATGGAACATCAGAAAACTATACCGGAATGCTTGGAATGCACGGAACAAAGACGTCCAATCTCGGTGTCAGTGAATGTGATCTTCTGATCGCAATTGGTGTTCGTTTTTCTGACCGTGTACTTGGAAATCCAAAGAAATTTGCAAAACAGGCAAAGATTCTGCAGATTGATATTGATCCGGTAGAGATCAATAAAAATATTATCGTAAATCACAGCATTATCGGGGAGTGTGGCAATCGTCCTCGGAAAGCTGAATGAAAAACTTGAGCAGCAGAAACATACCGAGTGGCTTTCCCATATTGCGGATTATCAGAAGATGTATCCTATGATCATTCCAAAGGAAGGGTTAAGTGGTCCGTTTATGATCGCAAAGATCTATGAGATGGCAAAAGATGCCATTATGGTCACGGAAGTCGGTCAGCATCAGATGTGGGCTGCACAGTATTTTAAATACAGTAAACCAAGAACCCTGCTGACATCCGGAGGTCTTGGTACGATGGGGTATGGTCTTGGCGCTGCAATTGGTGCACAGACTGCAAATCCGGATAAGCAGGTGATCAATATTGCGGGAGACGGATGTTTCCGCATGAATATGAATGAACTTGCAACAGCATCCAGACAAAAGCTTCCGTTGATTGAAGTGATTGTCAATAACCATGTACTCGGAATGGTCCGCCAGTGGCAGACACTTTTCTATAAACAGCATTATTCCGCAACGGTTTTAGATGACGGTGTGGACTACGTAAAGATTGCAGAGGCGATGGGCGCAGCTGCCCGGCGTGTGACAACACAGGAAGAGTTTAACGCAGCTTTTCAGGAAGCATTGGAAAGTAAGACGCCGTTTGTAATTGACGCAATTGTGGATTCGGATGACAAGGTATGGCCGATGGTTGCACCGGGGGCTCCGATCAATGAATGTTTCGATGGAAAAGATTTCGAGAGCAAGAATAAATAAGCAACAGCATAGTAAAATATAGGAGGAAGTTTGAAATGAGCAGAGTATACAATTTCTCAGCAGGACCGGCAGTATTGCCGGAGGAGGTACTGCAGGAAGCAGCAGATGAAATGTTGGATTACAGAGGATGCGGCATGTCCGTTATGGAAATGAGCCACAGATCCAAAGTGTTCGATGACATCATCAAGGATGCAGAAAAAGATTTAAGAGAGCTGATGAACATTCCGGATAATTATAAGGTATTGTTCTTACAGGGTGGAGCATCCCAGCAGTTTGCAGCAGTTCCTATGAACCTGATGAAGAATAAGAAAGCCGGATACATTGTCACAGGACAGTGGGCAAAGAAGGCGTATCAGGAAGCACAGATGTACGGAGAGGCAATTGAGCTTGCATCCTCTGCAGATCAGACATTCTCTTATATTCCGGATTGTTCCGATCTGGATATTCCGGATGATCTGGATTACGTTTATATCTGTGAGAACAACACCATTTACGGAACCAAATACAAGAAGCTTCCAAACACAAAGGGAAAGACACTGGTAGCAGATGTATCTTCCTGCTTCTTATCTGAGCCTGTAGATGTGACAAAGTATGGCGTAATCTATGGTGGCGTACAGAAGAATATCGGACCGGCAGGTGTTGTAATCGTAATTGCACGGGAAGACCTGATTACAGATGATGTACTTCCTGGCACACCAACCATGCTCAAGTGGAAGACACAGGCAGACAAAGACAGCCTGTACAACACACCGCCATGCTACGGCATTTATATCTGCGGTAAAGTCTTTAAGTGGCTGAAAAAGATGGGCGGCTTAGAGGAAATGCAGAGACGCAACATTGAAAAAGCAAAGATCCTTTATGATTTCCTGGATGAGAGCAAACTGTTCAAGGGAACTGTCAGAAAAGAAGACCGTTCACTGATGAATGTACCGTTCGTAACCGGAGACAAGGATATGGATGCGAAATTCGTAAAAGAGGCAACCGAGGCTGGCTTCGTAAACCTGAAAGGACATCGTACCGTTGGCGGTATGCGTGCATCCATTTACAACGCAATGCCAAAAGAGGGCGTAGAAAAGCTTGTTGAGTTCATGAAGAAATTTGAGAAGGAGAATGCATAAAATGTTTAATTATACATGCTTAAATCCTATCGCTGGGGTAGGTCTGGATTTATTTTCTGATGATTACAAAAAAGTTGACGATCTGGCAGGCGCTGATGCAGCACTTGTCCGCAGTGCGGCAATGCACGATCTGGATCTTCCGGATTCACTGCTTGCAGTTGCCCGTGCCGGTGCAGGTGTCAACAATATTCCGCTTGACAAATGTGCTGACAAAGGTATCGTTGTATTTAATACACCGGGTGCAAATGCCAATGGTGTAAAAGAACTTGTTTTTGCAGGAATGTTATATGCATCCCGCGATATTGTCGGTGGTATTGACTGGTGTCTGGCAAACCAGAACGATGATAACATTGCAAAAACTGCAGAGAAACAGAAGAAGAACTTTGCAGGAACAGAGATTTCCGGAAAGAAATTAGGTGTCATCGGACTTGGAGCCATCGGTGTGCTCGTAGCAAATGCCGCAACCCATATGGGTATGGAAGTATATGGATATGATCCATATATTTCTGTCAATGCTGCATGGAACTTATCCAGAAGCGTAAAGCATATCAGCAATGTAGAAGATATTTTACAAAGAGTGCGATTACATTACGATCCATGTACCTCTTTTGGATTCTACCAGAAAGATGATTGATGCCAATGCGATCGCAATGATGAAGCCTACCGCAATTGTATTAAACTTTGCAAGAGATCTGCTGGTAGATGAAGAGGCAATGGTTGATGCGCTGGCTGCAGGAAAGATTAAGAAATATGTTTCTGATTTCCCGAATACTACAACTGTTGGAGCAAAGGGATGTATTGTCACTCCACATCTTGGAGCATCTACAGCAGAGTCTGAAAGCAAACTGCGCAATTATGGCTGTCCGTGAGATTCGTGACTACATGGAGAATGGTAATATTACCCATTCTGTCAATTATCCGGACTGCAACATGGGAGCATGTACCACAGCCGGACGTGTTGCGATTCTGCACAAGAATGTCAAGGGTATGATCGGCCAGTATACGACCGTTCTTGGAGAGGCAGATATCAATGTGTCAGATATGACAAATAAGGCAAAGGGTGACTATGCATATGCACTGATCGATGTGGATTCCCAGATTACCGATGATGTGCTGAAAAAACTGCAGGCAATTGACGATGTATTGCGTGTACGCGTTGTAAAATAACAGAAAAGATAAGCATTTTGCTGTATGGCGGTTCGAAAGAACCGCCATATTTTTTCTTGTATAAACGTATTTTTTCCATTATACTAGAAAGGTATATAAACCAGCACAATTTATGGAGGATAATATGGCAGACATAAAACCATTTGTATGTGTCAGACCGGCAGAAGATGTAGTATCTGCAGTGGCTGCATTACCATATGATGTATATAACAGAGAAGAAGCAAAAGAAGTTGTGGCAAAAAATCCAAAGTCATTTCTGGCAATTGACCGTGCGGAGACACAGTTTCCGGATGATGTCGATACCTATGATGACAGAGTATATGCCAAAGCGGCACAGATGTTAAAAGACTGGATCGCAGACGGCACATTTATCCGGGATAACAGAGAATGTTATTACATATATGAACTGACGATGGATGGAAGAACACAGACCGGCATTGCGGCATGTGCATCCATTGATGATTATGCGAATCAGGTCATCAAAAAACATGAGAATACCCGTGCGGATAAGGAACAGGATCGTATCCGTCACGTAGATACGTGCAGTGCACAGACCGGACCGATCTTTCTGGCATACCGTGCCAATGCCGTGATCAATGAGGTTGTGGCAAAGACAAAGAAACAGGATGCCTTATATGATTTTGTTGCGGAAGATGGTATTCGCCACCGTGTTTTTGTAATATCCGATCCGGAAGATATCAAAACGATCCGGAATGCATTTGCACAGATTGGGGAAATCTATATTGCAGACGGACATCACAGAGCTGCTTCTGCGGTAAAAGTCGGATTTAAGCGGAGAGAAGAACATCCGGGATATACCGGAAAAGAAGAATTTAATTATTTCCTTTCCGTTTTATTCCCGGATGAGGAACTGATGATCATGGATTACAACCGTGTGGTACGGGATTTAGGAGATATGACCGAAGAGGCATTTTTATCAAAAATGCAGGAACTTTTTGATGTGCAGGAAATCGGAAACAAAGACGATGTACGACCGGTGAAAAAGGGACAGTTTTCCATGTTCCTTTCTGATAAATGGTATCGTTGTACCATGCGTCCAGAGTCGGTTCCGGAGGATCCGGTAGAAGGACTGGATGTATCGGTATTACAGAATGTACTTTTGGCACCGGTACTTGGAATCGGTGATCCAAAGACAGATAAAAGAATTGATTTTGTCGGCGGAATACGCGGCATGAAAGAGTTAGAAAGAAGATGCCATGAGGACTGTAAGGTTGCATTTGCCATGTATCCGACATCCATTCAGGAGTTTGTTTGCTGTGGCGGATGCGGGACGTCTCATGCCGCCGAAATCTACCTGGTTTGAGCCGAAACTCCGCAGTGGATTATTCATCCATGAGATTTAAAGAATGGCATTATAGGACATAAATGGAGAAATACATTGGGAATTTTAATAACAGACCAACTGACACAGCTTAGCACCGAGAGTGAAGTGTTAAATGAAGTGGCGAAAAATCCGGGAATTATCCGGAAATATTTACAGGATCTGACACCATCTCTGCTGGGGTTTCTCATTCAGCTGATGATTGCAGTGATTATTCTTCTGGTAGGCAGCCGGATGATCAAAATGCTGGTGAAAATGGTGCGCCGTTTCTTAGAGCGCGGAAAAGTAGAAGCCGGTGTGGTTTCCTTTCTGAGTTCTTTTGTGAAATATGCGCTCTATTTTGTGCTGGCAATGATTATTCTGGGGCAGTTTGGCGTGACGACAAGCTCTGTGATTGCCGTGCTGGGGTCCGCAGGACTTACCATGGGACTGGCACTGCAGGGAAGCCTTTCTAATTTTGCCGGTGGTGTTCTGATTTTGTTACTAAAACCATTTGTGGTAGGCGATTATATATTGGATAATGCTTCATCAGAAGAAGGAACTGTAAAGGAGATTACCATTTTTTACACCAAGCTGCTTACCATTGATAACAAACTGATCCTGATTCCGAATGGAAGTCTGTCCAACAGCAGTATTACCAATTACAGCCATATGGATATGCGACGGATTGATCTGACCGTCGGGGTTGGCTATGCATCGGATTTGTCAAAGGTTAAAGCAGTGCTTGAGGGTGTGGTAAAGACAGAAACCGCAGTGATAAAGGATGAACCGGTCGATATTTTTGTATCGGATCTGGGGGATAGTGCCGTAGATATGGGCATTCGCGTATGGGTAAAAACAGAAGATTACTGGCCGGTGCGGTGGCGTTTGCTGGAGCAGATGAAAAATGCACTGGATGAAAATGGAATTTCGATTCCATTCCCACAGATGGATGTATCGATTCGGAAAGAATAAAACTATTCCGTTGAAATAAAAATGGAAGGATGAGAAATATGGATAAATTGAAATTGTCAGCATATGAAATAATAGAAGTAAGAAAGATTGCAGATATTGAATCCATGGGATATATTCTGCGACACAAAAAAAGCGGAGCACGCGTGTGTGTCATTTCCAATGAAGATGACACAAGGTGTTTCGATCGGATTTCGGACACCCCCGGAAGATGAGACAGGAGTTCCGCATATTATCGAGCATACTACGCTTTGCGGATCGGATAAATTTCCGGTCAAAGACCCTTTTATTGAGCTTGCCAAAGGGTCACTCAATACGTTTTTGAATGCAATGACATATCCGGAAAAAACACTGTATCCGGTAGCAAGTTACAATGAACGGGATTTTAAAAATCTGATGGAGGTATATCTGGATGCGGTATTCCATCCAAATATTACAAAGTATAAAGAGATTTTTATGCAGGAAGGCTGGCACTATGAGCTGGAGTCAGAAGATGCACCGCTGACCATCAACGGCGTTGTATACAATGAAATGAAGGGGGCATATTCCTCCCCGGATGAAGTGCTTGAGACGGCAATTATGGAAGCACTGTTTCCAGACAACACCTACAGCAAAAATTCCGGAGGAAACCCGGAAAAAATACCGGAACTGACGTATGAAAACTATCTTGCGTTTTATCACAAATATTATCACCCATGCAACTCCTATATTTATCTGTACGGAGATATGGATATAGAAGAGAGGCTCACCTGGCTGGATGAGGAATATTTAAGCCATTATGATGCAAATGAAGTGGAAGTACATTCACAAATCCAGTTGCAAAAGCCATTTGACGCGGTAGTATCCGAGCGCAGAACGTATCCGATCACAGAGGATGAACCGGAGGAGAAGCACACGTATCTTTCTTACAATAAAGTGGTGGGAACCGTTCTTGACCGTGAATTGTATCAGGCATTTTCTATACTGGATTATGTCCTTGTCAGTGCGCCGGGAGCACCGGTACGCCAGGCACTGATTGATGCGGGAATCGGGGAAGATGTCTACGGATCTTTTGAGGATGGCATGCTTCAGCCGATGTTCTCCATTGTCGCTAAGAATGCCGATGAGTCTGATCAGACCCGTTTTGTGCAGATTATCGAGGAAACCTTACAGAAGCTGGTAAAGGAAGGTCTGAATCAGGATTCCCTTCTGGCGGGAATTAACAGTGCGGAATTCCGGTTCCGGGAAGCAGATTACGGACAGTTTCCGAAGGGACTTTTGTATGGACTGCAGTGTATGGAAAGCTGGCTGTTTGATGATACCAAGCCGTTTATTCATCTGGAATGTCTGGATACGTTACAGTTTTTGCGGGAGCAGATCAAAACCGGATATTTTGAAGATCTGATTCAGAAGTATCTGCTTGACAATGCGCATGGTGCTGTGGTCGTAGTTGCGCCGGAGAAGGGGCTTAACCGTGCCAAAGAACAGGCACTGGCAGAAAAACTTGCAGCATATAAGGCCGGATTAAGCGACGCAGAGGTGCAGGCATTGATTGCCCAGACCAGACATCTGCGGGAGTATCAGGAAGAGCCGTCAAAGGAAGAAGATCTGTTGAAAATTCCGATGCTTGGCAGAGAGGATATGAAAAAAGAAGCCATGCCGTTTTCCAATAAGGAGGAGAACATGGGAGAAATTCCGGTTGTCCGGCATGAGGCACCGGCAAATGGCATCGATTATATTACCCTGATGTTTGAGTGCAATGACATTGCAGAGGAGGAGGTTCCGTACCTTGGACTTCTGCGCGCGGTACTCGGATATGTCAATACCAGATCCTACAGTTATGCCGATCTTGCAAATGCCATC
>ENA-OQNM01000799-OQNM01000799.1-human-gut-metagenome-genome-assembly--contig:-NODE-799-length-10705-cov-2.510304_pt1 | contig 10705 bp, 11 predicted proteins | sample MGYA00242632_ERZ504886 | MGnify/ENA primary metagenome ERZ504886 (study PRJEB26092, sample SAMD00036424) | human gut metagenome | host: Homo sapiens | study: EMG produced TPA metagenomics assembly of... | reverse complement strand
TGTTGGCTTACACGACCAACCGGATTCCACCAGCTCCAGCGGATTGTCGGCAACCGCGTCGGTGCCGCTTGTGCCGGTACTGTTATTGCCGCCAATGTGGCGGCACTGGGCTTGCGTTTTTCGGCAGTGGCATTGTCGGCAGCGTTGCCACAGCCTGTATTGACTGGGGCATTGTCGGCAACGGCCTCGCCGTCTTGCTCTTGGGCGCGCCGTTCGCGAATGCGTTGCTCAATGGGATCGTCGACCAAAGTCTGGATGATACGTGCCAGATCGCGGTCTCAGACTGCATCCCACTTACCGACGTCCAACAATTGGGGTGCGGTTCAGTTCCGTGAAAAACACTCTTGTGCTTTGCTTCGTTTCCTGCTATGTGTGAAAACATGGATAATACGCATGCTCGCCGCTTCGATGACACGGTGCGGCGTCGGGCGGGGGAGCGCGGCGCCATCATGACGCTGCGCGACTGTCCGCGCGCCATGCGCGTTGTCGTGGACGGCATCGACCTGGATGACCGGCACCGGTTCCGCCTATGTGAGATAGGATTGGCTCCGGGCGCGGGTTTACGGGTCATGCAGCGGAGCGCTTTCGGCGGAAGGGTCGTCGCATTCGGAAACGAACGTGTCGCGGTGGACGGCGGCACCGCGCGTGCCGTCCGGGTACGGTTCGCGCGGGATGAACATGCGCAAGACGACGTTGCGTAACGCGAAGAGAACGGGAATATGCGCGAATGTTGAATCTACGGAACCTGAGGGGCGGCGACTGCTGCCGTTCGCAGAATGGCTGTTGCCGGCATCGCGCTTGTCGTGTCAACAGACCCGCGAATGACGGCATGGGCGGCGACTCCGGCAATATGGGAAACGTCGAAAATGTAAAACGCGTCGTGTTTGTAGGCAATCCGAACGTTGGCAAATCTTCCATGTTCAACGCGCTGCTCGGCGCGAGAACCCGCACGATGAACGCGCCCGGCACCACGGTGTCCATCACCTGCGGGCAATACCATTACGAAAAACCGAAAACAGCGGGAAACGCGCAAAACTGGCAGTTCGTGGACACCCCCGGCACATATTCTCTGGCGCCGATGAGTCCCGATGAGCAGGTTGCCGTCGACGCGCTGACCGGCATGTCAGGCATGCCCGTTCCCGACCTTGCCGTCGTGGTGCTGGACGCCACCGCGCTGTCCCGATCGCTGTACCTGCTGTCGATGGTGGTGGAGCTCGGGCTGCCCACCGTCGTGGCACTCACCATGAACGACCTCGCCGTCCGCAACGGCTGCGGCGTCGATGCGGAACGACTGTCCCATTTGCTGGACGGCATGCCGGTCGTCGCGATTGACGGACGTACCGGAGACGGCGGCAAGGCTTTGGCCGACGCGATCGCCGCAAGTTTCGAGGGAACGCCCGTTCCGCACGGGCTGACCGCACTGCCAACCGCAACAGCCGACGCCGACATGAAAACCGCCGACGGCCTGAGCGTCTGGGCCGAATCGCGGGCCGACGCACGACTCGACTGGACCGCCGGCATATTGCGCGGCCTCGACATGCATGCGGTCGACCACGTCACCTTGTCCGACCGCATCGACCGCGTGCTGCTGCACCCCGTGATTGGCGTCCTCGTCTTCCTTGCGGTGCTGTTCGTCGTGTTCCAGGCCACCACCACGCTCGCCAGCCCCATGCAGGATTGGATTGACGTGACCTTCCGCGGATGGTGCACAGATGGACTCGACCTGCTGCTCGGCCTGTTCGGACCATCCGTGAGCGGCGGCTGGCTGCGTTCGCTGCTGGTGGACGGTCTGCTTGACGGCGTGGTCACCGTGCTGACGTTCATTCCGGTGATGGGCATCATGTTCCTGCTGCTGTCAATCTTGGAGGATTCCGGCTACATGGCCCGCGCCGCGTTCGTGATGGACCGTGCCATGCGCGCCTTGGGATTGGACGGTCGCGCGTTCCTGCCGATCATCGTCGGCTTCGGCTGCAATCTGCCGGCTTTGGCCGCCACACGAACCCTATCCGATTCCCGGCAACGGGTGCTTACCGGCATGCTGGTGCCGTTCGCGGCATGTTCCGCGCGACTATCGGTGTTTTTGGTGCTCGCCCACGCGTTCTTCCCGAAATACGCCGGTCTCGTGGTCTTCCTCATGTACGTGGCTTCGGTCATGGTCATCCTGTTGGTCGGCGTGCTGCTGCGCCACACCATGTTCCGCGGCCTCGAACCCGAACCGTTGATGCTGGCGCTTCCCGCATACCAATGCCCGCGCGCGTTGCAGCTGGCACGTTCGGTGCTGCTGCGTCTATGGGGCTTCATCCGTGGAGCCAGCGTGATCATCATTTCAATGATCACGGCGCTGTGGCTGCTGCAGGGCATTCCGGTAACCGCCAACGCAGGCGGTTTCGCTCATGTCGACGACGTGCATGATTCCGCGTATGGCGTGCTCGCCGACGCGGTCGCTCCTGTGTTCGCGCCAGCCGGTTTTGACGACTGGCATGCCTCGGCCGCGTTGATCACGGGATTCGTGGCCAAGGAGGTCGTGGTCGGTTCGATGTCGCAGTCCTACCATGCGGACGAACCGGATGATGCGGCTTCCCAACAAGCCGGGGAGGGAACGCTGGGACAGAAGCTGCGCGCCTCGTTCGACCAGTCATCGCACGGCCACGGCAAGGCGGCGGCCATCGCCTTCCTGCTGTTCACGCTCGCCTACACGCCATGTCTTGCAACGGTCGCCGAAATGCGACGGCAGTTTGGCACGAAAGTCGCGGCGCGATCCGTCCTGCTGAGCTTGGCCGTGGCATACGTCATCGCCATCATCGCCTTCCAAACATTGCGGTTGATATGGTGAGCGGTATGGAACGGTCCGGCGCTTCCGCGCACGGATGGCGGCGCACGCCACGTACGGCTGATACATACGGCGACGGCCGGAACGATATCGTCGCACGCATCGCCGGCGACATCGCCGCAGGATTGACGGTGCGGCAAATCGCCGACAAACGGCATCTGCCGGTCGATTTCGTGGACATGGCTGTCGAACGAGCGGACAAACGGGGGCTGCTGGCCGTGATGGACATGCGGCACGCCTGCGGAGAGACGATATGCCAGCCCGATCCTGCGTCATTGGTGTGCGCAGGATGCCCATTCAGGATATTCCCATCTTCAAGCCCGTACAATAGGCAAGGTTAACAAGACGAAGAACGATGACAGCTATCGGTTCGCAAGGGGTGACACGTATGGATTATCAGTACCAGACCACTGAACAGCCTTCCAGCCCCCGCAAGGCATGGCCGATCGTCCTCGCCGTGGTCGTGGCCCTCATCGTGGCATGCGGTGCCGGCGTGTGCGTTTACCGCAACAAGCAGCAGGAAGCATTGGCCACATGCCGGCAATCGCTCGCGGAATTCAGCTCGGCCCGCAAAGCCGTGCTCGACACTTCCGAAAACGGCAGCGAACTGCAGAAGCTGATTCGAGGCGCGCTCGGCGTGAACGACATCATCGACGCGTTCGCGGACGCGGCCACCAGCGCAGAGAACACGGTCGATACGGAAGGCTGTAAGGCGGACGCCACCATCACGCAGCTCAATCTCGTCTCCAAAACATTGGACAGCGCAACTGACTCCCTGAACGGCAGTCTGAAGACAATCGAAAAGAACCAGCAGTCGCAAAGCGGCGGCGATACCTCCGATGGCACGTCGAATTCAACGCAATCCAATGATGGGACGAGTCAAAACAAGTTAGACGACAATGCCGAATCGTTGGAAGACTCCAAACTTGCTTTGCAGGAATCGCTTGACAAGGCAAACGCGCTTATCGACAAACTCGGCAATGACGGCGATCTCACCCTTATTGGACGCAAACTGTTGAGCGCGCTATCCAAAGCCGTTGATGCGGGCCAGCAGCTGATCGACAATAGCGGCGTCAAAGAATCCAAGTATTACAAGGCCGCCAAAACCACGCTTGATGAAGCCATCGAAATGGCCGACAACTGGGTGAATCAACAAGCAGCCAAAGCGCAGTAAAACATTTTCCAAAGTACCGCGTGGCATTCGAAATCTCGTTTGCGCTTACCGTGCCGTCAGTATGCGGATTCGCGCTGATTTTCGCCGCAATCATCTTCTCCGAAGTGCAACTCCCACATCGCAGCAAATCGTAATGCCGAATATGTGAACTTGACTGTTGATTCCACGCTGTATCTGCTTTATTCTTGAATACTTGTGAAAGAGTTTTGTGAGAAGTGGCGGAAACGTATCGCCACCAAAGAGATGGTATTCATCGGCATTGTGACGCTGGCCGCGTCCATTATCGCCTCATGGCTGAAGCAATTCCCTGGATTCAGCCTGTTCGGTGCGCTGATTATCGCACTGCTGATCGGCATGGTGCTGCAGTTTCCGATTCGCAAATGGTATTCCAGCCGTTCACCAGAGCATAAGGCCGGTGTGAAAGACGCAGCAGGACTGATTTCCAACAAGCTGCTCCGCTTGGGTATTATTCTGCTTGGATTCAAGCTCAACCTGCAGGTGCTGTTCACGCAAGGCATCAAATGCTTGCCGATTGCCGCTGTTGTGGTGACGCTCACCATCGTCGTGTGCTACAACATCGCCCGTAAGCTCGGCGTTGACCCGCAACTGGCCATTCTGGTGGCTGGCGGTACCGGCATTTGTGGTGCCGCAGCCGTCATGGGACTTTCCGGATCCATCAAGGTTCCACCGGAACAGGAAGACGAGAAAGCCAACAATGAAGTGATGGCCGTGGCCATCATCGCCATCATGGGCACGATCTTCGCCCTCGTGGAAATCGCATTTGGACCGCTTACCGGACTGACTAACACCCAGCTGGGCATCACAGCCGGCGCATCCCTGCACGAAATCGCACACGCGGTGGCGGCTGGTGACGCGTTCGGCGCGGTCGACATCGCCACCATCATGAAGCTGTCGCGAGTGCTTATGCTCGTTTTCGCAGCCATCATCATCGCCATCTGGTGGGATAAGAACCATTCGCAGATGCCTTCGGACGGCAAGCGCAAGATCTCATTCCCGTGGTTCATGCTCGGCTTCATCGGAGCGTCGATCATCGGCACGTTCGTGCCGTTCATCGCCACCATCACCCCGCAGCTGGTCGATTTCGCCTACATCGTGCTTGGCATGGCCATGGCCGCATTGGGCATCACCGTGAACTTCTCGGCACTCGCCAAGAAGGGGCAGAAGGCGTTCCTTGCCAGCCTCATCACTTCGATCCTGCTCATGTGCTTCGCAGCGGGAGTGGCAGCGCTGTTCTTACTAAAATCTTCTACATATCTTTTATATCTTCCAAATACCGTTGTGCCGTGCGCTGGGATAATCAGTGCACGGCACTATTTTTTTTTATTTGTATTAAAAGTAATCTGGTATTAATCCGAAACTTTGCGACGATCCGCAATCAAGGTACGAACCAGCGAACAAATCGGCAGCAAATACAGAAAACAGCTCAACAACAGACTTTCCGTAGGAGCCCCAACCGAAGCAAGCGGCACCGCGCCGGCAATCGACCATGGAATCAATGGAGCCACCACAACGGCGGTATCCTCCAAATTAATAACCTTGCGCTGCTCGTCGTTTTCCAAATTGCCGCACAACTGATCAGTCAACATAATCGACAATGTCTGATTACAGGCAACCGCGCTCGCAACCACAGACGTGACCAAAGTCGCACCAAACACGCTGATGTGCTTCGCCATCGAAGCGATAAGCCGATGCGTGCCATCCAACAACCCCGTTTCTTGGAAAATACCGGAATACGACGAGGAAATGCAGACGATCAGTATCACCTTGATCATCGAAACGATGCCGCCACCGTCAATCAACGACGCCACTTGGGCGTTCGAACAATGAAAACCGAACACCAAAGCACGGCCAATCTCCAGCCAATCCATATGCTGCACCAGCACGCAAACCGGCAATGCGGTGAGAATACTTGCGCCCATCGTAATGCGCACGTCCATTCGGGCGATCGCAAGCACCACAAGCACCAACGCGGGAATAACGGTAACCCAATGAAGATCGAACGCGCTTGAGAACAATCCCGTGATATCAATGGAGCCTGCGGAAGGATGCGTGCACAAAGCCAACACAGCATAAATCGCACACGTGATGATGAACGGAACAATAGATGTTTTCAACATCAGTACGATATTGTCGAAAATATTCGTATGTGTGAGTGCTTTGACTAATTGCGCGCTGGTGGAAACAGGGGAGCAGCGGTCGCCGAAATAGACGCCCGACAGAATCGCACCGCCGAGGAATACGGGCGAAACCTGCATGGACGTGCCGAGCGTCATGGTGATGACGCCCATGGTGGCGGCCGTAGCGAACGATGATCCGGTCAGCAGTGACATGAGGCAGTTGAGCAGGAAGGCGAGCAGAATCACCACATGCGGGCGCACCAGGCTGGAAGTGTTCGCCACAATGAACGGCACGGTGCCGGCGGCGCGCCATAGCGTGGTCAGCAGGCCTATCAGCACGAACGTCACCGCCACAATGCTTGCGGCACGCATGGTGGCGAACCCTTTGGAAAGCATGGTCGCGAATTTGTGACCGGTGATTTTGCCATGGATGAGGAACATGACCACGCCGGCCAGCAGTGCGGGAACGATGGATATGTTGGTTATGATGCAGGCAATCAAAGCCGCACAGAACAGCGCCATCGTAACAAGTTCCGCCATGATGTTCCTTTCTTTGATGATTATCGCGCGGTACGTCAACGCCTTCGACATTCTTTTGACGAATCGTAAGAACTCGGCAAGCGTAGCAGTCATTATGTAAACGCGATGAGTTCGGGCTAAGACGTGGACATGGTCTTGTGCTGGTGCGGTGGAATGGCTGGTGCGGTGGGAGTGTCGGTTTGGTTCAACCGGACTTGAGATTGATAGTCTGTAATCGGTTATGCTGAAGCGAGCAGAATCGAGGAGGATTATGACTGATTTCGATATTGCGAAAGCGCAGGAATTGGAACATCGTACGGAAGATGCGTCAGCTCCCGAAGTGTTTTTCACTCCTGTGATCACGCCGGAAAGCTTGATTGCCGCATATCATGCGTTGGGAGCTAGGCTGGAAGGTAAGGTCGCCATCAAAATCCATTCCGGAGAATCCGAAAAATCCAATAATCTGAATCCCGCGCTGGTCAGGGATTTGGTACAGGAGATCGGCGGAACATTGGTGGAATGCGCAACGGCATACGACGGCAATCGAGAGACTCCCGAAAAAAGCCTTGCCGTGTTCAAGGAACGTGGATACGACGACATCGCTCCGATCCAGATCATGGACATGGGCGGCGAGATCGAGATTCCGGTAGCCAAGCACCGCCATATCGCCTATGACATCGTCGGCAGGCATATCGACGACTATGATTCCATCTTCGTGCTTTCGCATTTCAAAGGGCATCCAATGGGCGGTTTCGGAGGCGCGTTGAAGAACGTGTCCATCGGCATCGCATCGTCGAACGGCAAACGTTGGATTCATTCCGCAGGCGTGGCTAAAGACAAGTGGGTCGAAGCTGAGCAGGATGACTTTCTCGAGTCGATGGCCGAAGCGGATGAGGCTGTGATCAGCCACATGAACGGCAAGATGATGTATTTGAACGTCATGAACCGTTTGTCGGTGGATTGCGACTGCTTCGCCACGCCGTCCGAGCCGGACATGCATGACATTGGCGTGCTTTCGTCGCTCGACCCTGTGGCGCTTGACCAAGCGTGTGTCGATCTGATTCATGTGGCGCCGGACGGCGCGTCCGTGACCGAGCGTATCGCCACCAGGCATGGCGAGCACACGCTCGAATACGCCGAAGAGCTTGGGCTTGGTTCGCGTGCATACCGTTTGACCGTGCTCGAGTAGTGTGCACGGAGTCGGCGATGATGGAATCCAAGGAATCTAAGGAATCCATGGAAAACGTGGAGGAGGCGCAGGCGGTTCAAGACGCGCGGGCCGTGATCGAACGCATCGAACGTGTGTTTACGGAACGCGAGCATGTGTTTGTGGCGATCGACGGGCCATGCGCGTCGGGCAAAACCACGTTGGCGGCTTTGCTGCAGCGTCGTTTCGACGGCAATGTGCTGCATATGGACGATTTTTTCCTGCGCCCGGAACAACGCACTCCGGAACGGTTCGCCGAACCGGGAGGCAATGTCGATCGGGAACGATTCGAAGAAGAGGTGCTGGCTCCGCTCGTTGCCGGAAATATCGTGCAGTATCGTCCTTGGGATTGCCATACCGGCGATTTTGCGGCTTCGCATAGTGTCGAACCTGCTCGTTTGACGATTGTCGAAGGCAGTTATAGCATGCATCCCGCATTGCGTGAATACTACGATTTGATGATCTGCCTGATGATTGATTCCAATGAGCAGTTACGCAGACTCGAGGCACGTAATCCGCGTATGCTGCAGCGATTCATCGACGAGTGGATTCCTTTGGAGAATCGGTATTTCGAGCAAACTGGAACACGCGCAATTGCCAACATGGTTGTAGATACTGCCAAATCAAACGAATAACGAATCATACATAACGAATTTTTCATAATGAACGAAAGCTTGTGAAAAGAAAGCTTTTAAAAAGGAGAATGAACATGACTTCCACTACAGCAGTTTCCTTGCGTCGCACTGATCTGCCACGCTTGAGCGTGAGCGTCAAAGCCGCCGCAACCGTGCTTGCCATTGTCGCCGCAGTGGCGTTGCCGCAGTTGTTCCATGTGATCGGAGCGGTTTCCGGACGAGGAACTGCGTTGGGCGTTGCCTTTCTGCCTATGCACTTGCCGATTATTTTCGTCGGTTTGATCGCAGGTCCAGCGGTTGGTGCGATTGCAGGCGCAGCTGCTCCACTGGCGAGCTTCCTGCTTTCCGGCATGCCGATGCTGGCTGTTCTGCCGTTCATGATGATTGAATTGTGCGCGTACGGTTTGGTTGCAGGTCTGCTGCGTGAGATCAAGCTGCCAAGCCTAGTAAAGGTGGTTATCGCCCAACTTGCCGGCCGTGTCGTACTGACCGTAGCCACTGCAGTGGCGGTGTTCGCATTCGGTTCCGGCAACAGCATCGCCGCCACTTGGACGAGTGACTTGGCCGCTGGACTGCCCGGTCTTGCTTTGCAGTGGGCGCTGATCCCGCTCGCCGCCTACTGGACCGAGTCGCTGATTGCCAAGCGCAATCACTGAACAACGATAGTTCAAACGCGGCAGTCAGCCACGTTCTGAACAAAACCGATATTTTCGGGAGTCAAGCCATTACGCTTGGCTCCCGTTGTCATATCAGTCGGGAAATCGGGAGAAACGGTCATGATCGCGGGAGTGTCCATCACCACATTGCTGCTGGTGCTCGCAGCCGGCATCGGGGCGGGATTCGTTGGATACGCGGTCGGCGCATCCTCGCTGATATCCTATCCGGCGTTGCTGGCGTTCGGCATTCCGCCTGTGCTGTCCAACACCACGAACACGGTGGGCGTGTGCGGTACGGGCATCGGCGGACTGCTTTCCGCCCGCAGGGAGCTTAGAGGCCAAGGCGTGCGCGTGGCCGTCTACGCCTGCATCGGATTGGTCGGTGGCATCATCGGCGGGCTGTTGCTGCTGGAACTGCCGGCAGAAGTGTTCGAATGTGCGGTGCCACCGCTGATCCTGTTCAGTGCGTTAATCATCGCTATCAATCCTCGGAAAAAAGCTGCTGCGCGAGATGCCGTCGCGCAAGCGCTTCCTCAATCGCAGCAAGGCGAAAGGGCTGCACAGATCGCCAACAAAACCGATGATGGCAAACTGCATGACCCATGGTGGTTGTGGCTTGGCGTAAGTTTTGTCGGCATTTATTCCGGATATTTCGGTGCCGCAGCAGGCACGCTTGCCTTGGCGATTCTCGACTTGGGTAAGATCGGTCCGTTCCATCAGATTAATGCGTTGAAAACGGTGGTCGGTTTCGGCGCGAATATTTCCGCTGCGATCATGTTCATCATTACGTGGATCCGTGTATTGGCCGTTCGCCATCATAATAGTGCATCGGATGTAATCATCGGCAGTGCCATCGCACCTCCCGTAACCCGGCATATTCCCGAAAACATCATGCGTGCCGCCGCCGTGCTCACCGGCAATCATCCTAGCCGTCAAACTCGGCTGGAGCACCTACTTCTAGGCAAAACTAGATCAGTTTTGTGAGCAAATGGAGATATCCTTGAAAGAAGGTAGTTACAAAACGGCAGGGGAGCAATGGCGGTTAGTCGACGTAAGCAAAAGCTGGGGTATCTGGACTTTCTTTCGCGTGAGGATCGGGTACGCCACCATCGTTACGTTGAGGAAATGAAACAGTACGACATGATGCGCTCCGGCGACATCAATGCCATTTCTGAAAGTGCGAAACTGTGGGATTCCGGACTGTACGGCCATCTGTCGGACGATCCTCTGAAAAATGCGAAATACCGTTTCGTCACCACCATCACCTTGGCCACACGCTTCGCCATCGAAGGTGGCATGGATGAGGAAGACGCCTACAACGCTTCCGACCTGTACGTTCAGGATCTTGACAATTGCAAGACCCCGGAAGACGTGCGCCGACTGCATGCCGACATGATGACCTTCTTCACTTGGGTCCGATGGCCGACATGCAGAAAACCGACACCCACTTCCAAACGACGTCAACGAATGCATGGACTACATCCACTACCACTCTGCATGAGAAAATACACTGTCGCGATTCTGGCACAGCACGTGCATTTGTAAT
>ENA-OQNM01000798-OQNM01000798.1-human-gut-metagenome-genome-assembly--contig:-NODE-798-length-10719-cov-8.026152_pt1 | contig 10719 bp, 10 predicted proteins | sample MGYA00242632_ERZ504886 | MGnify/ENA primary metagenome ERZ504886 (study PRJEB26092, sample SAMD00036424) | human gut metagenome | host: Homo sapiens | study: EMG produced TPA metagenomics assembly of... | reverse complement strand
CTTGACAATGCTAGCAAGTAGAGTCCGCAAAGTGCTGGGTTTTATGAGGAAAACAGTGCTGTGATGGGCAAAAAATGCAGATAATAGCTTTGAGGTTGTAGCAGTCAGCGCATTAAAGGGCAAGGGAATGGATGCCGTTATCTCTGCACTCACACGCCTTTTGCCTGAGGATTTCGGACAGGAATTTATCCTGGGAGACCTTGTTTCTCAGACAGACCTGGTGCTTCTTGTTATGCCGCAGGATATCCAGGCGCCAAAGGGCAGACTCATATTGCCACAGGTGCAGACACTCAGGGAATTGCTCGATAGAAAATGTCTTGTGATGAGCACGACGACTGACAAAATGACAGATGCGCTTGCAGCATTATCTCACGCGCCAAAGCTCATCGTGACAGATTCACAGGTGTTTGGCTATGTGTACGAGCACAAGCCGGCGGAGAGTATGCTCACATCATTTTCAGTGCTTTTTGCAGCATATAAGGGTGATCTGCCATACTATGTGGAGAGCGCAAGGGCAATTGATGCCTTAAAGCCATCCTCAAGAGTGCTTATCGCAGAGTGCTGTACACATGCGCCTCTTGCGGAGGATATAGGCAGGGTGAAGCTTCCGAACCTGCTTCGAAAGCGTGTTGGTGAGGAGCTTACCGTGGATATTACAAGCGGTACAGACTTCCCTGATAATCTATCTCAGTACGACCTCGTTATTCAGTGTGGCGCTTGCATGTTTAACAGAAAATATGTATTATCAAGAATAGACAGGGCACGCACTCAGCATGTGCCGATGACAAACTATGGCGTGGCAATAGCACACCTGACAGGAATACTCGATAAGGTGAGCATGCCATAGAAAAGCCTTAAAAGCCGGGAGGAAGAGAAGCTATCGGTATGACGAAAACAAGTGATTTTGATGACAAAGTGAATTATAGTGGCGATTATAAAGGCAATTATAGCAATAATTACAGCGGCGATTATAGCTCCACCGGTTACGCTCGTCTGGCGAAGAGTCTTATTGATATAGTAAAAGAGCAGCAGGCGAAGCTTGGCTACAGGAAGGAAATAGTCAGACTGTATTATCCTCTTTCCACGCTCAGACATTTCTTTGAGTGTGCAGGGGATGACAATAAAATTGCAGCCGGCGTAATTTCAGAGCAGCAGATGCTTGAAATACTTGCACCGGACAACCTGCCAAAACAGCTTACTGACACCATAGGTGAGATAAAGGTCACCGCAAAAAATGAGCGTTTCTGCATAGAGATACCACCTGAGGGCAGTGAGTATGTGCATGAAAACACAGCTGACAACGAGTTTATAAGGGAGCTGATTACACTTGTCGGCACGCATGGCTGCACCATGGAGCAGATAACTGAGCTGTTTTACAAATACTCGGACGACATCGAGAAAAAGGATATGCAAAACGGCGAGTTTGACTGTTACATCCGCTTCTTAAATGAGCCGGATGACACATACTACTATTGCTTCCATGATGAGGGCTGCCATATTATTTACCATAGATTTCTGCCGCAGGATTATGCGGACTTTGGATTTTAATGGATAAGTTTCTTTCTTTTGGTGTTGGCCTTTGAATTTACTTTGAAGTTACACGAAGACATAGTTTGACAAAAATATAACAATCGTAATATAATGGCGGTTGAGAGTAGGGTTTATGTATAATACGCACATCAGGAGATATACACATGGCAACATTTACCAGAAAAGCCATAATGCAGACTTTTTTACATATACTGAAAAACAAACCGCTTGACAGGATTACAGTCAAGGATATATGCGAGCAGTGTGAGATAAACAGAAATACATTTTACTATTATTTCAAGGACATATATGATGTGCTTGAGGCCATATTTGAGGACGAGGTCAGGCTTGTGATGGATGAGGCAAAGGAAGGCGTGACATTTCATGATGCATATGCCAGAGTCGCTGCCCTTATTCTTAATAACCGCGAGGCGATAATGCACATTTATGCATCGGAAAACGGCAGGGTATTAAGGATATATCTGGATGCCGTGGTTACGCAGGTGGTGCGCCGCTTTGTGTTGGAAAAGGCAGAGGGCTACAGCCTGGATGATAGTGACATTGCTTTTATCACGGCGTTTTACAGCAACGGAATCGTGGGCAGTACAATTAAGTGGATTGAGAGAGGCAGTATGATGAGCCGTTTGCCTGAGAACATTACGGCAAATGGCGTTGGACTGTCAAAAAGCCAATACAACAGAGATATTGTTAAGAGAATAGGTGACTCTTTCGATGCCACAATTTATGATATGATTGAGTGCTGTCTGTAGGCAGGCGGATATTGTATGACAAAATAATTCGAACAGATTTGACAGAGTGTCTGAATTTCAGACACTCTTATTTTTTTGTCCATTTTAAAGACGATTATGGTGGATTAGAATAGCAGACAAAAAGGAGGGAGATACTTTATGCACACATTGGTACGTGTGAAAAATGCATACACTGTCATGACAATATGCCTGATTGCATTGGGGGCAGCTTTGTTATTTGCGCCACAGCTTGGACTTAGGACTTTGTGCGTGGTGTATGGAGTGTTTCTCATAGTATACGGAGTGACAAAGCTGTCCGGATATTTTGCAAAGGATTTATTTCAGCTTGCGTTTCAGTTTGACCTGGCGCTTGGGATAGTTTCAATAGTGCTTGGAATCATAATTATTAAAAAAACGGAGTATATTATAGAGATATTGTCCACAGCAATAGGCATTTTTATGTTGGTAGATGGAGCGTTCAAGATACAGACTGCAGTGGAAGCAAAGCGTTTTGGCATCGAGAGATGGTGGCTCATACTCGTAATGTCATTTGTAGTGGCGTTTGTGGGCATATTGCTTTTAGTGACACCATTTGAGACCGCAGGCATGATAGTGAGATTAATAGGACTGAATTTGAGTCTTGACGGAATACTAAATTTATTTGTCGTCAGAAATACCGTTGAAACAATAAGGAGGAATACAAAGTGGGAAATTTAGGACATCAGGCAGCGAGACTTGCTGCATCAAAAATATGTGACAACATTGTAAAAGGACTTTGCAAGGACCCGGAGACAGAGGTTGTAAAGCTCATCGACATATGGCAGAAATTCATGGGCGATGAGAAGATTGATTTAAACTATGACAGTGCGCGCAGGATGATCTGCGACAAGGACTGTACACTCAACAAGTACATGCACCGTCTTATCAACGAGATAGATCCTCATGTATTAAAGACAATCGCGCTCAATCTGGGCTTTGAGGCATTTGTTTACGGCACAAAAACCATCCGTAAAAATCGTGAAAAGTATGGCTGCAATGTGCCGTGGCTCATTCTTATGGATCCGACAAGTGCCTGCAATCTGCACTGCACAGGCTGTTGGGCAGCAGAGTACGGTCACAAGCTGAACTTAACCTTTGATGAGATGGATAAGGTCGTAACACAGGGCAAGGAGCTTGGCGTATACCTGTATATGTTTACAGGAGGTGAGCCTCTCGTCAGAAAAGCAGACCTTGTTAAGCTCTGTGAGAAGCACAGTGACTGTGCATTTCTGGCATTCACAAACGGCACACTCGTGGATGAGGCCTTCTGCGCAGACTTAAAGCGTATCGGAAATCTGTACCTTGCAATAAGTCTTGAGGGCTTCTCAGAGGTAAACGACTTAAGACGAGGCACAGGTGTATTTGCAAAGGTTATGCATGCAATGGATTTGCTTAAGGAAAACGGACTTGTTTTCGGTACATCAATATGTTACACTTCAAAGAACTATAAGACAGTTACCAGTGATGAGTTTATCGACATGATTGTGGAAAAGGGCTGCCGCTATGCGCTTTACTTCCATTATATGCCTGTCGGAAACGATGCATCACTGGAACTTTTACCAAATCCGGAGCAGAGGCTTTACATCAAGGACCGTGTCCGTGAGATCAGAAATATGACAAGCGGCAAGGGAATTTTCACGATGGATTTCCAGAACGACGGCGAGTTTGTCGGAGGCTGTATAGCAGGCGGAAGAAACTACTTCCATATCAATGCCAATGGTGATGCTGAGCCATGTGTATTCATACACTACTCAGGAGCAAACATCCGTACACACAGCATGCTTGAGATTTTAAAACAGCCGCTCTTCATGGCATACCATGATAACCAGCCATTTAATGAGAATCACTACAGACCATGTCCTATGCTTGAAAATCCTGAGATCTTACAGAGGCTCGTGAAAGAAACAGGCGCAAAATCAACAGATTTACAGTCACCTGAGAGCGCAGAGCACCTGTGTAACAAGTGTAAGGAGTATGCGCAGGCATGGAAGCCTTGTGCCGATAAGCTTTGGGCGGAGGAAGGACACAGTAATTAATGATATTTGAAACACATGCCCATTATGATGATGACAGATTTAAGGACGACCGTGATGAAACAATAAAACGCGTCCATGAAAAAGGAGTTGCCCCGATAATAAATGTCGGGGCTTCTATTGGCTCTACCATGACTACAATAGAGCTTGCAAAGAAATATGACTTTATATATGCAGCGGTTGGAGTGCATCCAAGCGACGTAGCTGATTTAAACGAGGAAACCTTTGCATGGCTTAGGGAACAGACTGCATGGGAAAGGACTGTTGCAGTCGGGGAAATCGGACTGGACTATTACTGGGATAAGGAGCCAAAGGTGCAGGAAAACCAGCGCTACTGGTTTAAGCGTCAGCTTGAGCTTGCAGCAGAAGCATCGCTGCCGGTTATCATACACTCGCGTGATGCAGCACAGGACACCATGGAAATCATGACAGAGGCAGCAAAAAAGAATATCCGCGGCGTGATACACTGCTATTCATATTCACCGGAGATGGCACTGGAGTATGTAAAGCTGGGATATTATATCGGAGTGGGAGGTGTCGTAACTTTCAAGAATGCAAAGAAGCTGGTACAGACAGTGTCAGAGCTTCCACTTGATAGAATCCTTCTTGAGACAGACTGTCCATACATGGCTCCGGAGCCACATCGAGGCACGCGGAATGATTCGTCAAACATTCCATATGTGATAAAGAAGATAGCAGAAATCAAAGGCACTACGCCTGATGAGGTAGAGCGCATGACACGTGCCAATGCATTTGAACTGTTCACACGTGTAAGTGATTGAGCCACAACGTGAGGTATGAAAAGCATGAACCGCCGCCCTGCCATAGGGCATGTACACTCCTTAGTGAGCTACGCTTCGCAGTTAAGATTCTGTACGGATTATGTCTAAAGATTTTCTATGCTTGACGAAACCGGCTTTTATGCGCCGTCCGTGGCGCATAAAAGCCTTGCCCAGCCGTCCATGGCTGGGCATTTCTGCGTATTTAAACATAATCCTACAGTATCTAAACAGCTTCGCTATTCGCTCTCTAAGGAGTGTACGTGCCCTATGGCAGGGCGGCGGTTCATGCATTTAGCCCCGGGCTTCCGACAAAACCGCGAAAATTCACGAATATAATTGAAATAAAGGCATTTTATATGATAATATAAAAGATAATGACAGCAGTTGTACTGTCATATCAGATGAAACGACACAAGGAGTGCATATCATGGCATATTTGGGAAATCCTAAGAACACAATCGAGGTTCTGCAGAAATACAATTTCAATTTTCAAAAGAAATTCGGACAGAACTTCCTTATTGATACAGGCATTTTGGAGGAAATCATAGACTCGGCCGGCATCACAAAGGACGATATGATACTTGAGATAGGCCCGGGAATAGGTACGATGACACAGTATCTGTGTGAGTCGGCGCGCCAGGTAATAGCAGTCGAGATAGATACAAATCTGATACCTATACTTAAGGATACTCTGAGTGAATATGATAATGTAAAGGTCATAAATGATGATATATTAAAGGTAGACATAAATGCTCTGGCAGAAGAATATAATAATGGTAAGCCGATAAAGGTTGTTGCAAACCTGCCATATTACATAACGACACCTATTATTATGGGGCTGTTCGAGAGTCATGTGCCGATAGACAGTATTACAATTATGGTGCAGAAGGAGGTCGCAGACCGTATGCAGGCAGCTCCCGGCAAGAAGGATTACGGAGCTCTGTCACTTGCGGTGCAGTATTATTCGCACCCTGAGATAGTGGTAAATGTGCCGCCAAGCTGTTTCATGCCACAGCCAAAGGTAGGAAGCTCTGTTATATCGCTCAAGCGATACGAAAAGCCGGTGGTTGACGTAGATGATGAAAAGCTGATGTTCAAAATCATCAGGGCATCTTTCAACCAGCGCAGGAAAACTCTTGCCAACGGGCTCAACAATTTCGGTGGTATGGGACTGACCAAGGAGCAGATACAGCAGAGTATAGAGGCTCTCGGAGTTCCTGTAAATGTGCGTGGTGAGGCTCTAAGCCTTGCACAATTTGCGCAATTATCAAATATAATTGGTGCCGCAAAATAGAAAAAGCATGAATAAATCCATGCAGACAGGACATACTATCATCAGAACAATTCAGATGATGGAGGTAATGTCCTATGAAAAAACAACAAATTGCAGCAGCGGCATGTCTCGTGGCCGGAGCCATAGGATTTGCAGCGGTATATTCAACACAGAAACCCGGGAAAGACGAGATACCAACAGAAATTTCACAGACTTCGTCTATAGTTGAGCCTACAGAGAAAAAGACACCACAGAAAACTACAGAAAAAGTAGACTCAGAGACAAAAATGGGACAGGAAGAATCAGCTGCAAGGCAGCAGGAAAATCAGCAGCCCACGGAAAAACAACTGCATTTTGTCCCAGAAAATGTGACAAACTGGCCTGTAAAGGGAGATGTGCTTTTGCCGTTTTCCATGGACAAGACGGTTTATTTCCCGACACTCGACCAGTATCAGTATAATCGTGGCATGGTAATACGTGCAAACGAAGGAGATGCGGTATGCTCAGTTACCGAGGGCAGGATTATAGACATATATGACAGCGCAGAGACAGGCTGCACAGTAGTGCAGGATTTAGGAGACGGCTATACGGCTACTTACGGACAGCTTGCAAATCTAACCTGCAGTGAGGGCGATGTGCTTGAGGCAGGAGAAACACTTGGAACAGTTGGAAAGGTGACCAGATACTATACTGTTGAGGGAACCAATGTGTATTTTGCTATGGAACAGGATGGAAAACCGGTCAATCCTATGGACTATTTCGGAGATATATAGAGGTGAAAAGTGGAGTTTAACGAATACAATGAGAGTGTGAAAAACTGGACAAATGGCATTCTTGACAATTACAGAAAGGACGCCGAGCTCACAATCAGATATTGCCATGAGTTGATAGATTACGGAGAAAAGACAGCAGATTCAAAGCTCCTGGGCTTCGGATACTATCATCTTGCCATGACACTTTATTGCCTGAATGACTACGATAACATTTTTGATATCGTGGTCAGGGCGATAGATCATCTGGAGAAGGCGCAGAGTGGTCGACAGAGCAGATATGGATGAAAATTATACATATATTGTAAGGTGTGCTGACGGCACACTTTACACCGGTTGGACAAATGACCTGAAAAAGCGCATAAAAGCGCATAACTCCGGGAAAGGTGCCAAATATACAAAGACACGCAGACCTGTGGAGCTGGTCTATTTCGAGCACTTTGCCACGAAAGAGGAGGCAATGAGCAGGGAGTATCATATAAAACAGCTCAAGCACGCACAAAAGCAGGCTCTGATAGATGAAATGAATAAAAATAACAAAAGTATTTTTACACAAAACGGATAGTCGAAAATAACTAAAATGACCAAACGCCAGTGTGAGAATACTTATTTTTTTGCAATTCTTTGTGAAAAATTGCCAAAAAATACCTGGTGTTTTTATTAATATATACAGAAAAGACAAAATCCTCTTGCGAAACTACATGAAACTGTCTATAATAATTCTTGTGAAAACGTTACCGCAAACATTACCGAAAACAACCAAGGATGTTTGCAAAGACAATTTTAATATTAAATCTTTTAGGAGGGTTTAAAATGAAAAAGAAATTAGTAACAGTATTACTCGCTTCTTCAATGGTAGCAACAATGCTTGCCGGATGTGGATCAGGAAGCGGAGACGGAACAGAGAAAGGCTCATCTGCAAAGGGCGGCGATGGCTCAGTTTACATGTTAAACTTCAAGCCGGAGACAGATCAGGCATGGCAGGATCTTGCAGAGAAGTACACAGATGAGACAGGCGTACAGGTTACAGTAGTAACAGCAGCTGATGGACAGTACAAGACAACACTTAAGTCTGAGCTTGCTAAGAAGGAGGCTCCAACAATCTTCAATATCGGAAGCACAGCAGACTGCGCAGAGTATGACAAATACATATATGACTTAAAGGACAGCGAGATTTACAAGCACCTTACAGATAAGTCACTTGCACTTGAGTATAATGGCAAGATTGCATCAGTAGCTAACTGCTATGAGTGCTACGGAATCATCTACAACAAGGCAATTCTTGAGAATTACTGCAAAAACTACTCAGGAGCAGTTATCAAGTCAGTAGATGATATCAAGGATCTTGATACATTAGAGAAGGTTGCAACTGATATCAACGAGCATGTAGATGACATCAACAAAGCTTGTGACTTACATCTTACAGAGGCATTTGCTTCAGCAGGACTTGACAGCGGATCTAACTGGAGATTCACAGGACATCTCGCAGGTCTCGAACTCTACTATGAGTTCAAGGATGCAGGATGTGATCTCACAGCAGGACAGAAGGAAGTTACAGGTAAGTACATGGACAACTTCAAGAGAGTTTGGGATATGTACACAAATACATCAGCAGCAGACAAGGCTACACTTGATTCAGGAAGCTTAAATGCTGAGTCAGAGCTTGGTATGGAAGAGGCTGTATTCTACCAGAATGGTGACTGGGAGTATGCTAACTTCGCAGATGACAACGAGAACGGATACACAGTTAAGCAGTCTGACCTTTCAATGATGCCTATCTACTTCGGTGTAGATGACGCGAACGAGGGACTTGCAGTTGGTACAGAGAACCACTGGACAGTAAACGCTAAGGCAGATCAGAAGGATATTGATGCAACACTTGAATTCCTCAACTGGGTAATCACAAGTGATGACGGACGTGACGCAATCGTTAATAAAATGGGTCTTTCAGCTCCATTCGATACATTCACAGGTGACTATGAGTCAAAGAACGCTTTTGCTAATGTAGCATCAGAACTTGCAAAGGAAGGCAAGACATCAGTAGCATGGTCATTCAACGCAACACCTTCAGTAGATGACTGGAGAGCTGATTTCCTTGCTCCACTCACAGAGTACACAGAGCGTAATGGTTCATGGGATGACGTTGCAAAGGCATTCTCAGAGAAATGGGCTTATTACTGGGATCTTCAGAACGAGCAGTAAAATTCTCTAAAAGTTAGTAAAAAGTAGTAAAAGTGGGGTGAGTGGCAGTCACTCACCCCATATTTTTTTAAGAAAGGTATATTTGTTATGGAAAAGTCGATTAGAAAAAAATTTTGGATCTTCGCTTTACCGACAATGGCAGCATTTACAATAGGATTTATTGTACCGTTCGTATATGGTATCTTCCTTTCATTTTGTAAATTCTCCACAGTTACAGACTGGAAATGGGTGGGATTTAAAAATTACACAAGGATTTTTGTTGTAAACGGCACTGTGGATACAACCTTTATTCATTCAATCTGGTACACAGCACTATTTACAGTAGTTTCGGTACTGATTATCAATATCGTATCATTTGCAATAGCAATGGCGCTTACAAAAGGAATCAGAGGAACAAATCTTTTCCGTACAGTATTCTTCCTTCCAAACCTGATCGGTGGAATCGTACTTTCATATGTATGGCTGATGATTTTTAACTCTATCCTGCAGAACTATTCAAAGACAATCGTAAGCTCAGAGTGGTCAGCATTCTGGGGACTTATCGCAGTAGTATGCTGGCAGCAGATCGGATATATGATGATTATCTACATCGCAGGTATTCAGAATATACCGGGTGAGCTTATTGAGGCAGCAAAGATTGATGGAGCCAACAGATGGCAGCTCTTAAAGAGCGTTATTCTTCCAATGCTTATGCCGACAATCACAATCTGTACATTCCTGACATTGACAAACGGCTTCAAGCTGTTCGACCAGAACTTAGCTCTTACAGGCGGTAATCCGGGAAAGATGTCAGAGCTGCTTGCCTTAAATATCTACAACACCATGTATGGAACAACAGGATGGCAGGGCGTAGGTCAGGCAAAGGCTGTTATATTCTTTATAATTGTTGCAATTATCGCACTTGCACAGAATAAGATTACTACAAGCAAGGAGGTACAGGACTAATGGCAAAACAGAAAAAAGCGCAGGAAGTCAGTGCCGTAAGACAGGCCAAGCACGGTTGGATAATCACATTATTATTCGCTGTTTTATCAATACTTTGGATTTCACCAATCTTTATGGTGTTACTCAATTCATTTAAGAGAAAAGCCTACATATTCAAGCATCCGTTTGGAATCAGCACAGTATCTATCACTGAGGGCTTTGAAGCCTTTAAGGATGGTATGTCAAGGCTTTTCTGTGGCACATTAAACTACAAGAATGGTCTTAGAATGACACATTTCTGGGACTGTCTTTGGAAATTCTCTTTTCATCACAGTCGGCTCAGTAATACTTATTGTACTCTGCTGCTCAATGTGTGCATGGTACATAGTTCGTGTAAAGACTAAGGGCACAAAGCTT
>ENA-OQNM01000796-OQNM01000796.1-human-gut-metagenome-genome-assembly--contig:-NODE-796-length-10747-cov-5.812806_pt1 | contig 10747 bp, 13 predicted proteins | sample MGYA00242632_ERZ504886 | MGnify/ENA primary metagenome ERZ504886 (study PRJEB26092, sample SAMD00036424) | human gut metagenome | host: Homo sapiens | study: EMG produced TPA metagenomics assembly of... | reverse complement strand
GTCTGCGATGAGACGGCTAATGACAATAGCAAAAAAATGAGACTTGCGATAGTAGCTTTCATAAAACTCTTTATTCTAAATCTTTTCCTTTTCAAAAAACAGTAACAAATTTAAGATAAAAAAATCATAGGACTAGTAATTTGATATGATCTAAATTTCGGTAAAATTATCCCTTTGTTCGCCTATAGCGTCACTTGTTTAGATGTAGAAAATGCAAATGGAAGAATGTTTGTAACATTACTGTCAGATGATTATGTTTTCTTAACAAAACTTCGTGCAGCATTATGGTATAGCCTGCATTTCTTTCAATAGAAAAGACTTATAAACTAGAATAATTAACTAATAAAGAAAAGCACAATGAAAAAGTTTTTTGGTTTTAAATAAATTGCTTGCGTCTGTAGCGGTACTTGCTTCTGTGATGATCTTTCAATCCTGTTTGGATGATGATGATAATGATTATTACAGATACGCGTGGCCCAATGCATTGGTTACTGTGAAACCGGTGGCCGACAATTCATTTTTTATGCAGTTGGATGACAGTACGACACTGTTGCCTGTCAATATGAAAAATTCTCCTTATGGTGAGAAGGAAGTAAGGGCTCTTGTAAATTTCGATCCGGTGAATGAGTCAAGCGGAGAGTATGACAAGGCTGTACATATCAACTGGATAGACAGTATCTTGACAAAACCGATTGCCGGTGATTTAGGAGATAAGAATGATGAAGTATATGGTACTGACCCTGTAGATATGATTAACGATTGGGTAACAATTGCCGAGGACGGTTATTTGACTTTGCGTTTCAGAACCATGTGGGGGAATCGCAGTCAAGCTCATTTTGTCAATTTGTTGATGAGTAAAGATGCTGAAAATCCTTATGAGGTAGAATTCCGTCATAATGCTTTTGGTGATGTATATGGTGAACCTGCCGACGGACTGGTGGCATTTAATTTGGATTCCTTGCCTGACACTGAAGGAAAAACAGTGAAGCTGAAATTAAAATGGAAATCATTTAACGGAGAGAAAACTGCGGAATTTGATTATTGTACCCGTAAGTCAACTCCTGCAAACAGTGCAGCCATTACAGCCGGACGAAGTGTCTTGAGATTAAAATAAGGTTTAATAACTGAGGTGCAATTTCAATCCCTCCTGTTCTATGTGGTATAGAGCCGGAGGGATATTTTTTTGCTTTATTCGCTCATCCATATCCCTAGCATTACTCCGAGGATACCCAATACCACACTACCGATGATGTAGGTGAAAAAAGAGGGGTAGAGTCCTGATTTCAGTAATTGCAGACTTTCGTTGCTGAAAGTGGAAAAAGTAGTGAAGCCACCGCAAAGTCCGATAGTGAGCATCAGTCTTATATCATTGTTGATATGAATGCGTGAGGTGAGGGTATAGAATACCCCGATCAGTATGCAACCCAAAATATTGACTGCGAAAGTACCCCACGGAAAATTCGTTGTTCCCTGGCGATAAATGCTTATGGTAAGCAGGTAGCGAAGTACACTTCCTGTACCTCCTCCCAAGAAGATGAGTAATAGTGATTTCATAAATGCTACATTTTAATGCAAAAATAGCAATGATTATTCATTCAGAGCCAAACTTTTTTCGTAATTTTGCACCCTAAACGAAAAATACGCAAAAAGGAATGGGTGGTTTTTTTGGAACAGTCTCAAAGGCTGAATGCGTCACCGACTTATTTTACGGGACGGACTATAATTCACATTTAGGAACAAAAAGAGGTGGTTTGGCTACGTATGCCCAAGGAGAGGGATTTATGCGTTCTATCCACAATTTGGAGAGTTCTTATTTCCGCACGAAGTTTGAATCTGAACTTCCAAAGTTCAAAGGTAGTTCGGGTATCGGCATTATCAGTGATACGGACCCGCAGCCTATCGTGATAAACTCGCATCTGGGCAAGTTCGCCATCGTCACAGTAGCTAAAATCAATAACATTACGGAATTGGAACGCGACTTGCTGGCAGCTAATATGCACTTTTCTGAAATGAGTCTTGGCAAGACGAATCAGACGGAGCTGATCGCATTGCTTATTGTGCAAGGGAAAAATTTTGTAGATGGTATAGAGAATGTCTTTAATAAAATCAAAGGATCATGCTCCATGCTGATATTGACGGAAGATGGTATTATAGCAGCACGTGACAAATGGGGGCGTACTCCGATTGTGATAGGTAAAAAAGAGGGTGCGTATGCTGCGACAAGTGAATCAAGCAGTTTGCCGAATCTGGATTATGAAATAGAGAAATATGTAGGACCGGGCGAAATTATTCGCTTGCGTGCCGACGGAATGGAACAAATGCGCAAGCCGAACGAAGGAATGCAGATTTGTCTTTTTTGTGGGTATATTATGGATTTCCTGTTTCATGCTATGAAGGGAAAATGTAGAGGAAGTACGTTTATGAGTGGGTTATAAAATGGGGCAGAAGGACGATTCGGAAGTTGATTGTGCCTGCGGTATTCCTGATTCGGGAGTAGGCATGGCATTGGGGTATGCTGAAGGCAAAGGAATTCCTTATCATCGTGCTATTGCCAAGTACACACCCACCTGGCCTCGTAGTTTTACTCCTGCCAATCAGGAAATGCGTTCACTGGTAGCAAAAATGAAGCTGATACCTAATCGTGCAATGCTGGAAGGTAAGCGCGTGTTGTTCTGTGACGATTCTATAGTGCGTGGAACCCAACTTCGTGATAATGTGAAAATTTTATTTGATTATGGTGCCAAAGAGGTTCATATGCGCATTGCTTGTCCGCCATTGATTTATGGATGCCCTTTCATTGGTTTCACTTCTTCAAAAAGTGATTTGGAATTGATAACCCGCCGGATGATTAAGGAGATTGAAGGCGATGAAAATAAGAATCTGGAAAAATATGCAACGACAGATTCGCCGGAGTATAAGAAGATGGTGCAAATGATTGCCGACCGCTTCGGTCTGAGCTCCTTGAAATTCAATACTTTGGAAACTTTGGTAGAAGCGATAGGATTACCAAAATGTAAGGTATGTACCCATTGTTTTGATGGTTCCAGTTGCTTCTAATAACAAAATAATAAAATATTAATGAAAAAGAGCCGTGATTTGTTTGGCAATTCACGGCTCTTTTTCTATTTTTACAGGCAAGTATGAATATTAAAACAAAAAGAAAAATGACGGTAATAGAACGATTTTTAAAATATGTAAGCTTCGACACTCAGTCTGATGAGAATAGCGGGGCTACCCCCAGTACACCGAAGCAGATGGTGTTTGCACAATATTTAAGATCTGAATTGGAACAATTGGGCTTTCAGGAAATTTCTTTGGATGAGAATGGTTATCTGTTTGCCACATGGCCGGCCAATACGGATAAACCGGTTCCTACCATCGGATTTATTGCACACATGGATACCAGTCCCGATATGACGGGTGCGGGAGTCACCCCACGCATTGTCTATGGTTATGACGGAACGGATATTGTATTATGCGAAGAAGACAACATTATACTTTCTCCCAAGCAATTTCCCGAACTGTTGGATCATAAAGGGGAGGATCTTATTGTAACCAACGGCAAAACATTGTTGGGAGCTGATGACAAGGCGGGTATTGCTGAAATCATCTCAGCTATGGTATATTTGAAAGAACATCCTGAAATCAAGCATGGAAAAATTCGTGTGGGATTTAATCCTGATGAAGAAATAGGCTTGGGTGCACATAAATTTGATGTGGAGAGATTCGGATGCGAGTGGGCATATACGATGGATGGTGGTGAAGTAGGGGAGTTGGAGTTTGAAAACTTTAATGCCGCTTTTGCGAAAGTGATTATTAAAGGACGTAACGTACATCCGGGATATGCAAAGGATAAAATGATCAACTCCTTGCGTGTAGCTAATGAGTTTGTGTCTTTACTGCCTACGGACGAAGTGCCCGAATGTACTGATGGTTATCAGGGATTCTATCATTTGATTGGCATGACGGGTGAAGTAGAGCAGACTACCATCTCTTATATAATCCGTGATCATGACCGTGCCAAGTTTGAGGCATGCAAGGAAAATATGAAAAAGTGGGCGGAAATCATCAATAAGAAATATGGAGAAGGCACCGTTACATTGGAATTGAAAGACCAGTATTACAATATGCGTGAGAAAATTGAGCCGGTGATGCATATCATTGATATCGCTTTCAAGGCTATGGAAGAGGCGGGCGTGACACCTAAGGTGAAGGCTATCCGCGGTGGAACGGATGGTGCACAACTTTCATTCAAGGGATTGCCTTGTCCCAATATTTTTGCCGGCGGCTTGAATTTTCATGGCAGATATGAGTTCGTGCCAATCCAGTCTATTGAGAAAGCCATGAAAGTGGTGGTGAAAATCGCTGAATTGGTGGCAAGATAAGTAATTTATTAACCTTAAAATAGTAAAGTAATAACATGAAAACAACTCCGTTTACCGAAACACACATTGCCTTGGGGGCGAAAATGCACGAATTTGCAGGTTATAATATGCCTATTGAATATTCGGGAATTATTGATGAACATCTTACTGTATGTAATGCCGTAGGTGTTTTTGATGTATCCCATATGGGTGAATTTTGGGTAAAAGGTTCTAATGCGTTGGAGTTTTTGCAGCAAGTGACTTCAAACAATGTGGCGACTTTGCCCGTCGGTAAAGCGCAATATACTTGTTTCCCTAATGAGGAGGGAGGTATTGTTGATGACCTGTTGGTATATCACTATGAATCCGAAAAATACTTGTTGGTGGTAAATGCGGCCAATATTGAGAAAGACTGGAACTGGTGTGTCAGCCATAACACAGTGGGTGCGGAATTGGAAAATGCATCCGACCGTATGGCACAGCTTGCTATTCAGGGACCGAAGGCTATGGAAGTTTTGCAAAAACTGACTCCGGTCAACTTGTCTGAAATTCCTTATTATGCTTTTACCACAGGTGAGTTCGCCGGTCAGAAAGATGTGATTATTTCGAATACCGGTTATACCGGTGCAGGTGGTTTCGAGCTTTATTTTTATCCCGAAGCCGGTCAGGCTATCTGGAAAGCAATTTTTGAAGCAGGTGCTCCTGAAGGGATTAAACCTATCGGGCTAGGGGCTCGTGATACATTACGTTTGGAAATGGGCTTTTGCCTGTATGGTAATGATTTGAGTGATACCACTTCTCCGTTGGAAGCAGGATTGGGCTGGATTACCAAGTTTGTTGAAGGAAAGAATTTCACTTCACGTGCTTTACTTGAAAAGCAGAAAGCCGAAGGATTGAAACGCAAGCTGATTGCTTTTGAAATGGTAGACCGTGGTATTCCCCGTCATGGTTATGAACTGGTAAATGCTGATGGAGAGAAAATAGGTGAAGTAACTAGTGGAACCATGTCTCCAATGCGTAAGATTGGTATCGGTATGGGATATGTTCAGACCGCTTACACGGCATTAGGTACTGAAATATTTATTGATGTGCGCGGACGCAAGCTGAAAGCTGTAGTAGTAAAGGCCCCGTTCAGAAAATAAATCGAAAGCCGGAAAAGAGAACGCTGATAACAAAGAAAACGCGGATATTCAAGAAATACTGAATATTCGCGTTTTCTTTATTATGCTGATATACATTACGGTTAGTTCCTTTTCTATAAAACAAGCTTTAATTGCAAATTAATAATAGGATGAAGAATATGATAAATAAGATAATTACTTAATTTTAGTCAATCAAAAATTTAATTTAAGTCTATGTCTGAATTAGGCTCCATTGATAAGTGATTTGGCTTTGATTCTGATCTGCGCCGGTGTCATGACGCTCGTCTTTAAACGGTTAAAGCAACCTCTTGTTCTCGGCTATATCGTAGCCGGCTTTTTGGCAAGTCCCCATGTTCCTCTTACTCCGTCGGTCATTGATGTGGCCAATATCCATACATGGTCGGAGATTGGTGTGATATTCTTGTTGTTCGCTCTAGGGTTGGAATTTAGTTTCAAGAAACTGGTGAAGGTAGGGGGGACGGCGGTTATTGCGGCGTGTACCATTATATTTTGTATGATATTGGTTGGGATTTTTGTAGGGTGGTCTTTCGGGTGGCAACGCATGGACTGTCTGTATTTGGGAGGTATGTTGGCCATGTCCTCCACGACTATTATCTATAAGGCTTTTGATGATTTGGGATTGAGGCAGCAACGGTTTGCCGGCTTGGTTCTTAGTATTTTGATATTGGAAGATATATTGGCTATTGTTTTGATGGTTATGTTGAGTACAATGGCAGTGAGTCAGAATTTCGAGGGCAGTGAAATGGTATATAGCATTGCCAAATTATTATTCTTCCTTATATTGTGGTTTGTGGTAGGTATTTATATCATTCCTACATTTTTGAAGCGTTCCCGCAAGTGGATGGCAAATGAAACATTGCTGATTGTTTCGCTGGCATTGTGCTTCGGTATGGTAGTTGTGGCGGCCAAGGTTGGATTTTCGGCTGCGTTTGGAGCTTTTATAATGGGGTCTATTTTGGCAGAAACGGTAGAGGCCGAAAATATAGAGAAGCTTGTGGCCCCTGTAAAGGATTTGTTTGGAGCCATTTTCTTTGTATCTGTGGGAATGATGGTAGACCCTGCCATGATTGTAGAATATATATGGCCCATTGTGATTATTACATTGGCCATTCTGCTTGGGCAGGTTATTTTTGGTACAGGTGGCGTGATTTTGTCGGGACAGCCGTTGAAAGTTGCCATGCAATGTGGCTTCAGTCTGACCCAGATTGGTGAATTTGCATTTATTATCGCTTCGTTGGGGGTAAGTCTGAAAGTAACCAGTGATTTCTTATATCCTATTGTGGTGGCTGTTTCGGTCATTACCACATTTCTGACCCCGTATATGATACGTTTGGCGATACCTGCTTATCATATAGTAGAGAAACGTCTGCCCGGCAAATGGAAAAAAATGCTTGAGCGTTATTCATCGGGATCACAAACGGTGAATCATGAAAACAATTGGAAGAAATTGTTGGTTGCCATAGCTAGGATCGTAGCTGTTTATTCTGTATTGTGTATAGCTATGATTACACTTTCATTCCATTTTATTATTCCATTGTTCCGGGCTAGTCTGCCTGTCTTTTGGGTCCAATCTGGCAGGAACTGTTTTTACTATCGTTTGCATCGCACCTTTCTTGCGTGCCATTATCATGAAAAAAAACCACTCTGTAGAGTTCCAGGCGTTATGGCAGGATAGCCGTTTCAACCGGGTCTCCCTTAATTTCTACCATTTTACTCCGTATAGTGATAGCTGTCATGTTTGTGATGTTTGTTATAGAGAAACTTTTTCAGACTTCCACGACTTTGCTGATCGGTATAGCCGTTGTTTTGGTAGGTATGATGATGTTCTCGCGATGGCTGAAGAAGCAATCTATATTCATGGAGCGTACTTTTATTCAGAATTTGCGTTTCAGAGATGTGCATGCTGAGTTCACAGGTCAGAAGCGTCCTGAGTATAGAAGGACATTTGTTGTCCCGCGACTTACATCTTTCGGATTTTGAGATACCTGCGGATTCCTTATGGGCGGGATATACGTTAAGAGAGTTGAATTTGGGGCATAAATACGGAGTACATGTGGCATCTATCATTCGTGGAATGCATCGTATTAATATTCCGGGGGCGAATGTACGTCTGTTTCCCGGTGACACCATACAGGTAATCGGTACGGATGAGCAGTTGGGCGAGTTTGCCCGTCAGGCAGAAAGAGTATCAGCCGCCGCTGAAGAGGAAGATTTGGAAAGGCGTGAAATGAATCTGAAACAGTTCATTATAGATCGTAACTCATTTTTCTTGGGTAAAAATATTAAAGAAAGTGGTATCCGGGATGAGTACAAATGTCTGGTGGTAGGCGTCGAAAAAGAAGATAGTACGCTGATGACCCCTGATATCAATGTACCTTTTACGGAAGGAGATGTGGTATGGGTGGTAGGCGAACGGGAGGATGTGTACCGTTTGTTGGGTAAGAAAGAAAAAGAGGAAGAATAATTAATTTTAATACATAAGAAAACCATGAAAAGTGATCCTAAAGATTGTCTGTATTGTCAGAACAATGAGACATTGCACAATTTAATGATTGAAATAGCTCCACTGAGTGTTTCACGCGTATTCCTGTTTAAGGAACAAACCTATCGCGGACGTTGCCTTGTTGCTTATAAAGATCATGTAAACGACTTGTTTGAACTGAGTGATGAAGAACGTAATGCATTTATGGCAGATGTTGCCCGTGTGACCCGTGCTATGGACAAGGCTTTCCACCCTGAAAAAATAAATTACGGAGCATATAGTGACAAACTTTCTCACCTGCATTTTCATCTGGCTCCCAAGTATGTGGACGGACCTGATTATGGAGGTGTATTTCAGATGAATCCGGGAAAAGTTTATCTGACTGATGCGGAATACCAAGAAATGATTGAAGCTATAAAGAAAAATCTGTAGTAGTGAAATGATTAACAGATAGATAGTAGTTAATGGCTAGTGATTAATAGCAGATGCATACACCTACAATCACTAACCATTAATCACTATCTATTCTTGTTCTTCGAAATCAAATTCAAAGTCGAAGTCATCATCACCGAAATATTCAGGAGTAATGAATTCTTCCATGCTGCGACGGTCCTTCTTGGTGGGACGCCCTGTTCCGCGGGCGCGATCAACAAAACCGCTGATTCTGCTCATTTCCAGTAATTCATATTGCTCCGGAGTCGTTACATTCTCCAGAATTTCAGGAACCAATTTGGCACCTATACGTTTCTCTATTGCCTGTAAAACTTTAAATGAGTACGTGACAGGCGGTTTCTTTACCTGTATCACTTCTCCCGGCTTTATCATTCTCGACGGCTTCACCTGAGTACCGTTGATGGAAACCCGTCCTTTCTTGCATGCTTCGGCAGCGATAGTACGGGTCTTGAATATACGTGAGGCCCACAGCCATTTATCAATTCTTGCTTCAGCCATTACTTTTTATTGTATTGGTTCATTGTTATACTGATGCCTGCCAGACAAAAACTCTTAATTATGTCGCAAGCCGTTGCTACACGTTCGTCCATGGTCTTCAAATCTTCATCAGTGAAGTGACCTAATACAAAATCTATTTGTCCGCCACGGGGAAAATCGTTGCCGATACCAAAGCGCAGACGGGCATAATCCTGTGTACCCAGCGTAGCAGCTATATGTTTCAAACCATTGTGTCCGGCATCGCTGCCTTTTCCTTTCAGGCGTAGTGTACCGAAAGGAAGGGCGAGGTCGTCCACCACTATCAACACATTTTCCAACGGAATGTTTTCTTTCTGCATCCAGTAGCGCACTGCATTTCCACTCAGGTTCATGTAAGTAGACGGTTTCAGCAGGATAAGCTGGCGTCCTTTGAGCGAGAGGGTGGCAGTAGCCCCATAACGTCCGTCGGTAAAAACAAGATTGGACGCCTTTGCAAGGGCGTCCAATACTGTGAATCCTATGTTGTGACGGGTATTTCGGTATTCTTCACCTATATTACCCAGTCCTGTAATCAAATATTTCATTGATAAGGATTAAAAGGTTACTGATTATTTGCCGGCAGTTGCAGCAGCACCACGAGCGGCACGAGTCAATTTAACTGCACAAACAACGGCTTCTTTAGCGTTAATCAATTCCAAACCTTCATAGCTTAATTCGCCCACTTTGACAGTCTTGCCCAGACCCAAAGAAGTTACATCAACAACCAGACGTTCAGGAATTACATTGTATAAAGCTTTCACTTTCAGTTTACGCAACTGTAATGCCAATTTACCACCGGCACGTACACCTTCTGCCAAACCTTCCAATTGAACAGGAACTTCCATAACGATGGGTTTAGCTTCATCAATCTGATAGAAGTCAACGTGAAGGATTGCATCCGTTACAGGATGGAACTGGATATCTTTCAAAATAGCGTTTACTATTTTACCGTCAATGTTCAAGTCTACAACATAGATGTGCGGTGTGTATACCAAGTTACGGAGTCCTTCGGTGGGCACGGAGAAGTGAGTAGCTACGGGCAAGCCGTTTTCGTCTTTCTGTACTCCATACAATACACAAGGAACACCATTGTTCTTACGCAATTCGTGAGTTGCTTTCTTTCCTACGTCTGTTCTGACAGTACCTTTAATTTCAATTGATTTCATTGTTTTTAATTTTTGTGTTACTCTAAATTAAGTTGATCTTATTGCTTAATTCGCCATCACACGATGTGGTATATCACACGATGAGCTTGAAAAAGCGGTGCAAAATTACTGCTTATTTCCGACTTGACAAAAAGAAAGCACAATTTTTTTATCATTGTGCTTTCTTTATCGGTTGGAATCAGAAATCGATATCTATTTTAATTTCATTCGGACTAAGCGGCTTGTGAGCGTCTTCGGTCGTTTCCTGTTCTTCATTTTCAGTGTGATGAGGTTCAATAGGACCTTGCTCTTCGGCAATAAACTGTATAGCCTGTTGTAAACCGTTCATGAACTTCTCAAAATCTTCTTTATATAGAAAAATCTTATGTTTTTCGAAGCTTACTTGTGAGTCATCACCTTCTCCCGAAACAATCTTCTTGCTTTCGGTAATAGCCAAAAACATTTCATCTTTTCGGTTTTTCTTCACATCTAAATAATAAATACGTTTGCCGGCTTTAATTGCTTTTGAAAAAACAATTTCTTTGTCACCATCCACTACACTTTTCTTTTTATAATCTTCCATAACTTAAGTATCTTTATAAATCGGCTTCAAAATTGGACATT
>ENA-OQNM01000795-OQNM01000795.1-human-gut-metagenome-genome-assembly--contig:-NODE-795-length-10774-cov-1.446417_pt1 | contig 10774 bp, 14 predicted proteins | sample MGYA00242632_ERZ504886 | MGnify/ENA primary metagenome ERZ504886 (study PRJEB26092, sample SAMD00036424) | human gut metagenome | host: Homo sapiens | study: EMG produced TPA metagenomics assembly of... | reverse complement strand
CTTGTCACGCCCGTTCAGCACATATTCGTGCTGGCGTCCATGAGAACCACCCGGACCCGCCGAACTGTCCTTGACCAGTTTTCCGTCCTTCCAATACACATAAGGGCCGGAATTCTCATTACGTCCTTCCCAACCACCCAAAGCACAGATCCTATTGAACTCCGGCCATTTAGGAGAAAGCATTGTCGGCTGCATGATAAATGACAACACCACCGCCGTTCTGCACATATTCCAGGAAGCGGCGGTTCGTCTCCTCCGGCCACGAATCTCCGTTATAGTCCAGCACTACCAACTGGTAAGGGCTAAAGTCGAGCACAAAACCGGACATATCCTTGCCCTGTTCGGGAGAGATGACAAAGTCCACATCAAAACGACCGGAATTTTCCAGGATTTGTTTCAGCACAACATGGCTCACCTGCCAGTTATGGTTGTTTTGTCCTGTGATCAGTAATGTTTTAATCGGTTTACGCGCCGAAACCGTATAGGCTAACAAGAGGGAAAAGACAACAAAAACAGCTTCCCAAAATGTAAATGTCTCATGGTACTTTATGGTTTAAAGATTTGTTTGAGGCAAATGTACTAAATCAATATGAAATATGTACTTTTGTGGCCTTAAGAAAAAATACATCCATGATGAAATATTTATCCCGAATATTATTGATAACATTCGTATTTGTCTTTTCAGCCACTTATAGCCATGCCGACAGTTGGCGCGACAAAACAGAACTGCTCATATAGTTCTCCGCGCTATTTCGGTCCGAACGCCTTTCCGATCCCGGAAATGAGGGACGGACAGGTGAGCGAGCGGTACGAAGTGGAAGTACGGGGCGAATACCATTATTATACGGGTGACAAGACCTGGGACATCGTGGGGCGTGCCCTGCTGCCCTTCTTCAGGGGGCGCGCGGGAATCGAAGTGAACTGGTGCTTCAAGGAAAAATATAAGATGACACCGGAAACGCGTGACGAACGCTTTGCCGTGGATACGGAAAGCCCGATCAAATATAACGGCGACATCGTTATCAGCTCCTTTTTCCAAGTCCTGAAAAGCGAGAAATGGGTAGACGCGACCATTAGCGCCAACATCAAGACAGCCAGCGGAGGCCGCCTGTGCGACGCCCGTTTTACCGATGCCGCCTCCTACTGGTTCGACGTAAACATGGGGCGTAACCTGTGGAAAAGTGCCGACGGGAAGGCCTCGATCCGTATGCAGGCGCTCGCCGGGTTCTATTGCTGGATGACGAACGACATGGTGCATCGCCAGAACGACGCCATCTCATACGGAGTCGGGTTCACCGGTAAATACAGAGGCTTCACGCTCGCCACCAACCTGGCCGGGTTTTACGGATACGAAAACAACGGTGACCGCCCCATACATTGGCGCAACAACCTCAGATACGAGATCAAGAAAAACATAATCTCCTTCCGGTATACACACGGAATGAAGGATAACCTGTACGAGACTTATTCGTTGGGATATATCAGATGCTTTTGAGAATTGAAAGCTAAACCAACGGCCTTCGCTCCCTGTTTAAGGGAAGATGAAGATTAATCGGATAGTAAAACTGAAGCTGGTAGATGCCAGACTCTATTTCGTGAGTCTGATCGTAGGACTGCTGACCGGATTGGTGGCGGTTCCTTACCACTATCTGCTGCAACTATTCTTCAATATGCGGAAGAACTTCTTCCAGTCTTCGCCTCCCTGGTATTACCATATCGTCTTATTCCTTGCCCTATGGGGTATCCTCTGCTTCGTCGCCCGGATGGCCAGACGGTGGCCTTACATCGGAGGCGGAGGCATTTCGCAGACACGGGGCGTTATCAATGGACGCATCGAGTATGCACATTCCTTTCGCCAACTGCTGGCTAAGTTTGCGGGTGGTGTGCTGACACTCAGCAGCGGTCTCTCGATGGGACGCGAGGGACCTTCTGTACAAATGGGTTCCTACATAGGTGACCTGGTCAGCAAATGGGGACATATCCTGAGCGGCGAACGCAAACAGCTCCTTGCCGCAGGCGCAGGCGCAGGACTGGCAGCTGCCTTTGCCGCTCCTCTTGCCGCCGCTACGCTGGTGATCGAATCGATCGAACGCTTCGATGCTCCGAAAACGGCTATCACGACGATCCTGGCCGGTGTCGTCGCCGGAGCGATCGCCAGTACGATTTTCCCGATCAACCCGTACCACGACATACAGGCCATCGTGCCCGACCTGTCGATGGGACTGCATATCAAGCTGTATATCCTGTTTGCCGTCATCGTATCGGTTTTCGGCAAACTCTATTCACTGCTGATGCTATACGCCAAACGGATGTACCCGGCCATCCGGCAACCCGAATATATCAAGCTGTTAGGTCTTCTGGGCATGGCATACATCATTTCGCTGACGGTCACTGATCTGACCGGTGGAGGCGAGCAGTTCCTGATGCAACAGGCGGAAGGCGGCAACAGCAATATCTATTGGATTGCAGGGATGATGTTCCTGCACATGGTATTTACCGTTTTTTCCTTCTCCTCCGGATTGCCGGGAGGGAACTTTATCCCGACTCTGGTGACAGGCGGACTGACCGGTAAGCTCTATGCCCTCATCCTGGTGCAACACGGGATCGTCAGGATGGAAAGTGTGAGCTATGTCATGCTGATCGGAATGGGCGCCTTCCTGGTCGCCGTCGTGCGCACTCCTATCACAGCCATTATCCTGATTACGGAGATCACAGGGCATTTCGAAGTTTTCTATCCTTCCATCGTCGTAGGAGGACTCACTTATTATTTCACGGAACTGTTGGGAATAAAGCCGTTCAACGTAATGTTCTATGAAGAGATGATCAACAAACCGGCCTTCCGTGAGCAGAAGCGGCTGACTTTGGACGTGGAAGTGATGGCCGGAGCCTATTTCGACCGCAAGGAGGTCGATACGCTCGAACTTCCCAACCATTGCATAATCATGAATATCCACCGCGACCGCAAAGACATCTCCCCCACCGGACAAACCATACTCCCCGGTGACCAGCTCACCATCGAACTGGACGCCCAAGATATAGAGAAACTGTACGAGCCACTGGTTAGCATGGCCAACATCTACTAAAACTATCCCGACCGGCAACTTTAAACGTCCTCCGGCCATCTCAAATCATTGGACACAAAAACCCAAACAGCCTCTCAGGGGAATTATAATCCAGAATTATCAGGTATTTATGTAAAAATATCCGTCGCGAGACGATTTCAGGGAAGCCGGATGGTTCCTTACCATAGGAGAAATCAATTATCGCATTTTGCCGAACTTACGGATGGGAGCCGGCTATATGTCGTTAGTCCGCTACAAGGCATCGGAGGAACTGCGCAACCGGTTCTGATTCAAGCAGGAAAACATCTATCCACAAAACGAAAGGAAACGTACCGATATGCATTTATGCAGAAGCCATTTCACCATCCTAAGGCACTTTTTACTAAAGACAAGCAGAAAAAGAGCGGAAAGTAAGCAGAAATGGTTGACAACACCCCCATCTTCCGGCTTTCTACACCCGGATGTTACCACCCCCCACACCCGGATGTCCGAAAAGGGTACACCCGGGTGTTCGGAGCCATATCATACTAATCCTTTGTAATTAAGATACATACTTAGCAGAAAGATCATATATATATTGCTAAAATCCCAGTCGGATGTGTGACACAGTGTGATACAGGCGTGATACATGAATCCGGCATGTATCACACCTTGCACAACATGGATATCAACACATACAAGACAAAATGTGATAGAGTGACAGAGAAATGGCGATTCTCTTTCTGTCGGTTTTAAGGCTGCTTATCGCCTCATTCGGCTGTCACATATAATAGGCATAAATAAAAATATCACTATCTTTGCCCTCGGAATACCAAAAACGTTCCTTTATATTATTCACCGAGTGCTTGATAAACCTCGTTAAAAACAAGAAATATGCAGAAGACATCTACTGTAACCGTACCATTCATGCTGTTAGGCATCCTGTTCAATATCTGCCTGGTAGCTTCAAACCTGTTAGAAACCAAAGTTATCCAGGTATTCGGCATCACAGCGACTGCCGGACTGATCGTTTTCCCGATCTCATATATCATCAATGACTGTATCGCCGAAGTATGGGGATTCAAGAAGGCACGCCTGATTATTTGGAGCGGATTCATTTCTAATTTCCTTGTAATCGGATTTGCGCAATTGGCGGTGATGTTGCCTGCCGCCCCATTTTGGGAAGGCGAAGAAGGTTTCAACTTCGTGTTCGGAATGGCACCGCGCATCGCCATAGCAAGCCTGATGGCTTTTCTTGTCGGTTCGTTCCTGAATGCTTACGTGATGAGTAAGATGAAGATTGCTTCAGCCGGAAAGAATTTCTCTTTACGGGCCATCGTCTCCACTTTGGTCGGCGAGAGTGCCGATTCGATGATCTTTTTCCCGATCGCTTTCGCCGGACTGATACCGATAGGCGAACTTTTCATTATGATCGGGACACAGGCGGTTCTGAAATCCCTCTATGAAGTAATCATCCTTCCCGTTACCATCCGTGTTGTAAACTATATCAAGAAGGTGGACGGTAACGATGTGTATGACGTAGAGACATCATACAATATATTAAATGTGAGAGATTTATGATTTATGATTCATAATTCCAAACAAATGCGACCAGTCTTCACGAGGTTGCGGCGTATAGGTATGGAATCCTAGTGATTCCGCCGTACGGCAATTGGGGACGGCATCATCTATGAAAAGTGTTTCTTCAGGACGGATATCGGCATCTTGCAGGACATATTCGAAAATTTCGGCATCGGGTTTCAGCAGATGGAGGCGGTAGGAAAGATAAATATGATTGAAAAAGTCGGAAGCATGGTGGCCTTTATAGGAAAAACAGGTCTTTTCCGACCAGTCCCAATGAATCTCGTTCGTATTGCTGAGCAGCATCGTATTGTAACGCTTGCGGAGGTCGAGCAAAAGATCCAGCTTATAATCCGGAACATCATCGAGCATGGCGATCCAGGCGGCATCTATCTGTTCGTCCGTCAAAGGCTGTCTGGTCAGATGACGGATACCCTCGCGAAACTCTGCTACCGTAATGGAACCGAGCTCGATCTTCATGAACAGATCCTTATGCTGGTAGTTATTGACAATCTGCTCGCGTATATTCGCGACCCCCAAACTCTCGAATGCCTCGATGCACCGATTACGGGTGAGATTGATAATCACGCCGCCAAAATCTATAACCAAATTTTTTATGCCTTCCATGACCTTCTTTTAATTGACAATTGATAATCGACAATTTTGATTCTAACTATTTACTACCAGCGGCGACGACGCCGGTGATGCCGTTGCCGCTGTTTATATTGACGTATCCTGCGATATACCAGCCAGACAAATAACACTCCGAACACGGCAAAGATCAGCAAGACGATCCCTGTATTCAAGTTATCTCCTTTCACGCGGCTCCACATTTCCAAAACAAGTTCCGTCCGATCTCCGAAATCGCGGATCATGGCACAACGTTCTACCACCTTGCGGTCGGGGTATTGTACCGGATTGATCCGGATGCTATCCGCACCGGGACCGAAGAAATAACTCAAGTCGGAAACTGTCTCGATTGTCGAATCGATCTTGGCTTCCATAATTTCGGGAGTCGCAATGGCACTGACGTAACCGATGGCATCCATATTCCGCAAAGCGACGTCCGGACGACAAAGATAATCAATAAAATAACTGGCCGCCTTTACATTACGGGCATATTTAGGGATCGCCCAGCCGTCATACCAGATATTGCTGCCTTCTCGGGGCACTTCATAGTCCAGTTCCACCCCGACAGCCTCCGCTTCGTCCATCGCCCAGACCGCATCGCCGCTCCAGGTAAAATTGAGCCAGGCTTTGCCTTTCGTCATCATTTCCTTGCCGAAATCGGCTTCCCAACCGGCAATGTTGGGTTTCATCTTTTTCAGAAGTTCTTCGGCTATGGCGATCGCTTCGGGAGAATTGTCGTTCATCAGTTGCTCGACCGTCACGGTCCCATCTTCCAGTTCCTTCGCATGGGCGTAGATAATGGCCGTACCATAGGAGTCACGATAGCTGTCTTTCATCAATATCTTGTTTCTGAACTTCGAATCCCAAAGACACTCCCAGCTTTCGACCTCTTTCTCCTCCACGAACTGCTTGTTATACAAAATCCCAGCCGTTCCCCACATATAAGGGACGACATAGTCGGTCGTTTTCCGTCCCGGCTGGCTTAGCTTGTTCAGTTGCCCGCGGATATAGGGAGAGACATTATCCAGATAATCCGGTGTCTTTCCGAAATTGCGGTCTATCGGGACAAGAAGGTTTTTCTTCAACATCCGTTCGATTATATATTCGGACGGACAGATCAGGTCGAAATCTTCATACCCGCGTTCGATTTTGGTAAGCATGATCTCATTGATATCGAACACCTGGTAGATAATCCGGATATCTTCGCCGGTCTGCTCCTTGTACCAAGCGGGAAATTCGGCCAAGACATCCTCGTCGATATAGTCTGCCCAATTGTAGACTTTCAGAATATGACTGCGCTCCTCATCCGTACGATTGCATGAAGACATGAAAGTCAAAAGAAAGAGGCAACTCGCTATTATGTAATCAGTTTATTCATTTCCTGCTTTTCTTCCATTAGCTTTTGGTACTTCTCCGCCCGTTTACTTAATCACAATCAAAAGGACAAGCACCGTCACGAAAACTAGATAGTTGACAGCGGACGCAACTCCGGTGTCAGTCCCCCGTTTCGTCGGGCATCCGCATAAATAAAGGTACGATAGGGTTTCCTAGTCCCTCGTTGCCGATCGTAAAGATGGTAACAGCAAATACATCGATCGAAAGCGTAAAAGCCAGTATAAAGCCGCTGATCATGCCGGACGAATCTCCGGCAGGATCACCTTGCGCAACGCCTGGAAAGGAGTCGCCCCCGAAATCCGAGCGCCGCCTCATAGACATTCTGGTTCATCTTTTTCAGGCGTGGCATGACACTCAGCACCACATAGGGCGTGCAGAACGTGATATGCGCCAGCACGACCGTCGTGAATCCCTGTGAAACGCCAAAACTCACGAACAGCAGGAAAAGGGATACGCCCGTAATAATATCTGCATTCATCATCGGGATCGCATTAGCAAAATTCATTACCTGGCGGGTCCGTGATCGCAGGTTGAAAATACCGATAGCCGCAATACTACCCAACAGCGTGGAGACGGTCGCCGCGATCATCGCAATGGCGAACGTATTCCACAACGCACTCACCAACGAACGCTGCACGCCTCCTGTAAACAGCGAACTATACAATTTGGTTGAAAATCCCGTCCAGTTTCCCAAGACTTTCGCTTCGGTAAACGAGAAAATCATAATAATCAGAATCGGGGAATATAGCAGCACCAACAGTAGCCACAAATACCCTTTTGCCATCCATTTCGTCATCATATCACACCTCCCCCTTCGTTCGAAGCACTGTCCTCTTCATTCGTAAAGAGGATGGTAACGACCAATCAGCAACAGCATAATAAGAGAAAGCGCCGCTCCATAATTCCACATACCGTTACTAGATATTTACTTTGCACGGTCGTACCGAACAGTTTGATGTTATTCATCGTCAGTAAATTCGGCAATGGCAAACGTGGAAACCGTCGGCATGAAAACCATGACGATCCCGCTCATCACGCCGGGCATCGAAAGAGGCAGAATCGTTTTCATAAAGACCTGAAACGGATTGGCTCCCAAGTCCTGGGCCGCCTCGATCAGGCTGCGGTCCATCTTTTGCAACGTATTATAAATCGGATAGATCATGAACGGGAGAAAGTTATACACCATACCGAAAACCAACGCCCCCTCTCCCAACGGCAGGTTTAGGAAATCGAACAATGCTACCGTAGCCAGCGTACGGATCAGGATATTCACCCACATCGGCAGGATGAATAGCACGACCATCGTCCGGGAAGTGTTAAAACGCTCCTGGCTCAGGATATAAGCTGCCGGATAGCCAAGGATGAGACAGGCAAGTGTGGTGATAATAGCAATCCCGATCGAATAGACGAACGTATTCATCGCTTCGGGGTGTACCATGAACTTACGGAAATTAGCAAAAGTGAACGCTCCGTCGGCATCTGTAAACGCATATAATACGATCAACAACAAGGGCATTACGACAAAGACAGCCAAAAACAGGGCATAAGGAATCGTCCAGTTCTTACGCCGCATAAAAAAAGCTGAAATCTTACTTATCACTTCCTTCCTTTTTAGTTGATTGAACAATCCGTATATTTTCGGGAGCGATCGTGATTCCGACCCGGTCGCCATCGTCCCAAACATCATTCGTATCGACAAAGATATCTTCGTCCCAGTCGGTAAACACCGTCAGATGATAATGGTTGCCTTTGTAGAGGATAAATTTCACTTCACCGGTCAGACGGCCGTCTTCCTCGTTGTCTTCCAGAATGACGCGGTCAAAATCTACTTCGACCTGCACGGGTGCTTCCGAGTCAATGCCGGATACCTCTCGGCATTCGAACGTACAGCCTAAAAATTCCACATGCGTGGCATCCACCATCTTTCCTTCGAACGTATTGCAGATACGTTCCTTTTTCATCACATGGATATCAAATGGTTTGACCAGCAAACCGACTTCCTGCCCGGCATCGAAACAATGGTACGTCCTGTACCATGAACTCATAGCCTTCCGGCGTCTGCACCATCATCTCGTAGTGAACGCCCTTGAAAATGGAAGAGGTAACCGTCCCGGTCAGCATGGCGGCTTCAGACGGCTACGAAAATATAAATGTCTTCCGGGCGGAGCACGACATCTACCGGGGTCCGTTCGCCGAAACCTTCGTCTACGCATTCGAACTCATGCCCGGCAAAGGATACCAACTTATCTTTGATCATCAGTCCGTTCAGAATATTGCTTTCGCCGATAAAGTCGGCGACAAAGGAGTTGATCGGTTCGTTATAAATGTCAATAGGCGTCCCGATCTGCTGGATCTTCCCTTCGCTCATCACGACGATCGTATCGCTCAGGGTGAGTGCTTCTTCCTGATCGTGAGTAACATAGATAAAGGTGATTCCGAGAGACTTATGCATTTCCTTCAACTCCATCTGCATATCCTTGCGCATCTTGAGGTCAAGAGCCGCCAGCGGTTCGTCCAGCAGGAGCACTTCCGGTTCGTTCACGATAGCTCTGGCAATCGCGACACGTTGTGCTGTCCGCCGGAAAGGAATCCACATCACGGTACTCATAATCGGTCATTCCTACCATCTTGAGGCCTGCTTCTACCGTTTTTCTCGATCACGACACGCCGGTAAGTTTTTTCAGCTTCAAGACCGAAAGCGATGTTATTGAAGACATTCAGATGGAAGGGAAAAGAGCGTTATTTCTAGAAATACAGTATTAACTGGTACGTTTATGAGGGGTGTTTGCGTAATTTCTTTCCCCGCAATGGTTATTATACCCTCAGAAGCTGTCTGGAATCCGGCAATCAGACGCAACAATGTCGTCTTCCCGCAACCGGACGGCCCCAGAATGGTTACAAACTCGCCCTTACGGACAGACAAATTCACATCATTCAATACGGCCTTGTCTCCAAAGAATTTAGACACATGCTCCACACCAATGATGCAGTCAGATTTTTGCATAGACAGATTCCCCTTTACCAATACTGATTAAACATATTTCCGCTTCTTCACGTAAAAAGCGGCACAAAGGTAACAATTAATTGATAATTGAGAGTTGAAAATTGAAAATTACGGTAGAGTCTTGCTCTTAGGCAACACCAGGTTCAAAAAGACTCCCAGTAAAGCCGAAAGCCCGATACCGGCCATCGTGAAACCGCCAAATTCAATGGCAGCACCACCAATCCCGAAAGTCAGGATCAATGAGACGATGATCAGGTTGCGAGTGTCGCCCAGATTGGTCCGATTCTGGATCAAGCTGTTGATGCCGACAGCGGCAATCGTTCCGAACAGCAGCAACATGATGCCCCCCAACACGGCGGCGGGAATCGATTTAAGCAACGCGCTGACCTTCCCAAACACAGAAAAGATGATACCGCTTACGGCAGCAATACGGATAACGGCCGGGTCTGTAATCTTTGTCAGCGAAATAGCTCCTGTCACCTCCGAATAGGTCGTGACGGGAGGACCGCCGATCAATCCGGCGACGATACATGCCAGGCCGTCTCCCAACATCGTGCGGTGAAGTCCCGGATCTTTTACGAAATCCTTGCCCGTCACCTCGTTGATTGCGTACACATCGCCTATATGTTCGATCACCGGAGCAATCGTCACCGGAATCATAAAAATAACCGCTTCCCACGACAATGAAGGCTTTACAAATTGCGGAAATGCAAACCAAGGAGCTTCTATCACAGGCTTGAAGTCGATCAAGCCGAACAGACTCGCAGTCAGATACCCGACGATGATTCCACAGAAGATAGGGATCAATCTCAACATTCCCCGACCCAACATAGAGGCGAGAATAGCGGAAAGCAGGGCTACCAGCGCCAACGGCCAGTTCTCTTTTGCCATATTCACACCTGAGCCTGCCAGCGAGAGGCCGATCAGAATAATAACCGGCCCGATCACCACCGGCGGAAAAAGCCGCTTGATAAAACCGATTCCTCTCCACCGGACCAACAAGCTCATCAACCCATAGACGGTCCCACCAGCCACCAGGCCGGACATCGTACCGGGCAACCCACTACAATTCCGTCGCCTTTATGATAGGCGCCACAAAAGCGAAACTGCTTCCCAGAAAAAT
>ENA-OQNM01000794-OQNM01000794.1-human-gut-metagenome-genome-assembly--contig:-NODE-794-length-10796-cov-9.630425_pt1 | contig 10796 bp, 9 predicted proteins | sample MGYA00242632_ERZ504886 | MGnify/ENA primary metagenome ERZ504886 (study PRJEB26092, sample SAMD00036424) | human gut metagenome | host: Homo sapiens | study: EMG produced TPA metagenomics assembly of... | reverse complement strand
GACAGCGTGATAATTATGGATAATATAGCAATGGCAGGATGTTCGGAATTAAAGAGTGTTAATATAGGAAGCAATTTGAAAACAGTAGGCGGACAGGTATTTGCAGGATGTACTTCGCTTGAAAAGGTGAATGTCAACCTCAATAATAAAAACTATACCTCTGAAAACGGTATTTGGTATGACAAGAATAAGACTAAAATTATTCTTTATCCGTATAACAAAAAGGATTCTGCCTATACAACACCTACTTCATTAAAAGAACTATGCAATGGTTATGTCGGAAGTTACGGTATACTACTTGATAACTCAAATCTTAAAACAGTTACAATTGAGAAAAATGTAGCTAAAATAGACGATTATGCAATCGGCTTTGTTTTTGATTTTGATAATTATAAAATAAACAAGGTTAAAGATTTTACTGTTAAGGGTTACAGAGGTACTGTCGCAGAATCTTACGCTAAGAAAAACAGCTTTAACTTTGTTGCACTTGATAAAACTTTGCAGACACCGTCAATTTCAAAACTTGAAAATACTTCGGGCGGTATCAAAATAAGCTGGAATAAAGTTTCGGGTGCTTACGGTTACAGAGTTTATCAGAAAACTTCAAACGGTTGGAAACGAATTAAGGACACAACTGCAACAAGTTATACCGATTCAGCGGTAAGCGTAAATCAGACAAAAACCTACACAATGCGTTGCATTGACAAGAACGGCAATACTGTCAGCGGTTACAACTTAAAGGGTTGGTCAAAGAAATACACTCCCGTTGCTCCGACAATTTCAAAGCTTGAAAACACTTCAGGCGGTATCAAGCTCAGTTGGAACAAAGTTGCAGGAGTTTACGGTTACAGACTTTACTACAAGACCTCATCAGGCGGTTGGAAAAGGTTTAAGGATACAACTGCGACAAGTTTTACCGACTCAGGAGTAAGTCCGAACAGAACGGAAACCTACACAATCCGTTGTATTGACAAGAACGGCAACACAGTAAGCGGTTACAACTCAAAGGGTTGGTCAAAGAAATATATACCCGTAGCACCGACAATCAGCAAGCTTGAAAACACTTCAGGCGGTATCAAGCTTAGTTGGAACAAAATTGCAGGTGCTTACGGTTACAGACTTTACTACAAGACCTCATCAGGCGGTTGGAAAAGGTTTAAGGATACAACTGCTACAAGTTTTACCGACTCGGGAGTAAGTCCGAACAGAACGGAAACCTACACAATCCGTTGTATTGACAAGAACGGCAACACAGTAAGCGGTTACAATTCAAAGGGTTGGTCGAAAAAATATGCACCCGTTGCACCGAAAATCACAAAGCTTACAAACACTTCAAAGGGCGTAAGCGTGACATGGGGCAAGGTTGCAGGAGTGTATGGCTACAGACTTTACAGAAAATATGACGGAGGCAGTTGGACAAAGGTTAAAGACACAACAGCTGCAAGTTATACGGACTCGGGTGCAAAGAAGGGTAAGAAGGTTACATACACTCTCCGTTGCATCGACAAAAACGGCAAGACAATCAGCGGTTATAACGCAACAGGCTGGTCAATTACAAGAAAATAATATTATAAGCAACAATCCCGACAGAGCAAAATCTGTCGGGGTTGTTTTGTATATTAATGTAATGATTATATGGATTTTCATTGAAAGCTTGCACGGTTCGCCCCTACCGGTCGTTTCGATGTTGCCATCGAAACGATTGGCAATCACTGATCACCGCTACATTGGATTGTACAAACAATAGCAATGTAGCGCTCGGGCATTTTTGTTTCTCTCATAAAAGACTGTTTTTACAAACTAAAAATACGGCAGACTTATTTACAAGTCTGCCGTTTGTTGTTCTGTTATAATTATAAATTAAAATCAACGGATTACATAATCGAGTTGATGAGACCGCCTTTTTTGATGATGTTCTGAATGAACTCGGGGAACGGCTCAGCCTGATATGTTTTGCCTGTTGTTTCGTTGGTGATGACACCTGTGTCAAAGTTTACGGAAACTGTATCGCCATCCTTGATATCCTTTGCCGCCTCATCACATTCAAGAATCGGAAGACCGATGTTGATTGAGTTACGATAGAAAATTCTTGCAAAGGTTGATGCGATTACACATGAAATTCCGCTTGCCTTGATTGCGATTGGTGCGTGTTCACGGGAAGAACCGCAGCCAAAGTTCTTTTCGGCGACCATAATGTCGCCCTCTTTAACCTTATTTACGAAATCTGCGTCAATGTCCTCCATGCAGTGAGCCGCAAGCTCCTTGTGAGATGCGGTGTTAAGGTAGCGAGCAGGGATAATTACATCGGTATCCACATTGTCGCCGAACTTGTGTACAGTACCTTTTGCGTTCATTGTTTGTTACCTGCCTTTCTTATACCTTTTCGGGGTCAATGATGTAGCCTGCGACAGCACTTGCGGCGGCAACAGCCGGACTTGCAAGATAAACTTCGCTGTCAACATGACCCATTCTGCCGACAAAGTTACGGTTAGTTGTTGAGATTGCTCTTTCGCCTGCGGCAAGAATACCCATATGACCGCCAAGACACGGACCGCAGGTCGGTGTTGAAACAACTGCGCCTGCCTCAATGAAGATATCAAAAAGACCTTCGTGCATAGCGTCAAGCCAAATCTGCTGTGTGCCGGGGAAGATGATGCAACGAACATTCTTTGCAATCTTCTTGCCCTTGAGAATGTTTGCGGCGGCACGCAGGTCTGAAATTCTGCCGTTTGTGCATGAACCGATTACGCACTGGTCAATCTTAACTTCTTTTTCGCCGATTTCATCAACTGTTCTTGTGTTTTCGGGAAGATGCGGGAATGCAACTGTCGGACGGAGAGCTGAAAGGTCGATTGTGTACTCCTCGTCATAAACAGCGTCCTCGTCTGCCGTGTATTCGACAGGGGTACCCTGATATCTGCCGTTGCAGTATTCACGAGTGATGTCGTCAACAGGGAATATACCGTTCTTTGCGCCAGCCTCAATTGCCATGTTTGCAATGCAAAGTCTGTCATCAATGTTGAGGTATTTAAGACCTTCGCCCGTGAATTCCATTGATTTGTAAAGTGCACCGTCAACGCCGATTTTGCCGATGATGTGGAGAATAACATCCTTACCGCTTACAAAACCCTGTGGCTTGCCTACGATGTTGAATTTGATAGCTGATGGAACCTTGAACCAAGCCTTACCGCTGATCATGCCGGCAGCCATATCCGTTGAGCCGACGCCTGTTGAGAATGCGCCGAGTGCACCGTATGTACAGGTGTGTGAGTCAGCACCGATGCAAAGACAGCCCGGTCCTACAAGTCCCTGTTCGGGGAGAAGTGCGTGTTCAATACCCATCTGACCTACATCTCTGTAGTTTTTGATATCATATTTGTCTGCAAATGTACGAACCTGTTTAACCTGTGTTGCTGCCTTGATATCTTTATTAGGTGTAAAGTGGTCCATAATCATTGCGATTTTTGTGTTGTCAAATACTGAGGTAGCGCCGTTTTCCTCGAATACATTAATGGCTACGGGAGATGTTACATCGTTACCGAGAACCATATCGAGCTTTGCCTCAATAAGCTGACCTGCCTTGACTTCGCTGAGTCCTGCGTGAGCCGCAAGAATCTTCTGCGACATAGTCATACCCATAATAAATCACTCCTTTTCTTTAAGTTAATTATTGCACACACCTTGCAAAAAGATTGTAAACTATGTTACAATTAAGGAAATAAATCGGATTATTAGGGCGGTGAATTATGGAACACACGATTAATGCCTGCGGACACGCAAACAGCACTGTTCATGAGAATATGCAGTCGCTGATTGAACAGTCGGGGAGCGTCAGAAAATACGCAAAAGATGAGATAATCTATCTTCAGGGCGACACGGCGCAAAGCTTTTGCTACATCAAAAAGGGCAGTGTAAAGGTGTATATGAATTCCGTTGACGGCAACGAGAAAACTCTCAACACGGCAAGACACGGCGAGATTATCGGTGAGGGTGCTTTTTTTGACAAAAAGCCGAGAGTCAGTTCCGCCAAGGCACTTACAAATACCGAAGTTATAATGATTGACAAAAAGCGATTGACCGACATTATCGCACAGCACCCGACGCTTGCGTTTGAATTGCTTGAAATTCTTGCCAACAGAATAAGACTTTTGTCATCACAGCTTGACTCAATGACCTTTATGCAGGCAGACGCCCGTATTGCAGGACTCTTGCTTGAAAGCGAACATGACGGCATTGTTGCAATTACGCATGAAGAAATTGCCAACACGGTAGGTGTATCAAGGGTTACGGTCAGCAAAACTCTGAGCAGATTTGCAAAATCGGGATACATTTCTACCGAGTACCGAAGAATACTTATAAAGAGCAGAGAAGGTCTTGAAAAGCTTGTGAATGAAAGTTGATCGGCTGTGGTTTACAAAAGTATATAAATAGGTTAGAATACAGATAAGAATAAGGATTTTACATATATTAAGGACAGGGGGAGTATTTGTGAAAAAATTAATACCCGTTTTGGCGATGATTATGCTTGTGCCGTTTGTGATTTGCTCATGCTTTGTACAACAAGCCAAGAGCATGAAATTGAGCTATGAAGAAATTGAATTTCATGTGGGCGATACTAAGCATATTTCGGTAACAATTGAACCCGAGGGTGCAGATGCGGGGAAAATAAGCTGGTCATCTTCGGATAATAAAATTGTGACCGTTGATGACGGAACAATCACAGGCAAATCAAAGGGAACAGCCGTTGTGACGGCAGAGAGCGAAAGCGGACTTAAAAAACTTTGCAATGTGACCGTTCTTGACAAAGAGATTGAAAGCGTGACTCTGAGCGAGAGTTCAACTTCCGTAAAACAGGGAGGTAAAATTCAGCTTGAGGCAAAGGTAAAGCCTGTTGACGCTCCGTCCGACAACCTTGTGTGGTCGTCATCGGATCCGAAGGTCGCAAGTGTTGACGGCAACGGCATGGTTCTTGGTGAAAGCGAAGGCGTTGTAACAATCACCTGCGAATCCGCAAACGGCAAAAAGGCAACCTGTACCGTTACCGTAAAGGGTAACAATATGAATCCGACCGAAAGTTACACAAAATCAACAGAGCCTACAAAGAGTGATAACGCTAAGAGGGCTGAAAGCTCAAACAGTTCTTCGTCAAAATCAGACGAGAGCCGTAACAACGGTTTTATATTTCCGCATTCGTCACAAAGAAAACTTACTGTAGATGAAGTTACGGGACTCGGCGGAGATGTTGCACAGGATGCAATCAATGAAATCTATGCCCGTCACGGATATGTTTTCAAAACAAAATCAATTCAGAAATACTATGAGAGCCGGAGCTGGTATCACAAAAACTACAATTTCAGCGAAAGCGACCTTTCGGAGATTGAGTCGTATAATATAGGCTTGCTCCGCAAATACAACTGATAAGGGATAATATTATGAAGTTTGAAATGAATCTTAAAATTGAAAAACCGAGATATTTTACCGTATCCGACATAACCTATGCACAGGTTGACGCATGGTTCGGACACACCACAAGAGACTTGAAACTTGACTTGATTTATCCAAAATTAAAAACAAAAATACCCGTGTATTGTGTGGTTTTGCGGTGGCGGTTGGATAAGACTGGATAAATCCGCCCATTTTGCTTATCTTGCAAAGTTGGCACTCGAGGGCTTTGCGGTTGCAAGTGTTGAATATCGCACAAGCAATGAAGGGGCATATCCGATGCCGTTGGAGGATGTAAAAGCGGCTATTCGCTACATCAAGGCTCACGCAGACCGTTATAATATAGATGAAAGCAAAATCGGTGTTGCAGGCGAATCCGCAGGAGGCTATCTTGCTGCCATGTGCGCTTTGGATAACGATAAGGCTCTTGATGTCGGAAATTATCTTGACTGTTCAAGCGAGGTACAGGCTTGCTGTGCCTTTTATCCGCCGACAGATGTTTCAACATTTCCATATGAATCGCCGTTAACTTCGGCGGCAAGTATGGAGTCGCTCATGCTCGGAATGAATGTTGCACTCAATAAGGAAAAGGCAATGAAGTGTTGTCCCGTTTCGTATGTAACCCCGTCAGCACCGCCGTTTATGATTTTTCACGGAACAGACGATTCCACCGTTCCTTTTTCGCAGAGTGCCGAATTGCACGATTTGCTTGAGAAAAACGGTTGCGATGTCACATTGGTTGCAATTAACGGAGCGGAACACGCCGACATATTTTTTGCACAGGAAAAGCTGTGGGATATGGTGGCGAAATTTTTCAAGGATAAACTTTATCAATAAGAAACGGCTGTACGCCGTATGCAAAAAGGCTCAGAACCTGTACAAAGTTCTGAGCCTTTAAAATTTTATCTGTTGAGAAGCTTCTTTTTATACTGCGCCGGTGTAAGACCGTAGACCTTTTTGCACTGTGTGATGAATGACTTTACATTTGCAAAGCCGTTTTCAAGTGCAGCGGCAGAAACCGTCGAGTTCTTATCAAGCATATCGTTGATTGCATTTTCAAGTCGGAGGTTTGCAAGATACTCCGAAAAGCTCACACGGGTGATGCTTTTGAAGTACTTTGAAAAATAAGACGGAGAAAGATTTACAACCGATGAAATCTCGTTAAGAGGAATTTCACGCTTGTAGTTTTCATTAATATATGCAATTGCTGTTTTTGCATATGAAAAATCTCTGCGCGGAATAATCGGATTGTTGGTCGCTCTCTTAAAGCAGGTGCAATTTTTTAAGAGCAGATAGTAAATCTTATTGACATGAGCAATTTGAAGAAGTGTGCTGTACTCGTCATTGGGATTTGTTTCGGCAATTTCCTGAAGAACTTCAATAAGCTTCTGTTTCGTTTGAGGTGAAACAGAAAGGTCAAAAACAACGCTGTCAATTGACTTGCAGAACATTCGCATATATTCAAACGAAAGCTGAATGCACACAAGGCGGACGCTTGTCCCGACAACAGGCCGAACAAGGTGAACATCTTCACTGTTGAAAAGAATAAAATCCCCCTCGTTTACAAGCGTTGTTTCGCCGTTTCTCGGACATTCTGCCTGACCTTCAATCACATAGACAAGCTCAGGCTCTCTGTGCCAATGAAGTTCAGTCTTGTGTGTTTCTGACGAAAGGTTAAGATACATAACCTTTGCAGGTGTGTTTTGGTCATAATTTATTATTTCGTATTTATAGTTCAAAATTTTTCACTCCGAATCACCTATTGTCAAAAATGCAAAATTATTGTATAATAACATAATTATAGCGTGAAAAAGCACGAAAATCTATATAGATATGTTATGATATTATGGACAAATGTTGTATTTGAGGCGATTATATGGAACAAAATAGTAATTACAGAGTACTGTCAAATGTTTGTGTTTCGTGCGGTGTGAGGATTCCTGATATTGATTTTGAAATCAAACCCGCAATGCGTGAAACCTACGGTCTGTTTCTTGTTACGGCAGGCAAGGGGATTTTTATTATAGATGGCATCGAATATCCCGTGAAAAGGGGTAATTCGGTTATGCTTTTTCCGTATTCAAGCATAAGCGTCAAGATCTATCCGAATATTATGTTTGAATACAAATGGGTTGAACTCACGGGGTTTGAAATTGCCGTAATGATAAGCCGAACCAATTTTTCAAAAAGCCGTCCTGTTGCCCCCGAAATTCCCGTTGAAAGTCTTTTTCAATATTTTGATGTCTGTGATGACAGCAGCGACACGGTTTATGCCGCCTGTCGCACAAACGGCAAGGTTCTGATTCTGCTGTCATACTATATTCAGTATTATCCGAGTCGGAAATCAACCGAAACCGACTACATTATGCAGGCGAGAGATTATATAGAAAGAAACTTTCGGCAGGTTTCATGCACGGTTAAAAGCGTTGCCGACAAAGTCCAGATTGACCGCACTTACCTTTACAGACTTTTTAAGGAAGAAACGGGATTTTCGGTTATCGAGTACATCAACAACTGCCGAATCGGCAGAGCCTGCACAATGCTTAACAACACGAATGTTCAGATTAAGGATGTCGCCCTCTCGGTAGGCTTTTCCGATCAGTTATACTTTTCAAAGGTTTTCAGAAAGCTAAAAGGAATCACCCCTACGGAGTACCGCAAAAAGTATGCAAATAAAAAAGACGCTTAAAACTTCGATCCTAGCAATTTGACTTGTTTTGCATAAAAACATTTATGCCCGAGCGAAAGGTTTAATTAAATGTAAAATTGAAAATGGAAAATTACGACGAGCCGCCGTTCCCAATTCGTGTGCAATGCACACGATTGCACGCATTGCGTGCAAAATTGAATACACAATTTATGTTTATGCTCATATGTTTTGACAGAATAAAAACCGTGCGCCACTACGGTGTTACAGAAACTTTGCAACATTTATATAAGGATGTATAAACCGCAAAAGTCACATAACCGAAAACAATGACGGTTATGTGACTTATTGTTTTTGTAAGGCTGTTTTTTCACGGTTCTTTTTTGCCGAAAAGACATTAAAAACAACTGTTTTAAGCGATAAAATTCTCTATGAGAAAGTGGTTACAAAACAGTAACAAATCGGTAACGAAACGGTAAAAGTGAATTTCTTGCAAAATTGCATATAAATTTGCAGGATAATTCCCAATAGGAAACAAGATTATATTGCAAAAATAGAAAATAAAGGCGAAAGTCTTGTGAAACTGCACAAAAAATTTACTTTTGATTGGTTTGACATTCACAAAACACAGTCCTATAATGTGTGCCTGTAAAGAGCAAGACGGCTCTTTAGTGAAGGTTTATGAATTAAATATGCAATTTTCTATGCAAAATCAACCCTGAGAAAATTGCAAGTCAGGAGAAATTTATTATGCAGAAAAAGAAAGAGAACTTTCGTCCCCTGCGTTCCGTAACGACTTTTGCACTTGCAGCTGCAATTATTACAGGTTCGATTTACACGGTAGCTGCTGCCGTGAACTACAGCGCAGAAACAGAACAGGCTGTAACATCAGACGGTGTTGAGCTTGCAAACGGCGATATCGTTTATGCAGGACTTGATGAAAACGGATTTACATACGGCATGATTAGGGCTGTTGAAATCAGCGTTGACTATAACGGCGATGTTCAGACAGTCAGCCTTGCAAAAGGTACGGTTGCCGATGTGCTTGAAAGAACAGGCATTACTCCCGCATATAACGAGGTGGTTGAGCCGTCGCTTTCAACTCCGGTTTCAGATAATCTCGTTGTTAAGGTTTACAAGGGCAAAAAGCTTTCAATTACGGCTGACGGCAAAACCGACAGCGTTTATGTTCCGAACGGCAATGTTTGCGATGTCCTCAATCAGCTTGGCTACAAGCTTTCCGATGACGATATTCTCAGCGTTGACAAGGACAGCAACATTGAGGATGCAGACAGCATCACAATCAAGCGTGTGACCTACAGGAACGAAACTGAAACTCAGTCGGTTGATTTTGAAACCGTTAAGAAAAATTCAAAGGATGTTGACCTTGGCAAAACAAAGGTTCAGACTGAGGGCAAACAGGGCGAAGCTCTTGTAACAAAGAAGTGCAAGTATGTTGACGGCAAAAAGGTATCCTCAGAAACAGTAGACACCAAAATTACAAAAGAGCCTGTTGACAAGGTTGTACTTATGGGTACAAAGGGTTCAAATGTCAGCAATCCTGCCGGCACATTTACGGATATGAATGGCAACACCGTTGCCTATTCATCGGTTGTTACAGGTTCAGGTACAGCGTACACAGCACCCGCAGGTTCACTTACGGCAACAGGCGTAACGGCTTATCACGGTGGTGTGGCAGTCAACCCGAACATCATTCCGTATGGCTCAAAGCTTTACATTGTATCAACAGACGGCAGTTTTGTTTACGGCTACGCAACAGCCGTTGACACAGGCGGTGCGCTCATGTCGGGAACTGCAATTGTTGACTGTTTCTACAACACATATGATGAATGCGTAAGCTTTGGCAGACGAAATGTAAATGTATATATAGTAGGTTAATTTTAGCTCGTGTTAATTTTAGTTCGTGTAGATAGTTTGATATAATCTAAACTATGAATTCCCGAGCTTGACTTGGTGATAGAATTAACTCTGTATGGTGAGTGTATCACACTTAATTTGAAAGGGCAGTTCTATATAATCAAATCTTACGATATTAATAATGTTACGACATAATCAAGGCAGACGCTTCGGCATCTGCCTATTGTTTTTGAAATTTATATTGATTTATCGGAAAATATGCGGTATAATATACTGTGCTTATGACAGAACGAAAGAATGAACCGAAAGGAAAAATATTATGAAGAGAATTCTTACAGCGATTTTATGTGCAGGCATTCTTGCGGTTACTGCAGTTGGTTGCAGCTATAATGATGCACTTTATAAGGACGGTAACAGTTCTTCACAGACAAGCGAGGACAGCACTCAGCCTACAACATCTTCGGTTAAGGATGATAAATACGGCAATGACCTTGACGGACTTGTTGATTATTTTGTAGCTAAGGAATACCTTGGAAGTAAAGACGGCAGCATTAAAATGGATGCGTCCGCTATCGGCGCTAAAGAAGGTAAAAAGTTTGCTGCAAAGTATGCAGGTTCAAATATTATCATTGAGCTTTACTCTTATGATACAAAGAAAACGAACAGCACAGCCGATGAGATTGTAAAGTCTGTTAAGGACAACGGCACATTCAGCATCTACGGACTTCCCGATGTAACAGCCTATCTTTCGGATAACGGCAACTATCTTATGATTTATACAGACACTGCTATTAATAAGACGAATCCCGACAAGAATAGTGATAACTAT
>ENA-OQNM01000793-OQNM01000793.1-human-gut-metagenome-genome-assembly--contig:-NODE-793-length-10799-cov-2.744190_pt1 | contig 10799 bp, 13 predicted proteins | sample MGYA00242632_ERZ504886 | MGnify/ENA primary metagenome ERZ504886 (study PRJEB26092, sample SAMD00036424) | human gut metagenome | host: Homo sapiens | study: EMG produced TPA metagenomics assembly of... | reverse complement strand
ATGGGACTAGTGCGTCATTATCGGATGTGCGAAATGCATTAGTGTCCAAATATGGCTATTCGACGACAGCTCAAGTTGTAAATCATTCGGCAGCAAGAACTATCGGCAACTTGAGAAAAAAGCAGCCGGTAATTATGCAAGGCTTTACAGATGATGGTAAGGTGGGGCATGCGTGGGTTGCATGTGGATATCATGACATTGATCATTATACAGAATATGAACTATTAACAATGCCAGAGGAGTTCCATCCTGGAGGGACATTCGTTTTTCTTATTTCAGATTCTTATACAACTGATTTTGATATCCGTACTTATTTTTATATGAACTGGGGATGGGGAGGTAGTTATAATGGAATGTATCTTGATACTAATTTGTATTTGGAACGTTCTGATGGTAGCTTCTCTTGGAATCGTAATCGTAAAGATATAGTTGATATTGTTCCTAAGTGAGGTGTTATTGTCTTTTTGATTTTGTCATGAAATATATGAATAACAAATAGTATTTTGACTTAAAATGTTTTTTTTGAATTACTTATAGCAAAATTTGTTCATATGAATTAGCGAACTTACCCTTATAAAAGGTGATAAAAATGCAAGTTCTAAAAAAGGGTGAGAGACTGACTTCAAAATAGAAGTCAGTCTCTCACCCTTTTTAGTAATGCTTTTTCCTTAATCAGGTATTCTGCAATCTGCACCGCATTCAGTGCAGCCCCTTTTTTGATTTGGTCACCTACAATCCAGAATGTCAATCCGTTCTCATTGCTGAGGTCCTTACGGATACGACCAACGTAAACCGGGTCTTTGCCGGCGAGGAACAACGGCATGGGATATTCTTTTTCTGCCGGGTTGTCCATCAGAACCAAGCCGTCGCCTTTGGCAAATGCTTCGCGAGCTTCTTCAGTGGAGATGGGACGCTCTGTCTCTACCCAGATGCTTTCGGAGTGGGAACGGAGGGCAGGAACACGTACACAAGTAGCACTGACTTTTACGTCAGAGTGCATAATCTTGCGTGTCTCGTTGTACATCTTCATTTCCTCTTTGGTATAGCCGTTTTCGGTGAATACGTCGATTTGCGGAATGAGGTTGAATGCCAGTTGGTAAGCGAATTTCTCAACGGTTACGGGTTCGCCTGCCAATACCTGGCGGTATTGCTCGTACAACTCGTCCATGGCAGCAGCGCCGGCACCACTAGCAGCCTGATAGGTAGAAACGTGTACGGTCTTTATATGGGAAAGCTGTTCGATGGCTTTCAGTGCCACTACCATTTGGATAGTAGTACAGTTGGGGTTGGCGATGATGCCGAGAGGACGTTCTTTGGCGTCGGCGGCATTCACTTCGGGCACTACCAAAGGTACATTGTCGTCCATACGGTAAGCGCTGGAATTGTCAATCATCACTGCTCCGTACTTGGTAATAGGTTTCGGCAAATTCTTTGGAGGTGCCTGCGCCTGCGGAAGTGAAAGCGATATCAACCCCTTTAAAGTCATCATTGTGTTGCAAGAGTTTCACCTCGATCTGTTTACCGCGGAAGGTATATTTGGTTCCGGCACTGCGTTTAGAACCGAACAATACTAACTCGTCCAACGGGAAATTTCTTTCATCGAGCACTCGCAGGAACTCTTGTCCCACGGCTCCGCTTGCTCCAACAATAGCTACTTTCATTTTTCTTTTGTTTTAAATTAAGTTTATAAAAAAGTGAAATACTATCTCTAAAAAGATAGAATTGGTCGCAAATTTATAACAAAATGCTGTATAACACCGCATAAAGTGAAAAGTTTTTCGTTATTTTGCATTCAAAACCTAAAACTTATAGCCTATGGATTGGTTTGACTTCAGCTTGAAACTTCCCATCACCGACCCTACATGGATATTCCTCCTTGTACTCCTCATTATATTGTTTGCTCCTATATTGTTGAATAAGCTTCGTATTCCGCACATTATCGGAATGATACTGGCGGGGCTTGTCATTGGGGAGCATGGTTTCAATATCTTGGTGCGTGACAGTAGTTTTGAGCTTTTCGGCAAAGTAGGCTTGTATTACATCATGTTCCTTGCCGGTCTGGAAATGAATATGGGGGACTTCAAACAGAACCGGGGCAAAGCGCTTGTACTGGGACTCTTGGCTTTTATTGTGCCCATAGGCATAGGCTTGGTAACGAATATAGCTTTGTTGAAGTATGGGGTACTGACCTCTGTCCTACTGGCAAGTATGTATGCGTCGCATACGCTGGTGGCCTATCCCATCGTGATTCGTTACGGTGTGTCGCGGCATCGCAGTGTGAGTATTGCAGTGGGGGGGACGGCGGTTACGGATACACTCACTTTGCTGGTTCTGGCCGTTGTGGGTGGTATGTTCAAGGGGGAGTCGGACGGCTTCTTCTGGGTATGGCTTGTCATAAAGGTTATCTTCCTGGGTATTTTGATTGTATATCTGTTTCCACGCATAGGCCGTTGGTTCTTCCGGAGGTACGATGACAACGTGATGCAGTTCATATTTGTGCTTGCCATGGTTTTCCTCGGAGCCGGATTGATGGAGTTTGTGGGGATGGAAGGTATCCTGGGTGCTTTCCTTGCAGGTTTGGTTTTGAACCGGCTGATTCCGCATGTCTCTCCGTTGATGAACCATCTGGAGTTTGTGGGCAACGCCTTGTTTATTCCCTATTTCCTGATAGGTGTGGGTATGTTGATTGATGTGCATGTGATTTTCGGTCATGGCGATGCTCTGAAAGTAGCGGCTGTAATGATTGTGGTGGCATTGGCAGGTAAATGGATTGCCTGCTGGCTGACGCAGAAAATATATAAAATGGGAGGGATTGAACGGGAGCTGATGTACGGATTGAGCAATGCACAAGCAGCGGCAACGCTGGCGGCTGTGTTGGTGGGGTACAACATCATTCTGCCCAATGGGGAACGCTTGCTGAACGATGATGTTTTGAATGGTACCGTCCTGCTGATTCTTGTAACTTGCGTTGTGAGTTCGTTCATTACGGAACGTGCCGCACGGAAGATTGCCATGGAGGAGGCGCATCTGGAAGAAAACCGCTCCGTGGAAGCGGAGAAGATATTGATTCCGATAGCCAACCCCGATACGATTGAAGACCTGATAAATCTTTCTTTGGTGATACGCGACCCGAAGCAACGGGATAATCTGTTGGCACTGAATGTCATCAACGACGATAGCAGTTCTGAAAGTGCCGAATTGCGTGGGAAACGCTATCTGGAAAAGGCTGCTATGATAACGGCCTCGGCAGATGTGCCGTTGAGGCAAATCACACGTTACGACTTGAATATCGCTTCGGGCATTATCCATACGGCAAAAGAATATGCGGCAACGGATGTCATTATAGGTCTGCACCGTAAGGTCAATATTGTGGATTCATTCTTCGGTATGCTGACGGAGAATCTGCTGAAAGGCTTGCATCGCGAGGTGATGGTTTCCAAATTCTTGATGCCTATTAACACAATCAGGCGGGTGATTGTGGCGGTACCTCCGAAAGCCGAGTATGAGGCGGGATTCCTGAAGTGGGTGGAACATTTCTGTCGGTTGGGGAGTACTTTGGGTTGCCGGGTGCATTTTTATGCCAATGAAGAGACTACCGCCCATCTTCAAGGGCTGGTGAAAGCCAAATATGGACAGACATTGACTGACTTTTCTCGCCTGGACGATTGGGGGGATTTACTGATATTGACCGGACAAGTGAACTTTGACCATCTGTTAGTGATTATCAGCGCTCGTCGGGGCTCCATCTCCTATGACAGCTCCTTCGAGAAGTTGCCGGCACAAATCAGTAAATATTTTGCAAACAATAGTCTGATTGTGTTGTATCCAGACCAACTGGGTGAACCGCAGGATGCGGTATCCTTCTCAAATCCGCGTGGCAACAATGAGTCGCAGCATTACGAGAAGGTAGGCAAATGGTTCTATAAGTGGTTTAAGAAAAGCTAAAATGGAAGATTGGAAACAGCGAACACAACTCCTGCTGGGAGATGAAAAGATGGAACGGCTATGCAAGGCGCATGTACTTGTCGTAGGACTGGGTGGTGTAGGTGCTTATGCGGCCGAGATGCTATGCCGTGCCGGAGTGGGGCGGATGACGATTGTCGATGCCGATACCGTGCAGCCAACGAACATAAACCGTCAGTTGCCGGCTCTGCATTCTACCCTGGGGCAGAAGAAGGCGGAGATATTGGCATCACGTTTTAGGGACATTAATCCGGCTCTGGAATTGAGAGTGTTGCCCGTATTCCTGAAAGATGAGAACATACCGGAACTGCTGGATGCTGCGGCTTATGACTTTGTGGTGGATGCCATTGATACGCTTGCTCCAAAATGTCACTTGATAGTGGAAACCATGAGGCGGCATATCAAGATTGTGTCCAGCATGGGGGCGGGAGCAAAGAGTGACATTTCGCAAGTGCGCTTTGCCGATATATGGGATACCTATCATTGTGGATTGAGCAAGGCTGTGCGTAAGCGTCTGCAAAAAATGGGCATAAAGCGGAAACTTCCAGTTGTTTTTAGCACTGAACAGGCTGACCCGAATGCCGTTTTGCTGACGGACGACGAGATGAACAAGAAGTCCACCTGTGGAACAGTGAGCTACATGCCTGCAGTTTTTGGCTGCTATTTGGCCGAATATGTAATTAAAAGACTATAGTAATAGCACTTGAAAGAAAACTATCAAATAGTAAATAGTAAATTGTCAAATTGTAAATAGCCTAGTGATTCATTTAGAGAATATAACCAAGAGTTTCGGTAACCTGCAAGTGTTACGGGGTATTGACCTGGAGATAGAGAAAGGGGAGATTGTCAGCATTGTAGGCCCTAGTGGAGCGGGTAAAACTACCTTGCTGCAAATCATGGGTACGTTGGACATGCCGGATGACGGTTCAGTGGTTATTGACGGTACACAAGTCAACCGTATGAGGGAGAGGGAACTTTCCGCATTCCGCAACCGGCATATCGGCTTTGTGTTCCAGTTCCACCAACTTCTGCCGGAGTTTACGGCTTTGGAGAATGTAATAGATACCGGCCTTTATTGCCGGAAAAGGACAGCAGGAAGCCAAGGAAGCAGCTACGGAAATTCTTGAATTCATGAGGCTTGCCGAACGTGCCCTCCCACTAAACCGAATGAGTTGTCGGGAGGTGAGAAGCAGCGTGTGGCGGTGGCCCGTGCTCTCATTAATCATCCGGCAGTGGTGCTGGCAGATGAACCTTCCGGCAGTTTGGATACCCATAATAAGGAAGAACTGCACCAGCTCTTTTTTGATTTACGTAACCGTTTCGGACAAACGTTTGTTATCGTAACCCATGATGAAGGACTGGCGCAGCTCACCGACCGGACGATACATCTGATAGACGGGGAAATCAATAAAATGGTCTGAGCCTGTCAGTGCGGTTTTTCCAAGTTCGATATGGTGGTTTGCCTCGTTGAGAGAGTGGCATGTTATTCAAAGCAGATGTAGTGGCTGATTCTCTCTAAGTCGGTATCGGAGAATTCCTCGTAAAGTGCAAAAGGTTTCAGGCTATGAAGGTCGCCTTTCTTCTTTCGGTATTCTACAAAGGCCTTTGCCTGGTAGAAGTTGATGTAAGGATGGTTGCGCAGCCTCTCTATGCTACTATGGTTCAGGTTGATGAGGCGGATGGCTCGGGTGTCGATGGAAAACCAAGACTGCAATTGGCTGGTGTCCAAATGGATTTCTTGTAGTTGCGTGATGTCGTAGAACCCTCCCAAGCGTTGCCGGTAACCGATGATTAGACGGGCAATGCCGCTACCGATGCCTGGTATTTTCTTCAGCTCTGTGGTGTCGGTGCGGTTCAGGTCGACAAGGATTCCAGCCGGATATTTTTCCGGTGCAATTCGGGAAGTAGCAGCGCTATTATTACTCGAAGGAGAGTTGTACAACTGGACGGTTCTTGTCTCTGTGTCTTCCGGAGTGATGTGGATATAGGGCAGGAGTGTCTGATATTGTTTTTCTGTCATTCCATATATTTTCCGGAAATTTTCTGCCTTATGGAACTTCCCTCCTTTACTACGGTAGCGGAGTATGTTCCGCGCCATCCATCCGGGCAGTCCCAGTCGGCAAAAAGTAACGGCGTCGGCAGTATTGGGATTGAAACGGACCAGGGAGACGGTTGTCGGTTGTTTTGGAGAGGAAGAATTAAGTCTGTTGTCCCATTTTTGTTCCTTTTCTTGTATGGATGCGATGAACGATTCGTATTCTGCCATGGCAGTGGCCTGCCGCCGGATTGCTTCATCGGAGAGAGGGCGGTGTTCTCTTTGGTATATATAAATATACCCGGAGAGAAAGACGAGAATGATGCCGGTAATCAAAACCAGTATTCCGCGCCTTTCTCCCTGGGAGAAATAAAGGAATTCTTTGAAGGGGTTCTGCATGATGGCCTATTTCAGAAAACCCAGTTCATTGATAAAAATCAGTGCAATTCCTATAGGAGCAATGTATTTCAGGATGAATATCAATAGCTTGTAGACGGATACTTTCAGAGTGCCGTTGTTGCTGACTTCTTCCCATACGATTTTCTTGTCCAGATACCAGCCTATGAAGATGGAAATGAACAAACCGCCTAACGGTAACATTAGCTTGGCCGTTACAAAATCGAACAAATCGAATAGGTTTAACCCGAATACGGTATAGCTCTTGCCGATACCGAGAGACAGTGAGCAGAATACTCCTAAGAAAATACAACCTGCTGTCACATATCTGGCTGCTTTGCTGCGTGAGAACTTGAACTCTTCATGCAGATAGGCGGTTACCACTTCGTGCAGGGAAATGGTGGAAGTAAGTGCTGCCAATGCCAGTAGGATATAGAACATCAGAGACAGCAGTATCGCCAGCCAGGGAATATTGCCGAACGCTTGCTGAAAGACATTCGGTAGGGTGATGAATAGCAGGCTGGGACCCGCATCCGGTTTGATACCCACAGAGAAGGCGGCAGGGAAAATGATGAATCCTGCCAAAATAGCTACCATAGTGTCGATGGCGGCCACGTTGAGTGCCGTTTTGGGCAGGTTCGTATCATTGCGGAAATAGGAGGCATATGTACAGAGACATCCCATCCCCAAGCTCAAGGAGAAGAATGCCTGGCCCATAGCTCCAAGGAACACATTGCCGTCCACTTTGCTGAAGTCCGGTTTCAGCAGGAATTCAATACCTGCTCCTGCTCCGGGCAGAGATATAGAGCAGATGGCAAGGATTATCAATAGGACAAACAGCATCGGCATCATGATTTTGGCTGATTTTTCAATACCTTTTTCCACTCCTTTGACAATAATGAGATGGGTGGCCAGCAGGAACAGCACCAGCCAGATGACCGGACGCCAGGGGTTGCTGACAAAGCTGTTGAAGGATGCGATGAAATCGGCTGCCGATTTCCCGGCAAAACTGTTTGTGGCTGCTTCCCCGATAAACTCAAGCGTCCATCCTGCCACAACGGAGTAATATCCCAGAATAAGGAATCCGGCCAGTACGCCCATACGTCCTACCCAGCGCCAATGCGTGCCGGGTGCTAATTTTTGATAAGCCCTTGCTGTATTGGCACGCGAGCGCCTGCCGATGAGGAATTCTGCAATCATGATGGGGATGCCGAGAATGAGCACGCAAACCAGGTATACAAGGATAAATGCTGCACCTCCGTGATTCCCGGTCTCAAACGGGAAACGCCAGATGTTACCTAAACCGACTGCGGAGCCTGCCGAGGCAAGTATGACACCTAATTTGCTTCCGAAGTTGGCTCTGTCACTTTTTGTCATAAAACGTAGATTTTTCTTTCAATTCGTTATTAATACCACCTAAAACATGCAAATATAGAAAATGTTCTGTACTTTTGCGCACAGTTCGTTGATTATTTGGTATATGCTATATTATATTAAGAAATATCCGGTGTCGCTTTTTATTATTCTGACGGTGATTTATCTTTCATTCTTTAAACCGCCTTCTACAGAAATAAGCAAGATTCCCAATATAGACAAGGTGGTGCATATCTGTATGTATTTCGGCATGTCGGGAATGCTGTGGCTGGAGTTTCTTCGCGCTCACCGGAGAGACAACGCCCCTTTATGGCATGCATGGGCAGGGGCGTTTGTCTGTCCCGTTTTGTTCAGCGGAATGGTGGAGTTGCTGCAAGAATACTGCACGACATACCGCGGCGGAGACTGGCTGGATTTTGCGGCCAATACCACGGGAGCGGTGCTTGCATCAATGGTCGGCTATTTCATTTTAAGGCCAAGGATGAAATAGGATTATAAGTATTCAACTACGGAACTTAGCTTGATGCCGTTCGACCCTTTTATCAGAATTGTTTTCCCACAAGGTTTCTCTCTTTGCAGCTCTGCGATGAGTGCGGTTACATCGGGATAACTCTGATAAGAGTGGCGTGTGGCGGCAAACAATTTCCCAACAAGAGCTACGTCCTTGAATCCGCATTCTTCCAGATAGTCTGCAATCTTCTGGTGCTCGTCGGCACTGTCTTTACCCAATTCCCGCATATCTCCCAATATCAGCATTTTGTTTTTGGCCTGCATGTTCCGGAAGTTACTGATGGAAGCCATCATGCTTGTGGGATTGGCATTATAGGCATCGATAATCAGTGTGTTGTCCGCTGTTTTTTTCAGTTGTGAACGGTTGTTTTGTGGGGTATATCCGGCCAGTGCTTTATCTATTTGCTCCGGTTTCCACACCAAAAAAACTGTCCGATGGTGACAGCTGCCAGAGCATTGGGGAAGTTATATTCACCGATAAGTTGGGTTTGTACTTCGTGATATTTGCTTTCGTTTCCCGTTTTCCACTCGAAGGTGAGGTAAGGAGAATTGCCGGTGACGTGTCCGTTGATGTACAGCTCGTCCTCGCTGCCGTAGGCAATCTGGTGGAGTCCGTAGGCTATCTTTTTCAAGTAGGGGTTGTCGTTATGGATGAAGATGGTAGCTTCTTTCCGCGTCCGCAGATAGTCGTACATCTCTCCTTTGGTCTTGATGACTCCTTCAAAAGAGCCGAATCCCTCCAGATGGGCTTTTCCTACGTTGGTAATGATTCCGTAGTCAGGTTCGGCTATCTCTACCAGCTCCTTGATGTCTCCCGGGTGGCTGGCGCCCATTTCCACTACGGCAAGTTCGTGTTCAGGGCGCAGGCGGAGTAAGGTGAGAGGAACACCGATGTGATTGTTCAAATTTCCCAAGGTATAGAGCACGTTGTGAGTTTGCGAAAGTACGGTGGACATCAGTTCCTTGGTAGTGGTCTTTCCGTTTGTACCCGTAATGCCGATGATGGGTGTACGCATCTGCCGACGGTGGTAATTGGCAAGTTGTTGCAAGGTTTTCAAGCTGTTTTCCACCACGATGTATCGTGTATCGCCTGCGGGGGCATAGGCTTCTTCATCTACTATGGCATAAGCACTTCCGCTTTCCAGCGCCCGGGCGGCAAAGGCATTTCCGTTGAACGACTCGCCTTTCAGTGCAATGAATAAAGAACCTTGGGGGCAGTTACGGCTGTCAGTAGTGACACTGGTACATGTTAGGAATATCTGATGTATAGCTGTTATATTCATGACTTTATAATTAAATCAATCTGTGTGAATCTGTGTAATCTGTGGTAAACCATCGTGCAAAGATATAGTTTTAATCCTCTCCTTCCCGGGTACAAGCAAAAACTTATCAGTTTATGAGTTTATGTATTTGAAACCACTTTTTTGTTTACATTTGCAGATATATAAATCAAAAAACGCTGCCATGAAAGTTCTGCAATCCAAATATATAAACGTCAACGGTTCGCTGTTGGACCTTTCTTCTCCCTGCATCATGGGAATTCTCAATGTCACCCCCGATTCTTTTTATGCCGGCAGCCGCATGCAGACGGAAGCCGACATAACAAGCCGCATAGGGCAGATTGTGGCGGAAGGAGCTGCTATCATCGATGTGGGCGCTTACTCTTCGCGTTCCAATGCGGAGAATGTGTCGCCTGCGGAAGAGATGGAACGCTTGCGCATGGGGTTGGGTGTTCTGAGGAAAGTACAGCCCGATGCGATTGTTTCGGTAGATACCTTTAGGGCGGTATGTGGCGAGAATGTGTGTCGTAGGAATACGGTGTGGCAATTATCAATGATATAGCCGCCGGAGAAATGGATGATGATATCGTTCCGTACGGTTGCCGACCTGAATGTTCCTTATATCATGATGCACATGCAGGGTACACCGACAAAATATGCAACAGCACTCCCATTATGATAATTGCTGAAAGAGGTGTTTATGTACTTTGCCCGTAAGGTGCAGCAATTACGCGATTTAGGCGTAAAGGATATCATATTCGGACCCCGGGTTCGGCTTTGGCAAGACCATTGAGCATAATTATGAATTGTTGGCTCATCTGGAGGAATTTCGTATTTTTGAACTTCCCTTGCTGGTTGGCGTTTCCCGTAAATCTATGATTTATCGCTTGTTGGGAACGACTCCGCAGGAAGCGTTGAACGGTACAACCGTATTGGATACCATCTGTCTGTTGAAAGGGGCTGATATCCTTCGTGTGCACGATGTGCGCGAGGCAGTGGAAACGGTGAAAATCGTGGAAGCCATGAATGTGGCCCATTCTGCGTTAATCGCTAATAATTAACCATTAATCACTTGCGACCGTGTTTTTTGAATTTGGCATAAAAGATTTTATAGATATCCTGCTGGTAGCTTTCCTGCTTTACTATACATATAAGCTGATGAAAGCTTCCGGATCTATCAATGTGTTTACGGGTATACTGGTGTTTATCCTGATTTGGCTGGTGGTTTCTCAGGTGCTGGA
>ENA-OQNM01000790-OQNM01000790.1-human-gut-metagenome-genome-assembly--contig:-NODE-790-length-10835-cov-6.617949_pt1 | contig 10835 bp, 5 predicted proteins | sample MGYA00242632_ERZ504886 | MGnify/ENA primary metagenome ERZ504886 (study PRJEB26092, sample SAMD00036424) | human gut metagenome | host: Homo sapiens | study: EMG produced TPA metagenomics assembly of... | reverse complement strand
GGCCGGGGTGATGGTGATGGTGTCGACGGGCTGCTGGCTTTCCATGTACGCCTCGTCGTAGACGACCAGCTTGCCGTCATACACCAGAAACGCCGCGCCCTCGAGGGTGCAGCGGTTTTGAAAAAATAGCGAAGTCTGCGAGGTTGTTCTGCTCGACGTAGTCGTAGGTCTGGTCGGTGATCGGCTGTATATCCCATAGGCAATATCTTATTAAAATTCTTCCAAGTCTTTCTTCAACAGTTTTTTTCCTTGTTCGGAAGAACCGATATATTCATATTGCAGACAAAGCCGGTATTGCTGGTTTTCTTTAGCGACTTTCTGAGGTGACTGTCCCTTCCGGACAGTAGCGAAATCAGCCAGTTTATAAGAACGGCCATCAATAAAAAAGGGTATATTGACCAATCCCCATACATCATATCGTTGTCCCTGAACCGATGAAAGTTTCAATTGCTCCGTCTGACTGTCAAACAACACGTTACCACAATAAATATCCCTTCCGAAAACAGGGCGCAAAGCGGCGAACAGCTGCGTGGCTGTAATATGCTCTTTCGCCATCCTCAACCTGTCCAAATCCAGATAGAACTCGCTATAATCATCTTTCCACCAAGAGAACTCCGAATTTACCGTAACCTCTTTAATACGACGGTGTAATAACAACTTCTCTTTCAGCTGTTCTGTCCAATAAGAAAGTTCGTCATAATTATATCCATACAGTTTCACACGGAAACTTCCCGCACTCTCACGCACATCGTTACTGAAGCCCTGATCCTGCAAACCATATACACTCCAGCTACCACCTCCCAAAGTCAGTGCCTTACTGATTATATTAGCTTTCAAAGTATACGGGAATCCGCTCCGCTGATTTTCTTTTGTAAAATAAATCTGGATATTAGCCTGACGCGCATTATAGATATACGTCTGAAACTGCCTGATTTCCTTGAAATCGCTCAGATAAGTTTCCATCCTCTTAATCAGCACATTCATCTGCTCCAATGTACTGCCATTAGGCAACGTAGCATAAACGGAAAGCACCACTTCACCTTCATCACGATTGAAATAACTTCCCTCGTATACTTTTTCCGCAAAAAGACGGAGGCTGCCACCTAAAGCCTTGTTGATTACCGGCTTTACCTTATCCTTGAAGGTAGGATTATCAAATACCTTATTATAATATTCCACCCATTTACCTTCTCCTTCCATCTTCTCGGGCAGCATAAATACAGGCAGACCGAACCCCAGCAGCAATAATAGGCAAGCTATCACCCTGAAACGGCATAAATAATAAATCACCCCTTGATAGAAACGGGTAAAATAGACAGTCAACCGTTTCATAAAAGTGGGTCTGAGCAGAAAACGTCTTCTTTTTCTTCTCTTTTTCTTCTCCAAACCTATTTTATCAATCATGGACGGAACAAAGAATAATGCAACAAACAAAGATACTGCCAGATTGATAATGACCACCGCTGCAAAATCCTGCAAGTTCAGACGTATCTTCTCATCCAGAAAGAAAATAATAACCAATGCCCCGATAGTAGTCAGCGTGGCCGCCAGTACAGAAACAAACGCCTTCAGATTGCGGCGATGCAGAATATGGTCTGTCATCACTATCGTATTATCTATCACCAAATTCAATGAGATGGTAATACCCGCCAATGAATAAAGCTGCATTTCCAGACCAAATGCATAATAAAGAATGACGGCAACAGATATATTAACCGCCAGACTGGTCACAATCAGGAACAGATAACGCAGATTTCGTGTTATCAACGCTACAAACAGCAATAAAATCAATACGGTCAGTCCGGTACGGAAATAAATCTTATCCAATTCTTTCTGAATATATTCCGTAGCGTCATAACTGATATGTACCTCATAGCCCGGAGGCATCTTCTGTTGCAACTCACCCATAAGGTGCTTCACTTCCCCACTTAAATTTAATTGATTGGCAGTTTCCTCGGCCGTGATATACAGGTAGACAGAATTCAGCCCGTTTATCCGGTAATAACTTTGCGGTCGTTCTTCCACATGCCTTACCTTTATCAGTTTATCCAGCGTAACCATCGTTCCATCTTCGGCTTGCAGTTGAATGGCTCCCGGTTCAAATTCCATTTCTTTTTCAGTTGATGTACGTACCAGTCTGATCCACTCTCTGCCCTCCGCACCTTTTTCAATAGAACAGATCCCCAGAAACTCTTTTTCATAATGGCGGTTAATGGCCCGTTGCACAGCCTGCAGTGTGATTCCCAAACGCGAAAGCTGGTCACTGTCATACTCCAACTGCCACTCCATAGGTGTAGCTCCATTCAGTTCCACTTTATAAATCCCCTTCAACTGTCCCAATACCGGCTTGATATTCTCTTCCGCATACTGCTGAATCAAAATAGGATTGGCAGGCGCATTCAGTGTATAAGTAATAAAAGGTCTGGATGCCTTATCATCCGAACGTCGCGTACTGATTTGAGGATAACTCACCCCCTCGGACAGCTGAGGCCAGGTCTGTCTGATGATGGTAGACACTTCAAAGCGGGTAACGTCAATATCCGCATGCTTGTCCAGTTCCAAAGAAATTGAGCCGCTGCCGTTATCCGAAGTAGAGTTCACCTTCCTGATTCCCTTTACTCTGGCCATCATCGCCTCCAGTTTACTGGTAACCTCCGCCTCAATAACCCGTGACGAATTGCCGGGCATACTGAAAGAAACAGTCAGACCGGGCAAGGTACGCGACGGCGCCAGCTTAACCGGCAACAGCGGTACTAATACCACCCCTATCAGTGACAGGCAGACAAATGTCACTATCAAGGTAAACGAGGAGAGGTTACGCGGATTACTCATCGATAAATTCCTGTATTAAAATCAAACTTGTCCGCAAGGGAAAAACCGGACTCAAAATCGTGCAGCGTCAGTTTACGTATCTTATAATAATTCAACCAATAATTCTGCAAAGCCGAAATATAATTTTTCTGCGCCTCCTGCTGGCGGTTCAACGAAAGAGTAAGACTATTCACATCCGCCTTTCCGATGATAAAACGTTGACGTGTCTGCTCGTATGCCATTACGGCAAGATCCAAAGCCTCCTCCGCACTCGCAATCAAACTCTGCTGAATATTAAAATCATTCACCGTCATAATCACCTCTTCCTCCACACTCAGTTCTTCCTGACGGGCGGCAATCCTCACCACATTCAGATTATTTCTCGCCATATTATATTTACCCTTTCTCACCCCCCAGTCAATCAAAGGAATAGAAACACTGACAGAAACCAAGTCCTGTTGCAAAGGATGCCTGTAAGCATCTCCCAGTTTATCCGCCACCTGGTTAAAGCCCACACTGGCATTAAAGCTGGCATTGAAACGGGATTCTTTCTTTGTCTTGTCCACATTCTGTTCCGCTTCCAGCACATTCTGCCGTTGTTCCAGGAAAGTAGGATTATTCTCTTTGGCCCGCATCAACGCATCATCTACGGGAATCATCTTTCCTGTGGGACGTCCCGGTATATCCAATTCAATCACAGTATTCTTATCCAGGTTCAGAAAGGAAGCCAATGAAAACATAGCGCGTTTCAAAGCAATCTGCGCATTCTGCAACGTATTATGCGCATTCACTTTGTCCAGCTGCAATGTCAGCAAATCGGCACGTGATATGGCTGCTATCTTATGACGCTGGAGTCCGATGCTATAAAGGGTATCACTGGACGCCACATTCTCCTCCGCCAAGCGGTAATCCGCCTGTGCCATAGCCAACGCAAAGAAATAAGTCACCGCTTCTTCTGAAACCATTTCCGTGTTATAAATGAATTGCTTCTTCACCTTTTCATACTTCAACGGCTCTATTTTCCGGTCCCAACGAAAAGCATTATATCCCAACAGGCTCTGTTGATATCCCACACGCACAGGGATACTGGAATACTGTGTAGACTTTGAGTCACCGAAATTACGCATAAAGTCCAGTTCCGAATCAATATAGAAAGTACCGCCCGTCCAATCCAGATTCTGTTTGATACTCAATCCACCCGATGCGCTGAACATCTGTTGTTCACGATACACATCCATATCCTCATTCGAATCATAACGCTGGGTGATATAGCGATAATATTTAGCCGGAGTCAGATCCAGCGTAAGACTTGGCAAACGGTTCGCCTTGTAAGTACGATATTCCCAATATCCCGACAAATAAAGATTCTGATATCTGAAAGCGGACAAGGAACTATCATTCGCAATCTCTATCGTGCGTTGCAAATCCAGCTTCACCACCTGCTGCGCCTTTGCTCCGAAAGACAACAGCATACACCCCACCATCCATATGCTAATGTACTTCATTTTTGTCATGTTTTCTATAAATAAACCAATATATTAAAGGAATGATAAACAAGCTGACCAAAGTTCCCACCACCATAGAGCCAATCATGGCAATAGACAAAGGCTTCTGCATCTCCGACCCCATATCCGAGGTAAACAGCAACGGAACCATTGCAAAGACAGTTGTCAGCGAAGTCATGATAATCGCTCTCAACCTGCGCCTGCCCGCTGTATGAATGGCTTCCACCAAAGGCATCCCCGCTTTCCGTAATTCATTGATGGCATCCATTTTTAAAATAGAGTCATTCACCACAATACCACAAGTCACGATAATGCCTATGGCAGACATCAAATTCAACGTGTGACCGAAAACCCATAATGCCAGCAAAGCAAAAGCCGTATCAATAGGAATTTCCATCAAGACAATCAGCGGTTGCAGGAAACTCTCGAATTGCGCGCAAAGGATAAAATACATCAGCAACAAAGAAACAAAAAGAATCACAGTCAATTCCCCCATCATTTTTTCATTCGAAAAGAAACTACCCGAGAAATCCACTTCCCATTCCTTTTCCTCACTAACCACCTCTTTTACATTCCGCATCAGTTCCGGTGCATCCTTCACATCATAAAAACTTAAAGGAATATATTCTCCGTTCTTTCCCGCCGTAATACTCTTCAAATCTTCGGCGGGCACTACCGTCACCAGATTATTCAAAGGAATATGATTCACCTCTCCGTTACCATCCGCCATCGTCCGCACCAAAGTTTCACTTAATACACTATTTACACTCTTTTCCTCTCCGGCAATACTGATAGGCAGATATTGCTGATAAGAGCGTAAAACGGAAACCTTGTTTTCTTTGAAAGCCGTGCGGAGCACCCGCGTCAATTCATCATATGATACGTTATACAACAACAGTTTTTCTTTATTGATTATCAGATTCATCTGATTCCGGAAAGCGATGCCCGTCGGAACATTACCCGCCACCCGCGTAATTTCCTTTTCCAACCGCTGCAAATGCTCCGCATCCGGTGCCTGCGACTTATTCGCCGTATGGAGTTCCGCTACCACATCCGCTTCTCCTGTCACAAACAATTTTTCAAAGATTGTTTCGGGAGGTGAGAAAGTAACCACAGCCAACGGATATTTCTCTCTTATCTCCTTCTCTAATAATTCCTGCAATGAATAGATTCCGGATGGCTTTTCCGTCTTGAAATAAAGTTCCGCTTCGGTAGACGAAAGTTCACTGCCCCCGTTCAATATATAATCCTGCATACCCACATAAGCAGCATGCTCCGTTACCCGGTCGTCCACCTGTTTCATTAAATCATCCACCCGGCGGTTGTTCTCGTCCACATGGATATTCTCATTCCACTCTATCCTTGCCACCAGTTCATTCTGGTCAATCTGCGGCATACGCTCTTTTTCCATTACATAAAAAAGAAACACACACAGTGGAAGGGTTGCCAGCGTGCCGGTCACACAAAGCTTTTTATGTGAGAACACCCAGTCAATCCCTTTATCATAAAAGCTTTCCAGCCACTCATTTTTCAGCAGATTGTCAAAACGTCTGGAAAGAAATCCCTTACTGCGGATACCGACCTTATAAAACAACAGATACAATACGGGCAGCAACATAATACCCGTAATATAAGATATCATCAATCCCACCGTGATAGAAAAAGCCTGATCCATAAAAATAGCTCCGGCTATGCCACTCATAAATATCAAAGGCACAAATACCGCAATGGTTGTAAGGGACGAACTGAGCATCGGTGTGATCATTTCCGTCGTGCCCACGGCACACGAACGTTTCAGAGAATACCCCCGTTCACGATACTGCGAAATATTTTCCGTTACAATAATGGCGCTGTCTATCATCATACCTACAGCCAGAATCAAGCCCGAAAGTGATATCACATTCAGCGACACATGACAGAAATAAAAGAAAAAGAATGTGATTACAATAGAAGTAACCATGCTGATACCGATAATCAACGGTGAACGGACATCCCCCAAAAACAGCACGGCTACAATAAAGATAAACAAGAAACCCAAAGATAGGTTCTGCTGCAAATTCGAAATGGTATAGTCCAGCAATTCCGTCTGATTACGGCTTACGCTGAATTCAATATCCGGATATAGAGAAGCAAAATAATCGGTTGTTACTTTCAGCTTCTCTTTCATGACATCCATATTTTCATCGCTCTGCTTGATAATGGCCAGCGTCACCGCCCTTTTTCCTCCGGCTACGGAACGTCCCATCTCTTTTTGCGAAACAATATCTACTTTGCAGAGCTCTTTCAACTGCATAATACGTTCCCCCTTGCGGATATAGATATTCTTCACATCCTCCGGGGTACGGAGCAGGGTAGCTATGCGAATATTATATTCATAATAACCATCCCTCACCAGCATACTTCCCGGCTCTACATTATTGGCGGAAAGTGTATTCTCTATATCCTCCACACTGATACCCGTCATGGCCAGTTTATCTTTATCAGGAACAATTTGCAAAAGCCTTCCGGGCACTCCGGTTATATCCGCCATAGCCACTTCGGGTAACTGTTCGATGCGGCGTTTCACCACATTCTCCGCCAATTCGCACAACTCCAGAAATTGTTGCTCGTCGGTTTCCTGATAAGCACCGTCGTTTTTCAAAGTCATATTGACATAAAGTACAGGAATATCCGTTGCACTCGCTTTGATAGCCTTGGGACGTGTCACTTCCTTGGGAAGACTGTTCATAGCGGCATCTATCTTCTCATTCACCTCTATAAATGCCAGGTCGGTATTCACTCCAAAGTCAAATTCCAGACGGATCACACCCGCCCCGTCACGGGTTTCACTTTTTATTTCTCTCAGTCCGGCCACTTGCAGCAACTGTCTGCGCACAGGGGTAACCACCGTATTCTCCAGTTCGCGTGCCGATGAATTCTCGCCCGTTACCTGTATGGTAATCTGCGGTATGGCAATATCGGGCAGCAAAGATACAGGCAGCGAAAAGTAGGTCACCAACCCGACAATAAAACAGGCGGTAAAAGCCATCAGCACCGCAATGGGCCGTTGCAATAAGAACTTAACCATACCTTTAATTTTTAATCACCCTCACCGGTGCTTCATGAGCCAGATTCACATTTCCGGTAGTTATCACCTCCATACCTTCTTCCAGTCCGTCTGTGACAGTATATTCCTCCATATTCTCCAATCCCGTATGCACATAGTTCCACATAGCTTTACCCTCTTTCAGTGTAAATACCACCTGTTTGCCGGAACGTAGTACAACCGCCGTTTTGGGGATAACCAGTTGTTCGCCCACAGAACGCTTCACGCTTACCCTTACATTCATGCCGTCGAACAATTTATTACTCCCGTTCACTCTCGCCTTTATCCGTACCATTCCATTCTCGTCCACCAGCGGATTAATCTCACTGATACTTCCCTGGCGCACCCCTGCTGCCGATGCATAAGGAGTAATCTCCACCTTATCCCCCACTTTCAGCAATGGCAGCTCATTTTCAAGTACGGTGAAATCCACCTCCATATTTCCGGCATTGATTACCCGGCAGAAAGGCTCGGAAGTTTTGGGCATATTATATCTCTTTTCAAAGAGGTTGGCAATCACTCCATCGAAAGGAGCAGTCAACGTAGCTTGTTCCATATCATATTGAGCAGATTCATATTGAGCTTTGCTCTGCTCATACCCGCTTTTTACTTTTGCCAGTTCCAGCACATCAGCAGGTATCACCTTCAGATTATCGGGAGCATATCCTTGTCCTATCAACACATCCTGCATCTCCAGGGTAGCCTGTGCCAAACTATTTTTATTCTGTACCAACGTATTGTTCAACTTAAACAAATCCAATTGGGCTATTTTTTGACCTTTCCGCACTATATCCCCGTTCTTTACCCAGATATTCGCCACCACTTCCGAGGTACGAAAATACAGGTCGGCATAATCCTGTGCCGTCACTTTCCCGTTACTGATCAATTCATGATTGAAAACCTGCTTTTTCAGCGGCATCACCGTCACCTCATTGGGTAAAGAAGGAAGAACTGTTTCCACCCCTTCTTTTTCCGTTGTTTCCTTTTTTTCTCCCGAGCAGGCAGTGAAAGAAACGGCTAATAATAAGCCTGATGCAAATATGTGTAATTTCATGGTCATATTTTGTGATATCTATAACAAATAAAAACTTTTTATTTTGAAAAAACTAATTTTCGGGTACTTTTTTTAATAATTCCCGTGCTTTCCGTCTCATCTGCTTGATAGCGGTAGACTGAACTTTCGGTTCTTTCTCCAATACCGTCTGTACCATCCGCTCCAATTTGTCACACCGATAAAAAAACGGATCCGCATATAGATTGGCCAAAAGATAATAAGGATAAATCCTTCCGGGCAACCGATGGACAGCACGCATAAACCAATATTCCGCACTATCATAGTGCTTCATGTCCTGTTCATTTTTCCCGATAATATTTAGTATCATGGGATCGCCACTCACTTTCAAGGCCTCTTTCAGTACCTTGTTAGACAGTTCGGGTTCATGCAGTTTATGCAAGGCATGGCCATACTCAAACATAAAGCGGGCATTCCCTTTCATTTCTTTCTGAATTTCAGCATAACTTTCTACTGCTTGCCGGTAAGCTCCCGAGTGGTAAAACATACGGCTTTTGGTCCATTGCTTACAAGCTTCTACAGTCTTGGATTTCTGCTGATATTTACAGAAACAGCCATAGCTTCCGATTAACAATAAAACAGTAAACAAAATGCGAGGCCAAACTTTCTCTAAAGGAAGAACACGGATACCGCAAGCTAATACTAATATAATCAAAGCCGAAACAAACGCTGGAAATTGTAATGGATAAGAAGAAAACGCAAATACCGCTAAAGATAGCAATGCGCCGCATAGTCCATAGATGCCTTGTTTATGACCTATGTACATGCTCCCACCTAGTATCAGCAACCCGATGCAAAGTAAAGGTATTCCCCACGCAATGGCTACTTGCAGGTATTCATTAAAAACATATTCGGGAGAACCTGCCACTAACTCTTCCGTAGCAGAATAATTTCCTGTTGCAAAATAATCCTCCTGCGCTTGTCCGTAAGCAGCCGGAACACTGTTCCATCCGCATCCTGTCCATGGGTGCTCACTGACAGCTTGGGCAGCAATTTTCCACATAAACAGACGGCCGTCTGCCGAATCCTTTTTCATTTGATAAATGCCACCCAATGCTATACCGCCCAAAATAAAGGTTACTATGGCAAAAGACACTGCCTGCTTACGATGATGCCTGATATAATGCTGAATTTCCATCTTATAGTGCATACCACAAACATAAATGGAAGAGACCGCCGCAGCTATCCATGCCGAGCGGCTCATTCCGGCAGGCAACACACAAAGAATCAATAGCATGACAGCTAAAGCAACATAATAAGGTATGGTTTTCTTACCCTCTTTCCGCTTTAACCATTCATACAGGCAGATAGGGAATATCATGGCAAGGTAGCCTGAATAAGGACCGGGATTATAGAATGAACCGGTCAAAGCATAGAGGGAATGGTTGGAATAGGTAAAGCCATATACCTGACGGATGCCCCACACGGCTTCCATTCCTCCGTATAGAATAAACACCCATGAAACGACAGCCGAAAGACATTCCTTAATCCGTGCCGGAAAAAGAAATATCAACAGGGCAAAAGCTGCCGATGAAAGAACTCCACAGGCATACATCCACCGCCAGTCATCCGCCAAAATATCGGATGACAGTGAAGACGTACTACAACACACCACGCTGAGACACAACGCAACCGGTATGCCTGCCACCAATGCTATTCCATATTTCAGCCATTTATTTTCCATTTCTACCACCAAACTTGTTTCCCGTCTTCGTATGTAAAAATCCGCTCTTCTTTTCCTTGAGTATGATTTTTTAACCACAATAAAGCGCCTTTAGGCACATCATCATAATGAAGTTTATTGTCGACTGCTAATTTTCGCCCTAAACTAATCCATTTCATATTCCAATAGAACAATTCATATTCATTATCGACACATATTTCATTACTATCATGTATTATTGCATTATTACTTCCATAATATGGGTATTTACGGTAAAGTATAATACTTTCTTTTTCTGTACTAGCACACAGCTCTTTTATGGTTCCATCTTCTAAAAGAATTATAGGAAACCCTATAGGTTTATTATTCAACCGCCCATTTTGGCTGATAAATGCTAAGAAAACGATCCCCTTTCCTTCGTTTAAATAAGTTCTTATTTGATTATCTCCCCATAAAATTCCTCTCCCGACTGATTCAAACAAAACACTTCCATTCATCACCTTTGATAAAGCAACAGGAACCCAGTCATGATTATTAAAAGTACAAAGACTGATTAATTGTTTATCTTTCTGTGAAGGCACTCTAAAGGTTAAATCAGAAAGAGGCATAGCATATTCGGATGTAACATCACATAGTGGAATATCATATTTTTTCCTATAAATCTTAGAAATCTTGTATACAACTTCATTTTTTTCCTTC
>ENA-OQNM01000788-OQNM01000788.1-human-gut-metagenome-genome-assembly--contig:-NODE-788-length-10868-cov-3.089936_pt1 | contig 10868 bp, 7 predicted proteins | sample MGYA00242632_ERZ504886 | MGnify/ENA primary metagenome ERZ504886 (study PRJEB26092, sample SAMD00036424) | human gut metagenome | host: Homo sapiens | study: EMG produced TPA metagenomics assembly of... | reverse complement strand
GGCCATCGGCTGGTTGCAGAATCATGCGGATCGACGTTACCCGATTTCGACCCGAAGTTCGTATGGGTACTCGACCCGGGGTATTCCCGCGGACGGCTGTCTATCCCTGATACGCTTGCAATCCAATCCGACCCAGAATTGCTGGATCAGGAAAAACTGGGATTCAAGCAGACAAATCTTAGGTTTGGTGCCTTGGTGTCCGGCAAATTCAATCTTAGTGAGTATGTGGATGATACTCCAATCATTGACGGTAATGAGCCGGATTTGCTTCGCATTCTCGCCAAACCGTTGTTCGGCCGGTTCATCGATGCAGCCGAGTGTTCGAAAATCTATTCGCTCAGGAATCTGACCGGTAAGCTGCCTCCATTGTTCCTGACAACCAGTAGCGATGACTTTATCCAATATGAGTCACTTGCACTGGCTGACGCATTGGCGCGTAACCATGTCGATTTTGAGCTACATGATATCCGGCCAGCAAAAGGCGAAGCACTGGGACACATATTCCCAGTCGGCTTGCCGTGGCTGGAGGAAAGCGAATACGTGCTCGACCGATTGAAGACCTTCACGTATGAGGTCATGTAAGAGCTTTTTGTCTCAATGAAAAGGAAAACAAAAGGAAGGTTCAATGATGAACAAGACAATCAAGATAATCGCCACAGCAACGGCTGCATTGATGATGATTGCCGGCGTATCCGCCTGCGGCTCCGATACGGGTGGTGACAGCGACAAGGGTCGTGTCTATTACCTGAATCTGAAGCCGGAAGCCTCCGACCAGTGGAAGGCGTTGGCCGAAGAATATAAGAAGGAGACCGGAATCGAAACCACCGTGCAGACCGCGGCCTCCGGCACGTATGAGCAGACGTTGAAATCCGAAATCGCGAAAGACAATGCACCGACATTGTTCCAGGTGTCCGGCAATGTGGGCTTGGCCCGCTGGAAGAAGTACACAGCCGACATGTCAGACAGCGAACCCTATAAGCAGCTGCGAGACCAGAGCACTGCACTGAAAGGCGATAACGGTGAAATCCTTGGCGTCCCGTTCGTCATCGAATCCTACGGGTTGATCTACAACAAGGATCTGCTCAATAAGTATTTCCAGGCGGACTGGTCGACCATCAAGAGCATCGACGATTTGGTCGGGTTCAAAGCGTTGAAGACCGTCGCTGATGAGATTCAAGAGCATAAGGATGATCTTGGCATCAAAGGCGCGTTCACCTCAGCCGGATTCGACTCCAGTTCCGACTGGCGTTTCAAGGAACAGTTGGCCGGCATCCCATTGGCGTACGAGCTGGACGGTGTGACTGAACAGCCTGCGACCATCAAGGGCACTTATCTTCCGGAGCTCAAGCAGACGTTCGACCTGTATTTGAAGGATTCCACCGTCTCTCCGACTGAACTGAGCGCTAAGACCGGTAATGATGCGACCTCCGAATTCGCTCTCGGTGAGGGTGTTTTCTACCAGAATGGAACCTGGGCGTGGAGTGACCTGCAGAAGGAAGGCGTCAAAGCCGACATGGTTGGCGCCATCCCAATCTACATGGGTCTGCCCGGCGAAGAGGAAAAGGGTCTGGCGACCGGTTCTGGCGACAACTACTGGGCCATCAACAACAAGGTGTCCGAAGCCGACCAGCAAGCCACCAAGGACTTCCTCAAATGGGTCATCACCAGTGACAAGGGTAAGAAGGCCATGACCGATGACATGGGCTTCGTCACGCCATTCAAGTCGTTCAGTGACATGAAGTCGTCGAACCCGATTGTCCAAGCCGATCAGGAGATGGCTGACGCCGGTAAGCAGGATGTGTCTTGGGACGGCATAATGTTCATGCCCTCCCAACAGTGGAAAGACGGCGTCGGCAGTGCAATGCTCGAATACGTGCAGGGCACCGGAAAATGGGATGCGGTGAAGACCGCATACGTTGACGGTTGGACCAGCGAATACGAGAGCACCCACTGATAGGCCTTCTGAAGGGTTCTAGGCTCCCATCCCCTTTCTCTTTCGGCTTGGAATCGTTCAGGAGTTGACGTGGCCTGATGTTTCGACTGCATCGGGCCACCCTTCTCTTTTTTTAGGATCAACGAGGAGTTAACTGTGACCACCATCGCAATGATGCAAATGCGTGTGCAGCCCAACGAGCTCAACCGGAATCTGTGGCATATGAGGGAGCTGCTGTCCCTAGTCGGGGACACCGATGTCGCCCTGTTCCCAGAATGCTGCGACCTCGGATGGGCAGCTGACTCGGCCCCCGAGCAGGCGGAACCTATCCCAGAGGGGAGTACATATCAGAGAATAAGAGATATGGCGGTCGACTTCGATATCGGTATCATCGCCGGGATCACGGAACGTGAAGGCGACCATATATATAACTCTGCGGTATTCATCTCAAATACCGGGGAACTGTTAGGCAAGCATAGGAAAATCAACCTCGTTCCCGATGTCGAAGACATGTATACTTCCGGAACCTCGGTCAACGTGTTCGATACTAAGTATGGTCGAATCGGCATCGACATATGCGCCGACAACCACATGGAATCGATCATGATTGGCGAAGCCATGGCGAAAATGGGCGCCAAGATGATTCTCGCACCATCGTCGTGGGCTGTACCTCCTAAACGATTAGGAGAAGCATATGGAGAGGAGTGGAAGATGCCTTTCCACCATCTCTCATCAAAATTCGGGGTGGATGTATTCTCAGTTAGCAATATCGGTCCAGTTGTTGATGGAGCATGGGCTGGTTGGACCTGCATCGGCAATTCGATTGCCGTAACCGACAATGGTTGCTCGACAACGATACTCACCTACGGAGAGCACGCCGAAGAAGTCAAACTGATTGATTCATCCCATTAATGTGAATAACGAAAATGGGCTTGCTCCAATGGTGAGGCAAACCCACTTCGTTCTTTCAAATCAGTCGAGCTCCAGACCGTCGCCGTTCTTGTACGGACTTATTTTCTCATAGGCGGCAGCGAGGCCTAGTAGTATTCGCTCGCTGTCTTGTGCGCCGGTGAAGGAGAGTCCGATTGGCATGTTCTGACTGTCACGACCGGCGGGGACGCTGATTTCCGGCAGGTGCGCGCTGCTAGCCAGATAGGAGGCGGCGTATGGGTCGTCGCTGTCGCACTTGTAGGTGTTGTCCTTGGCGTCATGGCGGACGCTGGCGACACAGCTCATGGTCGGGTAGACGAGAGCATCGACGTCGTTCTTGATCATGGTTTGTTCGACAGTGTTGGTGAGTGCCGGCATCTTCTCGTAGATAATCGATTGGACTTCGTCGCTCTTAAACTTGCCGGCGCTCTTCACGTTCGTCTCGTAGCCTTTGATTCGAACAGGATTGACAGGAGTATTCGTGTCAGCCAGGGCTTTGCTCTTGTCTATCAGCTGTTGAACTGTCTTGGCCCTGCTTCGTCCGTCGTAGCGCATGTAGGTTTCATAGTCGGTGACGAATTCGGCGTCACCGACCGGTCCCATGATGCTGCTCCATAAGCCGGTGTAGGACTTGTCCAAGTTTATGTTGACCAGTGTCGCACCGGCCTTCTTCAACTCGTTTTGGGCGGCTTTGAAGGTCTCGTCCACTTCGCTGTTGCCGCCGTTGAACACGTTGACGATACCGAGCCTCGCTCCTTTCAATGAGGCTTGGGCTAGCGATTTCTCGTACTGGGTGTCCTGTGTAGCCTGCAACGTCGCCACATCACCCTCGTCAGGGCCGACAATTGCGTCGAGTACCAATGCCTGATCCTCGACAGTGTTGGTGATAGCTCCGGTCACATCGAAACTGTCCGACAGCGGAATTACCCCTGACCGGCTTGTCTGCCCGTAAGTGACACGCATTCCGACAGTACCGGTCACGGATGCCGGGCCGCGTACCGAGCCGGATGTATCGCTACCGAGACCGAATGGTGCGAATCCGGCCGCAACGGCTGCGGCGGTACCGCTACTGGAACCAGATGGGTCACGTTTCAGATTGTACGGATTCTTAGTCTGGCCTCCATAGGAACTATATCCCAGCCAACCGTAGGAGGCGGCCAGTTCGGACATATTGGTCTTAGCTAGAACGATGGCGCCTTGGTCAATCAGTTTCTGCACGACGGTTGCATTGCTGCGCGCCTTGTTGGTTTCCAAGACTTTCGACCCGGCAGTGGTGTTCATGTCTTCAACGTCGATGTTTTCTTTGACTACGAATGGGATGCCGTAAAAAATGCTGTGTTGCGCATGGTCTTTGCGCCCACGGTCACTGAGATACGCCTGCCGCATCACATGTGGATTAATTTGCGTGATGGCATTGATTTCTGGACCGTTGTCATCATACTTGTTGATTCGGTCGAGATAGTAGGAGACAAGTTGTCGGCTGGTGGTTTCACCGGATTCCAGTGCTGCAGCAATCTGTTTGATGGTTTTGCCTTGTGGATTAAATTCCATGCTGGATATGTCGACCGTATTGGCTGATGCCCCGCATCCGGCCATCATCATACAAGCCACCAAAGCCGCGGCAATCGCTACCATCTTTTTCCGTTGAGCCGTTCTGAACCTCATACCGTTTTCCTATCGGGGAATTGATTTGCAAGCCTGAAATTAGGCACAGCCTTTTGCTTCCTGATAACGTCGACGTTTCGGGGCGATTTCCGCCATTGCGAGGTGGTTAACGAGGACTGTCATTGACTTCATGACCGAGTCCATCAGGATAGGGGTGCATCCAGAACCTCTGGAAGTGAGCCCATTACGTTAGAATTTCAGTGATTTTGCCATGGGCTGCTCTCTTGCAAGGAGAATATATGGAACTTAGAAAAATGATTGCGTACTCCACAACTGGCTTTAATCCCCGAAGAGCGTCACCCACTCGTAGAAGTCGTTCAAGTATTATCACGATAAATTCAACGCCGGCACCCTTAACCTGGGTATGAACTTCGACTGGAGAATCGGCCCTAGGTCGTAGCTACTACACGATGATGGGCTCATTCCATGAGGAGAAAACCGTCGAGGACTTCCATACGCCAGCAAACCGAATACGGCATCAAATGGACAAACAGTATCGAGATTACCTGCTCGGACAACTGACTGTACGCCAACGAGTCAGCTGCTAACTCACACGCAGACTACGACTCCTGGAATGACACGTGTGCGACACACGAGTAAAGAACATGCGCTGAGTCTCGTAAGACATTGTTCCTGTGATGTTTGTCGCTTTTGCGGATAGTCATCCATTCCCTGTCTCGTACCTCACGTTGATAATGCGCGATAAGCACATGCTATTGCTGACTCGTCGTGTTTCTTCTCCTCCGTTTTTTAAACTGGGTTCGCAGGCTGCCAGTCTAAACAGAAGGGGAACAGGATCATGGCAATCACTACATTCAAGGCTGATGTCCATCATGTCGCAGGACTGAACGTGACGGCAACGAGCACGCATCACACCATCACTGTCGACGAGCCTGAATCATTGGGCGGAACCGACAAGGGGCCGAACCCAGTGGAACTCCTCTTGGATGCGTTGGGCTCCTGCCAGGCAATCGCCATCAATGCGTTCGCGCCAAAGTTCAAGGTCAAGATCAAGAAACTCGACATTCACGTCGAAGGCGATATCGACTTGGGCGGATTCCTCGGAACCAACTCAGCCCGCCCTGGATACCAGCGGCTCCGCTCAACAATCGACTTGGACGCGGATGGCGATCCGGACGCCGTAAATCGTCTGATTGAGTATGTGGAAGCCCATTGCCCGGTTGGGGGCACTCTCGCTAACGGAGTTGCCATCACCGTCAACCGAAAATAGTCGCATCCGGTCGAATCGGTGGACAAGCCTGGCCGCATCCTGATTTAGTGACAAGTCGTCGCTAAATCAGGATGCGGTTTCATGTTTTCGGTTGAGGTCTAAAGTTCTTCATCAACTAGTGTAAACACACCCTAATAATCAGGCGCGGGTGGAAGCGCGGCGGATTAATGTTGGCTCAATCAACGTGGTGCCGTGCACATGAGAGACCGGGTTCTCGGCATAGTCAAGCAATTGGGTCATGGCTTTGCGGCCCATGTCGATGCCAGGAGCCTGCACCACGGTTAGCGGCATGGGGCTGATCGCCTGAAACCACATATCCTCAGTGCCGATAACGCTGATGTCATCAGGAACACGCAAGACGCCGCGTTCATGAAGGCTCGCCAACAGCCCCATCGCCAATGTATCGTTGCCGGCCACAATGCCATCTGGTATCGGTATGTCCGGTACGGAGGAATTATCGGAATCCTCGCGCCGCATCTGTTCGGCACGGTCGGAAAGTTCCATGCCCAATTGCCGTCCATCCTCAACCATCAATCCTCCGGAATCGATGAGCTGGAACGTCACGCCATCTCCCGCCTGTGCCACGGCTTTTTCCACCCCGAGCTGACGATCCTGAATCGCCTCATAGTCAAAGGAATGCGCCGCAAATGCGATGCGCTTGCACTCTGTGTGAATCAGTTCTTCGGCGGCAATGCGTCCGACGGAAACATTGTTCTCCAAAATGGAGCAGACGGGAGTGCCTCCATACGGATTGGTGTGGTCAATCAGAATGATGGGAATATTTGCGGCCCGCGCGGCCGCCACATCTCCGGCGGAATCCTGCACGGTGCTCAACAAGATGCCTGCTACCTTCATGCCAATCAACGTGCGAATCAGTTCATGCTGCCGTTCGAGGTCTGAAGAGGCGTTGAGACCGATAATCTGCATACCGTTTTCCTCGCACACCTCCTGCGCGCCTTCAAAAATGAAGGAGAACAGCGAATGCTCGATGTCGGTCATCACATAGCCGATAATCGGTGTGCCAGTGGTTGTTTGCGCGGGGGAGGGGCGGCGCGGCGCGGCACATAACCAAGCTCCTGAATGGCGGCACCGATTTTGGCTTTCAACGTTTCGGAGACACGCTCAGGGTAATTCAGATAGTTAGACACAGTGCCGATGGAGACGCCTGCATGTTTGGCGATATCCGACACGCCGACCTTACTGTTCGTTGGCATGATGACTCCTTTGCCCGGTAACGCCGATAACTGTTGGAATATTGCTTTTTTTCACTACTGTACGCCAAGGTGACCGAGATACTCAATTTAAATTTCAATGAAAGCTTTGAAATTGATTTGAAATATTCAAAATAGATTGATATGATAGTGCTACGAAATCACCGAGGATATCAGCTGGCGATGGCGGCAGGTTCGCGGGGAAATCGCAGAAAATCAAGTAAGCAAGCACGCTATGGGCAATGTATTACATATGCCTGAAGCAAATTGAAATTACTTGAAATAGTTGAATACGGTTCAACCAGCATGTGAAGAATTTGCTTCACATGCTTCAGCAGTAAGGGAGAGATATGAACGCTTCAACAAAGCAGAATGAAGGACTTGGCAAGTACATGCCGCTCGCCTTCGCCGCAGGAATCGGTTCGATGCTCGGCTCCGGAATTATCGTCGGCCTATCGTCCACCATCACCGTGTGGCAGGACGGCTTGGGTCTTGACACCACGCAGGTTGGACTGCTTTCCGGCATCCTGACTTTCGCCATTGCCTTCGGCTCCCTGTTCGGCGGCCGCCTCGCAGACAAGATTGGCCGCGTGCTGTTCTTCAACTGGATTAATCTGGTCTACGCTATCGGCGCGGTCATCTGCATCTTTGCCGGAAATTTCACCACGCTGCTTGTCGGCCTGATTATCGCGGGCCTCGCATCCGGTGCCGATTTGCCGGTTTCCATGACGGTTGTTTCCCATGATGCGCCGGATGATGCCACCGCAGCCCGACTCGTCTCCACCACACAGGTGTTCTGGCAGGTCGGCGTGTTCATCTCCTTCATCTGCGCCTTCCTTGTCTCCACGATGAGCGGTGCCACCGGCGGTCGCGTCGTGTTCGCCATTCTCGCTGTATTCGCCGTCATCGCCTGGGCTTGGCGCGTGTTCTCTCCAACATTCCGTCGCTTCCACGAAGAAGCCGATGCCCGCGATGCCGCTCGTCCGGCCACTTCGTACAACACCGGCAAGACCTCGGTAATGAAGGTGCTGTTCGGTGCCGATAAGAAGGTGCTTCTCACCTACTTCCTCGCCATTGTCATCTTCTATGTCGGCTGGAATCTGCTGGCCAATACATGGGGCCAGTTTCAGACCTACATGTTCTCCAAGGCCGGCGCCACCCAGTCGCTCGCTACAGGCCTGGGCATTATCCTGAACTTGGTCACCCTGGTGCTCAACATCGTCTTCGCCTCGATTGCTGGTGGCAAGTACCGTAATAAGGCTTTCTTCGTCGGCATCATCATCAGCGTCATCGCCATGATTGCCATGGCCATGGGCGGCGCGAATCTATGGGTCATCGTCGGTGCCACCGCCTTCATGAACCTCGGCTCTCCGCTCGCCGGCGAGGCACTGTACAAGGTGTGGACCCAGGAATCCTTCCCGATTGAGATCCGTGCCTCCGTGCAGGGCTTTATCAACGGCTTCTCTCGTCTGTGCTGTGGCCTGTTCGCACTGATCACCCCGGCCCTGGTGCTGCCTGAGACCATTCAGGCCACTATGTGGTGCTTCGCGGCCATCGTCGTGGTCGAAGGCATCGCCGGCACGGTGATGATTCGTGCCCAGAAGAAGTACGGTACCGACGAGGAACGCCAGTTCGCCAAGGCCAACGCCTGATATCCCGTAACGGCTCCTCTTCGGGAGGAGCCGATTCCCATACCACCTCAGGACAAAGGAGTCATCAATGACTGCTACAACCGTGCCGCAGATTGTGCCCGGTACCTTGACCGGCGACCTCGATATCACCAGCTTCACTGTTGAACACTATCCGGGTGATGCGCTCGGCATCGCAGTCCGCGCACCGCGCATGAACTGGACCTATTCGCACACAGTGCCGGAAGATGCACAGATTCTGCTCACCCTCACCCGCCGCGTGCCTGGCAGTAAACCGCGCGAAGAAAAAACCTATCTGCCCGCCGACGACGGCGTGCTTGTGCCTTGGCAGTTCGAGCCGCTCGTCTCCCGCGAAGAAGTGTTTGCCACCGTGCAGGCTGTCTCCGCCAGTCACAAGCCGCTGGGCGCAGTCAGCCGCACCTTGCATTTTGAAGCCGGCCTTTTTGAAGAATTCGACCACGTTGCCGACTTCGTAGGCCCCTCCTGGGCTGAGCCAGAAAGCGACCATCGTCATTTGCCGCTCGTGCGAACCGAAATCGAACTCAAAGACCAGCCCGTGCGTGCGCGGCTCTATCTGACCGCGCTCGGCTTGGTCGAAGCGGAAATCAATGGTGCTAAAGTCGGCAATGACGCATTGATTCCCGGCTGGACCAATTATGAGCAGCGTGTCGAAATGTGGACCTACGACGTGACCGAAAACCTCTCTGCAGGCACAAATGCCATGGGTTTCTGGCTCGGTGACGGCTGGTATCGAGGTAGACTCGGCTTCGACGGTGGCTATGCGAATTACTATGGTGACCGTATCGGCGTATTCGCCCAGCTTGAAGTCGAATATGCGGACGGCAGCACCGACGCCGTTTATTCCAACTCGTGGGACCGCCGATGGAAGACCACACTTGGTCCCATCGTCTGCTCTGACCTGTGCGAAGGCGAACGTTACGATGCTCGCTTTGAAATGCCCGGCTGGTCCAAGCCTGGATTCGATGATAGTGACTGGAAGCCTGTGGCCGAAGTCTTCTACGACCCCGCCCGCATCGAAAACCCTGACACCTCGCCGGTACGCGCACACGAAAGAAACCAGCCTGCCTCCATCGAACGCATCGGTTCCACTGACGATGGTCGTGGCATCTGGTTGGTCGACTTTGAGCAGAACTGCTCACAGCGTATCCGTCTGAATATGCGCGGCCTCGAAGCAGGTCAAAGCGTCACATTGCGCCACGTGGAGGTGCTCGAACCGGACGGCACCATCGCCACCCGCACCCTACGCCGTGGCCAACAGTGCGATATCTACACCTCCAACGGCACCGATGCTTGGTGGGAGCCACGATTCGCCATGCACGGTTTCCGCTATGCGCAGATCGAAGGCTACGCAGGCGAACTCACCGCCGAGGACATGGACTGCCGCGTATACCATTCGGTAATGGACCGCACCGGCGAACTCACCTGCTCCAACTCGCTGCTCAACCGTTTGCACGCCAATGCCGTATGGTCAATGCGCTCCAACTTCGTCTCCATCCCCACCGACTGCCCGCAGCGCGACGAACGTATGGGCTGGACCGGCGACATCTGCCTGTTCGCGCCGACCGCCACCTACCTGTACGACGTACATGGCTTCCTCAAAAGCTGGCTCAAAGATGTGCGCGCCGACCAAGTCAAATGGGGCACCGTGCCGTTCTACGTGCCATTCATTCCGCTCGGCGTGTGGGCACACCCTCAATCCATCTCCACATGGGGCGACTCCGCCGTGGAAGTGCCATGGACGCTCTACATGGAAAGCGGCGATCCACAAGTGCTCGCCGACTCCTATGACCTGAGCCGCGACTGGGTAAACGAAGTCGAACAATACCTTTCACCAGACGGTGTCTGGGATCGCAAACCCGACTTCCCGCTTGGTCAGCTTGGTGATTGGCTCGACCCGACCGCGCCACCGGAAGACCCCACGCAAGCGATGACCGCCAAGGAACTTGTGGCCACCGCGTTCTACGCCCGCAGCTGCATACAAATTACGCGCATCGCCGAAATTCTGGGATACGCCGATGATGCCGCGCGATACGCCGCGCTACGAGATCATGTGATTGCCGGCTTCCTCGACCGTTTCATTCGACTCGACGGCACTATGACCTCCGACACCCAGTGCGCCTACGCGCTCGCCATCGCCTTCGGCCTGCTCGATGGCGAACCCGTGCGCAAGGTCAAGGCCGGCAACTGTCTGGCCTGCTTGGTGCGCGAATCCGGCGGCAAGGTGAGCA
>ENA-OQNM01000787-OQNM01000787.1-human-gut-metagenome-genome-assembly--contig:-NODE-787-length-10875-cov-2.725623_pt1 | contig 10875 bp, 6 predicted proteins | sample MGYA00242632_ERZ504886 | MGnify/ENA primary metagenome ERZ504886 (study PRJEB26092, sample SAMD00036424) | human gut metagenome | host: Homo sapiens | study: EMG produced TPA metagenomics assembly of... | reverse complement strand
TATCCTTGACTGGGGCAAGCGCCGTGGTAAGGTAAGGGTGGCAAAGAGCAACCGTGAAGTGGTCTTGTCCAGAATCCGTCAGGAACAGATGGACTTTAACCAGGACATCTTTTTGCTGGTGGCTAACTTCAACAACCAGGCGCAACAGCTGGACATAGCCGAAGAGGCGGATGTCATTGCTGAGAAGCGTTACAAGACCAGTGTAGAGACCTTTATGATAGGTAAAATCAGCACACTGGACCTGAATGATGCACAGAACTCTAAAGACGAAGCCCGTCAAAAGCATATTTCAGAGCTGTATTACTATTGGTATTACTTCTATCAGCTTCGCAGCTTGACCCTTTGGGATTTTGAACGCGATACGGAATTGGAAGCTGATTTTGAAGAGGTGGTAAGAGGATAAGCCGACGGGTTGCAAGTGATAAGTTATGAGTTATTCGCCGGTAAAAGTGCCGTATATGCGATATTATTGGTAAATAACTTATAACTTATCATTCATAACTCTGCTTTTTTACTTATTTTTGTGGAAAATAAACTGCAATTTTATGATACTGATAATAGATGACGATAGTGCTGTGCGCTCTTCCCTCAGCTTTATGCTGAAGCGTGCCGGATATGAGGTGAAAACGGCTCCAAGTCCTCGCGAAGCTATGGACATAGTGAGGGCCGAAGCTCCCGCTTTGATTTTGATGGATATGAACTTCACTTTTTCCACTACCGGAGAAGAGGGACTCACCTTATTGAAGCAGGTAAAGGTGTTCCGTCCCGATGTGCCCGTTATTTTGATGACGGCATGGGGAAGTATCCAGCTTGCCGTGCAGGGGATGCAGGCCGGCGCATTCGATTTCATAACCAAGCCTTGGAACAATGCTGCTCTTTTGCAGCGCATCGAGACGGCCCTTGAGCTTACGGCCGCCCCGAAAGAGGTGCCGGAAGAACAGACTACCGCATTGAATCGCAGCCATATTATAGGTAAGTCCAAAGGGCTGATGGAAGTGTTGAACACAGTGGCCCGCATAGCCCGTACCAATGCTTCGGTGCTGATTACGGGCGAAAGCGGAACGGGCAAGGAGCTGATTGCCGAAGCCATCCATATCAACAGCCAACGTGTGAAGCAGCCTTTTGTCAAGGTGAATCTCGGCGGCATCTCGCAGAGCTTGTTCGAGAGTGAGATGTTCGGCCATAAGAAAGGGGCGTTTACCGATGCCAGCGCTGACCGTATAGGGCGTTTCGAAATGGCAAACAAGGGAACCATCTTCCTCGACGAGATTGGTGACCTCGACCCTTCCTGCCAGGTGAAACTGCTGCGTGTGCTTCAGGACCAGACATTCGAAGTGCTGGGCGATAGCCGTCCCCGCAAAGTCGATGTACGCGTCGTGTCCGCTACTAATGCAGACCTCCGTAAGATGGTGTCCGAACGTACTTTCCGTGAAGACCTTTTTTACCGTATCAACCTGATTACCGTAAAACTGCCCTCCTTGCGGGAGCGCCGTGAAGATATTCCTTTGCTGGCACGTCACTTTGCCGACCGTCAGGCAGAGGTGAACGGCTTGCCGCGTACGGATTTCTCGGCCGACGCTCTGAATTTCCTTTCCCGCCTGCCTTATCCGGGCAACATTCGTGAGTTGAAGAATCTAGTGGAGCGTACCATTCTGGTCAGTGGCAAGCCGGTGCTGGATGCCACGGATTTCGATGCCCAATATCTGCGTCACGACGAACCGGCCAAAGCTGCCGAAGGTACTTCTTTTGCAGGTATGACCTTGGATGAAATAGAGCGGCAGACTATCTTGCAGGCGTTGGAACAGCATAAAGGGAATCTCAGTCAGGTGGCAGTGTCATTAGGCATCAGCCGCGCTGCGCTTTACAGACGTTTGGAAAAATATAATATTCAAGTCCCGTGCGCATAAAATTCTTTTCTTCATACTTGTCCTTTTTCTGCTCGGTCTGGGTGGAATGCTGGTATATTTGCTGAGTGGGAAGTCCGCTTTTGTATCTGTACGTATTGGAGGGGCTCATTCGGGTTTATCCTTATCTATCTGATAGTATTCTATAATAAGATAGTGAAGCCGATGAACACCATAGGCAGCGGTATGGAGTTGCTGCGCGAGCAGGATTTCAGTAGTCGTCTCAGCCGGGTAGGGCAGTACGAGGCAGACCGCATTGTGAATATCTTTAACCGAATGATGGAGCAGCTCAAGAATGAACGGTTGCGCATGCGCGAGCAGAATCACTTCTTGGATTTGCTGATTCAGGCATCTCCAATGGGGGTTATTATCCTGACAATGGACGATGAAGTGTCGCAACTGAATCCGATGGCGGTAAAGATGCTCGGTGTCCGTATGGAGGAGGCGATGGCAAAGCGGCTGGACCAGATGGACTCCCCGTTGGCTGCCGAACTTTCGTCCATTCCCAAAGACGAGACGGCAGTGGTCCGTCTCAATGATGCGAATATTTATAAATGCACCCATTCTTCTTTTATTGACAGAGGGTTCAAACATCCTTTTTTCTTGATAGAGCGTATGACGGAAGAAGTGATGCGTGCCGAGAAGCGTGCCTATGAAAAGGTAATCCGCATGATAGCTCATGAAGTGAACAATACCACTGCGGGCATCACTTCCACACTCGATACAGTGGAGCAGGCACTTTCTACAGAAGATGATATGGAGGACATCTGCGACGTGATGCGCGTCTGTACGGAGCGTTGTTTCTCGATGAGCCGTTTCATTACCCGTTTTGCAGATGTGGTAAAGATACCTGAACCTACCCTGGTGCCCGTCCAACTGAATGAGTTGGTGTCCATGTGCAAGCGTTTTATGGAAGGAATGTGCAATGACCGCAATATAGAGCTACGTCTGGAATGCGACCCGGAGGTGGGAATGGTGCGTATGGATGCTTCTCTTTTTGAGCAGGTGCTTGTGAATATCATCAAGAATGCCGCCGAAAGTATAGAGGGGGACGCCGGAGAAAACGGACAGCAAGGTGAGATAATAGTAAGGACCACTGCCCCCGCTTCTGTCGAAGTCGTTGACAATGGTCCGGGGATAAGTAAAGAGACCGAAGCTAAACTCTTCAGTCCCTTCTTTTCCACCAAGCCGAACGGGCAGGGAATTGGCCTGGTGTTTATCCGGGAAGTTTTGAGCCGTCATGGTTGCACGTTCTCCCTACGTACCTACAACGATGGATTGACCCGCTTCCGTATACTATTTAATTGAAATTTGAAAGTTTTACCTTTCACCTTTCAATTTTCAATTTTTACCTTTCGCCTTTCCATTTTTAAAGAATTCTTTTGTCATACTCCTCCAGTATCTTTTTAATGCCTCGGCCGATGGTCGCATAGTCTTTCTCGTCCAGATTGGCGAGTGAGGCGCGCACGCTCCATTCGGGGCCGTCAAAACCACCGCCGTTCAGCAGCACCAGAGAGGTTTCTTTGGCAAGGCGGAAGACTACGTTCAGCGGGCTGTAGGTGCGTTTCAGATATTCTACAAAGTCGTCCCCATAGAACTTCTTTGCCCAAACCAGCATGTCGATTTCTGTATAATAACCTACGCGCAACGGGTCTTCCGTCAGCGTGAAACCGGTATTCTCCCAAAGGGCATGCAATCGGCGGTGGATAATCTCCTGCATCTTTTGCTTGTATTTGTTTTCCTTGTCCAGCAGGGCAAAGGCGGCGAAAAGGCCCATCTGCATCTGTTGTGGCAATGACAGTCCGGCGGTATGGTTCAGTGCCACCTGACGGCTGTCGGCAACCATACGGTCGATAAACTTCAGTTTTTCAGGTTCCAGAGTGAGGGTGGAGTAGCGGTGGTGCAGAATCTCCCGTTTCTCTTTCGGCAGTTTGGCTATCAGCTTGTCGAACAGGTTGAATTCGTGCAGGGTAATGACCGCATTGCGCCATCCGGTGGCACCGAAGTATTTGGAGAATGAATAGACGCAAAGCGTATTGTAGGGAATTTCTGCCATGAACGAACGGAAATGTGGACTGAATGTACCGTATACGTCGTCTGTAATAATCATCAGATTAGGGTTGTCATTCCTGACGATGCTCACGATGCGCGCCATTGTATCCGGACTGAGTGTGTAGCTGGGCGGATTACTGGGATTGGTGACAAAGAGGGCCTTGATTTTAGGGCTTTTCAAGCGGTCTATGTCTTCGTCGCTGTACTGCCAGAGGTGCATCCCTTCGTTATTCATGCGGTTGGCATGTATTTTGGTCACTCGAAACTGGTAGCGGCTGAGTTGTGGGATTTCAATATAGGGGGTAAAGGCAGGAACCATGAGGACGATGCCGTCCCCTTTGTTCAGCAGGAAGTTTTCCTGCAGGGAGTCGAAGATGTAGCACATGGCGGCTGTTCCACCTTCGGTGGCAAACAGGTCATAGGCACCCCGGGGAGGACGGTTGTCGCACATCTCTTGCGAAAGGTAATCTTGCACAAGGATTTCCGTAAAATGAAGGATGCGGTCGGGCACGGGATACTGGTCGCCTACAATGCTTTCGGCCCATTCGTGTACAAGGCTGTCGGGGTCGGCGGCATGCTGCATCAGCAGGTAGTTGTAGGTTTGTTCCAGCAATTTGACGCCCGGTACGTTATTGTTCTTTTTCAGGAAGGCTTCGAAGCGAGAGGCAATGCCTTTTTTTTCGGGGATGCCTGCAATTCCCTCGGGCAAATCCATGATGCGGCGGCACTCTTCCAGGCCGAAGCTTCCCAATAGGAAGAAGGCTTCGCGTGGAGCGGTTGCAATCCAGTTGGGGTTGCCGCGCCCTGCGTTCAGCATGGTACGGGCGGTTTTCTTCAGACTCTCGTCTGCCATGTCTATTAGGCGGTTCTTCAGTTCGAAAGGACTGATAGATTCCATTTTCTTTTCTAAAAGTTTTGTATCCATAAGCTCAAGTTTAGGTTCGTTATTTATTGTTTTCAGTCATTCGGTGAATAATCTCTGTTCATGCGGTATACTATTTCTTTCCTTGCTTGAAATTAATCGTCCGATATATGTTTCCTTTTCGTCCGACAGTTGTTGAATTATCGTCCGACAGCTGTTGAATTATCGTCCGACAGCTGTCGGACGAATAGCTATTAGTGAATGGGTATATAGTCGCTTGCATTTCCGGCAATAATTCTTTGAATGATTTGGATTAGTAAGTATTGGCACAGAATCGTCTTATATTAGCAAAACGATGACTACACCCCATATTATTAATAAGGTATTGCCCACGGCATAGGTCACGGTGTATCCCAGAGCAGGTGTCTCACTCTCAACGGCATCCTGCACCGCGCCTAAAGCGGCCGTAGTGGTACGTGCCCCTGCGCAGACGCCCAAAGCCAGTGCCGGATGGAACTTGAAAACATACCTGCCAGCAGCAAGCCGATAATCAGCGGCAGGGCGGTGGCGGCTGCTCCCAACCAGAAACAGACTGATACCTACGTCGTGGAAGCCCTGCACGAAACTGGGACCTGCCGAAATGCCCACTACCGCAATGAACATGTTCAGACCGACATTGTTCAACACCCATTGCGAAGGTTCGGGAATGCGCCCGAAGGTGGGGTGCTTACTGCGGAGCCAGCCGAAGAACAAGCCCGCAATCAATGCGCCGCCGCTTGTGCTCAAGCTGATGGGGATGCCGCCGATATGGACGGAAAGTGCTCCGAACAAACCTCCGACAAGGATACCCAGGCCTACGAATATCATATCCGTCTGGTTGGTAGGACGGTCTATATACCCCAGACGTTTGGCTGCTGCTTCCACTTCCTGCCTGGTACCTACCACTTCGATGACGTCGCCGGCATCTACTACCGTTTGTGCCAGTACAGGAATGGATATTCCGGCGCGCTTGATGCTCCGGATACTGACACCGTGCATGAACTTTTCCCTTCGGATAACTGCAACCGTCTTGCCGGCAACCGTCTTGCGTGTGATTGTAACCGGTAACTTTTCGGCAGGAAAATCCAGGAGCTGGGCATCTTGTACTTCCGGCCCTATCCAGCTTTCTTCGCCTATGATGTATTCGCGGCGTCCGCTTAGCACTACTTCGTCTCCCGGCTCTATCTGTATGTTCATGCTGACTTCCACCACAACTCCGGATTTGCGGAGGCGTTCCACAAATAGACGTTTGTCGTGCTGCCGGAAGTAGACTTCCAGGTCAATCACCCGCTTTCCATTCTTGAACCATTCGTTTTCGACCCGGTAGGCACGGAAAGTGACGGGGCGTGCCGCCGGCATGAATCCCGGTTCGTCAGCCAGAGAGCTGCCCATCTTCGCCTCCAGTTCCTTGCAGGCGGCTTTCACCTTTTCCAGCCCGCCCAGCATCTTGGGACCGATGGATGATAGGACCCATGCCGAGCCTGCCGTACCGAAAATGTAGGTGACGGCGTAGGATACGGGAATGATGTTGACGTAACTTTGTCGTTGGGCCTCGTCCAGTCCCATATTGGCCATGGTGTCTTCTGCCACTCCGATGACGGCAGAGATGGTTTGCGAACCGGCCAGCAGTCCGGCAGCTTCACCGGCATTGTAGCCCATCATCAGGGCCAGCAGCCAGGTCACTAACAGTACGGATACACACATCAGTACGGCAAAGCCCACTTGGGGCAATCCGTCCTTTTTCAGTCCGCGGAAGAACTGGGGACCCACTTTATAGCCCACGGCAAAAAGGAAAAGCAGAAAAAATACCGACTTTATCGGACCCGGTACGGCTATGTTCAGTTGCCCTACCAGTACGCCTACAAGCAGTACACTGGTCACTGTGCCCAGCGTAAACTTACCGATACGCAGTTTCCCCAGCCAGAATCCCAGGAATATAGTGAGGAAAATGGCAAGTTCGGGGCGTTCCCTGAGCTGGTTGAAAATCCATTCCATAATCAAGTTGTTTAGGTTATATATTGGTTGTTCCGATGCTTTCTGGAGCGTCGTTTCGCTATACAACGGCTTTTAACGGGAAGTGTTTTATACAAAAGGAGTTTTTTAGAACATTTATTCCGTAAAACCGAACTTTAAGAAAAAGTTTTCTTCCGTACCTTTGCCATCCAAATTAGGTAAAACAAGGTATGAAGTTGTTTTTTAGGGTATTTCTGCTTATCCAGCTGGTTACTCTTCCATTGAGAGCACAATATATGGTGCAAGGCGTTGTCACCGATTCGTTGACGAAGGAGCCATTGCCTTATACGTCAGTTTATCTGAAAGGAACTACGGAGGGAGGGATGACGGACAATAACGGCCGTTTTTCCTTCAAGACCTATCGCCCGGAGGCCACGCTGGTCATTTCGGCCGTGGGATATAATGAATATGTCCGGTTGATTCATCCAGCAAAGTCTTCTAAGTTCAATATTGCCCTTTCGCCAGCCACTTATGCACTGGATGAGGTGGTGGTGAAGCCGAAACGTGAACGGTATAAGAAAAAGGATAATCCCGCAGTGGAGTTTGTACGCAAGATGATAGAGCATCGGGATGACTACTCGCCCGACGAACGCGACTTCTGGAAACGTGACCGCTATGAAAAGATGACTTTTGCCATCAATAACTTCGACAGCCTGAAGCAACAGAAGTGGCTTTACCGTAAGTTCAAGTTTCTGACGGATTATGTCGATACCTCTGCCGTTACCGGCAGGCCGGTATTGGCCATCTCCAACCGTGAGTTGCTTGCCACAGACTATTACCGCAAGTCTCCGCATAGCCGGAAACAGTGGGTCACCGCCCGCAGGCAGGCAGGAGTGGACGAAATGCTTTCCCAGCAGGGTATGGAGCAGGCTATCAGTGTCACCATGACCGATGTGGACCTTTATGAGAACAACATCACCTTGTTCACCAATAAGTTTGTCAGTCCGCTTTCCTCCCTTGGGCCGTCTTTCTACAAATATTATCTGATGGATACGCTTACCGTTGCCGGAAAGCCTTGTGTTGACTTGACATTTGTCCCTTTCAACTCCGAGTCGTTCGGTTTTACGGGACATTTATACGTCATGCTGGACAGTACCTATTTTGTAAAGCGTGCCGTCATGAACTTTCCTCAGAAAATAAATCTGAACTTTGTGGACTACATGAAGATTGAACAGAATTTTGACCGCGCGGAGGACGGTACGAGGCAGTTGCTCAATGAGAGTATCACTACGGAGTTCAAGTTGGTGGACAATAGTGACGGTATTTATGCCAAGCGGGATGTGTATTACAGAAATTATCAGTATGAACCGGATGACAAGGCTCTGCAGGCTTTCCGAAAAGCGGAAAAGGTGATTGAAGAGACATCGGCTTCCGGCTATTCGGAAGCATATTGGGATGCCAACCGCCAGGTGGAGGTCAGCAAGAAAGAGACTTCGGTGGACAAGATGATGGCCCAGTTGCGCAGCTATCCCGTTTATTTCTGGACGGAGAAAGTGTTGAAGGTGCTGTTCACGGGGTATATTCCCGCTCCGAAGGAAAAAGAACCTTTGTTCTATATCGGTATGATGAATACCACTATCAGCGGAAATACACTGGAAGGGGTGCGCTTGCGTGCCGGCGGTATGACGACGGCATGGCTCAATCCGCATTTGTTCGGCAGGGGCTATATGGCATACGGTTTTCGCGACCATCGTGTAAAGGGACTCGCCGAACTGGAATATTCTTTTCATAGGAAGAAGGAATATGCCAATGAATTTCCTATACATTCGTTGAAGCTCCGTTACTTGTCAGACGTCAATCAATATGGACAACACTATCTTTATACCAGTCAGGATAATGTTTTTCTTGCCTTGAAACGTCAGAAGGATGACCGTATCGGTTATCAGCGGAAGGCGGAACTGACCTATACCAATGAGTTCCATTCCGGCTTTTCCGTGCAGATGACGACGCGTCTGCGTAAAGATGAATCATCCCGTCTGATTCCTTTCGTCAAGCAGGACGACCATAATACGTATGTAAAAAGTATTTCGACCAGTGAACTGGAATTGAAGCTGCGCTATGCTCCCAACGAGAAATTCTTCCAGACCCAATGGAACCGTTTCCCCGTTTCGCTGGATGCTCCGGTCTTTTCGCTTACACATACCATGGCTGCCAAAGGGGTACTGGGAGGAGACTATACCTATCACTATACGGAAGCGGGTTTTCAAAAGCGTTTCTGGTTCTCGGCATTCGGTTATACGGACGTTATCCTGAAAGCCGGAAAAGTCTGGAATAAGGTTCCTTTTCCTCTGCTTATCATTCCCAATGCGAACCTGTCCTATACCATACAGCCCGAGTCCTATTCACTGATGAATGCCATGGAATTCATGAACGATGAATACGCTTCCTGGGATGTGACCTATTACTTGAACGGCTGGCTCTTCAACCGTATTCCTTTGTTGAAAAAGTTGAAATGGCGTGAAGTGCTTTCCTGCCGCGGCTTGTATGGGAATTTGAGTGATAAGAATAATCCGGCTTTTCAGCAGGATTTGTTCCGTTTTCCTGCTGGAAGTACCACCATGGGACATACGCCATACGTAGAGGCAGGTGTAGGCATTGAAAATATTTTCAAGGTGTTGCGTGTCGATTATGTATGGCGTCTGACTTACCGAAATTTACCGGATGTAGACAAATCCGGGCTCAGAATCAGTCTACACATGACATTTTAACTTAAATCTTACTAATAGGACATTAAATCGGATAAAATGACTAATCCCAATTGAGTAAAATACCCTAAATTTGAGCAATTTTTTAAACTCTAAATAATACAATGGCAATGAAAGAAAACATTAAGCCGGCAACCGGACGCTTGGGCGTGCTGGTAGTCGGAGTAGGTGGTGCGGTTGCAACCACCATGATTACCGGTACATTAGCTGCTCGCAAGGGCTTGGCAAAAGCTATAGGCTCAATCACACAAATGGCTGCTATGCGCATGCAGGATGGCAAAGAAAAACTTATCAAAGACATAGTGCCTTTGGCTGATTTGAATGATATCGTTTTCGGAGGTTGGGATATTTTCCCGGACAACGCCTACGAAGCTGCTATGTATGCTGAGGTTTTGAAAGAGAAGGACTTGAATCTGGTAAAAGATGAACTGCAAGCCATCAAGCCGATGCCTGCTGCATTCGACCACAATTTCGCAAAACGTTTGAACGGTACGCACATTAAGAAGGCAGCTACCCGCTGGGAAATGACAGAGCAGTTGCGCGAGGATATCCGTAACTTCAAGGCAGCCAATAACTGCGAGCGTATTGTTGTGCTGTGGGCTGCAAGTACCGAAATATATATTCCGCTGTCCAAGGAGCACGAATCTCTCGCTGCTTTGGAACAGGCAATGAAGGAAAACAATACTGAAGTAATCTCTCCGAGTATGTGCTATGCATACGCTGCCATTGCAGAAGGCGCTCCGTTTATTATGGGTGCTCCTAATCTGTGTGTGGATACTCCGGCTATGTGGGAATTCTCCAAGAAAATGAATGTGCCCATTTCCGGTAAGGACTTCAAGAGTGGCCAGACTTTGATGAAGACGGTGCTTGCTCCGATGTTCAAGACCCGTATGTTGGGTGTAAGTGGCTGGTTCTCTACGAATATTCTGGGTAACCGTGACGGCGAGGTACTCGACCAACCGGAGAACTTCAAGCAAAAGAGGTCAGCAAGCTGTCTGTTATCGACAATATCTTCGAGCCGGAGAAATATCCTGACTTGTACGGTGATGTTTATCATAAGGTACGCATCAACTACTATCCTCCCCGTAAGGATAACAAGGAAGCATGGGACAACATCGATATTTTCGGCTGGATGGGCTATCCGATGGAAATCAAGGTCAACTTCTTGTGCCGTGACTCCATTCTTGCTGCTCCCATCGCGCTCGACTTGGTTATTTTCAGTGATTTGGCATTGCGTGCAGGCATGTGCGGCATTCAGACGTGGCTGTCCTTCTTCTGCAAGAGCCCGATGCACGATTTC